>Ga0209611_10000327_pt1 | contig 66267 bp, 45 predicted proteins | sample S1TSphgellanicum_3_FD_187693 | JGI IMG/M metagenome (GOLD analysis project Ga0209611, IMG submission 187693) | Host-associated microbial communities from peat moss isolated from Minnesota, USA - S1T2_Fc - Sphagnum magellanicum MG (SPAdes) (version 2) | ecosystem: Host-associated > Plants > Peat...
AAAAAAAAAAAAAAAATTGTGAAAAAAAATTTTGTATATATTTTTTGCAATGATAATACACATATGAATTAGATAAACATAGAATCACTAGTTGGCAACATAAAATGATACAAACATATGGATGACTAAATTTCCAAATGCAATGTTCATTCTTCACCCTAAGAAATCAATAATTGGGGTGATGTTTTACACCATAAAACATCACTATGTTATTGCACCATGTATAGGTATGTTCACCATTCCCGACTCAATTAATGTTGATGCACAAGATCAAATTTTGCCTACCAATGAATTTCACTCATTGCTTCAAAAAATGAATAATGGATGTCTTATATTTGATGATGTTATGTTTAGGAAAAAAAAAATCCAAATGAAGCACATCATTTATTCATTATTGGAGGTGCTGATACATGTAAAATTTTCATATTAATGCATTTGATTCAAGGTCTATTATGTTCTTACAACAAATATTCTCAATTAGATCCATCTAAAAGGAAAACATTATTCATGACATACATTGGAAAAACAACATTTAACATTGATGGAATCACAATTTTTTCAAGTATTTCTATTCCTCTTAATTGTTAAGATTTTTCATTTTAAAGTTTAAACAGTTAGATAGTTTGATAAAAAAAATATGACCAATTACAATTGATGATGGTGTTGGATGAAATTTTTTTGATAGGCAAAAAGATATTAAAATTCACCAACCTTTGATTAAGATCAATTAAACATATGCACAAAAATTTCTTTGAAAATCTTGATGTCATTATTACAAGTGATTTTTATCAAGTTCAACTTGTTCATGATGCAAGAATTCCCAAAACCAATATGAAAAATATTGATAGTCTAATACCAAATTTTTGGATGGAAAAGATCAAATGTTATGAATTGAACCAAATCATGTGCCAAAGTGGTGGAAAATAGATCAACATATTAAATGCATTTAGAATTACCAAACGATCACAGTTCGACATAGACACTATAAATAGTCAATGTTGTCATACACCACGTGAAGATCCAAAACTTTCATATTTATTTTATACAAATGAGACAAGGCTTAAACATAATGAATCAACTTTCTAACAAAGTGATGGAGATGTGCCCATATTTTGGGTAGAAGATAAACATCACAATACATGTCTTAGGTCATTTAAATTGCAAAATGATCCAAATTTTCACAACCAAATTACATTCAAAAATTCAAATAACGAAAAACGTGTTGATCAAACTTTGTGCTAGTAATTATGCAAGACATGATGGTCAGCTGTATGTTGCTATCTCACGAGTCACGAGCAGTGCAAACATCAAGATTTTCAGTGGCCAGGGTCTTGATGGATACATGCGGAATGTCGTATATAAAGAGGTTTTGGAAATGTAGTTTGTAATTGTAATTTTGTAATATGTACCGTCAAATACACACACCTGTGCATTAGTTACGGGGTTCAAACTAGTAAATATACAAAAAGCTATACATTAGGGTTTAGGTAACGGTTTAGGGTTTAGAGGTGTTGTGAAGAAAGCTCTTCGGGAGCACCGCGACGACGCGCGTCTCATTGTTGCTGGATTTGACATCCGCCATGAATCCTTGCTCGTCTTCTGTCGGCACCCGATTGCTGCTGCAGCAAGTGGGTCGACGGTATGTGAGGAAGAAGGATTTTATGGGCGCTGCTGGGATTTGTTTTGTGGGGAGGGTTGCGAATTCGTTAGAGTTTGTGCAGTTGGTGGGAGAAGAAGGACGACAGGAGTTCTCCGTTGTTGCTGCAGCTGGCTGTGAAGCACCGCCGTCTTTTTGTGATCTTCGTCTGATGAAGAAGGCCGATCTGACGAAGGAGAATGCCGGTTTTATTAGAAGAGCAATGGTTTTGGACAAACTCTTGGCTGTGAAGTGGTTGATCCCGGAAGCGGCGGGAGAGCTTTTAAGACTAGTACATCAACCAGGAGTAGTAGAGGTGGTGCCTTTTTTCACAGGAATGTGCACAAGATTGTTTTCTTCTTCCAGGACGCGTTGTGTGGACTCCAACGAGGAGCTTCCACGTTCTTTATCTCGCCAAATTTCTGGAACAAGAGCTGAGGCTTCTTTGGAGCGTCAAGCTGACACTGATAATCCTAGTGAAGATGACGAGGAAGAAGATGAAGAGGAGATGTTTGAAGAAGAAGACCTACGTGACGAGGAGGAGGAAGGTTTTGGCCACAGAAGTATGGATAGCAGTAGTGTGTGTTCCGTATCGAAGCCAAGGCTACTGGCTCCCATTAGGGATCTGATAGCAGAAGCGGTGGAAAGAGGATATGCCAAAGAGAACGCCATCGGTTTGGCCATAGCAACTTCTCAGCCAAAGTACTCTGGTGCAGAGGACAGCATCATTGTGAATCACTACTCATTCATCATACGCAGCATTGTGAACTATTACTCATTTGTGCACAAGCGCTCATCTCTGTGGAAAGTGATTTGCATCTACAAGAAATCGTGTGCTCTGACATTGGCAAGAAAGCATAGCATGCAATCGGCAGCAGCTGCTTTCTTCAGGTTTGGTCCGAATCTGCGAATTTTGGACGATGAAGGCAAAGAGGTTACATCCCTATACTATCCTATGTCTTTGAAAACCACCTGCAAGTTTAACCCTAGAAACCTTCGGTATAGCGAAGTAACAATACTTCAGGAACCTTATCAGAAGAGGAAGCGATGATAGGGTTTAGGGTTTGCACAAGAGACCGGCAGTCAGGAACAGAGGAATGTGCAAAATGTTGACACTCTTGTTTGCTCTGGCCTGAAAGTAAAAGTGCTCTTCATGACACTGAAGCAGAAGTCCCTCTTTTATGTGGGCTGATAGAGAGAGAAATTTCAGCAATCAAAATGAGGTGCCATAGTGCATTAAGCATGTCATTGGGATGGTGGACATTGAGCCAACATTGTTGAGGATGGTCGTCTTGAGGTTCATGGAAAGAACTCTGCGGGCCTAGCTATGCATTTCACTGACGATTTATATCTTCAGGCAGAAGCAAGAAGAATTCGTAATTGCCATATGGACCTGAAACAGGGTGCAGTCCTGAAGCCCTCAATGAGACCTCAATGCTCTGGATCACTCCACTGTCTGATTCAAGAAGGAAGGAGTCTTAGCACCAAGGATTTGTGCATTGAAGGCACTTCGAAGAAAATGAATTATCATATTGTTGCCTCTTGCTTCAGAGCAAGTTGCATTCAGAACCATATGGAGGACCACCTTGAGTCCATCAAGTACAATCTGAGGAATCTCAACTGAATGGTCACAGATCTGCACAGACCTGAGTTTGATGGATAAAGTACAGAATGATGCAGTTCACAGGATGGGTGGCTTGCACTCACACAAACCTGGCGATCTTGCACTTTGAAAATCAGCTGAACACTTAATCATGTTCATACCTGTCTGGCTAGGCTGTGATGGTAGGGCAGTGCATTCTCTCACAGTTTTTCAAATCATACTGGACATTCAATCCTTCAATGTCAGCTTTTGTGTAGATGACTTTACTGCAGGATTATTGAAGCTGAATGTGCTATACATTTGTAGCTATCACATTGGGTGCACTACCTACGGGGATTTGGATACAATGAGTGTGACGTCAGAGCTCCATACGATGAGCCACGATTTCAGTGGCAGCAAGGGACACAGAAAGGGGGGTTGGATGGGTTTAATGTGTCACAACTCCAACAAGCTCCAACACTTGATAAACAAAATGTTTAGTGTGTAAAATTTCTTACACAGAACTGTTTATGATGATGATGATGATGAATATGTTGAATGTGTCAATCTTGAGAGAGAGACAGAGATTTCAAGAAACCATTATCTCTTTCTAAAAGTCTTGGATGAGAAAATGTTAGTGGAGATTGGACCCAGCCTCTAAATGGTCTTCAACATGACAACACATCTTTTGTGTGTCTGGGAAGGCATTCTTGAACTCAAATGTATCATCAAGCAAGCAAAGCAAGCTCCCAAAAGATTTATGAGGTTCACTAAAGAGTTTAGATGATCTAGAAACAGACTAAGTAGTCCTTTCAAGTTGTGAACATGTGAAATGAAATTTCTATTGTGAAAACAATAGGTTGAGTGAAAATCAATGGTTCATGTGCGTAGCCTCGAGTACCTTGGTCTTAATTAGGCAAACATGAACCCTGGAAACATGTTGAGATCTAAATGACCTTCTGATGGCAATAACCATTTTGCAACCACTAGGATGTGGGCTTCTATGATTTGGGTTGCATCGAAAAGAGTTGAGGAAATAATGACAATGAATAATGATTAGATATGCTTCTTGGTTGCATACACTTTTGTTTGATTATTGAGCATTTTCAGGAGTTTTGGCAAAGAGAACAATATTTGTAAGCATCTTCAATCTCATACCGTCATGATGCATTAAATATATATATGTTGATTCATTCACACCATAGTGCATAAATGTGGCAAATACATAAGGATTGAATTTCAATATTAAAAAAATACAAATTGAATGAGAATGAGAAGGAAATATTAATGACACACTCATCAATAGATCCTCCTTACTTCAAGTTTTGATAAAATTAGCATACAATATCACCAATTGCTTATAACACTTTCTTGGCTTAACAATCAATGGACAAGAAATGGATAATAAGCACAATATAAGTTTCTTTGAAAAATTATAGGGATTACACTTGTAGGGATTAAGCATCACTTTTTAGTGTGGATCATGGTAGCACACAATACAAAACAAATCAAAATTCTGAAAAAGGAATTTAATGCACATGCCAAATTTGGTGTGTTGTGAGTCTTCACTTTTATATATATATATATATATATAATTTATTTATTTATAAAAAAATTTAGTGTAGCTTGTCCATAATTTCCAATAGTTTGCTTTCAACTTCTACTACACTTGACTTTTGCATTTGCAAATATAACAATGCCTTATTCATTGTGAGGACTTGGCACCTTGTTTATTCCTTCATGAAAAATTGCAAAGTGATTTGATGGAACTTTGCCCTTCATAGTATTCATACATGGCTTCGCCTTTTAGTTCTCTTTGACCCACTAATTGTGGTAGATTAATATTATAAGCTAGCATTGCACTATTGGCCTTTCATTTTTCAATTGGCCTTTCTTTCACAAGGTTGTGTATTATTTATTTAGTTAAAATTAAAATAAATTTTCCACATTTTTCAATTTAAAAAAAAATGAAAGGCCAAATCCAATGTCAAAATGCAAGAATCAAAGTGTTTGTTAAGAGTTTTATTGTAGTTATAGATTTTTATCCTAGTTATTGTAGGTAATTTGGGGTAAGTATGAATCAGTTCCAATTTCAGCTTTTTGGTGTTCAAGATAAGTGGGACGGTGGGTGATCATAATCCAATTTTTTGGATTTTGAAACACACCATAGTTATGTTGTGTTTTTTATATATTTATGTGTTCTTATTATGCAAGAAATTTGTTGAAGTTTTTGTTGTCTTGGATTCCTATGTTTTGCACATGAATAAATTTTTTTATGTTATGTGTTGTAAGTATGTTGACAACAATAATTGAAAGGCACCAACCTTGGAACGCACGACATGTTTGATTTATCCTTGACTAATGTAAACATGATTATGAATGAACACTTAATGTGTTAGAAGATAATAACATCATGATTAATGTTTAGTAGGTGACAAAGTATTAAAATAATTTGTACTTCATCTTTGGGTGCTCGAGTAGGCTTTTGAATTATTTAATTTTGTTAAGTAATGTGAAAATTATGACCCTTCAAAGTAGGGTATATTTCATTTGAAATATATTTTTATCACATTTATCACTCCTACATGTCCACTTTTATCACATGTTAACAATCTTCAATTTTATTCCCAATTTTATCCAAAATTCTCACCTTTCCATGTATATACTTGGGCTCAAAAGGAAGACACTAAATCTTCATATACAAACTTAAATTTTGGATTTATTTTTTAAAACTCGTTTTTTTTTTTCAATTAATTTTCACAAAATAGAAACTTGGGAGACACCCCATTTAATTAATTTTTAAAATTAGAGTTTAAAACATTTACCTTAATTTTTTTTACCCAGATGTCAAACATATTCGACGTTAGATATAAATATAAATTTTTCTTACATATATCCACGGTTATGAATAGGGTAGAATTTTTTGAAATTTACATACCTTTGAATATGCACTTCAATTAGATATGTTAATTTGAGAGAAATATGTTAGACTAAATAATATACCTTATTTGTTCTCAATGGGTATATTATCCATGTAAAAGATATACGTGCCCAACATTGATAATCATGTCTCATAGTAAAAATATTAAATGTTGGACATTTACAACATTAGTGTGACCATAAATGTAGCTTGTCAAAACTAAAAGCATTTGAAGGATAAAAACAAAAAAAAAAAGTCCATTCTTTGCTTTGTTAGCAGATGTTCCATCATCCTTCATGAGAATTGAGATGGCCTCCTTTTCATCCATGAAGAGAACTATTATGAATTTTTCATCCAAACAGTGAAGGGTTATATGGAGTCATTGAACCAATGAGAGCTCAAGGTGGGGCCCAAATAGGGGGCACATATGGACCTCACTAGAGTGTAACAGGGCCTTAAAGATTTTGTAAGGTCCCAACTAGGGTGTGTTATCATAATGGAGGACAACTTATGATGTGTAAGGATCCCATCTAGGCTGTCAACAGGGCCTTTTACATGTTTTGTAAGGTCCTGGACAAGGTACAAAGACTTTAAGTGGAAGGTAATGCCCTGGCAACAGGGCATTAACCCGGCCCAAATGACGGGAGGGCCCAATATATGGGCCTTAATCTGGCCTAATGATTTAGGTAGGTACATACGGTGGGAAGCCCAGTGTACGGGCCATAGTGAACCAGCACACACCATTGCACGATGAAGGATGGATGGATGATAAGTGGTCACCAAACAGTTTTCTATTGGGCTTCAGTTCCCTCACCTCCCTAACCCTAACAGTCAACCTTCCATCATATCCACCATTGCCTATCGACCTATGTTCCCATTGAATTTAACCTACCTACCTCTACCTACCAACCCCCTTCCCCCTTGGACTTACCTACCTTAGGCCCACCTCTACCTACTTACCCCATTCTCCTACCAACCCCTAAACCTTACACCTTGGCCCCCTTCTCCTATTGACCTTCCTTCATGTTCTTCTAGCATCACTCAAGCCAGCTCCACAATTGCAACGCTCTTGATCCATGGTCGCCATCGTTGCCTTCTTGGCTCCAACATCACAACACTTTTGTTCACCATCATGGTTGTGGTTGGGGTCATTGCCTTCTTAACTTTGTCATCGCAATGCTTGTTCACTTCAATCATGTATGCTCATGATCATGGTGCTTTCATACTCTTGCTTTGATCCTGGTGCTTTTGATTTGATCCTAGTCTTGGTGCTTTCAATTTGATCCTAACGCTCTCCTCTTAGTGTTCTAGCTCTAATATTGTAATCCGGTTTTAATCCTAATACTCTCCTCATGGTGTTCTTGATCTAATCCTAGTGTTTTCCTCTTGGTGATTTTGATTTAATCCTCATGTTCTCTTCCTTGTGTTTTCAATTTGATCCTTGTGTTTTCTTTTTGGTGTTTTCGACTTGATTTTAATGTTTTCCTCATAGTGCTTTTGGTATGATCTTCATGCTCTTTTCCTGGTGCTTTTAATTTGATTTCAATGTCCTCTTCTTAGTGCTTTCGATTTGATCATGGTGCTCTTATTCTAATCTTGGTGTTCTCTTCTTGGCACCTTATTTTGATCTTGGTGTTTTCCTCCTGATACTTTTTGTCACAAATTTAACATGCAACAAATTGATAATGAAAATTGTGCAAAGTTCATACATTTTACACACAAACATCATGCATTGAAAACACATTTCATATGAATAAATGTGTTGACAGATGATGTACAAACCTATGAATGAACAAATGTCATAGGAATTTTGCATCTTCCTATAAATCTATGTGTCAAATATGTTTTCAATGCATGATATTAGTGCGTGAAATATATCAATCATGAATGTCCAAATTTTGTACAATGTCCATTACTATGTCATGAGATGTTAAGTTTGTGATGTTGTTTTAATCCTAATGTTCACGTCTTACTTTTCTTGTTCTAATCCCGATGTTATTATTTTGATCATGGTGTTCTCCTCCTAATTCTCTTGCTCTAATCCTGGTGCTTTTACTTTGATTCTTTGTATGATGCAAACTTGAAAAAAGTTCAAGCAATATTATCAGAGAGAAGCTATTCAAATCATTTTTTATGCACCGATGCTACTTGGAACAAATGTGGCAAATCAACTTGCCAAGTTGCCAAGTTATAGTGCTAGTGCAAATGAACAAGTGCAAGTTTCAGATGCAGTAAATGAACTTGCTGATGCAAATGAACAAGTGTAAGCTCTAGGTGTGACAAATCAACCAAATGTTGCAAATGAACAAATGCAACCAAATGTTGTTGCAAAAGAACATCAACAAACAAATGTTCTTACAATAGAAGAACAAGTTGAACAATCACTTGTAGTTTTCATTCTTCCTGCACATCAACATTAGTTAATTCTTTGCCCCACTGACTTTTTCACATTGAAAAAGTGGGTGGGGTTTTTTTTGCCAAATTTTAATGGCATTACCCTCATGGCCTTATCTCTAACTTTCATTGTCAAGTGCAATACCTTCATTTCTTATAATATGTTTAAACATTTCAAAAATTTCCAGTTTTTTTTTTTGGTTTTACTAATTCAAGGTCGGCAAATGTGTCACATGGGATTGCTAAGGAAGGTGTGACTTGGGAGAAAGATTGAGATAGGTTTATTTGCAAGGTTGAAGCTTGCAATGCATCCTATTCAACCAAATATTTATTTGTGAAACATTTGCGTCAAGAGCATGATATTTCCATAGAATCAAGGAAGCTTGGGTGCCCTACTACCCAATAAAAGGGGCCACATCCAAAAGACCATGCATCAATGAATGCACAAGTCTTGAACAATCCTTTTTCTAGATTTCATTGTAATGAGCAAAAGGCAATTGTTGGAGCAAAAGCCTATGCCACACATGAGTGGAATCAGTTAAAAAGTGATGCACTATGAATAAGACCAACATCAAAACCTACATTGGTAAGATTGGGTTCTTCCAAGTTGTTTTTTTGGGCATTCTTACATGGGGTGTGGGGTCCATGCCCCCCAATGTGATGGCCAAACTAGAAAGGACAATGATCTTGTTGATTTAATTCGAGTTAGCAAGGTGTGGAATAGTTAGAATTGAACGATATCTTCAAGCAAAAAGGAGCACAAGAAGGAGATCACTCTAGTTGTTCATTATCATGAAATGAAGATGGTTCATGGTCGATAAGTGATCCCACATTCAATTTTCATTTGAAATTTGCATTATGTTTGAAACTTGTGTTGGTAAATTATATTCATTGATTTGTGTGTATGTTCACCTTAGGATTCAAAATACCTCTAAAGAGGCATTCATAGTGGATGCGATGAAAACAATTTTGGCAAATTGACACCTATACACACAACAATATGTTCAACTTGCACATAATGCAACAACTCATTATTAGAATGTAAATGGATTATTCAATGATAGTTCTAGTTTTAGCGAAAATGAGAGCAATTAAAATATGAAGTGATTTGCAGACATAAATCATTTTTCATGATCATTTGGTCGGGTTTTAGTTTGGCATCCCATTTTTGGACTAATACACATTTTGTACCATGTGGTTTATGACATCCATGAATTTTCCATGCTACATTTTTTGGCTAATATAGGCTCCATGGACATAACCCATTGGCATTGGAAAAAAATGTATGCAAGGACATATGCTTGAAAAAAGTTTGAAATTTGCAAATATCCATATGGAGTGTATGTGCATCAAGCATTGAGCAAAAAAATTGATTAGATGTACTGCTAGTAGATGAGGGTATTACATATGTAGTCCGAACATTTGTGCAAGTCCAATTAAACCTTAAGGAATTTTTTTTTACAATACCCTTGTCATATTTCATAATGACCATTCCAAAATTACTTGCAATATACACATGTGGGTATGACATGAGTTCCATATTGTTATTTTATCTATGCAATACCCTCAACACAATGCCAATCATAATATGCAAACCTCATCCTTAAACTTAATGAGCCAAGTAAGGTATTGCATAAACTTAAAAGGGTGTGAAACACAATGTGCCAACCTTTACCTTATATGTAATACATTCATTATAGTATTGCATACGCTCTAGTTTTTTTGGGGGTTGAACAATATTGTTAGGACCAATATTGAACACAATTCCCCAACCTTAACCCTAATCCATTAAGGTATCACATAATCTCTAGTTTTTTTTGGAACTAAACATTACCTTAAGGACATCAAGAAATTCACCAACCTTAACCTTAAACCTCTGCCAACCATGAAGGTACTACAAATGGCTCTCGAGTTTTTTTAGGACCATGTAATACCCTTGAACATTGGGAAACAATATCCACCATGCCTAATCTTAATATGACGGTATTGCAATTTAATTAAATGCCTTTGTTATAATCATATGCAAGGTCACAATTAAATATAATGTGCACCACCCATATAAAGGTCTTTTCATTAAAATATACCCCCATTTATTTAAAGTTATTGCATGTGCAATTTGGAATATGAGATTATAGTCGTGACTATCTTACCAATATTACATACTTAAAATAAAATTACATTAATTTTTAGTTACCTAATGTGAGTATCATGGGCAAATTTGATCATCAACTATTTAATGGTCAAATTTGAGTATTGCCTTTGGATATAGTAATTTACTAACACAATTTCCTTGGGGTATGCATCCATTTTGATTCAATAAATGCATATTGTACATATCAACTTACTTATATTTTTCCCATCTAATGCATATATAGATATTTGGAAGGTGCCCCTAATCTTTTTATGACATCAAATATGCAAGGCACACACCTACCATAATGTTAATTAAATATAAAATATGAAATATTTAGGTAGGATTTGGAATTCCTTTCATTTTGAAGAACATATATGTAGTAAGTTCAATTCATTTATTCTCTTTTGAAGGAGAGGGAAGTTAACTCCTACCTCACAAGAGGTATGAATAATACTTCCTCCTTGTTTCATTCAAGTTTTGAAATGTGAATATGGTTTTATATTTTTTTCACCACAATTAACTGGTTAAAAGATTGTGATTTATTTATTTGATTTCTTTGTTCACCTTTTGTGCAATTATATATATTTTTTGTTTATTATGACAATGTTTATTTTATGGATACGACCCCTTTTAAAGTTGTTTATCGATATTAAGGTATTTTTTCCATTCTTATTTTGAATCTATCATTCATTTCCCAACTTGGGAATTTGCATTTGTTTAAGGTTTGGGTTCATACAATACCACTATTAAGGGGTCCGTGGTTTGATGAAAATTAAGACACATTTGTAACCACTATAAAACTAACAAATTTGGTTGTAAGGAATTAGGGTTTTAACATTCATTTTCAATGTAGTGAATTTTTTCCCACATGTAATCATTTGTTAGATAGGATTCATAATGTTTTTTCACTCATTATTGAATGCAATGGGCTTTTAAAGGTGTAGTGAAGGTTGGATCTCTATTTGGGGATAGTTGATCTAACGCATACCATATCAAGTAATGATATCCCTTATCTTTTTCTTGTAAGGTTTAAGGGTTAATTTTCAATAATTTTTTTGAAATAAGTAATAATTGTAAATGATTATTAGGGCACTCAATCATGTTAATTGGTGCATGGACACATACAATAAAATTGACGATGAATTAGGTGATACGTGAATGTATTGTTGTCTAATAATTGTGGGAAAATGAAATTGTGGGTTAATATACCAAGATTACAATAATATTGACATGAACTAGGGTACATCTATTATTGTAGAGCCACTTCTTGTGGGATTACTAGCATGGGGTGAATTCCATTGTTTCAATCCATTCAAGTCCAAAACTTAGTAAAATCACCCTTTTTCCAATGTGGATTTAGTGCGGAAAAATGGGTTTATGCATGGAGGCGAGAACAAGGTGGTAATTGAGATTGTGTGTATTCTCCATGCAAGGGTATTGAAGTTTTTAGAGGATGAACAAGTGGATATGCACCCTATTGAATGGAACAAAAGTAAAAACTTGGCCCTGAAAAAAAAATTGGGAAACCAATAATTAAGAATCATGTTGGACATACTTGGTGTAATATAATTTCTTATAATTTGGGTTTTTGACGTTTTAAATGATATATCACATGTCCTTGTGTAAACTAGTGTAATTGGATTATGTTTTGTAGGTATCAATGGGGGTATGGGCTAGAAGATCATTGTGGAGAACTCAACCACACAAGGTCCATAAAATGTGGTTGTTTGGCCCACTTTTCGATCAAGCAAACTATACACATGGCCTGAGGTTGCAATGATCACCATCTACCATTGAACACACACTTGAGCTAATGGAGAGCTCATACATGGTGCACACGACCTTGAATCCATTTCAAGAATGTTTTTGTATGTTTTACATACATCACAAAAACTCAAGGACTACATATGGAGCCAATTGGGGTTAAGGTACATGGTGAAACAAATATATGGCAAACACATGGCAATTGGTGGGCCTAGGTCATTGCAAGGGAACCCGTGACTCGAGATGATTTCATCACATTATAAGACATTATTTATTTGGACCAAAAGCACCAGAATGGTAATTGGTGGCTACATAGGAACCTGACAATTTCTATTCAATCATAGGTATGTGTTCACCCAGATGATGTATTTTATTTCTAAGGCACATGTGAGGTGGGGATTCAAGTCCCCTTTAACATTGGGATCCAAACACCTATGCAATTCAAGGCCATGCTCTAATTAGATGATAATAAGGTTATTTGTATGGATGCCACATTTGGCACCACTGATGTGAAGTACCAGCTCTTCACATTGATGGCATTTGAGTTTCATTGCACTAAGGTGCCAAATGCTTGGGTCATCACTAGTCGACAAACTTGCAAAGATTTGGTGGAATGATTGATTCCATTATGGATTAAACTTGTAGCAAAGAAATTGAAATGGAAACCATCATGTTTCATTATGAATGATGATCTATAAGAGTTATGAGCATTATAATGGGTTTTACTTTGTCTTGTTATATTTTCATAGTTTACACATGTTTGCATTTGGTTAGGAATGGATGCCACTATGTTTCAAAATTATTTTTAAAAAATTTGATCTCTATGTGTAATCCAAGATTGTGTGGAGTTGAGATCATGTCCCAATATTCTTTTGTGCTTGACATGTGTTGAAAAGCATGGTAGTTATAGTTCATGGAAAAAAAAAGGTGTGGAGGTGAAACTGTTTACACACTGTGATGTTCATGTCCATCAAACCTAGAGAAATGATTAAATTTTTCAAAGCACATAGGAGCAAGAAGGTGGTGGACACCTTTGATAACCTTAAACCTAATGATTCATGGACTACATCTTTTTGGGTGTACTATTGCCAACTTGGTAAGTAATCAACCCACCTTAATGTGTTTGCCAAGATCCATGGGTTTGTGAATGTAATATGAATTATTTTGTTGGGTTTAAACCCATAAAAACTAACCCATGGCCATCATATGCAATGTGCATGTCCATCTAGACTTGTGGATGGTGGGATTTTGTTGAGTGCCACACTCAAATCATGATACCCAAAGTAACATAGAATCTTACCATGGGGCTTTGAAATAAAAATTATCTTTTGAAACAAAAGGTCTTAGGGGGTGTCGCATTGATTGGTTGGTGTGGAGGCTAATTACAATTGTGGCACAATACTATATGCATCAAGCAGAAATAGAAAGGCAAGGGTTCATAAAAAACAAGGTTCTTGCACAATTTATGGTAGCAATTGTGGAGAAGGCATTCATGATCCCACACATCGATGTGATTTGGGCAATACCAATGTTAGTGCATGAATGGTGCAAAACCAACACCATCTTGGTGTCATTTATAATCTTCATGCCCCTTTCATTGAATATGCATCTTGCACATGCGAGTGGGCATTGTGCAACAATTTGTGCAAGCACCAAATTGTTGTTTTCATGACATGTACCAACCTTACTTTGGACAATATCATTGAGTATTGTGGCACATGGTATGGGACCAACCATAATGGGTTTAAGGCAATCTTTGCAAACCTAGCAAATGGCCCCTTTTCTTATGATGGTGTTGACAATCAAAAGACCGAAAGGTCATTTACCCCCATGGAGTGAACCCTATGTTGGTTATAGGATACAATGGCCAAGATCACCCACAAGTGTAATAGTCAGCTAGTGTCCAACTTTGTGGCTATGTAACATCACATCTACAAATTGTTGCATCAAAGATCTGAAACCTTCGTGTCACACATCCCAGTGAATCAATGCACCCTAGCATGGTCTTGAGTTGAGTGGAGGATGGTTTGGGCAATTCAATTAGTCGGTTGAAATATTGGCATGAAACTATGTTGAAATAGGCAAATCCCCATAGCAAGATGTCTTAAGAGTAAGGGAGTGCTTTAGATTTGAAGGAAGGGACCACAAAAAAATATATCATGTTCCATGCATTTGTAACTACCAATTGATTAAACTTTACTTAATATGGTATGCAAAACATTCATTTTAATTAAATTGAAATGAATTATAAACAAAACCTAATAATTTATTCCCAATACTCACATGCAAAATGATGGGTTAACATCACTAGATGTAGGTAATGCAACAATGCCAAAATCCCAAGCAATTTCTATGGGTATTAAATGAGTTAAATGGAATAAAATAAAATAAAATAACCTTGGTGGTATTGCAAAATAGTAAATTAATCTAGTACATTTGCATTACCTTGAATAACCTTGGTGGTAATGCAAAAGTGAATTGGGTTAGATAAGGTATTTTCAATGATATCATTAGGGTAGTGCATTGATGAACTAAATGAGATGACAATAAATCAAATTGTTACTAAGGGTATTGCCTACCAACAAAATAATCTAGTGCATTTGCATTACCCTATCGACACTAGAAGAAAATTGGGCTTTTGCAATTGTCGCATGCAACTAAAATTCTTTACAATTGCCTTGGACAAATTGCAACCAACATGTAATTAATTGCATGCGACAATATTTGAATTGTATGTATGGTATGATTATAAAATTTATATAACATGGTTATATACATTTATACATCTATGATTAGTTGCATTTTTCTAGTTGCACATGCAAAACTATTTTGATGACCATATAATTTATGACGCTTAATACCTTCATTTGAGTCATTGGAACATTGCTTTTGGCAATTGTGAGGTTACAAGGTTTGGTAGGTAGGTAGGAAGGGTGATGGAGCAACCTACTTAGTAAATTGCAACATCCTCATCATCATGTGTCCTCATCGCCTTGGTGAAGATTTAGTGCCTAGGTACATAAGTAGGTAGGTAGATGTGTGGGTGGGTAGGTAAGTAGATGTGTGGGTGAGTAGGTAGGTAACTGGGTGGTGAGTGGGTAGGTGGGGGAGGGAGGAGACTAGTGTGCATAGATAGGTAGTCTAAATGAAGGTAGGTAGGTAGGTAGGTAGGTAGGTGAGACTTGGGCAGGCGTCTGGGGTGAGGACAAAAAAAGTTCCCAAAAAAAACTAACCTGGACTGAGGGAGGTCAACGACCTTGGTTAGCCCAGGGACAGGGAGGGACGAAAAAGGTACAACCCATCTGTGCACCATCCATCCACATGGATGCACTGGTGGGTTCTGGTTCACTGCGGCCATACACAATAACCTGGGGTCTGGTTATTTCGCATGTGTTAATAGCCATCCCACCCCTCCTCTTCGCTGACTATGCAAAACCACAACCACAGGGACTAACCCAAGAGTTAGTTTTCCCTTCGTTTTCTACCTTCTATAGTTTAACTGCCATGGTAGCATGCTCGCTGACTAAGTAAAATCTTTTTCATTTAAAATTCTAGTTATCCAAAACTTGAACGGAATTATTGTGCAGCTGATTCGACGATGACTGCCCCGCTCATCGAACGGCCAAATTTTTACCGTTCTCATCGTCCAACGGCGAAGATTTACTTAGTGCATTGAACGGCAAAGACTTACCGAGCTCATGGAACGGTGATTGCTCGCCAATTGGAACGGCGATTGCCTTTCACCGTCAGCCAAGGAGACGGCCGAAAGAAAAAGGGGGCAAAGCGGGGGGGGGAGGGGGGGTATAAGGGAACGTGTAAACGTGGGGGAATGGCGTGGAATCTGGGAACTGGGAACGTTCATGAATAACCCAACCGTGAGAGAAAGGGACAGGGTGGTCGTCCCGGGAACAGAATGGAACTCAAGAGAACGAGAGAGTTCGAGCCCCGCGCGGGGCGGCCATATAGGTAGGTACGTGGCATGTGTAGACACCAGAGAACGGGCATGTGGAGCAAAAAACGCGAGGCTTGTGATTGGTCGATTCACCGCGCCGGGGTTTCCATTCTCCCGAAGCTGATGTCGCAGCGTCGTCGCAAGGGAAGAAAAATACTCGCAAAAAAATCTCCCGACTATTTCGTCAGAATCAACTGTGCTCGTTCCTCGTTTCTTGTTTTACTTTCTGTTCCTGTTGATAATGCACCTTTTTTTTTAATTTTCAAAAAATATATAACACATATTATTGTCTGGAAGTTTTGACGGCAATAAATCAGCAGCAAATGCAACTCTTACTACCTGTGCTCATCTTCTTGTCCTTCTTTTTCTTCTTCTTCGCAAATTCTTTTTTTCGTCGCTGTAAAATTCCGGTTAGAACTCTCCATTTTGTGCGTTCATTTTGATGTCTTTGGTGCAGGTGGAAGCTTGCTGAAGTCGCCGTCATAATCGTCGTCGGAAGTGGATTCAGGACGCATTAGCTGCTGCTGCACTATCTGTCTGTCGTTCACGGATTCTGATTGATCTGGAGAATGATTAGCACTTCAATCGCACGAATCTCTTGAAGTGAGAGTGTTCAAGAAAAAGAGAGGTGATTCCAACTGCTGAATTGCGATCTGCTAAAGAAAGAGTATGTAGATCCGTCCAAAGTCCGACTCCGAACTGTTTGCAGAGTCCCGTGGTTGTTTATGTGCAGCCTGGATTGATCCGGCGAGTGAAAGAGAGGAGGCGATATGTGTGCGGGACTTGATGATCATGAGGCGGGTAACCGGAGGGCGAGTTCTTCTTGTGAGAAACTGAGAAGCTTGGATGCTGCTGCCACGGTAGGAGAGCGTGATCGGGGTTATATGCAGAAGAAGCGAGCGACGGCTGATGATTCGATTCATGTAGTCGTCCAGGGCTCTAGTAATTCCGCGCCTCCGTTACTCCAATTCAGAGAGCTTAGTTTAGTTTCGATGCCTGTTGAAGCTTATTCTTCAGGGCCGTGGAATCGTTGTTGTTGTAGTGAGCTAAGGTCGTGTGATGGACTGGTTGTTCAGACGTCGCGGTCATCCACCTCTTCTTCACAGTGCTGCAGTGAGCATGACGTCGTAGGCAGCAGCAATGTAGCAAGATCTATTGCTTGTCTTTTTGAGGCTCCAACCAATACAGGATCACATCAATGTGCGGATCGATCTGTGAGGGTTATTGCCAAAGATTCGGATTTCCGGGACTGTAACAGCGATCGTGTGATTCCTCAAACCTCCTCTACCGTGACGGATGCTGCATCATGGGAAGCAGCCAGGCTGGAGATGATGTCTCCGAGGGAAAGGATCCAGCTGTTTAGGCAGCAAATGTCCGGTAAAGTTGTGATTCCTGAAACCTGGCCTGGCGAAGAGAAGCTCAAGGAATGGGCTCCCCATGGCGCTGTGGAAGATGCATTGCGTCCGCTGGGCCTCATGATAGCCAGGGCCGCTTTGATGAACGACTCTCTTTCCAAGTCACGCCTAGCTTCCTCCAGGCTTCCAGTCGGCCGTCCACGTCCTGCTTCAGTCTCTCCCGTGGTGTTATTGCCACAGGTTACGTAGAAAACAAAAAGAAGTATCGTTCATTGAACGCCGTAGAATTGTAGCTCCATCGTGTACTATTTCCCGTTTGAATCTGGCACTGAATTGAAAAGCCTGAGAGCATTCTTTCTTCCTGTTTCCGCAGCAGCTTGAGCTGTAAATTGTTGTCTTTGCAGCGGCATTCCTTTTTGTGTGTTTCTATGCGGCTGGTTTGTCAATCCCTTCTTTTGGACTGCGTTGAATTCTTTCTTGGCTATCTGACTGAAGGAGATGTCGAGAAGAACCATCTTTGCTTCTGCACACATTCTCCATCGCTCCTTTCTTTGTCATAGTATGCTTCATAAATCCTAATTCATGCTCGCAACAGATCAGTGTCCGATCGACAACTCTGCTGCTGTTTGCAGGAGGCTTCAGACGGGCAAACCTGCCGGCACCACCAGGGAGGAGATGACCGTGGTTGCTAGTGAGAGCAGAGTCATCATCAACACAGGTCAGATGCATGAGATTGCCTTCACTGCATCTGCGCTTACCTGCAGAAAATGCCCCATCTATCTTGTTCAACAGATCTTGGGGTATGTATGTTTGTTCAAGCCCTTCATTCTTTCTTGTCCTGTTCAAGACTCAATGTTTTGAGAGAGAGAGAGAGAGGATGTGATGCTATAACAGAAACTGCATGCCCTTTTGCTCACGAGCAAAATGCATGGCAAAATTTTATCGATGAATCTGCAATGATTTTATTTGCTGGCATTTTTTGCATGAGCAAAATGAATTGCAATTTTTATTAATGGATCTGCAATGATTTTATGTTCTTGCATTTTTCTCATGAGCAAAATGAACTGCAAATTTTATTGATGAATCTGCAATGATTTAATTTGCTTGCATTTTTCTCATGAGCAAAATGAATTGCAAATTTTGTTGATGAATCTGCAATGCTTTTATTTGCTTACATTTTTCTCATGAGCAAAATGAATTACAAGTTTTATTGATAAATCTGCAATGCTTTTAATTGCTTGCAGCACCCAACCATCATCAGCAGCAGCCCATTGCAGATCATTTTCACTGCTGGGTTAAAAAACTGATGTCCTCAAGGAGAGAAGCCTTTGGGTATGTGGATTTGTTACTTGGGATCTCAGCAATGGAAACAGTTCACCTATGTGCAGTGGCATGTAGCATGGAGAAGATGGAAAGACATTCCTGTGTATGTATGGCTTGCTTTACAGAGCAGGGGCTAGAAGGGAGTGCTAGGTAGCAGAGAGAGTGCTACACATACAGAGAGGAAGAACAAAGAAAGAGTAGCAAGTTCAAAAACTCAAGGGGCGAGAGCTAGAGTGAAATACAAGCGCTCACAGCTCTGCATGCAAGACAGGGATAAAATGAGTAGGAAATTGGAGATCTTACAAGACAAAAATAGGCAGGGTTGACACAAGGATGGTTGTTAGGTATTTATTGCAGGAAATTAGTTTTTTGTACTCCGATATTTGTTGTTGGAACCCAGTTCAAATTTGAATGGAGTTGTGACTGTTTTATGTTTATTGGTGTGGCTCTGGAGTCTTGTCTTTCATGTTTCAAAAATACTCACCTGCAAACCACAGGAATTCAATCTCAAAACCACAACAAAAACACAAAACAACCACCTTGTTTGATTTGTGTGCATGTTTTCACTTTTGTTCATACCAGTGTGTGTTTTTTGTTTTCGTTTTGTTTTTGTTTCCCCTTGTTTGGTTCTTTCTGTGGCTTCCTGAGGAAGTGTTAGTTAACCTTGCTGTTTCTTCTTCATCATGAGAATGGAGATTTCTCTATTCTTATGAAAGATATGTTTTCATGTGTGCAACTTTGTTAGTTTTGATAGTGTTGGTTCTGGTCTTGTGGTGTGCATGACATGGATGCCCATTTGAATCGAGAAGTAATGATTGTCTACTCTTTTTCAGGATCAAAAGAAGACAGTGGGGAGGATCTGTGATGGATCTGAGGTTGTGTTGTCACCATGACCTCAAATGACACACCACAGTGCAGAATAGGGTTGAAAGTTCTCTGGGAATGAGGCTGTGAAAAGACTGAATTGACAAAACTCGTTATCATGAACCATGAAATATTTGTTAGATATCAATTTTTTGCAGAGTGTACTTTGTTGCTTGAATTGTCTGAAAATGGTTTTGTTGTTCTCCTGTAGAGCTGCACTTGAAGATGCTAGAAACAACTCTCTGCTTGATGTAAATTGGTAGAAGATAACTGGTGTCTGTCAATTGCAAATTTTGAGCTTTGTCACAAGTGATAAGGATTTGGACCATTTGAGCTTTGTGACAAAATAATGCAATGGTTTTTTTTCTGTGCAATGGAGTTTCATCAGGTGCTGGGTATTTGTAGGTAATACGCAATGTGCAGCATGACTTTCCATTTATTCATTGTTAAGTTCAGCACACGTGCAGAACTGGAGCAGTCAGCATGCAGGAGGAGGACTGGGAGCTAGTTTGGGGATTAAATGGTCAAGTCCAGGAGAAGCTTTAATAGTCATAGCCACATTTCTCAAGTGAGCAAACCCTTTGCCCTCCAGAGGTTTACAAGAGAAGGCAAGTCCACAGAGTTCATTGCCACATTGTGAGACTGCCTTGCTGACAAATATGATGATCATCTGCTAGGTAAAAACTTGTCTATGGATAGTTGTACATTTCAAGCATAGGTAAAACATACCTATTCCGACAATTGCTACTTCTTTGCTTTGAAGTAAATTACCTCTTGAGTATTCTTGCCACATGCTGTGATGAAGTGTGGAATGGCCCACAGGTTTTGCAGAGGAATGATTTATTGACCATTTTCTACTTGATTGAATAATATGTGATGAGACATGGTAAAGCCTAGAGCTTGGATCTTAAATTAGCTGCAGTTTCAAGGTGCTTGAGAGTGTTGGTATACAAAGCAGTCATGAATTTGGTGAGCTGTTCTTCGGTCTGACTGAACACAGGATTGACACTGTATGTCCAGGAAACAAAAGTCTTGCCCTCACCACCATCTCGCAGCTGCAACACAGTAAAAGCTCAATTCATTAAACTACAAGCTATTTTCTAGGCAGTATGAAACATCCTTGTGTTGACTGCTATACTCACCACAGCAAGACCTTGTGAGTGATTGTGGGCTCTGTTAAGGGTGAGCACACTGGTGGTAAGTCCTACTTATGTTCATCCATACAGAGTTTTCTGATAGTTGCATCCACCTAAACTAAAACCCATAAGGAATTCTCTGACTTAAAGCAGCTCATGGACCATACTACTGAGTTTTGCTAGAAATCTTTCTTGGAATTGCTCAGGCAGACAGAAGTAGATAGTTCAAATTCCTCTTGCTCACAAAGGAAGTTTCAGTTATACACAATTTTCTGGTTGCAATTACAGAACATGATAGTGTTTCTGGTGCTTTCATCATCCTCATCTTCTCCTTTTTCCCCTCCATTTTGTTCACTTTCTTGATTAAACTAGTGCAACTGTTCTCTCATACCAAAAAAATGACTGTAGGATCAAACAGACAAGTCAATGTTTCTCTGTAACTCCTCCTTGTGGCCTTTCAGGATTGTGTGCGCTATTTTTTCAAGTACATGATTCATCAGACTGCACAAACTGATTTTGGTAAAGAATCACAGTGAAATGTGTTTTGAACATTCCAATTACCATGCATGTGATTTTTGGTAGTGGATTGAAGGATTGACTCAGCAGTGAAACGTGTGTCAAACATTCCGAATTCTCTGCTACTACTTTTTGTGAGCAGATAGAAGAATATAGAATGAGCAATGAAATGTGTTTAGAACAATTCCAAATGCCATCAGTCAGTCCCACTTTTGGGAGTAGATTGAAAGGATTGAATCAGCAGCTGCAACAGGTGGATAAAATACATGTAGACATTTGATTGTAAAGAACTGCCTGATTTTTGGAGTGTTTCCTCTGGGTTAGATTGACAGGCTCATGAATTGCTGCTGTTTCTGAAAAACAATAAGGATAACAGATTTCTTGCAGCTTCAAGAAGCAAGGAAGTTGAAGAGACATGAAGGAAGGTAAGATGATGATGTGACCCACCCGGACTTTGGAAACGTAGCCTTGGAAGCCTTTGGGAAAGACGAAGTGGTTGCTCTCCATCCTATAAGACATGTACATGTTGTGGTCGTCGAATTCCAGCAACCTTTCGTACACCCATGAGGTTCCTTTGCAGTACCTCAAACATCCTACCTTCTTGTTCTCTCCCTCCACTAACTCACATTTGCGAACTGTCGGTACCCATTTGTGTAAACCCGCGAAATCTGACTGCAATGCCCATGCACTCTTCACTGGACATTCTAGGGTTAGTTCTACTCCCCCACTCCATTTTCTCTCCTCCTCCTTCTCCTCCTGCTTCGATAACAATTCCTCCATTGACGACGAACCCATGATTTTGATTTCTCCTTCCTTCCGTCTCTCCTTCCCTTCCTTCACTCAAGAAATCATCAACCACCTCGCAACAAATTGTTTTTTTTTAATTTTAAACTCGACGAATTCTAAAACTCTCTTACAACTCTTTTATATCAAAACTTCAGAAACCCAAAAATTTTAAAAATTAATTCTAAACTTGTGGGTGGGTATCATGATGGAACTCGACAACTCGTGAGCTGAAAAGGGAAGACGCGGGTGGGGTGGGTGTTCCGTGCGCGGGGGATTCGGAACTAGGGAGCACGATTTCAAACCACGTTTGTTTTCCATGTGGATTTCTGCGTGGGGGGGGCGATGATGGGAACAGTTTAAACTGCAAAAGCTACTTACTCAATCCGCGTTGTTTGTCATTGAACTGGGAAAAGAGGAAGCAACAACAGCCATCCTCCGGCCCACCAAGATGCTGCCAAAAACTTGGCACATTTCTCAAAGCTGATCAAAACGTGGGATTGACACACAAAAGAGTGTCAACTTTGGCTTTTAAGTCCTCGTCTATGGAATTATGTAATGGTGTAATTATGTTATTCTTTGGATCTATCCAAAGTTTTATGGCTTCAATTGGTCCAAATATATATATATATATATAATTTGAGCTCGGCATTGCTTCTCACCCGTCGGTACTTTGTCAATCAACTATTTTATTTTATTTTTATGTTTTCATAAGGTTTTCAATAATTCATCATTATTTATGTCAATATCGAATTTAAATGATGAGAAAACACACATGGTAACTTGTTTTTTCATATCCATGTTGGTGGGTAGGGAGAAAGAGCGAGGTAGTTATAAGAATGAAAGTAGTTATTCAGAAAAGAAATGAGATTGTTTAAGTTTGGAAATGTTAATTTATTTTATTTTTATGTTTTCATAAGGTTTTCAATAATTCATCATTATTTATGTCAATATCGAATTTAAATGATGAGAAAACATGCATGTTAACTTGTTTTTTCATATCCATGTTGGTGGGTAGGGAGAAAGAGCGAGTTAGTTATAAGGATGAAAGTAGTTATTTAGAAAAGAAATGAGATTCTTTAAATTTGGAAATGTTAATTTGTTTTTTCATATCATGTTGGTGTGTTGGGAGAAAGAGCGAGTTAGTTATAAGAATGAAAGTAATTATGGGGGGGAAAAAAAATGAGGTAGTTAAATTTGGAAATGAGGAAATTATCCTCGAAATTGTCTTTGGAAATGTTCATGTTTGACCATACAATAAGAATTGTTTTTGGAATTGGAGGACCATATGATAAATTCCAAAAAAATCACCTAGTGCCTCCAATTTTTTTGTCATTGAAATTATTTTAATACCTTTTCAGAAAAGTAAATGAAAAGGCACGTTTTCACTCCCATGTTATAAATTCTATAATCAAATTTGAGATTGACATAAATAATGATACATTATTGGGAATAAGATAGGAACATGCAAGGGAAATAAAAAGGGGAAAAGATAAGGGAAGGGGGAAGGATTTTGCTTAGTTTGGAACCTTGTTCAAAGGTTATGTTCATGATTATAAAATTAAGATTAAAAAAAATAATTAATTATTAAAGGACATTTCTTCTTCTTTTAAATGATTAAAAATTTATACTAATAAAAACCATTACAATTTTTTCTCATGTGAAATGAATTTCTAATGTAAATGCTTAAGAATAATTTTTTTATTTATCTTAATATTTTATTTATTTACAATGTATAAATCACAAGCATAAATAATGAAAGTAGGAGCTGATGCAAATGGCATCATAATATTTGGATCTTTTAAAGAAAGTATGAATTGTATGTAATTATAAAATATTTGAATTGGGGCTCATTCATAGTTGGGGTTCTAAGAAAAAAGAAAAAGGATATCAAGACTTGTTTAAACCTATTTTCTACAAATTTAGTATCTATATGATACAAATTTAAATGAAAAACATTGAGTAGTCCAAATTAAAATAATGCATGTGGTGGTGTTGATTTTTCACATGTGTACATCAATGTGCACATAAACTTTGGTTCAACCCATAAATACAAAAAATGTTTTAATCAGCTTGTATGAACAATTTTATATGTTTTTGACATGATTATTTCTTGCACATGTCACCCACACTTCAAGCTACAAATTTTAAGCCTAAAGAATACAAAAATTCAAACAAATAGACTATAAAAAGTCTTTTTCTTTGCAACCCCAAAAATTGGATTATGTTACTTTCAAAATTCTTATATGGTTTATTATGAGATCAAATTCATTCAATGAACATGGCCAAACATAAATGTAAAAATTAATTATCCATGAAAGAAAATTGACATCAATTGCATCATTTAATTCATTCATTTTTATTTGGACTACTTGAGACAAGTAGTTTAGGCATTTATATCATTTTCAAATATTTTTACTAATTGATCCTGAAATTATTTTATATATTGGCATACAATAATTTATTAAAATTATAATGATGCAAATACAAGAAAAATTCAAAGTTGTCCTTTGAAATCTTTTAAAAATTAGTCATTCCTTTTTGGCACCCCAATCATGAATGACACATTGACATTACATAACCTTGGATTAATTCATAATTTTTTTCTCAACCATAAGGTTTTAGTACCTACAATTACTAATTGGGAAGTTTTACTTAAAATATTTTAATTATTCAAAAAGATTGGGTTTGACAAGCCCAATTTGAATATTTCAAAGATTTTGACAATCAAGGATAAGTATACAAGGGGTTCATTTATATTTTGTTTCTTATATTTTGAATCCATCTTGGTAATATAGTGTTGTGGATTGCTTCTTATATTCAATAGGTGTTGGGTTGGGTTCAACTTTCGAAATATTCAACAAGGTCAAATAATTTTCAATCTTTATTCAAACTTGCCCTCCAAAGAATTATATAATGTCTAACATTTGTTGTTACAATTGTTAATTAAGTAGAGAATGTAAGCTTTCACCTATGTAAGTTAAAGCATTCCAATTTTTTTCACTTTGTTAATTTTGGTCCTTTACTTGCCCAAAGAAATCTTAAATTCTAGATAGCATGGCAAAGAAACTTCCAACACATGGAAGTTACTCTCCAAGTTGTCATAATAACTTACGCGTAATAGAAATTCCTCCATGTCTTCTCATCTTTTTTTCTTTTTCTTCAGTTTTTGTTTTCAATTTCTTTTCACTACAAATGAAACATGTGTTATATATATAATTCACAAAAGTCAATTTTATTATTAAAACTTATAAATTGTACAAATTAAAAAATTCCAATATGGATTCAAACAAATGTTGTTGGATGCATGAAAAAAATTCCACAAATCATTTTTTATTCAAAAAATGTAAAATTTACAACAACAATAGAAATTAAGAAAATCATTTTTTAAATACACATACACAATGTAGATTTTTTAGGGCAGAACTATTGTGGATCAACACTTTCAATGTTCAAGCATCTAGATTTCACTCATCCCCATTGAAAACCCCAAAGCACAAACCCCAAACTCACTAAATACAAAACAACACAACTCAAAAACTTTAAAAACCAAACTCCCAAATTCACTAATCACAACTCAACAAAACAACAAAACTCCAAAAACTCAAAACTCATAACTCCAAACTCTAGAAACTCAAAAATATAAAAACTCCAAAAACTGCAAAACTCATAACCGTAAAACCCCAAATACTTACAACTCACAACTCAAAAATAATAAAATTTAGAATTCCAAAAACTCCAAAGTCTAGAACTCCAAACTTAAAACTCCAAAAACTCCAAAAACTTAACTACATAAACTTAAAACTCCACATACTTAGAAACTCTAGAAACTCAAAAAAATGAATTATTCCAATGCAATAATCAATGCAAAGCTCCCAAATCAGAAACATACATAATCCAAAACAAGTGACCTCATGAAATCCAAATGTTCTTCATTTTGTCATCCTTTCCACATTTTCCCCCTAAAATCTTTATTGTGCATGTGTTACAATGAGGAGATTATTGTTGAGACAACAATTTGTCTCAATAATGTGCTTGAACCTCTGTCCATTTATTGCCAACAATAAAAAAAGAATCTCGAAAAGACTAAAAAAATGAGGATGTTATTGGAATGTTAGAAAATCAAGAACTATCAACAATGCCTAGTAATGTTAAGCTAGGAATTGATTTCGGATCAACATAAGTAATGTTAATAGGAAAATTCTAACGATTATTGAAGACATGGCCAAATGTTTTGTTAACATTGACAGTATGAAGTGGTGGCCACAAAAAGATGGCATATAACCTATTTTTGTATTTGAACAACTTTTTTTCAAACATCTTGTTTTAGAATGTGTCTTCAAGATCAATAACAAATCCACCAATATTTGATATTTGTATAAATGCATTTTCTTCATCTGCAAAAACGACAATAGGTGACACATTGTTCATCGTATTCACAAAAGTAGAAATTGTAGAAACATTGATAGAAAGAAGGCTACCAACAAATTTAGAAGTCACCACAGTAACAAAAAGGTCATCATTCATAGGATAACAATCAATTTTTGTAGTGGCAGAAACAATCATAAAGCCAATATCAACAACTCCATAAAAATTGTGTCTTCTTCAACATTTTTGTCTTTTCCAACCTGCATTTTGAAAACAACCTTAACAATGAAAGACAAAAACTTATCAAACAACTTTTCATATGACAAACAATATGACAAACATTATCATGAAATCCTAAATTGGTTTTAGAAAAAAAAACATGATTTGCTTCTTCAGGTCCTTTTACATCAACTTCAAAGTAATTTGTAATGAAATTTGCAATTGTTGTAGGAATTTTTGATATTTGCAAGCAACTTTCAACAAAATGACATTCAAAAAATGGTTGTCAATAAAAAAAAAAACCTAAAAAATAAAATCTAATTACTTACTTTTGTTTTCTCATAAGCAAATGCTTCTATGACATAACATAGCAGTTGACTAGATTTCAACTTTTTGCTAATAATATGTTGCATGGCCCAATCTCGAAGATGCATATCTATTTGGTTATATATACATGCACAACAAACAACAAAAACATACAAGGTAGATGATAGAAATAAAAAACCAAAAAAAAAAAAAAAAAAAAACAAAACAAAAAAAATGAAAACAAAATTGAAAACTTACTTTCCATATGGAATTGAATCTCAATGACCAATTACCTCGATTTCGTATTCGTAGGGCACAAGTTTTTTTTCCATCCAAGTGGTTCCAACACCTTGGCCATTTTTATTAAAAGGTATTTTATCTTTCAAATATGGAAAATCACGAATGAATTTGTCCACAATTAGACGTAAATGGTTCCAACCAATTGGAACAATATTGAACCAAACATCGTAAAAAAACCTCCATTAAGGTTTAGACCACAAAAATAATGGATGTGGTTCAGGCTTATCAACAAACCAGGAAGTAGGACAATAATAGGTAAGTTCGTTGAAATTTAAAATAACATCAACAACTTGGTAATCAACATCGGGCCTAAACCAATCAACAAAACTATGGGTGATGTCAATCCACCAATTCTTGGAAACACCTTGACAAAACCTTAAAACAACATCAATATGCAGTGAAACAAAACTAAATTCATCAAAATCAACATTTCGAAGTTCAAAGCACTCCTTGATGAAAAATGTCCACATGTCGAAATAGCCAAATCTCAAATTTAGACCAAAAGGAAATGTAGGTTGACATATCGCTTATGCCAACATCTTTTGTTCTTCTTCAATGGACAAAATGTCAATTGTATTGATTGATTTGCCAAGACTAATTGTCAACGTTTGAAAAGTTGTTTCATCTCTAACAACTTTCATTCAGTGGTATTTTGCATCCATGAATATGTTAAAGGGAATTGCAAGTGCTTTACTTGATTCCATGACTTGTTGTTCTTGCCTTTGCTTAATAAATCTCCCAATACCATGTATTAAGGCTTGAATGCTGCCCAAAAAAAAAAGTCAAGAAACATAATAGAAACCCAAACCTATAAAAGCACAAACCAATTAAAAAATATTTGAATAATCTAGCACCTAAACAAAACCCTAAACTTAATAATAGAAATAAACACATAACTTGTAAAAGCATAGACAAGATAGAAGCAAAAACTAGAATAAATAAATAAGAACTTGAAACCCAAACATAAACCCTATACTTTAAACCTTAAAATAAACCCTAAACCTATAATGTAAACAAAAACCTTAAACTTAATAATAGAAAAAAACAATGTAACATGTAAAAGCATAGACAAGATAGAAGCAAAAACCAAATAGAATAAATAAGACCCTATAACCAAAACATAAACCTTAAACTTAAAACCTTAAAATAAACCCTAAACCTAAAACCTAAAACCTTAACATAAACCCTAAACCTAATAACATAAAGAAACACATAACTTGTAGAAGCATAGACAAGACAAAAGCAAGAAAAACACATGATGAAAAAAAAAGAAACCCAATTATAAAGACATTCAAAAAATGGTAAAAAATTGTACATGGTTGGAGGATATAAGTTGCCATCTTTTTTTGCAACTTGCAAAACAAAAGATGATAGCATATCCACAAGATCCTTGATCAAACCTTCATATTCAAACAAATTAGAAATAGATTTCGCCATGTCAAATCCATGAATCAGTCTCCATTCATTGAATGCATTCATTGCCCAAAGCTTGATGTGCTTACTCACTTTTGACTTCCCTTGTTAACATTTTCCAACTCCTTATCATCAATTTTAAGAAATCGAGATTTTGAAATTACCTCTCTATCAAGAGACTCATAATCAATCCTTTCAACAACCTCATTTTCTAAAGGCATTTCCTAAAGGCACATTTAACTTGAAGAAGAGGAGAAGATGTAAAAGCAACATCATCAAGATTGAAATGAAAACTTGGATTAGGTACAAGAGGAGGCAGAGGAGAAGTTACAAAAATAAAAACCTCATTACAAGGATCAACAACATATGTTAATGTATAGGCATTGGGAAAGAAATCAAACTTGTCATCCAAATGCAAACTGATGTAAAGGTTGAAAAAATGCCCACAAGAATCACCAATTACTTCAAGATGTAATACAGTAAAATGAAAAGGAGGCTTATCAACATTAGATCTAGAAATAGCTACAATGTGGGAGATGCCATGATGCCTTAACACCAATGGAAAAGAAACAAATACAAGACAAAAAACTTCAAGAAGATGCATAGAAAACAACTTACACACATCAAACAAATTTTTAAAAAATGAATGAAAAAACTAAATGACAAGCAGGTTGAAGGAGATGAGATGCTCATAGAAGCACGCACAATTGAAATGCACCAAAATGAAAGCCAAGCCGCAGGTGATTGTTTAATATTAAGTGAATGTTAACTTAACATAAAATCATCTTTGTGGTAAATAGGTTTGGGTCCTCACTAAATGACTAGCTTGGCATTAGGGGACTTTAACACCAGAGTCCTTAACACCAAGTGTGAATGCACCTTAAAAGATAAAGAAAATTGGTGGCTAGTAAGGAACCAGATGCATGTGGATGGTAGTACATAGCTAACCACCATGGTTTGGTCGGGGACAAGAAACACAGTGAAAAAGTGTTTCCTGTCCACACACGCCATCTATCCTGCACGGTCAGCAGTTAGCTCGTGGTGCACTCCGCACTCTGGCCAATGCTCCTACTCTGTTGACATTCGGGGTTCCCTGGAGTCCTCTGAGGTCTCCTCGTGGTCGGTGGATTGTTTGTTGGTGGTGTAAATGGGGCCAGTGTTGAGCAGTTTCTTTGAATTTCGAAAGAACCGTCGGTTTCAGTTCTTTAAATATTTAAAAATCAAAGAATCGTCGGTTTCAGTTCTTTAAATATTAAAAAAATCAAAGAATCCTCGGTTTCGATTCTTTGAAAAAAAAAAAAAAAAACCCCGGTTTTGATTTTTTTAAAAAAAAAAAAAAAAAATCAGAATGGAAGAACCACCAGTTTTGGTTGTTTCAAAAACCTCAAAGAACCAATGATGATTTTCATGAAAGAATTGATGATTCTTGGGCCGATTCCCTGACTTTTTTAATAAATCTTTTTTTTGAGAACCATGGTTGTTTGAAAATTTTGTGAATCAATGAGCAAATACATGGGTTATACTTGGGTTGATAATCATCAAATATCTGTCCTGCATTCTACAAACCGCCCAATACTTGTAAAGACCTTGATGAATTTTCCTAGTGTATTAGGAAGGTATTTAATTTACCGGCCATAATTTTGCTTGCATGAATGAAGGGCACGCGTTTTGTTCCTGTGGGCATTTCATTTTTCAAAATGCTTTCCCCACGGGTTTTTTGCCTTTCCCTATGGGTATCATCTTTTACCGATGGTTAAAAGCCCTCAGCCACGGGCTTGACCAGAATGGAGCCCGCCCACATGAGCCCATATTCCAGTGGAGCCCATGGGAAGAGGCCTTTACGAGCCACTTTTGGTTTTCTCTGCCCAGCCTATCAAGGCTTACCCTTGACCTTGCTTTTTTGATGGTGTGTTCTTTTGCTCTTTTTGGGGCTTCAAATAAATGTTATACCTTCACAAACAAACAAACAAACAAACAAAAAAGCACAATCATCAAGGATTCATGAAATATCTTTGAAAAAAACAAAAAAAAATCCCCCTAGGCTATTTATTACAAACAATACCACCAAAATTGGATGAAAGTGGAAATGGAGAAAGAAAGGACATCCCACCTTATTTTTTGGCATGTGCAAAATTTATCATATCAAAGGCCAATAAGAGAGAAGTCCGTACTCTCTCTCTCTCTCTCTCTATTTGTGATGAGTAAGAGATGAGAAGTGGGAATGGGAGTTGGGATCCCAAAAGGATGAAAATTTTGATACCCATTGCTACCCATTGACCTCCTTTTTTTATATACAAAAGTCACCCAAAACATGTGAGTAGGTGTTTAGGGTGAAAAGCTTGAAGAAGGTTGCACACTTGCCATGCTTTAGAGGTGAAACTCTCCATAAGCAATTGAACAAATTGCATCCTCTCACCTTGCCTCCTATTCTCTTACTTTTAAAAAGGTTACCTATATATGAGGTGAGCACCTCACTCCCCCAAAAATGAGGCACTAGCACTAAATTGGTATTATAGTCAATCGTTTATATGCTTAGTTAGCAAATGATGAATTTCTTTAAATTATGTAGTCTTTGTCATTGATGATTAGGTATGGAGGGTTGGATGGAAGTAATCTTCATAGTTCAAAGCCAACACCCTACTATAACCTTGGCAACTTGGAAACTAATTGTATTACTTTCGGAAATGTTAAAATTTTCAAAATTTATTATTTTTCAATGACTAAAGTTTATGAAGGAAAGTGTTTAATCTTCAAGAATATTCCATTTTCGGTATAATGAAAATTTCGAATTAAATTTATTGTTTCACACACAATGCGTTGAACCAACCATTATTACCTTGTGTCAAAAGCTACCAAGGTACCTTGGCAAGCTCATTTGGCGAGATTGACCTTTTTCTTGACATATACAATGTAAACCTATAAACCGATGAAAAATCATTTTATTTTTATTGTCATATAGTTTTGAAGAATATTAATTTGAAAGAATCATTTTCACCGTCACCTTTCAGACTTGACCCATAATCTGGAAAACCTAAGCTTTATGCTTCAACCCCTAAAACCTTAACCTTACCCTTTGTGTTTTATACCCCAACCCTGACCCATCACTCAATTTCACAATAATTAGCCAAATACATCATCAATCATGTTTGCAATTCCAAATGACAAAAGCAAAATTGTAGATTTATATGTCACATTTTTCTTAAACTGATTGATTGATTGATGAATTATGTATAGGAAATTATGCAATCTTGTTTATCTTTTGAATGAAAATGAAAGGAAAATTCGAAGTAAGGAAAACCAGTACTGATTAACATACAACTTTCCAGCACTAATCTTCCCTTTTTTTCCCTCAAGTTTATTATTTTTCATGCAAGATTAATATAACTAAATAACATTGGCTTTCAATTCAAGAAGGTGCTAACTTCTAAACCATCCGGAACATGATCTTGATACTCTAAAGTGGTCTCGATGAACTGACTAGAATACTTGCCTGAATGTCGAACATAATCAAGATATGGCTGCATTGCTGTCTTAAACACACCTGCAATTTGAGGACACATACATGAGTGGGTTAGTCCATCCATAACAACACAGTTGAGAGTGACCAGTAAATGAGTACTATGACAGCATACTAAGGCCAGCTAAATTGAAAAGGAAAGAGACTTAGCTCAAAAGACGCCATGAAGTTTGAGTTTCATAGCTCAAAGGAACAAATCCCCATCTATGAGATTGCACAGAATCTCCACAACAACAAAAAATCTGATGGTAACATTATAACTATGAGGCCATACATGAACCCTTAGACTTGGGTGACCTGTGAGTACCTTGTACGTTAACTGATTTCACATACATTACCTGCATTATCAGCAACAATTATCGATCCAGGGGACAAGAGTGGTTCTGCTGCTTTCAAGTAGTCCAAATACTCAGAAGGTTTTGCATCAAGTAAAAGGAAGTCAATTGGCTCCCTAAGCTTTTGAAGCTGTGTGGTGGCATCACCCCATCGAACCTCAATCTTGTTGCTCATCTTTGCTTGCCACGTGAACCTACAATCAAAACCACCAGACAGTTTTTTTGCATCATCTAGACTTCACATATACAAGATATATCTTTCATAAGAATAGACAAATCTCTGTTCTCACGATGAAGAGAAACAGCAAGGTTAACACTTCCTCAGGAAGCCACAGAAAGAACCAAACCAGGGAAGACAGAACAAACAAAAAAATAAAAATGCACACTAGTATGAACAAAAGTGCCAGTCTCACACCTGTTCAGGGACCATCAACAGTAGTATGTATGATAGTGACTTAACTACCATAACTTTCACACTGACTTCATCAGCTCCCTACAGAGGGTAAAGGCTGGTGACAAGCACCAACCTACAAACTGAGTTTCTGCTGGAATTCCAGAAGCAACAGGAAGACTCAGCCATACTACTGGCTAGCAACAGACCACAACAACAATGACAAGACAAAGAAACAAAGAATGACAGAAAGGGAAAAGAAAAACTAAAGGACAAAACAGGGAAAGACTAAGAACACATATACAAGATATATAAATTTTTATGAGTAACATTGCTAAATAACTCAAGGGATTTTGTCAGTTCTCCTTATATGGAAGAGACATCAAACTAGTACTTCCTGCATTTTGTACTATGTTTTCAGGAGACAAGATAAATGGACACACTTTTAGTTTATTGTATAGCTCTTGAGAATTTAGTGAAACTTAGATGAAGTGAACTGCAAAAAGGAAAGCAAGAAGGAATTTACATACCGTTTGGCCACAAGCATCCACTTGAAATCTTTTTCAAATGTAACAATGTGAGCTGTTGATAGTGCTGCTTGTGCCATTGTGATGGCTGAATACCCCATGAATGTCCCTACCTACTTCCAATCATCAATTATCAACCAATTTCCTCAGCATCTCAAATGACCGCAATATTTGTGTTACACTGATTGCTCACATAAGACACATTGTTGTCAAATCAGCAGGCTTGAAGGTCACTGAAACTGGATGTCAGGTCAACAAAAGCAGCTCTCTGCTGTTCCAACTTTTACTGACCAAATTAAAACTCTTCAGTTCAATCAAATTACATCCCAGATTCAGAAAAGAAAATTCAGTGTCCACGTGAATTTCTTGAGCATATATATATATAGCCCCCTTTATAATAACGAAAAAGGGCAGCAAGAGGGAGTGACCTCAACAATAAGTTTAGGAGAATGCTCTTTAATAAGCCCTTGTATTAATGCTCCCTTCTGCAAAATGACCCACATTAAAAACACCCATCATTTATATGTCTACCTAGTGGTGATCAAGTGTTAACAGTAAAATTGGGGCTCTCAATTTCCAAACACTTAGTTTTGAGTTTTGACACCTGGAGGTTGAAATAGTGCTCTTATCATGAAGTTTAATGTGTTAAATCAATGGTCAGACATAACATGGCATCATCATACTTTGGGCCCAATTTGAGGAAGGAAATCCTGTGCACCCCAGCGGTCCAAGCGCCGTAGGATCCATTCATCATCCACTGGTTTTAAACGTGACATTTTTTCACCAGTCTTGCTCACATAGACCTCCCTGCCAATCACAAGAAATACAGTAAAGCAGGACACCTGAGACAGGAGCAGTAAAATAATATGCATAAGGCACTAAAGGGTGTAGTAATAAGAGATAGCACATTCTACTGATAACTCCTATACTGGACTGTCTGAGTGGGTACCTGTTGAAAAGTGTCAGATTTATGATGTACTAACCAGGCAAGGCATGTCTGATGAAAGCCTAGTCATATGCAATCTCACTAGCTTTGTCATGAATGGTATAGGGCTAGTGAGAAAGTTAATAAACTAAAGAATTCTATGCCAAAAGTACCTGTCACCAAGACGTATTTGTGTTGCCCTCAACTCTTTCCTTTTCTCTATCCTGGCTTCAGCCTGATCAAAAGTGAACACTCAACAGTAGATTCAATTGACAGAAAAATTGAAGAAAGATTATCCCTTTGCACCTGACTTTGCATCAAAAGAACCTGGCATACATAATTTGTTCAATAAGAACTTCGATGACTTTTTAGCAATTGCATATGGTGGTTACTACTAGAATGAATGTTTACCTCTTGACCTTCCCACAAAAAGAGACTAGAGAATGTAATACAACCAAGAAGATTGATTCCCACATTATTTGCACTCCCAGTTGCTATCTGCCTTCAGGAAAAACCATATCAGCAACTCTTGATTGCAGAATAAGTTTCATCAAAGTTCACAACCCGATTGGTCAACTGAATAAAGTTCCCTTATGTTCCAAGGTCTCATATAATAGGACTTATTTTAATTATACTCTGGGTGTCACATCAACAAACTTATTTCAGACTCCCACTCAAATCTGTCCACAGCCAGAGGCCAACACACAGGGCAACACATGTGAGGCAGTAGTAGAATCAGGCGAATTTCAATTGTGTGCATGAGAAGCAATCAAAGATGTATGTCAAAATATGAGCATGCTCCTCAACAATTTTTCTTGAGTGTCGGTGTTCTAACTTACCTCAAAACTAGGATCAGCCAGTAATTTGGCTAGTGCAATACAAGAGCCCAGTAAACAGGAAGCTGCTCCAGCTCCAAAAAGTATTCTGCCAACAACAAATCATTTGGTCACAATCATGTCAAATGGCTAGGAGACCAACAAAAAACATCACGCATTTAGAGAAGCCCTTCCAACTGTAGGAAATCTCTCAGTTTGGCAAAAAACTTCTGTGTACAAAGAAATAATGCATAATATATTCCAGGCTTGCTAAAGTGCTGGAGCTCTAGAAAGGGTTCCACAACTTTCTTGCTCACCCAACTTTAAAAAGTGAAAAATCAGTTTTGCAACTGCTCCCAGTGACATTTCTCAGAGGCAAAAAATACATGCTGGTTCCTGTACTGTTGCAACTCCCAGTACATACCATCCAACTGTCCACTCACAGACCAAGCACAATTTTTTTGCTATCTAAGAGTAGGTCTCTTCATGGACATTTGTGCCCTCTTCAAATGCAACTACTCTTCACATGCATCCATAATGCAGTGTTCAACCAAAGTGGCATACATGTCAACCAGACTATTGCTGACAAAAGACTTTGCAACAGCTTTGAAAACAATGGAAGTGCAACCCTAAACCTTGAACCTGGTGCCCTCTTCAAGTGTGACTACCATGCACACACATTCATAACATGAACTCTGCCCCATTCCCTGGCCTGTCAACAAGGCTATTATTGTGCTTGAATACATCACAAGTTCTACCCTGAACCTTCAACCTGAAGCTGGTATCCGACTGATTGGGCAGTCATGAAGAAATGCTAAGCCTTTCTGAAATCCTCACAATGTTTTTGCTTCCTTGGTAAGCAGCATACTACAGTGGTGATTTTACAATTCAACAGCAGGTTTAGACAATTTGTGCACCAACCAAAAGGGTGTTATGGTTCTCAGTGTCAAAGATTCAAAAAGAAGGATTGAAATAGAGCAGGATGTTGGGTTTTCATGTTACCTGCGGATGGGTCGTGGTGCTAGATAATCAATGAAATTTCGAGAATCTTTCAACTCATCTTCTATTTTCCGCCTCCTTTCTCTTTCCTGGTCACTCATCCTTGGTGCTGGTGGAAGCTTTAAATCCTCACTTCCAACTGTCTCCACACACAACCCAATTCAGAGACCGACTTTGTAATTCAAAATTCCTCCATAAACTGCTTTTTGTTTGCTTCACTAAACCCTAAACTCTAAACCCTCGCACCCATTGCCCACAATGGTGAACCTTGCCTCTTATGAAAAGGGAAAGGCAAATCTCCTACGAAATAATTCTTCAAGGCTGATTCTAGTTTCCTATGATCTTCACACACATCAAATTCTAGGGTTTTAGGTGGGAACCCTAAAATGCAGGAGCCAGACTACAATATACACTTGAATGAATGCTCCAAATTCTAGGGTTTTGGTGGGAGCTCTGAAATGCAGCAGCCAGACTGCAATGTGCACTAGAATGAATGCTCCCAAATTCTAGGGTTTCGGTGGGAAACTAAAATGCAGCAGCCAGACTGCAATGTGCACTGGAGAATGAGTGCTCCCAAAGCACTGTTCCATACAGAAACCCAAAGCTGAAAAACCATCTCTCCTCAGCTTGGGTTTCTTCGATCCAGATAGAACCTTGAATTTGGTGGCCTGAGCTCTCACTATTACAACCACTGTTTACAAAAGTGTTAACAGTTTTGGTGAAGAAATCACCAGTATATATATAAACCCTAAACCCCTAAACCCTATAAATACACCTAATAACAAAGCTTACAGAGTTGAGGACCATCTTTCTTGGTGACTTCAGCCTGCTTCTCCCCTTCTCTTGCATTTGCTCGCACAATTGAAGACAGCTTCCTCTTCTGTGGAGTAGGATACAGCGACAAATTGTTACAGACTGTGTCGTGAAGACGAAGAAGAGGATAATAATTCTCATCAACCGTGCTCCTCCAGTTTGATGATCTTATACTAAACTCCCCCGGGGCGTTCCTATGATCACAGAGAAGACGAAATGGAGGATTTTGCTGGGTTACAAGCAGAGTGATTTCATTACATCTGGACACAACAGCCATGGTCGCCAAAGCTCTCAGAGAAGTACACAGGGCTCTGAAAACACACACACACTCTCTCTCTCTCTCTTTAGAACATATGACACCTCTGGGGTTTAGGGCTGAGGGTGCTGGATGATGGCGGGTAGGGTACCAGTGTTGACCGGTTATCTCTTTTTATTTAATAACCTCCCGGTGGGCTGATTTTTTGGGGATTTATTGGGACCACACAGGTTATCCATATCAATATCTCCAAAAACATTGGGGGGTGCTTAGTAGGTTATAATAGAATTTGGGAAATAACCGCCGGTTATGCATAAGCACAGGTTTTCAAATAACCAATTAAGAACAGTGTTGTTGTTGTTGTTTTTTTTTTTTTTTGGGTTTATAATAATAACCCAAAAAAACCTCCTAAACCCAATACAAAAATATAATAATAATAATAATAAAATTGGAAACCATTGGTTAACCTACTGGTTATAAAATGGTAATACAGTTTAATTATTTTTAATAATAATATTATTATTATTATTCTTTTTTTTGGTATTAGTGTTTAAAGATTGATAACCTACCTGGATGATAATTGGGTCACCCACACGTAGACTATTAGATTTTGAAAATCCGATACCAAGTGGTTATCAATTTAACCAGTTATCAAAAATCCACTAACCAACTGGTCGGCTATTAATAACCGGATTGATAACCAGGTCAATGTAAGGGTGGATATAACATTCCGAAACAAGAGACCAACACCTTCAGTTTCATTGAAAAAATGGAAGGAGATGTCAAAATTTTGCCCCCAACAAATGAAAAAGGCCTTGTTATAACTTATAACATGAGAGTTAGAACTGTTTTTTATCAACACTATCAGTGATACAAGAATTTCATCTTCAATCTCACTTTTACATTAAACATTCAACAAATATTAGAGTTATCCGTCAAGTAACCCTGTCTTCACCCTGTCTTTGGGCCTCCTTTCACCCCCTATCCCCTCTTTCAGTGGTGTCCACAAAGGAAGGACATTTTATTAAATCTCAGTATGAAATGCTGCAACTCGGTATGAAATGCTGAAACTCAGCATTTAATGCACAAGGTTTGAGACTAATTATAATAGTTGTACCGGTAAAAGCAGTGAAAATATATGTAGCAGCAGCGGAGGCGCTCAGGTAAAAGGAAAGACAGGATGAAACTCAGTTTACCCACCAACATTGACGCTTGTGGATGATTGCTAGACCACCTACCTCACAAAATTGAATCAAAACCCTCGTTCAAAAACAATGCAAACTAACTGAATTCACAATAATGATGCAAGCTATTTTCATTTATAAAATCATTTTTGCACATTTTAAAGGTTCCTTGAGCACCTTAAGACCCTAAACAACTCACAAATCCTCTCCCATGTGTTAAAGTGATCTAGTGGATAATTAGCAGGCTACTACCAATAACCAATCCATAAACTGCAAAACAACTTGCAAATCCTTCCATATGTTAAGCAAGCAACTGAGTGTTCAATTATCAATAACCAAACCCTAAACATCTGGCAAGTCCTTCCATGTGTTGATTAAGCTAGAGGGTAGAGTTAGCCCACTACCACACCCTGAACCCTAAGCATCTTGCAAGTCCTTCCATGTGTTAAATACACTAGTGCGTGGTTAGCATGCCATTACCAAAAACCAAACACTAAACACTAAATATCTTGCAAATCCTTTCCGTTTGATAAGCAGCTATTGAGTGATTAGTGCATTATTAGAATGGCCACACCGGACACCCTGCACACTATTTTTTTGAAATGAAGTACAATCAAGTTCATGACAATTCGAAGCAATAAATTGAATTTGGGACAATATATCTACACAAGTTCCAATGCTTGCAAAAGGCATTGCACAATATGCAATACAATAACTGCTATTGATTGATTAAATAAAATGATTTGTTTAGGTGGTTTTACTCAAGTAGTTCTTCCCAATTTTCCTGTTCATGAATGAATTACAGGAGAAGAGCCTGGGTACAGGCCCTTCTGTGATTTGAGCCTCTGGCACAGATCTCAAATCACAGAAGGGCCTGTCGTGGGTCCTTTTCCTATGTATAGCAGAGCTGGGATTTTTTCACTTTTTAGAAATAGTGAAAGGCTGGCTGGTACCTTCCACCGCAGAAGATCCCACTTCCTGAAAACAGGTTTCTCGGGCACGTAAGGGAGCTCAAAATACAAAGGAAAAATCCAGGCAATGCTTAACGGTTGAGGAAGAGTTAGTAAGCCATCTTAGATGTGAGAAACACTATTGAAGGTCCAAAGATGGGGGTATAGGTGGAGAAGCTCTTACCAACTAATGGAACCAAAAGTGAGGTGTTAAAATGTCCAATATGAAACAATCCAATAGATGTGTCATGTTAAGGTGGAGCAAACAAGAAACTGATGAAGCTAAGCTTGCACAGGACCATACTTTCTATACAGTTTATTTGCAAATGAAGCACCACTTCCAACCACCTATAAAACACTATATACTCGCCTCCAGTTTGATATGCAAAGGACTTGAGTGGTCATGGCTGACAGACAGGTCCTCCCGTCCTCCTCCAGGACACTCTTTGAAATCTGTCATGCTCCAATGTTGTCCAGTTCCAGGTTTTGATGAGAACCTCAGGTTCCAGTTCTGGCTTCAAATTCTTCAAATTCTAAAAACTTTTGGCTCTGGTTCTACCCTAAATTACACACTTCAATTGCCTGCACTTTTTTGGTTCAAGTTATACCTGCATCACACACACACTTCAGTTTCCTGCACTTTTTTGGTTCAAGTTCTACCTGCATTGCACACACACTTCTAGAGTTTGAGGTTCCACTGGTTTGAGTTCCAGTTCCAGCGGGAGGTTCTTCCATAGTTCTCCTGCTGGTTCCATGGTTCAGTTCTAGTGACGGGTTCTCCAGAATTTAGAGCCTGTTGTTTGGGTTTCCCAAAATTGGAGTGGGAACCAAAACCAGCGCAGAATTCAGTTCACTGGTGGGTGTGTAACAATCTCCACGAGTTTAGATAAAAAACCCTTTTGAGGAGGAATTTAACCAGTGCCTCAATAAGAAGAGATAAACCCAGGTTCCCAGGTAGCCTAACTCCACAAATGCAAAAGATTTGTCGATTTTACATTTGTGGATGTCTTCAGCAAGTTCAGGAGAACAAGAAACTTCTCCAATATCCTGATGCCTTGGCTCTCGCTACATGCAAGATTGAAACTCATGAACCAGAGATGAGCCAATCTCCAACCACACCAACCACACTTCCATCCATAGATTTTGTCAATGATCTAAACTGCAAGGCATGGTAAGAAAACCCTATGAGTAGTCTCATTAAAGTTGGAGGAATCAGTTTTACTCCCTTCTTCAGTACAACATATCAGGCACCAAAATAAATGTCCTCCAGAAAAGCGCTTGACATGTTGAAGATGCACAGGCTTGTCACAGCAAGGATGAATTACTCTCTCCAACCCCCCTGAAAACTGCACTTTCATCTCCCTTCCAATATGGAACCAATGGCATTTGGAACAAGAATGCTAGGGGTGTAATCCCTTTAGCATTTGACTTCTTCCAGGATAGATATAGGTCCAAAACCTATCTGTCAGCCACCTGGTGGCAGCAACCTTTGATGAAAAAAGCTGCCTTTTCAAGAGGATATGAACCCTCAACACCCAGGGACACTGTCAAATATTCAAAGAAGATGCAGGAATCCCCAATGGTTCTTAATGAAGTTAAACAGGCTACTATACACATCCCACAGCACTAACAATAAGTGAATCATTGGGGAGAGCGAACATCCATTCCAATGATAAGATCTTCTACACTTACAAACTTTCCTTGCCTTCTGCTGTTAACCTTTGCCCCTGAAGCTCCCTTAATTGAGCAGCTGTGTCAGAAAGCTCCTTCACTTGCTGTTGAAGCTGTTTGACATATTCAACTGCTTCATCCAGCATATCTGATGTATTGGTTTGCTTGTCCATGTTGGGGACCAAGTCTTGCAACCTCTTCATCCGCTCACTAATCTTTGTTCGGCGGACTCGCTCAGCAATGCTACGGGGATGAGTGGCACAGCCACGCTTTGCTCGAGTCTGGTATGGCACTGAGATGTCATCTAGGTCATCAAATACTGGACTAGTTGGTCGGTTTATTGTTGCAGGTAGACTTGTATGCCTAATTAAGGTACCTGGTTCCCCAAGTCTGCCCCTGAGTGAGCCTTTCCCTGACACAGCTGTGTCGACTGTGGTTTCACCCAAGACTCCATGCAGTCGCTTACCTCCAATAAGACTGACTGGAAAACCACAAAAAGAGCACTGTGTTCAATTTACCACAGCAGAAGAAACCTCAGAACCCTTTGCATCCTGCCAAACACTATGATCGAAAGAAAGCTCTTGGATGACACAGCCCATCTTCTCATCTAAAACCTTCATAACACTATCACCTAGAAAGACTCAGTGGAGACCTGGGTTAACTACTGAGACCTTGCACTATTATCAAATCAGAGCTCTTGAATGACAGCTCATTTCTCATCTTGAAGTTTCTCCACAATATCACCCTGAAACATTCACTAGCTTGACTTGGGTTAACTACTGAGTAATTCTGGAGCTGTAGGGGAGCTGATACATGGTAAGAAAGAGGATGCAGCAGCTGTAATTTATGGTACCTGGACTTGTTGGGGAACTCCACAGTCCTCCTGAAATTGTATCACTGACAAGAAAAGAATCATCTCTGGAATATATTGAGATTTTTCTGCTTGCACTAGCACCAGTCTCCTCAGATGTTCCACCTGACAAACTGTCGTCAGGGGATGTAATGGATGGGAACTGTGAGCTCGGATCTGTAGTCTCATCAATACTATCTTGCAAAACTGTAAGCCAATCTGCAGGTAAACTGCTCTGGCGGAGTAGGTTATCTCTTCCCAGTTGACGCTGGTTTCCCAACCTGTCTGCTGCAGGACACACAACTCCGGATCAAAAAAATTGAACAGAAAATCACAGCAACAAAAAAGAACATTCCTTCAAGCCAAAAAAACAAACTACACATAACTGTAGAAGCTTATCAAGCTGCTGTAAAGATTGGCCTACAGAGAGAGAAAGTACCAGGCTTACCATCTGGGTCTCCACCAAACACAGGGTTCAAGACAAAAGAAGCTTGCTTCTCAGATTTAGTTGTAGGTGAAAGGAACTGATTGTACTGGTGTGAGGTAAAGGCGGCATTTGAAAGCTTGTCGTCCGTCTCCATGTGCTGCACAACACCCTCTGTTATAGAAGTCAGGTTGTGGTTCTCTGAGCAGAATGAAGCAGCAACATGGTTATCTCTGAGGCTCTCCCTATTGCCACCAGTGTTCACTCCCAGAGGGCTTGAAACTTGAGCTAAAGCATCTTCATGACAGTCTGTCAAGCTCTGAAGCAACGAGCTTGGAGCTGAATGGTACCGTTGCAGGCCACCACCAGAAAGAAGACGACTTCGAGGATTTGAACCAAGTGATGTCACATATGAGATTGGATTGAACCTGGAATTGTTCAAATGACTCGTGTTTGCTGCTAGCTTCATGATTTGATTCTTTGCATCTAGTTCTACCTTCTCCTGCTCAGCAATTGATGGCCACAATGGTTGCTGCTGCAGCAGCAAAGCACTTGATCTACTCATGACTCTTACAGCCTGTGCTGCCTCAAGGACGTCAGAAGCATCTACACCACCACCACCACCACCACCAGACAAGTTTGTTCCCCACCTTGTAGCTGATGCCAGCTGCCTTCCCGGGTCACTCGAAGAGATGGAGAATTCTCCCGGAAGTGATGATGAATAATGTGAAATGAAAGGGCTGCCTTGCATTTGCTCTGCTCCTGCTCCTGATGAGCCCATGCCTACTAGCACTGGGCTGCTTGTCGGAGCCATGACACTTGCTAGTGTCATATGCGCAAGGTTATGGTGGTCACCCTCCAGCATTGCGCTAAACTCTTCGTCTCCGTTGCTCATGTCTGAAAGGCCATACCACGAAAGTATCAGAACAACACAGACATGGAGAAAAAAACACTGCATCATTTCTGGATGTCCTCATCGCGCTTTTGCATCTGGTGTAAACCTTATGAAGCTGAGAAAGGATATTATTCCGCAGGTCTTAAGCCTCCTGTGGAGCTCTTGTAAGGGAAAGATTTTCTTTGAAATTCCACGGCCACAAGGAGCCAGCCCCTCGCCCATGGATCCTCAAAAGACTGCTTACGACAACGATTGCATTCTTCAAGGCCAGAATCCTTCCACATCCGAGAAGCAGTTAGAGAGCTGGTTACCTGAGCTTCCGAGTGAGCGAGCTCTTCAACGGTGGCTGGCAGCAGCGATTCTAATCCTCGACCAAAACCCTGCTGCTGCGCACACTACTCCTCAGCGAGATCTCTCATCGTCTTTCTTCCTCCTGCCCCCCGAAATTTCCCGTGCTGCTGTGCTTCATTTTCGGTGCCTCAGCTACAGCAGCAGCAACGATCCAAAACCTTCCGAGACAAGCAAGCCGTAACAAATTTTTTTTGTTTCTCCCGCAAGAAAGGTCGATCTCCACCTCCCCGGCCACGACCACGAGAGCTCTCTCTCTCAAATCTATAATAAAGATACGTCACTTCCTCAAACCCCCGAAAGAAAACGGCAAACGCCAACAAAATCAAGTCCAAATAATCCTCTCCTCCCTTGCCAGAGCAAAACAACAACAAAACGTGTGATCCAGTTGTTTGTTTGTTGTGCGAATCTACAGCAGCAAACTCCTCCATGGCCTTGGTGAACATGTGAGGCTCCAGGAGACAGGAGCACGGAGGAGGAGGGACCACCACACCATGGCCATAACAGCGGACTGCCCCCAAATCTGTGGCGGAGGAAAAGAAAGAAAGAACAAAAAAGACGAAGAAGATCACATGATGCGGGCGGAAGCAAAAGCAGCCAGCGCAAATCTGAACCACAACAGCGACAGATTGTTTTCTCCTCAGAAATTGCGCGCAGTCGTGGTGAGGTCAGAGGCGACGTAAAGGAGCAGAGGAGAGGGGCCCAGTAGCGACACTCCTGTGGCCCGTGTGCGCGCGTGCAACGCCTGTAGCATCAGCTCCAGCACTCCATCTCTGGCACACAGAGAGCTGTTCGGAGCGTCGTCGTCCGCGTCGCGCAGGGGCAGCCACGGAAGGAAGGGGACCCGGGGGCAGCAGCCTTGTTTTTTGCTGGCTATAGATAGCCAAAAAGCAATATAAAAAGTAAAAACTACTGGAATCATGTGCTTTTTGAGATTTTCAATAGCCATAATTCGAGAAAATTTTAAGAAATATAGCCATACGTCTATACATGGTTCAAGTAGGTAGCCGAAAATATAGACGGATGCTTAAAAACTTTACTTCCATACTTAGCTTGTATCCAAATTTGGCTAAACTTTCCTGTGGATCATCACCACTTTTGGCTATAACACAAAATTGACAAAAAAAAAAAAACACACACACACACACACACACACACACAATGAGGGCAGTGTGTTTTGTTTTTCAATTTTTTTGCTGTAGCCAAAGAGGTAATGATCCACAGGAAGATTTAGCCAAATTTGGCTACAAGCTAAATATACGAGTAAACTTTCTAAGCATCCTTCTATATTTTTGGCTACCTACTTGAACCATGTATAGAAATCTAGCTATCTTTCTTAAAAATTTGGTCGAATTATGGCTATCAAAAATCTCAAAGAGCACTTGCTTTTAGCACTTTTAAATTTTTAATATAGCTCTTCTGCAATCGGGACCGTTGGAATCTAGATTCTTGACTTGTTCAAGCCCATTGATATTGCTCACCTCGACGTAATCCGGCCAAACAATGCCTTCCCTTCACAGGGAGGGAGGGACGACCAACCAAGATTGTTCAATTCCGTGCTATCCATATCTCTCTTGTACAATCTGAACTGTTTGGAAGCTATAGACTCTCAACTTGTCACCAATTAAACTAAGCACAAAATGGCTTATAACTCGTGACTTGATGGCCAATTAGAGTGTTCCTTAGTTAAGGTCGGAAACATAAAAGGAATTGTGTAGTGTAAACAAATCTTTTCCATCATGTAAGTAGGCCAGAGATAATTTGCACTCATACTACTTTGGCTCTGCACTCAAGGTTGACGACAAAATAAAACCAAATCCTAATTTTCCTCTCAATGACAAACGGAGTTCGATTTGTCATGGATTATTAATCTTCCACCTTCCTGCACAAAATTAAGGAATCAGAAAAGGTCTGAATTTAACACCTTAATTTGGCAGATTACGTAAACTTACACCTATTGAAGAAAAACAAATGATCTGAGTTGACAGATTACATAATCTTGTAACGGTCCATTGGAGACTATTCATGTTGATCAAATGGCTAAGATGTCAGCATTGAGATCGGATGTTTCAAAATAATGGACATCTTAGCATACCTAATACCTTAGATGGCGTAATCCTCCATCCCCAGCCAGAACCTTCTCTCCAAACAAAGGAAGTTCCATCGGAATTTAGGTAGAGTTTAATACTAATAAACTCCTTCAGTAAAGGGTTGAGATAAACTAATAGGTAGTGGATAAAAGTGAAACCATGGAGACTCCCCTAAATAGAAAAAGGTTCTATTTTTGTGTGGGTGCTTGTTTATTTTTATTTTTTATTTTTTTTTAAGTAGCCACCTTGTTCCCATTTCAGAACATTCATGTTTGTCGGAAATGGAATTAGCAAGTCACCAAGAAGCCATTAAAATTACAAAAGAAGGTACTTATGCATGTTGGAGGGTAGTCCTGTTGTCACTGGTGCACACCTTATAATTTCTTTAAGACGATGCTGGTGTCAACCCCCGTCCTTTTATGCTTCAATGGATAAGCCTCGCCAAAGGTACAAAATGGAATCAAGATGAGTGGGCCCATTGTACTCGTCACTAAGATGGTTTTCCATAGGTTAGAACCCATATTGTTCGATTCTTGTTTGGAAAGGGTTTAAACAATGTCACATTTGTCGAGTCTTTGAGAATGGTTCTTCAAATATGTAAAACCTAATGTTTCCGTGTTTTCCAAAACAATTTGGAGTCTGGATTGGGTTCCGTTCAAACTTTATAATTTAATTCTGTGTCCTATTTAACCCCTTCCATCTTACATTACATTCAACTTGAGATAAAATATTTGTGTAATAGAGTTATCCATAAAGTCACCCTGTCTTCACCCCGTCTTTCGGCCCCTGTCCGCTGTTTCAATGGTATCCACAAAATAAGGAAATTCTATTAAATCTTAATATGAAATGGTGAAATTCAGCATTTAATGCACAAGGTTCGAGAGTAATTATAATAGTTGTACAAGTAGGACTAGTGAAAAATATATGTAGCAGCAGTGGAGGCGCTCAGGCGCTCAGGAAAAAGGAAAGACAGGGTGAAACTCAGTTTACCACCAAAATTGGTGGAAAAACTAGTTTGGGTCCGGTTCTTGCACTTCGTAAAATTTTCATTCTCAGTTACATGCCTGATGCCATATTATGGGAAAACTGGCCATTCTCGCCCCCTAATAGAGTGACTATATGGATAAACTGTAACAGGTACTAATTTTGTCCACTTGAAAAGTCATACAACTTAGGCTTTAAAATTGTATTATTCATTGCTTGTATAAAAAGTACACCTAAATGTCAATCCAAAGAACCTGGACCTGCTCCAAAAGGAAAGGAAACTAGCAGCCCAATTTAAGGTCCACTTATAGTCCAAGCAAGATGCACTGCTTGCACATTGTAGTTCTAATTTCAATTCCAACAGTTTCATGGACTTCCAATCAAGGTACTTGAGAATGGGATCCGCATCCGACCACAGAAAGCTTGCCCCCAAAATAAAATAAACAAACCAAGTTGTTTTTTATTCAGTTACCTAGCCACCATCACTTTGGCATTTGTTTATTTTTGAAAATTCAAGTTTGTTGTGGGTTGTCTTTATGGACAATGTAGAGTGCCGTATATGTTATCACATGGTTCTTTTATGGTGGGTTTGTAAGTACGTTTGCTTACATAAAGGAAGGTGGTCATTTTACAACGCTTAGAATCCTTTCACAAATCTTCAAAATATCAATGACAATACATAATAATTCCGATGATAATGATTCATCAAAAGTAGTTTACTCAGAAAAACTTTAGGTTTCATAGGTCATTGTTTTGGATAAATAATTTTAAATTGGAACTTATTTTGGTTCCAAAATATAAATTGACCTATTTTATAATTATAATTCAATGAACTGTGAATGAAAGTAGTATGTAGGTGGCTGTCAACTCACTGGTTGGTTGCCAATTCCCTAGTTGCCTTTCTCCACCAAAAAAAAAGTCCCGCTAGTCCCCAAAAGGAAAAAAAGAGTGTATGTTGCCTTGTCTCAATTTTTTTGGCCTAATTGTGTTTTTCCTTTTAAAAAATTCACACTGATACTCCACTCCATGAAGGTGAGTAAATAATTAGGCAAACTATCATTTTTAATTGGGTGCAATGTAAATACAACTAGATCTAATCTTAAATTCAACTACAATTTCCAAAAAAATTGAGAAGTTTCTCAAACTAGAGGGGGGGGGGTTTGTTGCACTTGTAATGCCCCCTCCTCTTTCGCCTCAATTTCTTCACTGAATTTCTGCTAGGTCTTTACATTCAGTTAAAGCCCGACCTTGGTCGAGGGCATTACCAAAATTAGGCCTGCACTCAAACTATTGCCTCGTGCGCCATTATTTTTGTAATACCCTCAACCTAGTGCATTACTCTACACTTAAAGTAAAACCTATCCACACATGGCCTAGTGTTGTAAGTGTGATGAGCAAACATTTGCCATTCCCAAAATAGACGACATAGTGTGTTGTTGTCTTCTCTTTGTGTGCTATATATCTTATATAGTTTATTACAAGTGGAAGACTTTCCACAAAACATACATGTGGTGCAAATAATTGAGAATCTATTGGCAACTAACTGGCAATATAATAAAATAAAATCACTGGGCACTTGGTGGGAACATAAAGGAATCATATTCATTTGGGAACACCAAACTCTTACCCCCCCAAAAAAAAAATCCCATTTCCATCCAACCCCCCTTCCCACTAAAGGAAAAGAAATTGATGCATATTCCCTCGTTATTGATGGAGAAGGATTTATATTTCTAATTATGTTGGTCATCAACTTTGGACTAGGCTAATGGCAAGGGAATGAATTTGTGGGGGACATAGTAAACATGGCGGCCGGGGAAGAGCACAAACTTGTCTACCACCTTGTCCTAGGCCCTTTGTTTTGGGAACACCCCCACCATGGGGCCTCATCCCCATCCTACACACAAAGATCCATAGACTTTTCTTAGTGTAGTTGGAGAACCAAGTTTCTCACTATAACTTTTAATCGGTGAATGGTGAGCATTTTTTTCAAAAAAGCTGTTGTTTTATTTTATTTTGAAACCATTGCCCTCATTTTTCAAAAATTTCCAGTGATATTCCTTGAGTATCAAGGAAAAGAAATTTTTTAATTAAAATCCTAGGGGTCTTTATGCACTGCAAAGAGCGATTCTGAAATGCTCCTCATCACCCCTTCACTCTGAATTAGTAGGTTGCTAATGAACAGAGGTCCAAGGTTATAGTTTATAATTTGCAACTTAGTAGCTAATCGGAGCATCAAGATTCTCACAAGGGATGGTTATGTCTCCATGAATGGGAAAGCCAAGGTTAACTTAACGAATGGGATGGTTATGTCTCCATGAATGGGAAGCCAAGGTTAACTTAACGAATGGGATGGTTATGTCCCCATGAATGGGAAGCCAAGGTTAACTTAACGAATGGGGCTCAATCCCACTAGAAGACTAGCAAACACACGGTTTTATAAAACAACTTGTACAACAAGGGCAAGAGTGAACTAGCACCCACAAACTAACCACCATGGATGGATGGCACATGGACAAGACACTTTTTTTCATTGGGTTCTTGTTCCCAAGCTATTAACCTCCCCCATAGCTGAGGGTTGTTAAAGAGTGCCTTTGGCTATGTTGATATTGACCTACCAAAACCAGGCTTGTAGCAAATCTCTATCTACAATTTCTCAATCTAGCAAATCTCCAAAGGTTTTAGATTTACACACCCATGTGGCCTATGCCATTGGCCCTAGTGTGAACTGGTTACCCAAATTTCAACTCAAACACCACAAAACTTGTCATTGGTAGCTCAAATAATTATAGTTTGACAATAAAAAAAAGATGTGTTGAAATATATGAATGAAATCTTATATCTATACAATAACAATATATAACAATACATTTTATTTTATTCAAGTGATGAACATATCCATTATCATATTACTGTAACACCATAAGAATATTGAAACTCAAATGTGATTTATAATATTTATATTAAGTGTATATGCATTATTTAAATTGATTAATGCAGTGTTTTATCTTTTTGAAATTAGCCATGACCTTGTTGATCTAAAATGTTTTTGATTACAAATTTTAACTAAAAATTTTAATTGGATCCAAAATTTCCTTAGACCTTGTGTTAAAGTCCTATATTATTAAATACAATGTTTTTTAATTGAAATTCAAATACCTATTTAATCCCCAACCATAACATCCAATTTAAAACCATGTCATTAACTCACAATATAGATATTTTTGGATTACTATCCTTCCATATTCTAGATACATGATAATTACTCATATAGTTCTATTGAATTAATCTCAAGCAATCCAACTTTTCATTAATATTTAGAATTTGGAAATTGTATTTCACATGCAATACCATTTGCAATATTATTTTTCCTTATTAGTTGGATTATAATTTATCATGGTGAAAAATAACATACATTGTAATTGAATCATAAATGGGTGTATTGTGTGATAGGATAAATTATTGGATGCTTAAAAATGATCCACAATGGCTTACTTAAGCTTTTTGGAACTGCAAATATTCCAATCTTAACATACCATAGGAGATATCGGCTTTATGAAAAAGGTGTTATGTAAGACATAAGGTCTTGGTTATTGATGTTATTCAACTTTGTTCACTAGTCTCACATGCACATATGTCAGACCAATCTTGTAAACACCATGTGATCTTTTTTATTTGTACATATCATTAATATATATATATATAGGGATTAATTTCATTTTCATATATTAAACTTGTTTCAATAATAACCAAAATGCTTATAGGGATCCCAAATATGAGCATGAAAGTTCCAATGTAATCAAAATAAAAGGGCATACCATAGATCCCATATCCTTTATTCATCAACAACACAATGCTTATCAATTGAAACTTATAAAAATCATATACTACAAAAAAGTCATACATCCATGTTATTTCTTACATTATATTTGTATTTCACTAAAATATCCATTCTAAGATTATAGGTATACAATGGATCAAATCATTTCAAATCTCCTCTATTTACATTATCATGATCTTCTAACATGACAATTTGGACAAACAATCCCCACATACCTCACGAGACATCCTATCCTACCCCGACAAAGCCATGATAACAAACAACATTGATTGTTCAAACATAAATTGGACATGATACAGACAAACAAAAACACCCTACACTTCCAAGATGATTACATATTGAGCTTCAAAACCACATAGTCGTTTCCCAACAAACAACGTTTATGTTTGGAGCTCCCACATGAATAGGTATTCAACCTCCCCATATACAAACAATTCCCCACAAATAATCAGGTATACAAAACTTGAACAAGATAAATCCACAAACAAATCAGCCACATTGATCCTCTAGAACCTCTCATCAATTCCATCAATGCCTTTATAGACTTTATTGCATTCAATATTTTGTTCACCAATTTTCCTATGAAGTAAAAATTTTGAAAATAAATGCACAAACCTATCGAGATACAAATTTGGGCATTCTTCCCATTAGTAAAACAACAACATATAACTAAAGCAACATTAGTTCTCCGAAACACACAAAACAAAAAGAAAGATAGGTGTTTAACTTCTATTGAATGTCACTTCATATTTCCGTTCTTTTCCATCTTATTTCCATTGTTGGCATCATCCACATCTACACACAAGAAAAACAAAACAACACCATATTAATCCCAAAATCATTGCTCCTTCATAAAATCAAAGCCATCATTGGAAAAACCACCCACAAATCACAATGCACTTTTGTGAATGATAGAAAATAGAATAGCAAATAGTTTAAAGCACGTAAACAATGATAGGTATGTCTCCATTCACACCATAAACATTAAATATGCATAAGGGCATAATTTTGGGTTGCACCAAGATTACATGCCAACTAGTTTAGTATATATATGCAATTAGGTAGGTTTTTAAACCATAAAATCTTTTTTTTTTTTTAATTATGACCATTGACTACAACTATTAGTAAACCTTGGTCAAGGAAGCAAACTAGCAATTCTAGATCATGATGCCATAGGAAGAGTCAACATACAACCCAAGGGAGGAAAAAAAGAAGGTAAAGGTAAAGGTAGAAACATATCTTGATAAATGGAATGCAATGTTGAAGAGCAAAAAACATTTTTCAAATCCTCCTACATAATGCATGCATTGTTAAAAATAAGACCCTAAACCTCACCTATATATATTAGAACATAAGCAAAAGTTGTTGTATATAGCCCAGGTATATAATATGTTGTCTAGTTATTAAGTTTTAATTTGGTTACGAAGTCAATAAATAATAACCTACCAATCAATTATTGACTTTTATTGATAATTGAAAAATAATTTAATTGTTTGGCATTGAAATTTCAAAATCTAATAACCTACCCAAATGACATGGTTATCATTAAGGTAGATTCACAATTTTAAAAAATTAGCAAAAATTATGATAAAAACGAAAAATTAAAAATCAATTTTAGTTTCTTGAAAAGCCACATAACTAGCTAATAACTAATGGGATAACATGTGGTTATCTTATTTGATAACCCACCCTTACGCATATGCTCATATGTGGTTCAACTTACATATCAAACCAACATTAATATAAATTTGGTATGTTGGTTTGTATATAACATTTGTATATTGATTACAATGATGTAAAATAGTAAATGTTTGTTCATGGTCCAAATTTCAAGATTAAGCTTTATGTTTTACAATTCTCAAACATGTATTGAACCAATACCATTGTTTCAAAATTTGGCTAAATGTTATTCCATACCAATCTTCTCCTATAAAATGCACACAAACATATATAGGTATTAACTATCAACATTGGTCTAATATTGACTTTTGAACATAACAAATCATAGTATTGGGTACTCTTCTTTAAAAAATACCAACTTGGTCCGAGCATTAAATATTTTTTTAAACATTCATAGCATCTTAGTGTTGGTATTGGGTTCACAACTAATTTTTGGCAATTATGAAGCACATAAGTATATATTTGATATTGAAAATAACATAAAATTGGTACAAGGGTGGTATCACTTGAGGTCCATGCCAAGTTGGTTTTGGTACAAGGTTGATATTGCCATAAGTCATACTAGCTTGGTGAGGTCTTTACTACTAATGTTGATAGGCCTATACATTAAACTAACTTTGTACCATAATTTAACAAATTACCAAGTTGAACCTTAGTAACACACGATCCCATATTTGTAAGTTATGATCTTTCGTACTAATGTTTAGAAGTGGAGTTAGAGTTAGCTTAAACCTAACTACCATATCAACATATATATACCTTTTAGACCCAAGATATAAATACTTCAATAGGATATGGTTCTTCCAACAACATGACATCATGGCTCACAACACATGTGAGGCTGACTATGTGATTTCATCCATTTCAATCTTAATTATATATGTGATGTACAATAGTTTGACATTAATGTTATGTTGGATTCACACCAATGGTAAGTTAATGACATTTTTTTCAACTTTTAAGTGCATTCACATATAAAATGACATGTAACACAATCATTGATGTGAAAATTAAGTTGACAACTTTTATTAACTATGTGTTAATAATGCATTTTACCCCTTACATCAAAATCTAACATTTACATAGATTTCATCCACATGTGGTAATGTTATGTAAAAAGGTCACACAAGGCCCTATATAACTCAAGGTCAAAAAGAAGGACAAGGCCATGCAATCGGTTGAAAAAAAGAGGTTCAAGGAAGATGAACCCATGGAGGAGAAAATGAATAAATTGAAAAAAGATTTCATGAAAAGAAAAGGTAAACAAGAGGACAACAAGAAGCTTGTGAAGAAGAAAAACAAATATGTTGATGATGAAGTGTCCTTGTCTATATATCAATTGGAAGAAAAAGAGAATAGAAAGAAGGAAGAGGATAACAATGTGAAGTGGCAAACTGATATTTTAATAGAAGTAAATCACTACATGACCAAATTATTTATTGTTGTCACAAATGAGATATTGTCACTTGGGGACAACGAGTAAAAAGTAGAAAATATTTGAAAACAATAATCATACCAAAAGAAACCATCAATTCCAAGATATTGTTGAATAAACCATCCTTAAAGAAAACTAATGCAATTGAAAACATCATCAAGGTCGTTGAAATGTTATCAAATATCAAATAATAGATCATTGAAGGGTTATCAAAGATCAAGGAACTTCCTCTTCATAAATTTTTTTTGAAATGTTTCAAGGAATGTTTGGAGAAGGGATTCACTTTTGTGCTACCTCTACACAAGATGTGAATTCAACATGATTAAATGTTTGTGAACGCCTTTGTGACACACAACATTTCTCCCTATGTGAATAAGCAACATAAATAATCATAATTATTAGTGGTAGGGTTAATAATAACATCCACATGTTAGTCTTTTAATACAACCATATGTCAAGGTGTAGTCATACTAACATGTACCCAAAGTAGTCGTAACCACTACTTAATTTTTTGAATTTTGGATTGTAAATAAATAAATTTTAAAAAATTAAAATTTTTTTTATTGTGAATACATTATGTACATATCATAAAAATTTGGAATTAATTGAATGAATAAAAAATATGTATAAAACATTTTAACCTCTTATAACCATTATTTAAAATCTACATAAAAGTAGTTTTGACATTAAAAGCACAATTTGAAAATACTTTTTAATGACATATTTCGGGATAATTTTTAATATACACCTTAACATAATAATATTAAGAAAAATTTAAATCTTTTCAATCTTTTTTTTGAAAGACATATTTTTAAAAATCTAAGAACATTCTAAAAATAAAGTAGTGATCTAAGGGGGCACATGTTGCTCCTAATAGTGTGGTTGGACCCATCAACCCTATGTCAACCTATTTCATAATTACTTCTTAACATTGTGCGTTGGTGTTTAAGTTGAATTGTAACATATATTTGTATATGTTTTATAGTTTGACATTAATATAAGTTATTACACAGTGAATTTAAGGAATTAAGGTGAATCACAACCCTATTCACATTGAGTACATTGAATTTTTATATGGCATTATTGTTTTCCTTTTGAATGAAATTTTGTTTCACACTTTTATGATTGTATGATTTGATGATTATGGATGGAAGCTTATGCAAGTCAACATATTTTTAGGCTTAATAGGTGATCATAATACCTCATAATACTAAGGTTTTTAATGACTTGTTGAAAGTGCTTTAAGTCATTTAGTTGGTAAGTGTGGCTTGCCTCACACTACATTGTGATTTTTATGTAGAATTTGACATAATCTTATGATGTAATGACTTTTTGAATCACAAAAATTATAACAAATTTAGTGTCACATTGTAAATCATGCTTTTTAAAAATATTTCCCAAAATATTTTGTTGTCAAAGATTTAATCTATGGGGCAAATGGCTTTTATAAACTAGTTGTACCTACCTTTGAAATGGGACCAAAAAATAATTCTCAAATTGAATGCATGGGCATGATAAGCCTTTCAATTTTTAAGAAAATAGTTGATTAAAGGTTCTAAAAAATGTAATTCACATGAACTTTAAAAAGAAGTAGTTGGTAGAATCTTTTAAAATATGTAGTTGATGAAAGCTTTTAGAATATTACATTAAAAAAAATTGTATTTACAACCAACAAATTTACAATTACATGTGACTAAATTGTCATTTGCAACTATTGGGTGAAATCACACTATAGGGTGACTACTTTGGGCAAGAAAATGTTTTTTTGGGGGTACATTTTGTACTATTTTGGGGGCAATTTTTATTTGATTTCATCTAGCATTTTGATAAGCATATAAAATGGATTTTGATACAAAGACCTTCAACACAATTTTTGTTATATTTTAAATGAAACTAATTTTCAACAAAATATTTTTTTCCAACACACTTATGTTTGTTTGAATCAAAAACTTGTCTAGATGTTTTGTGTGAAATCACATGAGTCAAACTTTTCAATTGTATTTGAAATGGAACAATCAATTCATAATCAATATATAACTAAGTATTTCATCACGTTTTGCAATTATTTGAATCATTTTCAAATGTATATTTTCAGTTTTTAGTATATTATTTAAGTTTTTTTTTCACAAATATATTATTCAATCATTTAATATTTTTAAAAATGTAATTTCCTTTGATAATTGCATTATTTGACAAATGAACTACCTTATTTTGAGTTTAATTTATGAAAACCTTTTTAAATATTGCATCGGTGGAAGTTGAAAATTGCATAGTTTTGAAAAATAATAATCATGACAACATTTTTTGGCCACCATAGTGTGTTTTCACCCATTTTTGGTCATTGTTACAACTATTTGTTCTCTTTGGTCATGTTTGTGATTATATTACAACTATTGTTTCCTTCATCCTTTATAAGAACATTTTTTCATTTGGTTTTCATCCATAAAAGGCCACATATATTGTCCCATTTCTTACAAATGTGACCAAAATTAGTTGTAACCTTATGAAATAGTAAAGTCATTTCAAAGTCTTCAAAAGGGTATTAAAGGAATATTAGAACATTACATAAGTGTATATGAAGGTATATACAAGGAACCTATTAAAATCATATGTAACCCATATTTTACAACATATTAAAATATATCAAACATAAATTGTCATCATTCATCTTTTCAAAAACATCCTTGTAGTCTAATTTGTAATGAAAGAATATCCCATGTTGTGTCCCAAGATTTTATACTATAAAAATGTATACCATGAATGCATCTCCTTTTTTTGTAGCTTGCATGAATGCTATTACTCCCATGAACAAAAACTTTGAATATTTGGATCTTTGCATATTGCCAAGGTTTTTATCACATTTGAGGTTTTACATGCATCAATTCTTCCTTGGATTGTTTTCAAACATACCTATGTAATAATCATGATTTTCACCAAACATGCTTGTGGAAGGGGTCTTGTATTTCAATGCTTCAAAATGAAAAGTTATTGTATGCCAATCCACCCATGGATTGTGCAAAATGAGTTAAAATAACCCAATGATGATCAAGTTTGTCAAAGATGAAATGACATTGAAAACAATTTTGTCAAAATGCGACCAAGTGTTAATTTCCTTGATGGATTTATATCATGTGTCACATTTATTAAAAAGAGATTCCGACTGTCAATGATTTCAAATATTATCATTATGGTCCTTTTTGTTAAGGCCAACTTATGTTGTCACACAAACTCATTATCAATGAACATGTAGATGCACCAAAATAAACAATCTTTGAATGTTCATTGTTGTGAATTTCTTACATTTGATTGTGATTCGTAATATGTTACAAGGTGTTGGGTCTAAAAATAAATTAGGACAATCTTGAACACATGATTTGACGCACTCCCAACTCCTTGAAGGACTCAAATGTGAGTCCAAGTAGAAGATAACGAAAGAGGGAGGAGTCAGGGCACGCTCCCTAATTCACAACATTTTGAGGGGTAGAGGGGCGTGTTGGAACTCCGAGATGGGACTAGGAAGAGTTAACAAGTTTCACTCACTCACACGGGCCTACACACAACCCACACAAAGTGGTTAGTGCATAGTTGGAGCACCTTTGGTGCTAGGACAAACCACGGGCAACACAGACACATTAGACTCACCACGGCCCGGACTTGAGGGAAGCCACCACCTTCCCCCTTATAGTATACTCTGTGGTTGGCCACGGAGCCTACATCCAAATGGCTTTTCTTTCCCGGGATTCCCGAGTGGGAGTCTCGAAATCGCGCTGATTAGGACTCTCGCAATTTTAGAGCCCCATAACTTTGCGAACAAACCTTCGATCGAGATGAGGTTTAAAGCAAAGTTGTAGCTCTCGTCGAGAATTTTCCAACAGTATGTGGCACGCCCTCTGCAGCCAAATAAATTGGGTCGATTCCCGACTTTTTGTGATCGAGAGTCAAACTGACAATTTGATTTTTGGCCCTTCTTTTGGCCATAACTTATGTTTCAGATGTCCAAATGAGCAATGCGAGCCCATTTAAGACATTAACGTTCCAAGATCTTTTTAATGATATAAAGAACGCCACAAGCCATTGAGTTTTAACCCCTGAAATCGCTCTTTGAAGTTTCGGGAGTCCACCGGGACTCCATCTCCCGAAGTGGGAGATCCCTTGGGAGTGTGAAGGTTCACTCCCTCATACTCCTTCGCACTTCTTACACTCTTGGGAATATGTGATGTGACTCCTAGGCTTCTTTTTGCTTTGACTCCCGGGCATCCTCTTGGCCCACAACCTTGTAACCCTTTTGCTTTGGTCGCGAGCCCAAAGCTAGGGTTGCGACATGATTAATCAAAGTTTAGTCTCACAATCCTTGTTGAGACTAGACAACCTTGTTTCCCAATTTTTAAGGTGTAAGGTAGTGATAGAAGTGGCATGTGCTTTGTGTTAACCTTGTTTTTTCAAACAATTTTCATTTACGTGGCCTTTAAGGATACAAACAAAATTTGTTTATATGTTGGCATTGTTATCTTTACTTTGTGAACAATTTGAATATGTTTTATCAATTTGCATGGGATTCTTTTTTGGTGTAGATGCCACTATTTCGAGCAACATTAAGGCCATGAAATTCTTTTGTACTAATAACGATTCCCAATACTTCTTTTCTTGGTTTTGTTTGAAAAACCTATTATCAGATTGAACAACTTGTGCAATGGTTTAACTCAATATTGAAGGACTTGGTAAGTATTAAATCCTTTGCATTGTTACATAATTCAAATTGAAATTGATTCATAAATGCAACTTCATCCCATGAAATGTTGCACACCAATTGCTTGAACTTAGATGCATACATAGCAGCTAGTGTGATCCTTGAAAAAATGACAACAATTTGTTTGTTGATATGCATTCTTCATTTGAATCTCCAAATGTGGCATTGAATTCTTCATGAATATATGTTTCAATGTCACTCAAAAATGAAGATTGACATTCCAACAAAGGTGCAAACCATGTTAGAGTAGTTTTTGATATTATTGTGCTGATGAACCCTATTTGGGTTAGATTGTTTGGGTAATAACAAAGGTGAAATTGAATGACCATATGCATTTGGTTGACAAAAGTTCAAAACTTTGAATGTGTTCCATCAAACTTGTCAAGAAGATTAATTCATGGTTTTTTTGTTTGAGGTTGTGTTGTAGGAGCACACCTTAATAATGTTCATGCTTGGGATTTTTTGAAAATGAGCAATGAACTCACAAAATGATTGATTTTTTTGTTGCATAAGTCTTATAACAATAAATATTTCTTCCATGTACACAATTACTTCATTTTTTGATGTGAATGTGATTTCCAAAGGACATGGATTAACCATGACAAAGTTAGGTTTAGTTTTAAGTTTAAATATGAAACATGAAAAAAAAAAACACAAAGTGCATAAAACGTAGGTTTTATGAAACTTTATTACAAAACATGGAAAAAAAAGAGGTTATGGTGCAAGATCACACTTTAGATTTGTGATGACTTTCACCATTTTTCCTAGTGATGTTCAAAGAGTTTAATATCACATTAAATGATTATGCAATGGCTTAAATTGATGTTGTAAGATTGAATGGTAAACAACAAATCCTTCATGTCACTAAATAATTTGAATTGAATTTGGGTCATGAATTCCATTTCATCCCATGAAATGTCATATGCCAATTACTTAAATTTAAATGCATACATAATGGTTGGGCCTAATCCATGACAAAATGATTGTAACTTGTTTGTTGACATGCATTTTTTATTTAAAATTTCAAAAATGGCATTGAATTTTGTAACAAGTGCTTCAAAGTCATTTAGAAGTGGAGATTAACATTCCAACAAGTGCATAAACCACATTAAAATTATGTTAAATAATAATGTGCCAATGAATCTAACTTGGGTTTGGCCATTTGGATAACGATGGGGATGAAGTCAAATGACCAAACATACTTGGTTGAAAAAATATTGAAATTTTGAATGTGTTCCATCAAGCTGGTTAGGAAAATTGATTCATGGCTTTTATGCTTGGGGTGGTTTTATAAAAACACGTCCCAATGATGTCAATGTTTGAATATTTTGAAAGCATGGAACGAACTCACAAAATGATTGATTTTATTGTTTCATATGCCTAAGAACAACAAGGACTTCTTCTATGGAAATAACTATTTCTTTTAGCATAAACATAATTATGAAACACGTGAATTGTAACATTGGCAAAAGGAGGGTATTCCACAATTTCAATTGTTATTTCAAAAAGTGGGTAATCTACAACTTTTTGAAGAACTATAACATTTTTTTGAAAAAGAGGGGTAATCCACTATCAACTCCAAAGAAACCCAACTTCTAACTAATTTTAAAGTTAAATGGTTACTATTGATAACAAAAATAAGTGTAGGCTTGATGGGAGTTTGTTCAAACTATCATGGGCACAAAAGCTACTAGATATTTCCCTATAACATTTTTATTATGCCCACTTGGAGACTTAGGATCTTAGTAAAAACTAAAAAGGAAAATAAGTTATGAGTAGGTCTACATAGATACCCAAACAATACCTTGGGAACAATTTTTTCAGCTTAAGGTCAAGGTAGTTATATTTACACCTCAATCCAAGATTTACCAAGCCCCTCATTTTAACAATATGGACAAGATGTGTGTTGTATAAATAAGATTTATACAAAATATATACATTAGACCCTTAACCATAAGACAAATTACAATAAAATGTAAAAGAAAAAAACTATGGCATTGATAAGAAGATGGTGATTTTAAGGCCACGAAAAAGATGGCAAGAGGTCCTTAATTAGATGAAAAGACTACACCCATTCATTAAATGATGATACTAGAGCAACATCGACAAAGAAAATTACAAGCCATAAAATGTAAGGTTTAAAAAAAAAATTTAATTGTTGCTCTCTTTTTGTGTTGTGCATTAGAAAACATAAAATTAACCAAGCACACTTTGTGGAAAACAATGGGCTTTCCAAAATACATGAAAACTAAAACAAATTATGGCCTAAACTTAATTTGAAATATAAAACATGAAAAATCAAATAAAAGGACATGAAATATGCAAAACAAAAGTTCAAATGGAATTCTATTTTGATAATGCATGAAAACATGAAATTAAACAAACAAGGCTATGGTGCAAGATCATATATTTGTTCGGTGTGGAATATATTGAAAATATTGAAATCCTACCTTTAAATTTATACCCTTTTGGGGATTTTGTTTAAAGAAATTTTTGCTGCTAAGAAAATAATTCATGAAATTTTTTGTATGCCCATTATTCAAAGAATTTTCTTGAAAATGTTTTTGAAGTATAAGGGTGCAATCACACTAATGTAATTGTAATTAATGTTTGGTTTTGTGTGTCTAACATTTTAAACAAATAACGAACTCCAAATGGAATTTCTTTTGCATTATGTTATTTTCAATGTATATATATATTTTTTAAAAGTTTGAAGTCAATCTATTGAATGAAATATATACCAAAAACATTTTGAAAACACTATAACCAATGCTTTTAAGTAAGAATATTTATAAATGGATTTGATTTTTTTTCAAAATGAAATATTTATAGCAAATTTTTTATCTAAGCCACAACATAATAATTTAATGGAAATTTTCAAGATTTTTTTAAAGACTTTTGTTTTGAATATTTCAAGAATATCTCAAAATAAACATTTAATAAGCAATCACCCAAGGGGGTGGGTGAGAATTACAAGTTAAATATAAATCAATTACAAGTCAATTACAAGTCTATAAATAAATTAAAAATTATATACAAAGTTAACGATGGATGAATTTCATTCATTGTGGATTAAAAATGAAAGAAAATTCATGTATGATGATGTTGGTGATTGTGATGTTGGCATTGATGACAAGAAGAGTTTTTTAAAAATTTGTTCACAAATGAATGTTATAATAATTTTTTAGATTTAGGTAAGTACATTATTTAAAATCGAATGCATTTAAAATTTTATTGTAAATGAATGCACAATTTTGGATGTATAATCCATTATGTGAATGATACTTTTGGTGAAATACGTAGTTTTGGATATTAAAATCAAATAACATTCATTATGAGAAATTGTGTTCATTGAAACTGCATTACCTTCCAATTATAGCTTAAAAAACAACTCACATACAACAATTGTGCAACTATCCCTTGAGTATTATAATTACTATGCAATTATCCCCTTGGAAATATGGTTAATTAATAAATAAATTACCACACTAGAAAATAATTAATTGTATTATGATTGCAAGTGAGTTGAAATTGGGTATTCAATACAATAATTTGTACACACCATATATACATCCATAGTCAACTATGTTTGATTTTTTGAAGAAATGTACTATAATTACATGTGACAACTATTTTAAAATTGTTATAAATGTGTCATTAACACAACATGGTGGTGGAAATGTGAACACATGGCATGGTCGCATGTATTTACTAAATTAAATTAATTCATTACTAATTAATTATTTAAACTGAATAATTAATAATTAATATGAATTATAAATACTTTTTACTCAAATAATTAGTTTGTTAGTTAATTCAAAGAACTAATAACATTGTTTTAAAATTCAGATAATAAATGATTAATTATATGTATTTAAACAATTGATCATGTAATAATAAATTAATTGTAATCAAATAATAAATTATTTGAAGTAACAAATTAACAAATTAGATGAATTAGACTAAATATTTCAAATAAACTTAGATAAATTATTCTTATCATTAATTATCTGAACTAAATTAATTATTTTAAATCATTATTTCAGATAATTAAATATCAAATAATTAATTCACATATGTGTGTGTGTGTGTGTAAAATTTAATCCATATGTTTTGTCTTTGAATCTCATGCCACAAACTATATATAGAAGTTGTTTTCTCTTATGTTCTCACATTTAAATACACATGCTATTTTGGGTTGAGTTCAAAAGAACTTAATCTTAAAGGCAAAACCTAAAATAAAATAAAAATATTTACATGACTATTCCTTAATTCACTTAATTTCTTATTTTCCTACTTATTTGTTTACATATGTTAGTAAATAAGTCCTATTTTGTTAGGTGGGTAAGTAAGTATGTAGCGGGGTCAAAACACGTAAAAGGAGCCAAAAAGGGTTATAGATGTTAAACATAATCAATCAAAATCAATTAAAAAAAAATTCATTTAAAACCATAGTAATCATGGCAAGTTAATCTTTTTTCCCTCATATGAATGTCAAGGAACTTATGGTAACAATTCATTTGATTCAATTTTAAGTTTTGGTTTTAATTTAGGACGTTTGAAAATGTACACCTATTGTGTTAGATGGAATGCATTTTGAAAAACACTATCAAAAGGATTCATATAATATAAAAAAATTCATGGAAAAAATATACATGATAAAAACATATTAACCACATTCAAAAAACATTCATAAATTTAAAAATGTGAAATTTTAAAACTTCAAAAATTGAAAGAATGTTTTAAAATTTCTTTAGAATTTTAAAGCTTCAAGAGTCCTTTACCATGTGTAAATGGGTTATAATGTACACGATGTATTAAAAAAAGTTACAACTTAAAGTATAATAAAACTAAAGAATGTGAAAATTTAAGTTTTGGTGATGACTTAAAATTTTGATCATTGAAACATTAAATTTGTAAGGAATTTGCACACTTTTAAAAATTCATGTTTAGTCAATAATGACTAACAAAACAAATGTGATGCATTGGGAAAAAATTAAATATTTTTTAGAACAAGTTACAGAATATTTCATTCAAAAATTCATTTGCATGCAAAAGTTATTTTTGGGAAAAAAAACTTGTAGTAATTTTCCAAAATAATCCTTTTGGCTCCTAGTTACATGTTTTAACCTAGTGCAGGTATGTAAGTCCTAAGACCTACCAATCTACCTACCTATGGTCATGTACCAACCTATTTAATTTATTAAAATAGATAAAATTTAATTTTTTTCAAAATTCAATTAATATGCCACATGACAATTTTAAAAATTGTGCCTCATGCCATAATTTTGAACCATCCTTAATAATCATAATAGATGATGGAGATTATACTTCAAAAAGAAAATATTTTAAATCCAAAAATTCTCATAATGCCCATGTTTCACATTTTAATGGATGAATGAAAATTAGTAACGTCAATGTGATGTTATGGCTATAGTTGTAGTGGAGTTACATGGTAGTTGAAAATGAGCTGTTTCAATAGAATTGTAATTGAATTGCAATTGAATTGCATTGTATATACAATGAGTTACAATTCTTGCAATTCATGCAATTTTTTTGATAACACACAACATAAAAATACAGTGAGTTGCAAGTGGACATTGCAATTCAAAAATTGAATTGCAAGACCAATTGTAGAACACCTATTTTTTCTCATAGTGATTGTACAATGTAAAAAATATATTTTGCATAAAAACATGTTTTTTTTTATGTTTATGAAAAATGAATTAAAAAAACAAGAAGTCTAGGATTGAGTGTGTTTGCAACAAATGTACGTTATGGATTAGCCATATGCCCATGGTTGGAATGACAAAAATGAAATGTATAAAAAATGGATTGGTTTTTCTACAAATGTGTTCCAAAAAATGCAATGTTTGTGCAATATGTGGAATAGTAAAATTAAAAAAATACTCATATATTTGTATATACACCTTCTAGTGTTATTAATTTAAAAACGTATATATATATATAGAAAATCATGTTGAATGTAATGTGCCAACATATGCAAAATATGTTGTTTTCCAATCATTAGTTCAAATGAATGTGATTTTATTAGAACGCCAAAAATTTGTATAATTGTTATCAATTTAAAATATTGATTTACAAACACAACAAAATATGTTGATTTCCAATCACCAGCTCATATGAATGTGATTTTATCAAAAGACTCATATTCTATATAATTGTTATCAATTTAAAATATTGGTTCACAAATGCAAGAGTGATATCGGGATTTTAGCATTTGTGAAATTGTGCTGGTAGTTTGCTAAATAGCGCTTTATTAAGTTGGGGTGCTATTTTAGATTTAAAAAAAAGTCTTTCAAATATTATCATGCATGTATTTTTGCAAAATCTGAAAAGTAATCCATGGTGCTAACAATATGTAATTGTTTTTGAACAATCAAATAATGAAAATAACTTAAATAACATGTGCATTTTACCATCCAATGTTGGAGCTGATATCATTAAAAAACATGACATTTTAAACATTGGCATTCAACACTTGCATGTTCTTGATGAAATACAAAATTTATCATTTTGATTTAACATGTGTATTAATTCACAATCTGCAACAAACATAGATTTTAAAAGCTTTTAGTGGGAAACTTGTAAAAAAAAAGAAAAAAAAAAAAGAAAATAACTTGTGAACGATTTATGGTTTGAAACAATGGGTTACAAAACAATAATGAAAACAATAATATTAAGAATGGGTTTATTTCTATTTTTATTTCTTCATGGTCATGGTGCTTATCAATTTGTAATTTTTGATCTAGCTCATCCAATTCTCGGAAGCAGGCCATTTTGCAGCAAAAGCTGTGATGACAACAATCTCAGGCACTGGTAGAACCCAACCCTGCAGGCTTATGCAACTTCTAAATCTGAAAATGTTGTGTTTTGCTTGCTGCAAACCCGTAGTTAGGGTTGGCCAGAAGAACTTCAGAACGATTTGTATAATCTGACTTGTTGCCAATCTAAACTTCTTTACTTGGGATTCATCATTTGTGTTTGTTGATCTGCAGTATTGTCTTAAGTAGAGGTTTTGGGTTTCGAAAATTAATAGAATTTTCACAAGTAAAGATTTGGGTTTCAAAATTAGCAAATGAGTTAAAAAGCAAAGAGATTTAAAACAAGAGATTCATCTAAGGGTGTTTATCATTAGCTCCTATTTTTTTCATGTTTTGTTATTTGATGCTTGGTCTTAAGAAATAGTTTTGGTGTGGGAAGTTGAAACATGCATTTAAAGTGCCCGAACACATCAATTAAACCTGATCATTATTGGAGGAGTTCAACCTCAACTAAGTCCTGACTTGAAAGTGTAAGATATCTCATCATAGTTTACATGTCATCCTAAGACTTGATCACCATGATGTGGATCACCTTCACTAGATTCATTAGTTTCAGATTGATGAAGAATCATGCTCAAAGGCAAACCTAGTTTAGGTGATCACTATTACATGTGAAGCCACAATAGCCATGGCAGCTTTGTCCCTCCTCCCCCTTCTTCCTGTAAAAGTTTGTTCACCTTTCTAAGTATGTTCATCTTTTGCTTTTCCACTTTTCCCACAGTTTTGTTCCCTTTGCTGTGTTGTTATCATTTCAATACCACTTCAAACTTGTTACCTAATCAA
>Ga0209611_10000328_pt1 | contig 66228 bp, 59 predicted proteins | sample S1TSphgellanicum_3_FD_187693 | JGI IMG/M metagenome (GOLD analysis project Ga0209611, IMG submission 187693) | Host-associated microbial communities from peat moss isolated from Minnesota, USA - S1T2_Fc - Sphagnum magellanicum MG (SPAdes) (version 2) | ecosystem: Host-associated > Plants > Peat...
TTTTGATTTTCACTTTTTTTTTTTTTTTTAAATTATACATCAAGGCAAGGTATCAAGGTTTTTTTTTAATTTATTTGAACCGGTTCTCACATTGCTAGTTCTGATAAATTTGAAAACAACTGATTGTATTGGGTACCAATGTCTTTGAACATTAAAGATTCTAAAGAACAACTTGTTGGGCTTTCCAATTTTGGAATGGATAGGGTTACTAACTTGGAAAAAAAAAACTTCCTACATGAGCATTGAAACAAATGATTTTTTAAAAATAAATTGGTTTGGATTATTCAAATTCCAGGGATGAGTAATAGGAACTGGGATATGGGGAATTGTTTGGACTCCTTCATATGGTCGTTCATGGACCATTCCAAAGACATTTTCAGAAATAAATACCTCATTTTCAAGCCTAACTACTTCATTTCTTTCTATATAATTACTTCCTTTTCCTATTAACTTTCATAATAACTACCTCCCACCTTTCCTAAACTACCTCCATTTTATAAATACAAATCATTCTTTTTTCCAATCCACCAACATTGATATAAAAAAACACATGTTAATTTAAATTAAATTTGACATTGACATAAATAAATGAAAACATAAGGAAATATTAAAATAGTTGATCATCACTAGAAATATTTTTAAATTATAATAGTGCATAGTAACATGGTGACAAACTATTATAGTTTTAATATCACCATACTGCCATATCATTGATCAATTCCCCAACAACGTTATGAAATGAGCACAGGAGTGTGAGCATGAGCTTGTCAACAAGAATGAATATATCTGAAATATTTTGATGACCAGGACAGAATCTTCTTAAAATATTTCTATGCCATGTAAGATTGACATGGAAAATATTTTTCCACGTTTACATGGATGAAAGTCACAAAATGGATGAAAATTTTAGATTAAAGTTGAACATCAATGAATTTTTTGGATAATAATTACAAGTAAATGAATTGTTTGGATGAAAATTTTGACAGGTTGAAATGTATAGATGAAATTAATTCCAAAATAGTTATGCAAGATGAAGACCACATGTACATGGATGAAAGTTACAAAATGGATGAAATATTTGGATCAACGTGGTGCATGAATAAACTTTTGGATGATATTTGGAAGACGAATTGTTTGGATGAAACTTTCAGCTAGTTGAATGTATGGATAAAAATAATTCCAAAATGATTATGACAAATGGAAATTACTAGATTTGCATAATTTTCATGTCAAACTTCATCTGGGAAAAAGGGTATCAAAGGTGAAACTTGAAGGAGCTACATTATAATGTAAAAGGGTGAAACAATAACTTGTGTAAATTAAATTAAGTCACATAGCAAGTCAAGGGTAGGAAGTCCACATAATGATGGAATGGGAAAATGCTTGAAAAATTAATTAATAATGCACTACACACATCATGTTGAAGAATGTTTTTATTTATGCAACAAAATGTAGTCCAAAAGAACCAAACCCATAACAATATTATTTAATAACTATCTAATGACATTACAACCTAATTTATGTCTAGGATTTTGGCACGATCTAATAATCTATGAACCTCATTCCAGCTCCAAGATGGATAGTGGATGAATGGTTTTTTAATCCCAGAATACATGGCATATTGCAAAATGTAAAACAAGTATTTACATTACACCCATGGCCTTCATTTGCCAAGGGACACAAACATCATGGAAGAAAAATCCATGCAATTGCAAGTCGAATAATCTCTAATTGTCGCTTCATATTGCTTATAGTTTTATGGCGGTCCTAAATCCGTCCATATCGTAGAAGAGGAATGTTTGAGAGAATTAATAATGTGGCTTCAAGAATTTGTCCCACCTCCCACTTATTTTCTTACAAAACGGATAGTTTGAACATGCTGGGATGATGAATCTTCTTCCCATTCCTTGATTTGGGCCAAGCATCTGGATCTAATGGCTTATAGACATGGGCAAAAAGACCATTGCCAAGGAAGCTCCAAGGGGCACATGTGGACGGCTAATTTATGGGTGCAAATTTGTTGTCCCCAACTTGATTGATGAGGGGACATCTTGGCTTCTCTAAAAACAAGAATCCAACCTCCTCTAATGCCACCACCTCAATTTGAATGAGACCTATCCCTATTTACACATGCCAAAATGAAGGCAAGACTAGTCTATCAACTGCATATTTCCTGCTTGTCCCTCCCACACAACACAAAAGGTCATCATGACAAAACCAAAACTTATGTAACTCAATTGATACACCTTTGGGTGCAGACCAATAACCAACATAACACATAACAAGAATACCATGATCTGTTTGCTTTGAAATGATTTTGGCTTTACAATAATATTTAATGTCTTTTTGCAACACCAAATAATGAATGTTTAATTTCAGGGGGCAACATTCAATTCACCAAATACTATCCCCACAAATGCATTCAAGGACCTCCACACCATTGTGGGAATAATAGGAACAGGGCTGCTGGTCTCCCCCACATCCATAGTTGACAATTAGTTGATTGGAATTGCATTGGCCACTTTCAAACTAGAGAAGTTTACATGATCATGCTAATGTGAATCTGCTTCCGACCCAAGTGGAAGGTCTACCTTATATTTGGCTAATCTAAACACTTCCTCACCTTCCAAGTGTAGTGTTTTAATGGAAAAACCAAAGCTTGATATGTAAAGTGGCAACTGCAACATCAATTTAGACTAGGTCCCTAAACTAACTAACCCTATGTAAACATAATTCATTTTTGTTTAGACCAGTCCTAGATGCACCTCCTCGTAAAAAGGCATAATACAATGAGGACTACCTAAATGCTCACACATAATCATTAGACATTGCAATATAGAAGCAAGAACCCCTCTTGCCAAATTGTTGGAACAAAATGTTATAGATTGTCTCAAATAAATTATAAGTCAACATATTAGCTTTGTCCTTTAAAGAGAATTTCTACAAGCACATAAAAGGAATGAAATTAAAATTCAGGAAGGACAAATGGAAAATAAAATTTGAACATAGTACTCTAGAAGAACTTGCTAGTGATGCTTTTGATGAAAATTAAGTTTGACATTGCTATTGGGTTCTTGTATACCAAATTACGTGCAGTACCATGCACATACCTGAGTAGTTAAGACATATTGCAAAACTATAATCCGCTATCAGCAACAATGTAAGAATGGGAACATGCACACAAAGACATCATTAGACAAGGATTTGGTGTAGTGTGTAATACCAAGTTTGAATACAAAAGCATCTCTCATTTTAGGCTGTTTGGTAAAAATTAATATTTGTCGTTTATATCTCCATTCTGTTTTTTTGACTCTTCAAACCTTCAAATAACTAAAGCCTTCATCATTTCAACAGACCCATAAGTCCAACAAGTAATAGTGATGATAGCTAAATTCAATAAAGCCTTGCTAAATATTACCTTGTCGAATTTTAATAGGGTGTCTACCATAATTCAATTGGACAACTATTTCAATTTGGTAGACAAACCACCTGATTTCAATAGGAGTATTGTCAAGAATTCTACAACTATTCATTACTCCCTATTTTGATAAACATTAATTCTTCATATTCTTAACATTATCCCCCCCTTTGGACCTTAGTGTCCACACAAGGTCATCAATTCTTTAAGTAAGTTTATTCCTTGTGCATAACTACTAACTGGGATTAGGAGATGTCGGCTGGAGTTAAGAAGTCATCGATATCATCATCAGAATCAACCTCTAATGCAAAACTTTCACCTAACATTATTCTTGGAAAACTTCTAATACACCTTATCCTTTCTATCATAACTGACGCACTCCCAAGTCCCAAGTTGAACCCACTTGAGGGTCCAACTATGTTGAGTTGCGGAAAGTTGGGACTTGAGGGGCTCTCCCAACTTCCAGCACTAAAAGGGGGTAGAGGGGCGTGCTAAAAGTCTCGAGATTAGACTAGGAAGAGGGACTAGATTATCAAGCTTGAATCTGCATCCAAAACCAACCACAAGAGGGTTAGTTAGCATTCGGGAACACCCTTGGGTGTTAGGACAAGCCACGGGCACTTTTACACACAAGACTCACCACGGCCCGGACTCGAAGGAAGCCACCACCTTCCCCCATATAGTATTCTCTGCAACTCTCCACGGGACTTGCATCCAAATGGCACTTATTCCCAAGACTCCCAAGTTGGAGTCCCGAAATTGTCCCAGATTAGAGTCCCGCAATTTTGGGAGCTCATAACTCCTGACTGCAGAGTCCGATCAAGGCGAGGTCGAAAGCAAAGTTTTATCTCTCCTCGAGAGCTTTCCAACGCCATGTTGCACTCTTGAATCGGACCTCGGAAAGAGGTCGATTCCTGACTTTTAGTGGTCGGGAGTCAAACTGCCAATTTGACTCCCGGCCCTTCTTTTGCCCATAACTTGGGCTGCAGATGTCCAAATGGCTCTTGCAAGGCCATTTTGGACATTTGCTCTTGAAGACCTTTCCAATGACATAAAGAACACACCAAGGCGAGGAGATTTGACCCCTCAAATTGTCTTCTGAGTTTTCAGGAGTCCTAGAGGACTCTAAGTCTCCACTTTTGGGAGTGGGAGTTGCATTCTCCCACTTTGCCCAAAATGGGGTTGCGACAATAACCCTAACACTGAGTTTGCGACTGAGTGTGAAGTGTAAGGGCCCATAAGGCCAAGAATGTGTTTAGGTGCAAAACACACTCTCACAAATGGGGGAGAGTGCAAAGGATGAAGCCCAATGACTCCCAATTGCACTCTCACTTTAGGAGTTACGAATGTTCAAGGCCCTAGTTGGAAAGGCAAACAAACATCAAATTGGGCCCCTAGGATACCATTAGAAAGGTCTTGAAGCGTAGATGCTTAAAGTGCCCTCGAATTATTCATTTAGATTTGATTTGCATGGATTGTGATCAAAAGAAAGAGTAGGAGTCAAATTGAGAATTTGACTCCTGACCACAAATCCCTTGAAAGCAAGGGTCAAATGAACTTTGATTAGGGAGTGTTATTTTTTTTGGTAAGATCTTTTCAAGGGATATAAAATATTCCCTTACATTCTCAAAAAAATTTCATTTGAAAAAGATATGAACATCCAAAGTTTTGGGACAACAAGAGTCCCAGGGAAAAGTGACATTTGGATGTAGTCTTCGCAAAAAGGCATAGAGTATACTATAGAGAGGGAGTGGTGCCTCCGCCCAATGGTTGTGGGTTGTGTAAAACTTGTGCTTGAAGTTGTCCCTACTAAATTCATCACACCACTTCCATTCAACTTGCATTAACCGCCTTCTTTTCTTGGTTGTGCAAGTTGACATCATCTTGAGCTCTTGCTTGTGAGTTCATCCTAGTCCCATCTTGGAGCTCCAACATGCCCTCCTACCCCCCCCCCCCCCCCCCCCTTGAAGTGTTGTGAATTAAAAAATGTGCCCCAACTTTCTTTTTCTTCCATTGTTTCAATTTAAAACCAACCTTTGGGTCTCTTGAGGAATTTGGGGCACATCACTTTCCAAGAACCAATGGATGCGACAAGCATTGTTGAAACTCATGTGGCATTACACTCCTCAAGTTCCTTTGAAGCTACTTTACTAAATGGTATGTTCTTAAAATGGTAGCCCATAACGTCGTTGGGTTCCTTCCGAGATGTGCTTGGGCCACATGTAGATTTGGTCCTTTTGTTGTGCAACACTAAGCGATCAATGTCATTACTTCCTTTAATATGTCCTTGAATGCACAACTCTCCGGTAGATCTTCTAGTCTCTACACCCACTATTATGTCTCCATGGAATCCTCCTTCACCTTTTTTTCAATCATATGCACCCAGACAACCCATGAAATGTTCCAACACACTATAACCACAACTATCGTTAAAAACGATATAGTGACAAAAAATATTGTATGTTCAATACTCACGAAATTCCCTATCATGTATCTTCCACATATGTGCAAAATCTTCAATGAAGATTCTGGCATTGAACATAGGTGGAACAAATCCTATCGAAAGACATGTTTATAGGCGATAAATGAAGTAATACCCTTCTTGGATGAGGAATGATCGGTAGGGTATACTCTAACTCCTTCAAAATATGTAGTATGTCACTCAAACAGCACGATTTCAACCTAACAACTTCTACATTAGATGTTGGTGGAACAATTCTTATTCACTCGTTACAGATAGGAAATCACACGCAACTCCGATAATGTTCTGTCATGGGAGAATGTTATCATGGTGGAGAATCTTCAAGTGGCTATTCTGAAATCCTATCCTTCCCCACACTATCACCCTCGTTGTGATATTCTCCCCACTCTTGCCACCCTCCACCTGTTCCTTCCTTCCAATCTATTTACAAATTTAATAACTAACATTTTGGGCATAACATCTTGATCTTCCTCCTCTCCCTTTATCTTTGTGCCCTCGGATTCTTCTCGCTCCTTAAGGCTTACGTGTGCTACATTAAGTTGCATTGCCATATCTTGCTCCTTTTAATAATACAACTGCACCATCAACAATCGAATTTCGGTAAGGACTATTAAAAGTTCCTCACCTTGGTTTTAATCCAGCAATTGATCGAAAAGAACAGCCTTAGCTGACTACTCCAATGCTAGCACCTTCCATTTAATTTAACATCTTACTTAACCTTTGCTTCCTTTTGTTAGGTTATTTCCTTCTTTCTGGCACTTGCAAGTTGAATCTACTTTTCCGAACCTTGATTTTTTTCCAACAAAATCTTATCACACGTTTCATTAGCTTGCATAGTGCTTTGTTTTTGTTCTTTGAATAGTTGTACCTCTACCTCAAAATTTAGGCACTTGGCGTGCCAAGTCTCTTTCTTAATCTACATTTCAAGGAATTTTTGTTCAACTTGCTTCAAGCACCCCATCACCAATTCCATTTCCTTTTTATGTTCAACAAATGTTGTGGTCAACATTTCTTCATGTCAAACTACTACATTCTTCATCTCCTCCACCACTTGGGTGAATGTGTTATCTATAATTGCACAGTTCTACTACTCCAACCTTCAAAGTCTCCTTTACTTCCCTCTCCTCCACTTGGGTTTTTTCCAACATATGTTGAGTCTCATGGAGTTCTTGATCCAATTGTCTCTAAATAAATAAAAGACCTGCATTATTCTTCTCCCATTTTTGTTTGTGGGCTTCAAACTTAAGGGAATCAATATGGTGCTCAACGCACTTTCACTCATACAATATTATGCCCTACAAATGCTCCAATTCCAAGGAAGGCTATCAGATTCTTTTCGCATAGGACCACTTCACATCCCTCATTTTCTTAGTTGATGCATGAACCAGTTCTACAAGTTGTACCTCCATGGAATCCTTAAGCTTTGCAAAATACTTTACTCCCCTTCCTTTTTTGTAATAATCAAATGCAAAGAGAAAGCCATATTCAACATCACTTGGTTGGGTAAGGCCTATTTCACCTTCACGAACAAACCCTAGTGCTCCATATTCAACAGGCATGCTTGCCAAATCCGGTCGGATTACTTCGTCTACATGTCCACTAGTGGTATGCATGCCAACACCGATTGGGTCACAAGGACTGCTTTCAAATTCAGCTAGACTTCATTTGGGTCGCCTATGGAATTTAGCAAATGAGTCAATGAGCTAGTGAACAAGTGAGTGTGAGTAAGAAATAATCTTTTTAAATATTCCATGCCACATCAAGGAATATTCCCAATATATTCTTCTACCACATTGAATCAACATATGACATGGTAAAATATTCCACGCCTTGTCTTGGAATATTTTGCCATGCCACATACATTATTTGTTGGGGGAATCAACAATGATTTATTGACTCTAAACATATTATCATTCTTGGTGCAACCAATGCTCCAAGTATCTAAGGCTCTTATACAATACCTTCAATATTTTCAAAACTATTGAAATGATGAAAACCTACATGAGTGAAAAATATTTGATGAATTTAAACTAATAAATATATTAGTTATTTGACAAACATGTGCTATAATGGTAATAGAATAAGACAATATACATGAAAACACATTATGACTATCAATGGGTTTATTACGAATAAAATGTATAAAATTTTATCAAGTCACATACTTTGATGCCACACCCCAAGTGTATAATCATTAAAACAAAAGAACATATACATCTCATAAGAACAATTGAAATAATACATATTGGAGAAAAAATTGTTTAGTCGTAACTAAAAAAAAAACTTCGTACATACTAGAGGCAATTATAACAAGCTTGATGAATGAAAAAACACAATTTATTCGAAATAGATACAATTATTATGTATTATCACAAGAGTCCAAAGGCATTAGAGCATTTTAACAAACATTGGACTTCATCCCAACTCCACATGCAGTAATGAATTCACTCTTTTGTGAGCCCACATAACATAATCGTCTCCAAGATGTGATAAACATGTTTACATTGCACATACGCCCCATGGGCACCCAAAGAACTTGCCAACATTTTGACAAAATAGACACATGAACATCCATGGAAATTACCAATAGTGACGTCATATTGGTTGTCATCAAAAAGAATATTGTAAATTTGTGCATACCTGGGTGGTAGGACATCAATAGTGAGGAAAACAATGCATTGGAGAAGTAACCTGCTAGTTTCCCAATTGTTCGTGTGTTGTTGTGTTATTTTGAACACGAAAGGTCTTCTCACCTTCTGGCCACCATGAATTATAGGCCAACAACTTGCATTAGATGGCCTCACAAGGCTATGACGACAAGCACATCAAAATTGCTTAAATTAGAAGATTGAAAGCCAAATAAACTTTGAGCGTTGTTTCTACGCAGGCAGTCAAACGAAAACCCTACCTTTTTTAGAATTGTTACTTCCTTTTGGGTCAAGTTAGTACCTTCTTGGATGGACCATAAAGTTGGAATTATAAGCTTATTACCCAAATTTAGTAACAAGTTGATAATATAAGCAGGTTATTAAACTTAACAAGTGTCATAACTTATTATTTAACCTAACCTATAGATTTAACCTAAGCAGTTAACTAAACCTGGTAGGTAATGATTGGGTTAAAAAGATAGGTTGACATGTTAATCAATAATAAGTAATCAGTAGAACCTGTACTTGACAGAACCAATAGTTAGACAAGTAGTTAGGCAAGGTGTATTTTTTGAAATTTTGAACTGTTAGTCTAGTTACTAACTAATGATTATTTATAATGTTCAATTATGACCATTGTATTTTGAATTGGCTAGTATAAAACTAGGAGGACAAACCTATTGAGGGACTTTTGGATTTCATTCATGATTATGTGTTTCATTCTTCAATTATGGAACATAGATCATTTTTCTTTCAGCCTATTTCCTTCAAGTTTGAACAATTTGTGTACATGTTAATTTAGGATTTGTAGTAGTTTAAGTTTTAGTTTGTGTGTTATATGTACATATTGTTACTTTAGGAACTTGTTGCTGAAAAATCCAAAGGTGAATTAACCTTAATGGGAATTGAAAAACCTCGTTAACATTTGGCAATCACGTTGTGGATCAAAATTCAGAAGCAATCACACTTAGAATTTTTGGTTAGATTTAGTAGTTTATTATATTAGGTTTGAAAAATGATCATGCTTCAAATTCTAATTTGTCACATGTTTGCTTGTTTTATGTAAACTTTAAGATTCAAATTTCTGATCTTGATTTCATCTAGAAACCTTAGGAATAGGGTGAGGTTAATGCAGATCTTTTTAAGATAAATAGGCGCCTAATCTATTAGAAGAATTTTTATACAAACTTTTGATTATTAGGAAAGGTTGTTTTTTATAAAAAAATCTATTATTCAAAAATAATGCAAAGGTTTTCCTAGAACCTATTGATTTTAGAAAATGTTAATAGTAGTGACTAGAAGTCTTAGAAAATAATTAAAACAGGTCAGACATCAACCTATTTAGAAACATGCACAAGAACAAGATGAACAACAAAAACAACCTATGGGAAATGAACCTATGAATGCACCAAACACGAATGCAACACAAAGGGGAGAAGTCAATAAACATCAAAATGTAGCAAAACTAGTTGTGCAAAGAGACCCTATAGTGCTCTCAACCATTCATAAAAAACACCACGAACAATAACCCAACTGAAGGTGGCGAGTGTTCAAAATGATGACAATGATGAACTTGTTTAGCCATTTGATGAGGTTGTATATGTTCAACAACCATGGCAATCTGCAACAAGTTACAATCTACCCAGAACTAGTGCATCTACACCAATTACAACATCTATTGGTTTTGAAAACCAATTATCACATATATACCAACATTCATTTGGTACTTACTAATTTGGAGATGGAACAATTTCACCTATTCAACAAGTTGGAGTAGCTTCGTCATGTTGACCAAAGACCGTCTAATCAATTAGTTTTTGTACCACATGTAAAACCTATTGAACCTAGAACAACACCCACAGTTGTTTAACAAGGAGGTTTTTATCCACAAGGCACTTGGCTAGCAAGATTAGTACCTGGTCCAAGTGAAAAATCACAAGTTCCACATCACAAACCAATTTCAAGAGGAAACCAAGGTGTTAGAATTGTAACTTATTCATATTGTTATCAAATGGGACAATGTTCAATCGTTGCCCATTTGTTGATGATAGATTAAAACTTAGGGAGGAGGTGATAGATGTTCATCAACCTGTTCTTCCAACCACTACATTAGCAATACCCAATGTGTCTATATTAGGAACTCAAGCCATGAATCCTAATATAGTTCATACAATAATACCAATTAACTATCAGACGACCTAGTCACAACCTATTACACTAATTGTATTAAGTAAAACCAATATGCTACCTATTTCAACATACCTAATGTGGTAAAACATCATACGCCCTTTTGTGCCTTTAGATCTTAGTTTGTATCGAGCAAATCCAACTAGAACTAAAGGATTTGATTCCTCAATCTTTAGGAATTATATTGGTTATGTACCTAGGAATGTGTACCTAGGAATGTGTACCTAATACCTGAACAATCTGTTGTACCACCAGCATATATACCATACTCTGTTGGCAATCAGTTTCTTACAATGGATCAACTATTGACTAATAAGGATAAACAACCCATTCAACAACCTATTACTACATCAATGCCAACCAATGTACATGTTACTACTAGTTTACCAATTCATATACCCAAAGGTTCTGATCACTAACCACTAGATGGAGGACATCCTAAAGATTCACCTAGAAGAAGTTCACTTGGAAAAGACCTACTAGGAGAGCCACCCTTCAATCCACCTATTAGATCTTTTGGATGGCCAACACTTGATCCACATATGTTTATACCACTACGGTATCAACCACTTATTTTGCAACCTATTTCAAAACCAGCCACCAAATTGCCATATAGGAAGTTATAATACCCAACCTATGTCAAAAACACTGATCCAAATGCTCACATTAGAGTATTCAAAAAGGCCATTAAAGCTAATGGTGAAACAATGGAGGTTGACATCATCAACCTATTTGGTTTTACTCTCAGGGATAATATCTCTGAATGGGGTGAAAACTATGTTCGAGACCATCCAAACTGCATTTTTGAAAAGTTGGAGCAAGCATTTTGCAAAAAATTCAGAATTATAAAGAATGATGAGGAGGTCTACATGCCATTGCATAACATACGACAACAAACCGCCGAATGTGTTGAGGTTTATTATGAACGTTTGTTGAAATTAGTTAATTGTTTATAGGTTAAAGTAATAAATGTTTCTCTCACCACTATTTTCAGGGCACGTTTATTACCTTACCTAAGATTAACAACTGTAGGTATGAAGAAAAATACTTTAATCGAAAACAAAAAAGCTCATATAGTATGTGAGGAAAGTGGACACGTTAGTTTGAATTACAATGTTTTACTAACCACACCAGAGGTTAATGTAATAGTTAAACTTGTAGTATTAACTGTTACAGTTAAATCAACATCAATGACATGATCCTTAGCTCCTTGATAGACTCAAATGTAAGTTTGAAGTTAAAATAACGAAAAAACAAGGAGTTGGGTGCACACTCCCTAACTTGTAGCACTTTGGGGGTAGAGGGGCATGTTGGAGCTCCGGGATGGGACTAGGAAGAATGACAAGCAATTAATCACTCACACTATCACAACCCTACTTAGAGGGAGTGTGAGGATGAAATTCACACTCCCGAAATTGGGACTTGGGAGTCCTTTGGGACTCCAAAAATTTCAGAGCCCAATTACAAAGGCCAAAACACCTTGCATTGAAGTGTTATTTATATCATTAAAAAGCTAGCGATATGTAGATGTCGAAAATGGCCTCGCATGGGCCATTTGAACATCTGCAACACAAGTTATGGCAAAAAGAAGGGTCGGGAGTCAAATTGGCAATTTGACTCCCGATCACTAAAAGTCAAGAATCGACCCGACCTTGGTGCATGCAAGTGGAGTGCGACACACCATTGGAGAGCTCTCGAGGAGAGCTACAAGTTTGCTTTAGACCTCATATCAATTAGAGGTTTGAACAAAGAGTTATGATCACAAAAATCTCGGGAGTCCAAATCGGGACAGTTTCGGGACTCCTCCTTGGGAATCCCAGGACAAAAAGCCATTCGGATGTGGGTGCCGCGAAGAGGCATAGAGTATATTATATGGGGGAAGGTGGTGGCTTCCCTCGAGTCCGGGTCGTGGTGAGTCAAATGAGTCTAAAGTTGCCCGTGACTTGTCCTAACACCAAGGGTGCTCCAGAATGTGAACTAACCAACTTGTTGGTTGGTTTGATGCAGGTTCGAGTAAATGAATAGCTTGTCACTCTTCCTAGTCCCATCCTTGAACTTCAGCACGCCCCTCTACCCCTTCTAGTGCTGAGAGCTGGGAGCGTGCCCTAAGTTTTTCACAATTGTGCTATGTGAATAAGTTAGACCCAACTTGGGTCTAACTAAGGACTTGGGAGTGCGTCACACACGGACCTACACAAACTTAACAACAAGTTGGTTAGTGCATAGTTGGAGCACTTTGGGTGCTAGGACGAGCCACGAACAAATTTGGACTTACAAGATTCATCACGGTTTGAAATTAGGGGAAGCCACCACCTTCCCCTTTATAGTATAATTTGTGGTTAACCATGGGACCAACATCCAAATGGCATTTTGTCTCGGGACTCCCAAGTTGGAGTCCCGAAATTTCCAAAGTTGGGATTCTCGCAAGTTTGGGGGGCCCATAACTTTGTTTGTAGACCTTTGATTGAGATGATGTTTGAAGTAAAGTTGTAGCCCTTGTCGAGGGCTTTTCAATGGTATGTTTCATGCCACCTTTATGCAATGAAATCAGGGTGATTCCTGACTTTTAGTGGCCATAACTTGTGTTTTTAGGTGTTCAAATGGGTCATGCAAGCCCATTTCACACATCTAGAGTTTTTCAATGATACAAGGAATGTCTCAATCCAATGAGTTTTGACCCTATAATTACCCTCTGAAGATTCAAAAGTCCATTGGGACTCTAACTCTCAAAATGGGAGTTCATTTAGGAGTGTGAGGGTTCATTCCCTCACACTCTTTTGCATTCCTAGGAGCATGAAATGTGACTCCCAGGCTTAGTCTTAGCTTGCACCTTTGCAAATCCTTGCCTTGGTCACGAGCCCAAGGCTAGGGTTGTGATAATTAACATGTATTAATTGTGGTAAAACTAGTCATTCAGTGGAAACCTGTCATAACAAGAAAAGAGAGGTACAAGTTGTACCAATTGCTATAATTAAGTTTACAAAACCTATAGTAGGAACAAAAACCCAACCTATTAAATAAGGAAAAATACATGCTTGTTATCCATGTATAATTTGTTCTAACATAGAACATAGATCCAAAGAATGCCCCAAAAAAATTAAAGTACATAACATGTTCAGAACTAAACTTATTAGTTTTAATGCCACGACAACACCTAAACCATTTAAAATTGACAATGTGTTAGTTAATGTAGTAATTGTTATTACCATTCGCAATCAATAGTCAAAACAATAGGTGTTCAAGGAAAGGGAGCCAATTTAAACTAAAGGGGCTAAAGAATGGCAACAAAAGGAACGTCTACAATATTCTTTCATTGAAATTGTTAAACGGCTACAACAAAGTGGGGCTAAAAAACAACTTGCTACTATCAATGAAGGTTCCTTACAGAGTAATTGGGTTGGAGTACTTGATAATTTAACCATGTCTCAACCAATTGTAAGCAATCAAATCGGTGTAGTGAATAAGCAACTTGTCATTTCAGAACAAATTATTACAGAGAAGACATTAGAAATTTTTTAAAGAAATATTAGTAAATAAGTTTTGGAAACCAAATATATATTAGACTTGGGACAATTATTGTGAGCGATCCTTGATATTTTTAACCCAATACCATCAAAACCTATTTTACCAAAACCGGCAGTTGAATCAGTTACCATTGATCATTAAATCACAATAATATAGGTTCAAGTAAGGAAAAACTTCATTAAAGATGTGCTTTTAGATGGTGGTTTTGGAATTAATATTATTTTGAAAAAATTGAAGGTACATTTAGGTCTATCAAAACCAAAACCCGCACCTCATAACCTACATATGACTAATCAAACCATTGCAAAACCCTTAAGTTTGATTAAAGATCTTAGAATTCTTGTTCATGGAATTCCCTATGCAATGACTTTTATTGAAATTCATAGTAATTTGTTAGACTCCAGCTACTCTATGTTGTTAGGTCGTCCTTGGCTAAAAGATACTAAAATGTCTTATGATTAGGGCAACAACACTAATACTATACAAGGAGCTGGTATAGTTAGAACCATACCTATTACAGAAACTTGGAGCACCAACCAAACGTCTAAAAGTATTAGCTTGTTGTGATTTCCATTCTGGAATATCTAACGAAGAAAAGGTTTATCAATTCTTCACATATTCTTCCGCATCCTCTTTCAAGTTGGGCCAATAGTAGGACTTTTTGAAGAATGTGGTGGTGCGCTTTGCACCACCATGGCCCGCAAGGGGCCTATCATGACATTCCTTCAAAGGCACGTCCCTTAACCTCCCTTTTGTGTCGCAACCCTAGCCTTGGGCTCGCGACCAAGGCAAAGGGCTTGCAAGGGTGTGAGCCAAGAGGATCCCGGGAAGTCACATCACATACTCCCGGGAGTGTAAGAAAGTGTGAAGGAGTGTGAGGGAGTGTGAGGGAGTGAACACTCACACTCCCAAGGCAACTCCCACTTTGGGAAATGGAGTCCCAGTGGACTCCCGAAACTTTAGAGAGCGATTGCAGGGGTCAAACCTCTATGTCTTATGACGTTTTTTATATCATTGGAAATCTCTTGAAGCGTAGATGTCTAAAATTGGCTCGCATTGCTCATTTGGACATCTGAAACACAAGTTATGGCCAAAAGAAGCGCCGGGAGTCGAATTGCCAATTTGACTCCTGACCACAAAAAGTCTAGAATCGACCCGATTTACTTAGCTTCAGGGGGCGTGTCACATATCGTTGGAAAGCTCTCGACAAGAACTATAACGTTTCTTTAGACCACATTGCGATCCGAGGTCTACTCGCAAAGTTATGGGGCTCCAAAGTCGCAGGAGTCCCGTTTGGCGCGATTTCAGGACTCCCACTCGGGAGTCCCGAGAAAAATAGCCATTTGGATGTAGCCTCTGTGGAGAGCTGCAGAGTATACTATAAGGGGGAAGGTGGTGGCTTCCCCCAAGTCCGGGCCGTGGTGAGTCTTGTGTGTCCATGTTGCCCGTGGCTCGTCCTAGCACCAAGGGTGCTCCAACTATGCATTAACCACTTTGTGTGGGTTGTGTGTAGGCCCGTGTGAGTGAGTGAAGCTTGTCAACTCTTCCTAGTCCCATCCCAGAGCTCCAACACGCCCCTCTACCCCTCAAAGTGTTGTGAGCTAGGGAACGTGCTCCGACTCCTCCTTCTTCCGTTGTTTTATACTTGGGCTCACATTTGAGTCCTTCAAGGAGTTAGGAGTGCGTCATTTTGGGACATAGAGCCGATTTTGCTTATACCACAATAGTCCATTTTGAAAGTGGAAGTGGGACTTGATCCCCTTTTGAATGTCTTGCTTCCTTTCCTTAACAAACTCATCACGACGGCTCCAAAGTCGAACTTCCTTTTGGAATTGTGTTTCCCCCACATACACCACTTTAAGTTGGTGTTTTCGTCTTAAGGCATCGGGCACCACGTTTTCCTTCCCGGGCTTGTGCCGAATGTCCCCATTGAACAAGGCCAATGTGTCTTGCCATCTCACTTGTTTTCATGACAACTTTGGTTGGGTGCCAAAATACTTCAAGGTCACATTGTCGGTTCACACCACCACATCCTTGGAGCCTATGTAATGGCCCCAAGTCTTGAGACACCATATCAGGGCCCACATTTCCTTCTCATGGGTTTGCCACCTCCGTTCAGTGTCACTCAACTTTTTGCTTTCAAAAGCCACCAGCCTACCATTTTGCACTAGGATTCCTCCTATGGCAAAGTCGGACGCATCGGAATGGATCTCAAAATCCTTGTCAAAATCGAGCACCTTCAACACAGGCACTTTCACCACAATGCCTTTCAAGGTTTCGAAGGCCTCCTTGCATGCCTCCTTCCATTCATAAGTCCCGGATGACTTCTTCAAAAGGTTTGTCAAAGCTGTGACTATCTTTGCAAAGTTCCTGATGAACTTGCGATAATAGGACGCCAATCCTAAAAAGGATCTTAAGGCGGGAACCGACCTAGGCGGTTCCCAATCCAAAATTGCCTTCACCTTGTGGTCATCCATTTTCAAACCTTCTTGGGTGATCTTATGCCCAAGGAAGTCCACTTCTGAGGCTCCAAATTCGCATTTCTCAAACTTGGCATATAACGTGTTTTCCCTCAACCTTTGGAACACCTTTCGAAGGTGTCCTACATGCTCCTCCATGGAGTTGTTGTAAACCAAAATGGCGTCTATGGACAACCATAAAGTCATCAAGCCACTTTCAGAAAATGTCATTCATGAGAGTGCAAAATGTGGCGGGTGCATTGGTGAGCCCAAAAAACATCACCAAGAATTCGTAAGAACCATATCTTGTGCGACAAGCAATTTTTCTTCATCCCCTTGTGCAATTCGAATTTGGTAATACTCGGAACGTAGGTCAATCCTACTAAACATTTTGGCTCCCGAAAGTCGATCAAACAAGTCATCAATCCGAAGCAATGGGTATTGATTTTTCACCGTCACTTTGTTGAGGGCTTTATGATCCACAAACATCTTCAAAGTCCCATCCTTATTGTGAACAAAAAGGACGGGAGCCTCGTATGGTGATTTGCTAGGCTTCATGTATTGCTTTGCGAGGAGTTCTTCGAATTGAACCTTAAGCTTTTAAAACTCCTCATGATTCATTCGATATGGGGCCTTGGCGGGAGGTGCCACTCTCGGCATCACTTCAATCGCATGGTCAACTTATCTTCTCGGGGGCAACTCATCGGGCAACTCTTCGGGCATCACATTCGAAAATTCCTTTAACACTTGCTTGATGCACTTGTGAAGGTTCACCACCTTGGTGGCCTCCTTTGGTTCAAACTCATCTAACACCCACAACAGGCCATAGCCTCCCACACATTATCTTTCCAAGGTCTTTCCCAACATCAAATGGATGGTGGTCCCACCCACACTAGGCACTTCATGTGCCTTCACTCGCACGATCCCATTTTTGGATAGGATTCTAACTAGCCTATAGTGCCTTTCTATGAGCACATTGTTACGTGAGATGAGTTCCATTCCCAAAATGCAATCCATTCCGCCTAAGGTGGAAACTAACAAGTCCACCTTGCCTCTCCAATTCCCCAATTGGAGAGGCACATCTTTTGCTTGTAACTTGGTGGGATGGGGAATCCCATCTGCAAAGTGCACCTCAATGGGTGCCTTGAGCTCCTCCAACGGGAGCTCCATTCTTTCGGCACTTTTTTGGGTTATGAAGTTGTGGGAAGCCCATGTGTCCAAAAGACATAACATTTTTCGCTTAGAAATCTTACCCTTTAAGAAAATAAGGCGATTACATTCACCTTGGGCTAGGTTGGCGGTAAGGGCAATTACTTTAGAAGCCCCATTCCCCAATTTGGGTTTGGGGCAATCCTTGGAATAATGTCCCACTTCCTTGCAATTGAAACACGCTCCTTTTGGTTTCCCACTAACATCCCCCTTGGGTTGGTTCCCTTTGAAAGGAGCCCCCTTCTTAACAAAATTTCCTTTGGGTTTGAAACCCGAGCCTTGGAATTGTTTGGGCTTTTCCCCCTTGGCGGTGTCTTGGACTCGGTTCCATTCCCGTTCATGGCGTGCCTTCTTGTGAGGGAACTTGCTATCCCTTTTGAATCCAGACTTCTCACCCCGTCCCACATCCGAAAAGCCTTCCACTTTCATGATGGCTTTAGTTAGTGAAGCGGGCCAATTCTCTTCAAGCTTACGCTTGGCCCAAGTTAGAAGCCCATCACAAAGTGGCACACTCGGGAGTAGGAAGAGTGACAAGCTATTCACTTGAACCTGCATCAAACCAACCAACAAGTTGGTTAGTTCACATTCTATAACACCTTTGGTGTTAAGACAAACCACGGGCAACTCTGGACTCATTTGACTCACCACGGCCCGGACTCGGGGGAAGCCACCACCTTCCCCCATACAATATACTTTGTGCCTCTCCGCGACACCCACATCCAAATGGCTTTTCTTTCCCGGGACTCCTGAGTGGGAGTCTCAAAATCGTGCCAGTTGGGACTCCCGCAACTTTGGAACCCCATAACTTTGCAAGCAGATCGCAAATTGAAATGCAGACTAAAGCAAAGTTGTAGCTCTTGTCAAGAGCTTTCCAACGGTATGTTGCACGTCTTCTGCAGCTAAGTAAATCGGGTCAATTCTTGACTTTTTCTCGTCGAAAGTCAAACTGGTAGTTTGACTCCCGGCCTTTCTTTTGCCCATAACTTGTGTTTCAAATGTCCAAATGAGCAATGCAAGCCCATTTTAGACATTTACGTTCTAAAAGTTGTTTTTAATAATATAAGGAACGCCACAAGCCATTGAGTTTTGACTGCTGAAATCGCTCTCTAAAGTTTCGGTAATCCACCATGACTCCATCTCCCAAAATGGGAGTTGCCTTGGGAGTGTGAAGGTTCACTCCCTCGTACTCCCTCACACTTTCTTACACTCTTGGGAATAATTAATGTGACTCTCGGGCTTCTTCTTGGCCCGCACCCTTGCGACCCCTTTACCTTGACTCTCGGGCTTCCTCTTGGCCCGCAACCTTGTAACCCCTTTGCCTTTGTTACGAGCCCAAAGCTAGGGTTGCCACAATAGTGTATCATAACTAGTTTGGAACATACGTGTCAAGATCTCAAGGAGTAACATGTAACTGCCCATATAGAATTTGAGAAGGAAAAGCAAAGTTTTACTACCCAAATCCAAAATTGGAAGGGTTAATATGAGACAACCAAGGTACAATTGAATAAACCTAGCCCCATTCTACCTATTAGAATGAACAACAGGTTGAAAGAGTTTGAGGAATTATTGTTAGACAATACCTTATTCAAGATGTAAAACCAAGCCTTGGGAGATAGGAACCCCAAGTGGAAGGAGTGGTGGCAAATTGTTTAGGAATTCACAAAAGAACAAATTCAGGACAATACGGAATTGGCTTGATTTGATGAACAAAGTTATCAATTCGAGTTGCAATCCTACCAAACTACTTTCCTTAATTTCAAGTATGAACCACCGAATTTTGTGTCTATGGAAATTGGAACCAATAATAGAGTTCTAGCAATGCCATCTATGGTGTAACCTGTTACTAAACCAGTTAGTCCACTAAGAGGTGGTACAAGTTTAGAAATCATACCCTTATTTGTTCAAACTTTTACTATACCTATTCTAGTAACCACTATTGTCAGTCAACTTATGGAAAGTAGTGAAAGATGTAACAAGAAACAAAATGAACCTGTTAGTCCTATATACACCATATTGGATAGTAAATTAAAGTCTTTGGAATTTTTATCTACTAATGTACCTTTGACCCCACACTAGATAGGTATTGGTCAAGAAACTTGTCACAACCCTAGCTTTGGGCTCGCAACCAAAGCAAAGGGGTTACAAGGTTGCGAGCCAAGAGGAAGCATGGGAGTCAAAGCAAAGAGGTCGCAAGGGTGCGGGCCAAAAAGAAGCTTAGGAATCGCATCACATACTCCCGGGAATGTAAGATAGTGTTATGGAGTATGAGGGAGTGAATCCTCACACTCCCAAGGCAACTCCCACCTTAGGAGATGGAGTCCCGGTGGACTTCCAAAACTTCAAAAAGCAATTTTGGCAATCAAAACTCAATGACCTATGATGTTCTTTATATCATTGGAAAGCTCCTAGAACGTAGATGTCTAAAATGGGCTTGCATTGCTCATTTGGACATCTAAAACACAAGTTATTGCCAAAAGAAGGGCTGGGAGTCAAACTGCCAATTTGACTCCTGACCAAAAAAAGTCAAGAATCAACCCAATTTACTTAGCTGCAGAGGACATGCAATATATTGTTGTAAAGCTCTTGACGAAAGCTACAACTTTGTTTCAAATCGCATCTCAATCCGAGGTCTGTTCGCAAAGTTATGGGGCTCCAAAGTTGCGAGAGTCCCAACTGGCACGATATCAGGACTCCCACTTGGGAGTCCTAAGAGAGAAAAGCCATTTGGATGTGGGCTCTGTAGCCAGCCACAGAGTATACTATAAGGAGGAAGGTGGTGGCTTCCCCCAAGTCCGAGCCGTGGTGAGTCTAGTGTGTTCGTGTTGCCCATGGCTCATCTTAGCACCAAAGGTGTTCCAACTATGCACTAACCACTTTGTGTGGGTTATGTGCAGGCTCGTGTGAGTGAATGAAGCTTGTCAACTCTTCCTAGTCCCATCCCGAAACTCCACCATGCCCCTTTACCCTTCAAAGTGTTGTGAGCTAAGGAGCATGCCCCGACTTCTCCCTCTTCCATTGTCTTCTATTTGGACTCACATTTGAGTCCTTCGAGGAGTTGGGAGTGCATCACGTGGTATCAGAGCTCTGAGAGAGCTCGATTCATTTATTGGGGAGTTCCGATGGCACCCAAGAGGACTTGCAAGGTAGTTCAAAAGACCATGGTGGAAGAACCCACCCAAGACTCGGATGTTCCACCATAAGCCATAAGGGGGGAAGAACAAAAAGGATCCCAAAGGTGAGGAAGACCGTGATAGCCATGAGAACCATGAAAATGAAGAGGAGCAACCAAATACAATCCACTTCACCTCCGAACAATTAGAGGTCCTACTCAAAATCAATAGGCCCGATTTCAATGAATTGGTTGCGGTCCTCAAGGGAGGATCATCCAAAGGGGTGGAGTTCAAGCCCGCTAAGCCTAGGAATTTTGATGGGGCCCGAGATCCAAAGGTTGTGGATGTTTGGCTTGCGAAAATGGAAGATTACCTTCATGTCGCCAAGGTTGGTCGGCACTTAGCTGTGGAACTTACCCAATCCTATTTGAAGGGCTATGATTCCACATGGTGGAGGATGATGAGGCAAGAGGAAGGGAAGACCCATAGCTACTCATTGGAATTCTTCAAGGAGCGTATTGAGTTGAAATTCATTCCCAAGAATTCCGACTACATTTCGAGGTGCAAATTTTGTGACCTTGTGAATGCAAACAATGACAACTTGCATCAATATGTGGGGGCTTATTCCAAACTCATGCTTGAAATTAAGCATATGCATGAGTTAGACCGGGTGTGCCACTTTGTGATGGGCTTCCAACTTGGGCCAAATGCAAGCTTGAAGAGAATTGGCCCACTTCACTAGCCAAAGCCATCATGAAAGTGGAAGGCTTTTTGGATGTGGGACGAGGTGAGAAGTCCGAATTCAAAAGGGATAGCAAGTTCCCTCACAAGAAGGCACACCATGAAGGGGAATGGAACCGAAGCCAAGACACCTCCAAGGGGGGAAAACCCAAACAATTCCAAGGCTCGGGTTTCAAACCCAAAGGAAATTTTGTCAAGAAGGGGGTTCCTTTCAAAGGGAGCCAACCCAAGGGGGATGCTAGTGGGAAACCCAAAGGAGCGTGTTTCAATTACAATGAAGTGGGGCATTATTCCAAGGATTGCCCCAAACCTAAACCGGGGAATGGGGCTTCTAATGTAATTGCCTGTACTGCCAACCAAGCCCAAGGTGAATGTAATCACCTTATTTTCTTAAAAGGTAAGATTTTTAAGTGAGAAGTGTTATGTCTTTTGGACACAGGGGCTTCCCACAACTTCATAACCCAAGAAAGTGCCGAAAGAATGGAGCTCCCGTTGGAGGAGCTCAAGTGTTGTAACCCCACTTTGGGCAAAGTGGGAGAATGCAACTCCCACTCCCAAAAGTGGGAGACTTGGAATCCTCCGGGACTCTTGAAAACTCAGAAGACAATTTGAGGGGTCAAATCTCCTCGCCTTGTTTACGTTATTTATGTCATTGGAAAGGTCTTCAAGAGTAAATGTCTAAAATGGCCTTGCATGAGCCATTTGGACATCTGCAGCCCAAGTTATGGTCAAAAGAAGGGCCGGGAGTCAAATTGGCAATTTGACTCCTGACAACTAAAAGTCAGGAATCGACCTCTTTCCGAGGTCCAATTCAAGAGTGCGACATGGCGTTGGAAAGCTCTCTTTGAAGGCTACAACTTTGCTTTAGACCTCGTCTTCATTGGACTTTGCAGTCGGGAGTTATGAGCTCTCAAAGTTGCAGGACTCCAACCCGGGATTACTCCAACTTGGGAGTCTTGGGGAAAAGTGCCATTTAGATGTAGTCCCCATGGAGAGCTGTAGAGAATACTATATGGGGGAAGGTGGTGGCTTCCCCCGAATCTGGGCCGTGGTGAGTCTTGTGTGTAAAAGTGCCCGTGGATTGTCCCAACACCCAAGGGTGTTCCCGAATGTGAATGGTTAGTGGTTGGTTTTGGATGCAGAATCAAGCTTGATCTTCTAGTCCATCTTCCTAGTCTAATCCCGGGACTTCTAGCACGCCCCTCTACCCCTCTTTAGTGCTAGAAGTCGGGAGCGCCCCTCAAGTCCCAACTTTCCACAACTCAACATAGTTGGACCCTCAAATGGGTTCAACCCGGGACTTGGGAGTGCGTCATCAAGGCACCCATCGAGGTGCACTTTGCAGATGGGATTCCCCATCCCACTAAGTTACAAACAAAAGATGTGCCTCTCCAACTTGAGAATTGGAGAAGCAAGGTGGACTTGTTAGTTTCCACCTTAGGGGGAATGGATTGCATTTTGGGAATGGAATTCATCCCACGTAACAATGTGCTCATAGAAGGGCACAATAGGCTAGTTAGGATCCCATCCAAAAATGGGATTGTGTGAATAAAGGCGCATGAAGTGCTTAGTGTGGGTGGGACCACCATCCACTTGATGTTGGGAAAGACCTTGAAAAGAGAATGTGTGGGAGGCTATGGCCTGTTGTGGGTGATGCGGGTGTTAGATGAGTTTGAACCAAAGGAGGCCACCAAGGTGGTGAACCTCCACAAATGCATCAAGCAAATGTTAGAGCAATTCTTGGATGTGATGCCCGAAGAGTTACCCGATGAGTTGCCCTCGAGAAGACAAGTTGACCATGCGATTGAGGTGATGCTGAGAACGGCACCTCCCGCCAAGGCCCCATATCGAATGAATCATGAGGAGTTTAAAAAGCTTAAGGTTCAACTCGAAAAACTCCTTGCAAAGTGATACATCAAGCCTAGCAAGTCACCATACGGGGCTCCCGTCCTTTTTGTTCACAATAAGGATGGGACTTTGAAGATGTGTGTGGATTAGAGAACCCTCAACAAGGTGACAGTGAATAATCAATACCCTTTGCCTCAGATTGATGACTTGTTTGATCGACTTTCGAGAGCCAAAGTGTTTAATAGGATTGACCTACGTTCTGGGTATTACCAAATTCGAATTGCACAAGGGATGAAGAAAAAACTACTTGTCGCACAAGGTATGGTTCCTAAGAGTTCTTGGCGATGCCTTTTGGGCTCACGAACGCACCCGCCACATTTTGCACCCTCATGAATGACATTTTCCGAGAGTGGATTGATGACTTTGTGGTCGTCTACATAGACGACATTTTGGTTTATAGCAACTCCATGGAGGAGCATGTAGAACACCTTTGAAAGGTGTTCCAAAGGTTGAGAGAAAACAAGTTGTATGCCAAGTTTGAGAAATGCTAGTTTGGAGTCTCGGAGGTGGACTTCCTTGGGCATAGGATCACCCAAGAAGGTTTGAAAATGGATGACCACAAGGTGAAGGCGATTTTAGATTAGGAATCACCTAGGTCGGTTCCCGCTTTAAGATCCTTTTTAGGATTGGCTTCTTATTATCGCAAGTTCATTAAGAACTTTACAAAGATAGTCACACCTTTGACAAACCTTTTGAAAAAGTCATTCGGGACTTATGAATGGGAGGAGGCATGCAATGAGGCCTTTGAAACCTTGAAAGGCCTTTTGGTGAAAATTCTTGTGTTGAAGTTGTTCGATTTTGACAAGGATTTTGAAATCCATTCCGATGCGTCCGATTTTGCCATAGGAGGAGTCCTAGTGCAAGATGGTAGGCCGGTGGCTTTTGAAAGCAAGAAGTTGAGTGAAACTGAGCGAACATGGCCAACCCATGAGAAGGAAATGTGAGCCCTGATACATTGTCTCAAGACTTGGGGCCATTACATAGGCTCCAAGGATATGGTGGTGTCGATCGATAATGTGACCTTGAAGTACTTTATCACCCAACCAAAGTTGTCATGAAAACAAGTGAGATGGCAAGACACATTGACCTTGTTCAATGTGGACATTCGGCACAAGCCTAGGAAGGAAAACGTGGTGCCCAAAACCTTAAGTCGAAAACACCAACTTAAAGTGGTGTATGTGGGGGAAACAAAGTTCCAAAAGGAAGTTCGACTTGGGAGCCGCTGTGATGAGTTTGCCAAGGAAAGGAAACAAAACATTCAAAGGGGGATCAAGTCCCATTTCCACTTCCGAAATGGACTATTGTGGTATAAGCAAAATTGGCTCTATGTCCCAAAAAGGAGGTTAAAGGATGTGTTTTTGAAGGAATGTCATGATGGGCCCCTTGTGGGCCATGGTGGTGCAAAGTGCACCACCACATTCCTCAAGAAGTCCTACTATTGGCCCAACTTGAAAGAGGATGCAGAAGAATACGTGAAGACTTGCTTGACTTGCCAACAAAACCGAGTACTCAATAAGAAGCAAGTCGGATTGTTGTGACCATTACCCATTCCGGAAGTGTCGTGGGAAAGTCTCTTCATGGATTTCATGGTGAGTTTGCCACCATCAAGGGGGTTTGATGCAATCATGGTTGTGGTGGATCGATTTAGCAAGATGGCACACTTCATTCCCACCAAGGAAAGTGCCACGACCCAAGAGACGAGAAGGTTGTTCTTCACCCACGTGTTCAAGTATCATTGCCTCCTAAAGGACATTATGTCGGACCAAGACCCGAAGTTCACAAGCAAGTTTTGGAGAGCCTTGTGAAAGTGCATGGGGTCGGAGCTCAAGATGAGCACCTCATTTCGACCCCAAACGGATGGACAAACCAAAAGGGTGAACTCAGTGATCCAACAATTCCTAAGGAATTATGTGGTGACGGATCAACAAGATTGGGTGGACCATTTGGAGTTGGCCGAGTTTTGTTACAACAATTCGGAACATTTGGCAACGGGGGCCACCCCCTTTCAAATGGTGACAAGCAAGTCACCAATTGTGCCCACAACTTGGGTTGGGTAACCTCCAAGTGATGCGAATGAGGAAGTACCCATGGTCACACAACTTGATGAAGAGAGGCGGCGCTTATGGGAAATGGCCAAGGCCAATCTTGAGAAGGCACATAAAAGGGTGAATCAATTTTTTATCCTCGATCCCTATAGTCGGCATTGACTATAAGGTCTCTAAAAACTTAAAATCTTCTTTTGAAGTGTTTTTTTACATTGTTTTAGTTGTAAATTTCTTGTGGGTTTGATTTCATAGCCCCAACACCATATAGTCAATGATGATTATAGAGGAAAATCCTTTTGAATCTTTAAAAGATATCATTTTTCTTCCCTCAAATGTTTTTTATCATCTCTCTGTTTCATTTAATGCTCAAAATCCTTATAGTCGACATTGACTATTAAAAGTTTTATCATTAGTATCAATAATGTTTTTACAATTGAATTTTTTTTTGTCAATGGTCGACATTGACTATAAGACCAAATGCTCAAAAACATTCCCTTTTTTGTATCACCTCCTCGATACTATCTCTAGTTTTTTCATTTTCATGCATTGTCATTTTTTTTTCTATCTATAAGGGATAAATCTGTACTCTTGTAACTAGATGATTATCTCCCATTTGTGTAATCACAGGGGAAGTCTAACTACTAAAAGACCATAGAGGTAATTCAACGTTAAAATAAGCTGAATACTTTGGAGGTTTTGGACAAGTATAAAATCCTCTCGAAGAATAAAGTGAGGATGAATATCCCTTTGTGTCAACTCTTGACCATGCCAATTGTCAAGCCAACTTTGAAGATTGACATGCTCAAGATGGAGCATGCATTTTTCACAAGTTATCGAGACGGTGAGAAGGCGTTTTATGTTTCTTCAACAAACTAGCAAGGTGAGGAAGAATATGTGTACAATCACATTGATACTTGGAGCTCTCTTTGGAAAAAGAAGAATGCAAAGTTTGATAAATTCATGGCCAAGGATCTAAATCTCTATTAGCTATCTGGAAGAATGTTTCACATTTGGGACGACAATCATCGCCTTCAAGCTTGATGACCATACATTGATGTGAACCATCCCAACAAGTTTGACTAGCACATCAAGATCAATTCATTTGTTTTAGACACAACAAATGGCCTGGTTGAGCTACTTATAGCTATGACCGACATAAACAAATGAGTTTCCATTATCAATGTTCTTTTTTTTTTCCACAAACGTCAAACAATGTCTTGTTGATGTTTAATATTCTTTTTCTTGGCAGGTCCATTGAAATGGACCATGTGAAATCATCACTTGTTCATGATTTCTTCCACATTCAATCCATCAGAATGGTTCCAGTCCACAAATTCAAGGAGGTCATTCTAGATGCGCAATACAAGAAATGCGAGAATGAAATCAAGAAAAATTGGTATAGCCTCATGCAGGAGGCATTTTTAAAGTATATGTATAAGGTAAACTTTCAAGATCTTTTTTCAAATGAGCTCCATTCTCTAAAACAATTCTATCTAATTCTTTTGTAAAAGGAACTTGCAGTTATTGTCGATGCCGCACATTGTTTGTATTATGCAAATGTTCCAAACCTCACTCTTTGAAACCCAAAAATGTTGGCTTTGTTAAGTAACAAGGTAATGGAGAAATAGCTAAATAACCATATTGATCACAAAAATAACTATATTTCATTCATGGATAATGTGATTCAATCATATATCAACTTTATGACCCCGTTGTGTGTAAGCAAAACTTGAGTGTGAATGAACACCCACAAGGAACTTATGACACTAACAAAAGGATAGTGATAAGCAAACAAATGCAATTACATAAAATAGAATAACAGAGAAGAAAAAAAAAGATTTAACAAGTTCAAAAGGAACACATGACAGTGTTCCATAAGAGATTACTCATTTGTGACCCCGCACTTGGCATTAAATTTCTCCAACAATTACAAGTTTATTACAACATGAATCCTGATGCAGAAATGATGACTGAGAAGTTGCAGCTACTTATGTCTTCGCAAGTGAGCAACAAGCAGAAGGTTTCTTTGCTCAAGCAGTGGAACCAGTCCCCAATTCTCAAGGAAGTTAAAAAATTTCCCAAGGTCGAGTTGTCAAATGCCATTTTTGAGAAATGGCTTCACAAGGCAATGTTTTGGTTTCAAGTACCCTATTTGTTCATCTTGATTATAAATTGAAATTTTTTCTAGGCTTTTTCATTGGGCGTTCATGCTAATGGCTTTACATTTGTGTCTGGGTGAAAGCACACTATGATGGTCAAAGATTGTTGTCACAAATATTATCTTTTAAAACTACATGTTTTTGAACTTCTACCAAGCAATATTGAAATTATTTTTTGCAAATAATACTTGGAATAAGGTAGTTCAAAACCCAAAGAATAAAAAAAAATCCCACTTTGAAATTGTTGTTAAATGATTGAAAAATATATTAATGAAAAATTGTAATCGTACGAATATACTACAAAGTGCAAATATATTTCAAAAACCATTCAATGATTACCAAACTTGATGAAGTACTCAATCATATATTATATATGAATTCATTGTCCCATTTCAATTCTATATGAAGAATTCCACTCATGTGATTTCACAAAAAACATTTAGATGAAGTTTTCATTCAAACAAACGTAAATGTGTGAATACATAAAATTTTTTTGAAAAAACATTGTCATTTGAAATATAACAAGAATAGTGAGGGAAGATTTGTGTCAAAAATCCATTTTTAGTGTTTTTCAAAGTGTTAGATGAAATGAAAAAAAAATCTGTCTTCAAAATAATACAAAATGTACTACAAAATGAGTACATTTTCTTGCTCGAAATGTACCACCATAGTGTGATTTTACCCTTCTCATTGTAGTTGGAAGTGGAGGCCAAAAAACATTTAATAGCATAGTCGTGAACCTTGGTGTGCTTATTCTTGAAAGTGTTAAGGTTCAGAATCTTGAGGACTTCATAAGTCACTAGAAGCTTGAATTATGTGAGTCTATGTTTTATGACAAATTCAAATTAAATGGTAGAATCTTGAAAAGCAAGAATTAGCAAGAACAGACTAATGGTGAAGAAGTTTTGAATCAAGTGATTTACATGTAATGAACATATCTTCTTTTCCATGTTCCAAACTAATTTTGTACTTGGTTTCAAGAGCAATATTCCATAGATTTAACCCCATTTCCTTGCGACATGTATTTCTTCCATGTTCTACTTGCAAAGGAAATAATTCGCAACATGCCTTCGCTTCTTAGGATTTAGTGCAATCCTAAAGCAAAAAGCACCATGTACAAGAAGGACCTTTTGAAGGAGTGGTTGAATGGCCACCTAGCATCCTATGGGTGTTACTTTAGACTGCCCAACTAATAGTACCCCAAAGTCGAAGCACAAGTTAAGGGAAAAGTTTGAGGACGCGTGTCTTGACAAGCCCATTTCAACTTATCTAGTTTTAGGGGTGGGAAGAGGAGCCATAGTGCCAAAAAGTTGGGGAAGACCAAGGACCGATCAACTGGACCTTCAGGTGACAAATGAGGAGGATCTAGAGTAGGAGGAGCCCACTCCAAACCCATAAGCTTTATAGTTTTGGACTATCCATTAGAGGAGGCAACTCCTAAATATTGACATAGATCCTAGTTTAAATCTTCAAAATCCCACCCGAGATCCCATTGAACTCACGAGTAGCGATAATACCCACATGTAGTTAATCTTTCATGGCTAGACATGGTGGTGGCAAGGGTTTCTTTTAATTTGTGGCCCTCTCAATTCAACAAACACAATGAGATGCTCTCAAAAGTACCAATAGGGAATTCCTTATGTGCATTTCACATGATTTGCACTATTTTAGAAGTTATTAACAATTTTCCTTCCACTTTGTAGGTATCTATAGCTGGCAAGCCTGCTCTCTTCATTGCTGAAATTCCTTCAAACTTGCCAATCCATCTTGTCTCCATACCTCCCACTAATGTCCCCTTCTGGAATTGTCACATAAATAGCTATGCATACAAAATATTTGGTTTTGTAAACAAATGCATGGAAAAGAATGGCGCAATTCTTATTTTCCATGATGACGACCCTTGCATCCCAAGGAAACCCAGTCTTTCTTAGAGATGAATGGCTATGAGATCCATTTCAAATGGGCAGTAATCAATTATCTACCATGGATGAACAACAAAATCAAGGGGAAAATGACAATTCCCCTACTGAATTGTTTTTACATTACATTTCATTCCCAATTGTATTGGAATAAGTCTTATCGTTCCTAATCTTATAGACTCAACTTAACTAGACAACTATTCTTATTCACCAAATGGGTGGATTCCAATTTCAAGAAAGTCACCAAAAAATGGTGAGGCCTAGTGTTCCTATGAGTGAGGATGAGATTCTGCCAAATCACCCAAACATTGATACAATGGAAAAGTTGAGTAGAGGTATACCATTCAGAGGAGGTTAAGAGATGCATGTGTCCACATTGAAGGCTTTTATTCACATTTGCAACCCTCCTAGTTCTCTATTTGTCACCGTGAATTCATCCATTAGTATGTCATCTTGATTTTCTCTACAAGTTTAAAACAACATTCTATGCTGCCTCATGATTAAAATATTGCTTTCTTTGATTATTTTGTAGGGAATTGCATTCAAACCTGTCAATCTATTGGCCGTGATGTTTTTGTCTAGAACCTGACAATGATGTATAGAAGAGATTGTGAAACCTTTTTTGGAAAAGTCTAAACCTAATTTGGAGCTTGGTTTTTTGCTCAACCTCCCCAAATTCACCACCCGAGAAGAGAGCGCAAGTCAATCTTGATTGAGAATAAGTTGACATTAATCATTATTGATTGTCTCTTTCATAATTCATCTACCTCTCATTTTAGGTTGATGTAATATGTTTTGTGTAAAAATATCTACTTTGATCATTTTTAGTTCGTTCCATTCTATGCTTTGAGGGACTTTTTCACAAGCCCCCCTCTAAGCAACTACTTGTTGAAATATGCCAAGAACATTGCTCAACACATGGCTTCGTTACCCTCTTCCCAATCCTCTAGGAGCAAGAGATCATATGACCATGGTGTTTTAAACCTTATTGATTACGAGGCAATAGAATGTTTGGAATAACGTCTCCTTTGCAATTTATGTTGTATTTAGAATTTGTTGTTGGGTTTAGATTGGTGCTATTTGGTGTCATGTGAATTCTATTCAAGTTTTACAATTGTTCAATAAAAATATTTTAGTGATTTGTTTCCATCATCCTTTCAACAAACAATTGATTTGATGTTAATGAATTTCCATGCTTCTTTTTTTATATATATTCAAAACCATCTATAAAGTTTGCAAGAATGAGATTCAATGATACCTCAATGAAAGATACATGTTTTGAATCAATTCAACATTTGAATTAATCAAATAATTTTTAGAAGATGGTTTGAGGCTAATTTCCCCATTTTTTCCTTTGAATTTTGAAAACATGCTTGACCATAGGGGACTAAATATGTTGATCATTTTTTTACCCACATTTTTTCACATAAATCTGACTTTTCCCATTCATATCATTGCTTTAGAAGTTTTTTAGAACTCTATTCCTTGTATTTCATTTATTCAAATGTTGAAATAGTATCAAAACTATTAATTTCACAATCACAAACTATAAAATATCAATTTTAAATATTTATAACATTCAAATTTTGATTATTTTGTAAGTAAATAATTTCAGATTTAGTTATTTTCCCTCACCCTATGGTGGTTGCCAACCATAGGGAACAGAGGATGTTGGTCATTTTTTTTTAACACTTTTTTTCCAAAATTAATTGTTTTCCCATATTCCATTGCTTTATATGATTTGTATCACTCCTTTCCTTCAATTTCAGTCATTTGAATGTTGACAAAATATGATAACTATTTCTTTTAGCATCAATAAATATTAGTTATAAATTATAAATATTTTTCATCCTAAATAATTAGTATTTTTTTTGATAGAAAATTTATTTTTTATTTTTTTCAATTCCCCCTTATGGTTAATGTTGACCATAAGGGGTGAAATGTGTTTTGCATCCAATGTTTATACTCAAATTTTTTATAATAAATTTTATTTAATCATCTTTATTTCATTGGTTGAATTTTGTATATTTCATTTATTATTATTACCCCCCCATTATAATTGGTGTAGACCATAGCAAAGACATTTTTTTCAGTTATGTTTATAGAAAATAGGTTTATTTAACATCAAGTTCCTATCTTTGATAATGGCACATGTCATCAAAAGGAAATTTATAAGTGAACTTGAATTTATAATTAAATTCAAATAGTCATATATTTAAATAATAAATGCAAGGATATTTATGCGTTCATTTTGAATGAAATATGGGCATCCCTCTAAAGGTATATTTATTTATCAATTTAGATAATCACATTGTTATTATCAAAATATTTAATCATTAATTAAGTATAATTTTTTAATTATATCCAAATTTGGTAAATGATGTACTTGGGCCATTTTTTTTTAAAGCAAAATTTATTGAATCATCGTTGAAAGTAAATGCTTTTCTATTTTATTATTACATTTCATGCCTATTTAGTTGTAAAAAAACATTTATTTTCCACATTTCAGCATTTGAATTTTTTTTAGTATTTTTTTTTCAATGTACAAATAATAACAAGAGTGACTTGATTAATCGCTCTTTTCCCAAACCCGCTCTACCTACGACCCTAGCTATAAATGCAATTGAACCAACAAAAGAACTGGAACACAACATAAAATTGTTATCGATTCATGCACCATTCATCTTGCATGATGCAATGGTGGGTGTTTTTTCAATGTTGCAATTGCACTGTGAATCCAATGTTTTCGTCAAAGGGATATATTGGAATCCAAGTGCAATTGCCATTTTCCCTCTTCTTAAGACAGATTGATCTAGTTTTTTTATCAACTTAGCGACAAGGTTTCATTCAGAATAAAACTTGTCAAATCTTTTGTTTTCATTTGTGTTATTCTATTCTATGTAATTGCATTCGCTTACTCATCACTAGCGTTTTGTTAGTGTCATCATTTCCTTGTAGGTGTTCATTCACATTCAAGCTTCGTTTATGCATAACAAGATTATAAAATTGATATATGATCGAATCCCATTATCCATTGAATGAAATATAATTATCTTTATGATCATTGTAGCTATTCAGCTATCATATTAGAACTATGCATTGCCCAATTGCTCCAATGTTTAGTATTTCCAATACAAATTAAAATTGCACGTATTGTTATTTTGAATGTTTCACGAGCTTTTGAACATTGCATTTAACTAAATTGTTTATAACACAAAATCTTACTAAATATGAGGCTTTTAATTAACAACAACTAATAATTTTAAGCACGCTAGTTGGTACTATAAAATAGTTCCTAGATTCCATCTTGTATCTCATTATATGTATTTTCATGAAATATGTGCAACACATACTCACACAATACTACACATTTTCCACTAGTATAAAATCAACCATTATCATTCTCAATCCAACACTTGAGGGCCATTCTTTGCACATTCGTATTTACTTTGTTAGATCAGTCACCTTCCTTGTTCAAAATACCAACTGACTTGCCATACTATGGACAAGACTTTGGACTGGACTTTGGATTCAACCCCACTTATTCGTCACAAGGAAGAAGTTTAGTCATATTTACTTTCGACTATTCTAGTTATAGAACAATTCCATGCATTTAATGTTTTAAAAAGGTACATTAAAACAATCTCCAACCCTCATAACTTTTTTTTGTTTCACTGCAAATTTCCATCCTTTAATCAATGCGTTTGCTACATTATATTCATCGTAATCCTCAAGGAACATATTATAATCTTCCAAATCGCTTTCATTTTCAAACAATTTGATAATGGATGGAAATTGAAACTCTTTGCGATAGCTTCTCTTCTCTAACGTTCTTATACTTAACTTTTGTGTTTTCACATTGATCCTCTCTACAACTATTTTAGTTAATTCAAAATTATGTCTCCCTTGTTTCGCATTTACATTGTCAATATCCACAACACCTTTATTTTCTATTTATGGTGTCTTTGAAGGAATTTAATACTCCTCGGTAAAAAAATTAGAACAAATATGTTCCTCAATCTCTTGAACTGATTGTTTCCTTTGACTAATAGTTAATGTCACAAAACAAGTTTAATTGACTCTACCTTCCTCTTATCAACAATGTCATGTGCTTTTGCTCTACATTTTCAAATTCTTATAAAAAATGGGATACTTACAGTCTTGTCAACGATCTTCATTTATGTGTGTTCATGTGATCTCGGACATATGATGGTGAGCTTCCTTCCATTCGATACCACAAATTGACAATGACTCCATTGCATGACCCAAAAGATTCTTCATCCTTGTTTTCTAAGTCTTCTCCTTCTTCAACTACCTATTGTGATGGTGTTTTTCGCTCCTCCTCCTCTTGCTTTAGTGTTCCTCCTTTATGTTTTATTAATGTATCTTAATTTGCATTGTATTTTAAAATAGGCAACTCATACTCATCAACTTATGGATCACTTTCATTTCTGGCCACTTCTTGTTTGATGTTTCTACCAATGAATATTGGTCTGTTTTGTTTGTCCCCAATAGATATTTTGCTTGGCATAATAAACGAGTCCTATAGTTGCAGTTTGTCAATTCGATTGACCATAGATTATCTCCAGGAGCTTGTCGCAAGTTGTTCACAAAATCCGAATCAAACATCCTTATCACTATGACATAGACTTTGTATTCTTGAACGTTATTTCTTGATGCCCAATATCACATTCTAACATTGTAGTTTGCATATATTGCTTTCATCTGTATGTGATCCATTGCTGGATATAGATCCAAATCTCGAGGAGTTTTAATAGGCATTATCATAGTTCCAAACCTACCCTTGTAATGAAATGCAATCTACGTCCATTATGCCTCTTTCTCAATACATATAGTCTCTAAAAAGGTTCTTGTTCATTTTGAATTTATCATTTTTTAACATCCGTCTTATTGTGTGGGTTGTGAACATTTATGTTGGTCAGTCATTGAAATTTTATTATTTGATCAGTGACTGTTTATGTCAATAGTCCTGGCAAATATTTCCTTGCTAAGTTTAATTAATGCAAGATGTTTCATAATGTGCCAAGTATTGGGAATTCATCTCTTTCAAATTGGACACCATTGGTCGTTCTTTTTGTTTAGTCTTTTATTTCCTTTTTTATTAAGTGGGGGTTTCACCTTGGGTTTTTTTTGGCAATATATAATTTGTTCATTGGTTTTTCCCGTTTGCCCACTTTGTCCTTTTGTAGAATGCCTAATTTTCCCAATTTCTAACAATCTACATAAAGGGTCAAATCAATTGTCACCTAGAGGAATTTGCCATGGTTGTTCTTTTGGCTTAAAAATTATTCCCAAAATTGAATGCAACAATGTGTTTCTCTCATGGATAGAATTGTAAATGGTAGCTTGCTAGTAATCAATGATCTATTTGTTGTTGATTGTTAAAAAACTAATTGAAATGGTAATATTGACTAAGGCAATTAAGTATGTGAATTAATAATACGATGTTGGAGGATATAAATCTTTAATCTAGGTATTAGGATTCTTTGGATTTCCAAAAATTAAGAATTCTTGGATTTTTTTTCAACTTCAACCCTAATTCATATCAAAACGTCTAATGAAGCAAAAATTATTGCAAATAATGGTATTTTGGTTTCTTCATCGATTGTTGGGACATTTTTTTATGACTATTGTAGACACGTGGTTTTAGGGTAAGACTTATCATTTCGCGATTCACAAGTTGTTTTAACACTTTGTTCCTTAAATCTTGTGGCACCCATGCTCACCTGCTCGGAGTTATATAGTTCATCATCTATTAGGTTTCATAAATTATGTTGATAGGAGGTTGCCAAGGGAAACCAAGTCTTCTATCGACAAATCCTCTAATAAACTTGTGAAAAAATGTATTGGAATTGGTTTTTTTAAACTTGGGCATTCTTGAAAAAATTCCATGGCATGTGTAAACTTCACCTAGTGGTAGTCTTCCATATCCTCCTTTGGTATGTTTATATATTTTTTGAACAATGTAAACATTTTTTGGTCAATTTTTGCATTAACCCATTGCCATGTTGCCCATTTAGTTGTTTTGTCAATTTGCCTTTTCCATTCTATTCCCCATGTTCTAATTTTGAGCAAATTTTTTAGGGGGTCTAGCAAAGTTAGATCTCTTGGATATTTCAAAGGTTTTGTTGTCATTTCGTATTTTCTATTTAGTATGCTTGAAATTAATGTGTATTCAATCATAGTTTCCAAAGTGTTTGGTGTGACCATTCTTGTAAATTTTTGTTTTGCCATTGTAAAATAAATGTGTAGCAATTGCAAATGGATGGTAATTGTAGAAAAGATGGAGCTACTAAGTTCGGGTGGAGATGGGGGAAATAATGTAGTTTTCTTCTTCAAATGGCAAGAATGATCTTTGACGTAAGAGGTTTGATAGACTGAATTCAAATATATAAAAATGTGAAATGTTATTGAAAATGTGTGGCCTCATATTGTTTCAATTCCCAATGGGAACATACCTCTTGGAAATGAACATGTAGTGTTTCTATTGACATAAACCTCTTGGTTGTGAAGAGATAAAATTTACATTGGCACATAACTCTTGGTTACGAACAGGTTGTGTTCATCCATTTTATTTTGTTCATCCATTTCTTTTTTCATCCATTTTATTTTGTTCATCCATTTTAGTTTTCATCCATGATTATGTTTCATCCATAATTATTATTCTTCCACGTCATGATATATTTTATGCAATGTTTCAAGGAATATTCTTCCAATATTCATTCGATGTCAACAAAATATTTTTAAAAAAATTTAGTTTTGCTCACCTACTCATGCTCACATGTTCACACTCATGCTCCCACATTCAACATTTAGCATCCTTGTTGAATTTGGTTGAACATTTTTGGCTTTGAGTTCATTTGCTTTTGTGATAGTCTCGTCATGACATCCACCATGGAGGCATCTTGTATTTCTTAGTGGATTGTTGGTTTGTGAATTGGGTTAACATATAACCATCTCCTACACCTCTTTGTCTTCCTGCACACATTTTGAAGAATACCAGTTTCTTACACTGCTTTTGTTAATGGATATGCTTGCTCTTACACATGTTCCCCTTCCACATGTAGAATTTCCACTTTTGATGACACTATAACCAAATTAACACATGTTGATGGAATTGATGGTATCCAAGCATCCTCTTCCTTAACTTCTTTGGGCGTTAAAGATATGCGATTGGTTCTTCTTCATCTTCCTCTATGTACTCTAATGCAACATAGTGCTTTGCCACAAGAGTAAAAACAGGTCCAATCAAACTATTCCCTACTTTTTTTGCCTTCTTTGAAATTGCAATCATCTCCTTTTGCAATTGTACCTTAAACCATTTGGCCCAATTGACCGTACCTCTCTTAGTGGTGTTTACTACATACAATAGGGTTCTTGAGATGTAACAATTACCTTGTCAAAATGTTGCAACCTCTGCCAATGCAATTATTCGCATCTGCATCCCAAAAGCGCACACCTTCACAAGGATATACCTTGAATCCTACTTGTAATGTTTGTCTTTCCCTCTTTCAAAATACTTTGACCATTCTTTATTGTACCCTTCTCGTGCAGGTACTGTAATCCCTTTTGCTTATAGCTTGAAAATTTGGTTAATGGTATGAAAGTCCAAAGAAGTCTGCTTCGAGTTTGTGTTTCACCATTGTTAACTCCAAACACTGCTCCTTGTAATAATTGAACTTTCTGTTCCACAATACGAGAATTGTCGTCATAATGGGCGGGCATACTGGTTGCTTGATCACACCTATAAAAAAAAATCGAGACCTAAATGACATAAGACTTTTCAATTCCTATTTCCTCTTCTTTTGTTCATTTTGTAAGCTTCCCGCCTTACTTCGTGTGCTAGTATCTCCAAACCTTTAAAAAACTATGCTTCAATTTTTTGTTAAAGGATTATCCCCCTACAATAATAAACACTTGAAATTTTGTAGGTTGCAAGGTTTTCTCTATTTGTTTCAACTTTTCTTAACAATCTGTAACACTTAGATGGGGGCGGGAAAAAGAAATGTTACGTTCAAGATTTGAACTGCTAAGCATTTCTTATTATGTCTCCCACTCTAGCTTTGAATCAGAAGATAACCAAAGCTTCTTTATAGATGGGGTGTACACTAGTTATTCTCTTCCACTTTTTTGCGCCACTATCCTTTCCTTCTTTCCTAGTCATTATTATAGAAATTCCTTGTTCTTCTGTTCAATGTTTTTTCTATTTCATGAAATAGTCGGTATGGAAATCATCCAACTTGGCTTTTGCTACACACTCATTCCATTCATTCAATAATTCCTTTCTTTTGGTAATAACTTTCCATGACGTTGGAACTATTATTATAAATTCTGTAAGTAGTTATTTTCTTGATGAATTAGGTACAAAATTGGTAGCCATAAAGGTTTATTGGGTGGAATTACTCCTATCCCCAAAATTGGCTTAATTGTCATTTCATAATGAATGGTCATGTCACTTTTCTATTGTTTGTGATCCCTAATCCACTTTTTGGGTAGTGTTGTAATAATTTTGCCACTATTATTCTTATTGCGTTGTGCTTCACCTCTACGTTCGTTAAACTTATAATGTTCATAGAAATGCGTCCTCTTTTTGTCAACTATTCTTCTTGGTATTTCATTTGGTAGCATTTTATTTTCATCTTGGGTGATTATTGTTGTGTTACAACAACTATAATGATTGGATTTTAGTAGGCTTTTAATTTATTGTTATATTTTCATTTTTTAATGTGCTTAATTAAACAATGTTATTACTGAAGGCTTTCTTCATTCGAAATGAGCCCAAGGAAGAAGGAATTTCCCTTCTTTAATTTTTGGATCTTTTGGAAGCCACAACACTAAATCCCGATCTTTGAATTTTTAAAAATGTTTCTCATCATCTCTTTGATGCTTTCTAAATATATTAATATAATCAATGTTTTATCTCGTTATAATCTTTTTTCATCAAGTAGAACTAAATTTTCCATTTGAACTTATAATGCATTCATCCAATTGCCATTTTTCTTAGCAAGTGTTGGGTTGGTTGGGACTACAAATGTGATAGGGAATAATGACATTAATCCATATACTACTTCATATGGTGCATGTTGTGTGGAAACCTTACATACAGTTCGGTAGGCTCATAATGCGTAGGCAACATTACATCCCAATCATTTTGGTTAGCATTCACCAATTTCGTTAATATTTGCTTTAATGTTTTATTAGTTGATTATGCTTAATCATTTCCTTGAGGATAATAAATGGTGGATTTGTGATGTGTAATCATAAATTCTTGCACCAATAATTTGATAGAGTTGTTTATGAAATGGTTTCCTTGATCATTAACCAAGTGGGTAGGATAACCAAAACGTGTAATATGTTTTCATAAAGAAATTTAACAGTGCTTCTAGTTGTATTATTTCTTAATGTTTTTGCTTCAACCCACTTCATTGTATAATTTATGACAATTATAATATATTGGTTTCTAGTATAACGTGTTGGAGGTTTGATTGGACCCATGTAATCCAACCCCCATTTCATAAATGGCTCAAAAGTAAAAACTAATTACAATGGACCTTTACCACTTCTATACATAAGCACTAATCATTGACAAATATCACAAGACTAACATAATTCTGCCACATCTCATTGAATTGTTGGCCAATAGTAACCTATTGTTAATATATTTTTAATGGTTGTGCTTATACCATAATGTCCTCTTGTTGGCCCATCATGAAGTTCGGTAAGGATAACGTTTCCTTTGTTAGGTGAAAGACATCGTTGGAGAGTGCCATCTAATCCCAGTTTATATAAAATTTCCCCATAAAGTGTATATGGTCTTGACTTTATGGTGAAATGTTTCCTTTCCTCTCGAGGGACATCATCTTTGAAATAACCCTTGCGCATATATTCTTTAAATGGTGTATGCCACTCAATAGTTAATAAGAAAAAAACAACATTAGGTAACTAATCCTCCACACCAATAGCGAGTTTGCCATTTTTAGCACACGATATTTGGTCTGGTAAAAAATGCACCTTTCCCACTTTATAAATTACTTTGAAATTGAATTCTTGTAGTAATAATAACCATCGTGTTATCCGTCCAATTATAGTTGGTTTATTGACTAAGTAGATCAAGGCTTGGTGATCTACAAAGAACGTAAAATTATTTCCCAATAGATAATGATGAAATTTCTTAATAACATAAATCATTGCAAGAACTTCCTTCCTCGTGGTTGAATAACTCAACTTAGCTCCAGTCATTAGTCAAACTGGCATAATAAATTGGTTTATCAATGGCAGTGTTAGGGTTTTGAACTAACATTGTTCTAATAGCATAATTCGATGCATTTATGTGAACATGGAATTCTTTTGTTTCGTCAAGAACAATGAGGACTAGTAATGTAGTCAAAGATGTTTTCATGCATTGGAAGGATTGTTCATAGGCCTTATCCCACCAGTAATGTATGTCTTTCTTGAAAAGTTTGCACATTAGGGATGCTTTAACAACAAAGTTTTTAAAAAATCATCAATAGAAAACCTGCTACCCCTAGAAATCTTTTTAACTCTATCACACTTGTAATAGTAGGCATATCTATGATGATGTTTTTTTTCCTAAGATCTATTAGGAATCCATCTTCACATACAAAGTGTTCCAGTAGTATTCCAAAGTTGACACAAAATGCACATTTTTCTGGATTGATTTGATGCCATTATTTCTACATGGAGTCAAACATTTCTTGAGATGATTCATATGTTTTTCTTTCTATCCATCGACATTGAAATGCTTGAGAAATACTTGCATGAAATTGTTAAGATATGTGACGCATGCCCCAAGCTCCTTGATAAACTCAAAGGTGAGTCTAAAGTGAAAACAATGGAAGAACAAGGAGTTGGGGCACATTCCTTGGCTCACATCACTTTCGGGGTAGAGGGGCGTGCTAGAGCTTTGGGATGGGACTAGGAAGAATGATAAGCAACTAATCACTCACATGGACCTACACAAAACCAAACAATAAGTTGGTTAGTGCATAGTTGGAGCACTTTTGGTGCTAAGACGAACCACAGGCAAACTCAGACTCATAAGACTCACCACGACCCAGACTTGGGGAAAGCCACCACCTTCCCCCTTATAGTATACTCTCTGCCGTTCCACGAGGCCTACGTCCAAATGGCATTTTGTCTCAGGACTCCCAAATGGGAGTCTCGAAATTCCCAAACTTGGAACTCTCGCAACTTTGGGGACCCATAACTTTGTGTGCAGACCTCCGATTGAGATGAAATCTAAAGCAAAGTTGTAGCCCTTGTTAAGAGCTTTCCAACAATATGTTGCACGCCACTTACACGTAAAGAAATCGGGTCGATTTTTTATTTTTAGTGGTCGGGAATCAAATTGCCAATTTGACCCCTGGCCTTTCTTTTGGCCATAACTTGTGTTTTAGATGTCCAAATGGGTCATGCAAGCCCATTTTAGACATTTACGTTTTAATAGATTTCCAATGATATAAATAACTTTTCAATCCAATGGGTTTTGGCCCCTGCAATTGCTCCTTGAAAATTTAGGAGTCCATCTAGACTTCAACTCTCCAAGTGGGAGCTCACTTGGGAGTGTGAAGGCTCATTCTCTCACACTCTCCTACACTCTTGGGAGTATAAAATGTGCCTCCCAAACCTCCCTCTTTTCCCACACTCTTACAAGCCCTTGCCTTGGTTGCAAGCCCAAGGTTAGGGTTGCAACATTAAGATACTTTTTAAAAGTCTAAATGATTACTTTTTGAAAAGTAGCTAGAGCATTGCACAATCCAAATGGCATAATGTTATAGGCATATGCTCCCAAATTTTCTCTTCATATTTTTCTGCCATTTTCATTTGATTGTAACCACTGTACCCATCCATAAAGGAGTACTTCTCGTGTCCAACAACTATATCCAATACTGAATCCAAAAAGGTAATGGGAATGGATCTTTCTTGGTTTGTAAATTCAATTTTTGGTAATCCACATGAATGCGTAATTTGTCAATTTTCTTCGGTGCAATTACCAACGATGATAACCATTGGGTAATTTCAATAAGAAAAATAAACTATGTGTCCAATAACTTATCAAGATCTTTTCTTACTCTTTAAGCATAATTAGGATTCATTTGATAGGGTCATTTATAATTGGGCATGTGTTAGTAGTCAATTCAATTTTGTGTTCGCAAATTGATCTAGGAATTCCTTTTAATTCTCTATAACCCCATGCAAATACATCATTATACTTTGTCAACAATTTAACTTTCACTTTGAACTCTTTAAGTAAGGCAACACTTATAAGCATTATGTGAGGTTCTTCACTAGTGCCCAAATTTAATTTGTTGATTTGTTCATCAAAAGTAAACATCCATCCTATAATTTGTTTGTCTCTAATCGTAATATATATAGATTCGTCAAGGATCAATGTTTCTCCAGGTTCACGTTGATAATACCAGAAAGGATAATTAATATTTTCTTTAGGTTGCACCATTCCCACACATACTTCGAGTAGGAATTTCAATTTTTCTGGACTTTTTTTCTCCAATAGGTCACAATTTTGGTATGACATGGTATAAATGTTCCTTGTCTCCATTTGTCCCTCCTTTCCAATCATAAATATTATCCAGATTGCAAGGTCTTTGACAAGAATGTACCATTACTCGTTTCTCTGTACTCAATGTCATTATTTTGGTATTAACAAGGATTGTTAAGGTGTTATTACCCCAATCATGATGAGCTTTAGCTTTGCTTCAACCATGGTCTCCCTAAAATCATTGAATAAACCTCTGAAATATTTTCCATTTGTAGCATTATAATTAAGATTTTGAATGTATACCCTGCTAACTTGATTTTGAGGTTTTGTACCAACCCTATTAGTTGTATTTTCCTTTGATTTGCCATTCTTACCGTGAATGAAGCTAACTAGGGTTTCTTCAAGCCTAATTTCCTCCGCAAATGCTAAGAAATAATGTTTATTCCAAACCCACCATCCAGTAAAACATCCATCTTTTCACAAATTCTAATGGATATTTGTACAATGGGCATAACTTCATCAAATTCATTCTTGTGGTGTGTACCAACTATACACACATTTGGTAGATGTTGTTCTTGCATCCTCAAAAAGAATTTTGCTAATATTTTTCATAATTGGGAGCAAATCTTTGATCAATTGCCCCAATTTTACCTCCATTTTCATATTAAAAATTTGATCATCCAACATTCCTTCAAACTTCGCTTCATGAATACTTAAGCTTTCCTTAGTTCCATATTGTTGCTTATTAGCTTTGGTTATTTTTATTCATGTATTGTTACATTATTCCTTTTCTTTACTTTCCTCATGGTAGGGTAAAGCTTCTCAATCTTGCTTTGGTCTTTCTTTGGTATCATTTGCTAATTTTTTAATATCCTTTGAAGTATCTGGATATAGTTGTGTTGGAACATCCATCTTGGCTTGTATTCATTGTATTTCACCTACAAGTTCTTGATGTATTACTTGCTCTCGATCCCACTTCATCATTCTCCCTTTTGTGGACTATTTTCATTGATGATATTTTCTTCATGAGGTTCCTTCAGACGTTAACTTCAAGTGGCTACAAATGTTGGTATAATGGTTATACACTACTCCACACTAACAACATTGACCTTGACCTTGGGTTGAGAATTCTTATTTACATTTTCTAAATGTCGCTTCCATAGTGGACAATCATTCCTTTGATGTCTTTCTTTTTGGCAACAAAAACACTTCATATCTCTTCCTTGTCAATTTCCATTATTTCGGTTATAGTAAATTTGATTATAGCCATTTCAGTTATACCCATTTAGGCTAGATTAGCCATTCCACAAATTAACATGTTTTAAAAGTAAGTTGTTCAAAATGCCACAACCTAATTAAGGACATTGCAAAAACATTCAAACCTTAGAGTTGAATTTGAGCAAGTCAAGGAAAACTTGTTTTAGACCCATAACTACTTCTAAACCTGTAACCTAAAGCTATAAATAATGTAGAAGACATTGAAGAATTGTGACAAATAACTAGTCACATCGAAAGACAAGTTAATAGGGTCTAGCATGAAAACTAGAACCTATCCAATAAGTTGAATGAGGCAAAATAGGCTACTAAGAAGACTAAAAACTTATAGCAAGAGTATGCTGAACTTAACCGCTCAACTAAAATATCCACAATGATTTGAATAATTTCCAAGCTGATTTGGAACAAATGACGCGAGATTATGCCAAAATGGAGGAGTCCAATTTGGAACAACATGGTATCATAATCGATTTGGAGCAAACCTATCAAGATCTCAAGGATCAACAAGTAACTGCCCACATAAAATTTGATAGGGAGAAACAAAATCTTACTACTCAAATTCAATACTAGAAGGGTCAATATGAAACAACCAAGCTACAACTAAACAAACTTAGCCCCATTCTACCTGTTAAAATGAACAACAAGTTGAAGGAGTTTGAAGAGTCATTGCTAAACAATACCTTACTCAAAGTGCAAATCAAACCTTGGGAGACAAAAACCCCAAGTGGAAGGATTGGTGGCAAATTTTTCAGGAGTTCACAAAAAAACAAATTCAAGACAATATGGAACTAGCTCACTTTGATGAACAAAGTTATCGACTTGAGCTACAAGCCTTTCAAACCATTTCCCCTGATTTCAAGTATGAACCCCCCGAATTTTGTATCTATGGAAATTGAAACCAATAGTAGAATTCCAATAACACCATCTTTGGTACAACATGTTACTAAACCAATCAGTCCATTAAAAGGTGGAATATGTTTAAAAATCATACCCTTACCTATTTAGATTTTTACCATACCTATTTCAATGACCATTGTTGTTAGTCAACCTGTGGAAGGTAGTGAAAAATCTAATAAGGAATAGGTTGAACCTATTAAACCTTCAATTCACCGTACTAAATAATAGATTAGAATATTTGGAATCCATATATACTAGTGTACCTTTGTGTTACAACCCTAACATTGGGTTCACGATTAAATGTGAAGTGTAAAGGACCATGAAGTCGAGAGTGTGTTACGGTGTGAAACACACTCTCACAAATGGGGGGAGGGTGGAAGGGATGAAGCCCAATTATTCCTAAGTGCATTCCCACTTTGGGAGTTACAGTTATGTGGGAATTACAAATGTTCAAAGCCTTGGTTGAAAAGGCAAACAAGCACCAAATTGGGCTCCTAGGCCACCATTAGAAAGTCTTGAAGTGTAGATGTTTAAAGTGCCCTCGCATTGTTCATTTAAACCTGAATCGCATAAGTTATGAATAAAAGAAAAGATGGGAGTCAAATTGGAAATTAGACTCCTAACCACAATTCCCTTGAAAGTAGGGGTCAAATGAGGTGTGATTGGAGCGTTTTATACACAATTGGAAAAGATTTTCAAGGGCTATAAAATATTTTCCTTTCACTTTCAAACTAGACTTGATTTGAAAAAAATATGAATGTCCAAAGTTTTGGGACAGTAAGAGTCTTTATTTTGGGATTCCCACTTGGGAGTCTTGTGGAAAAGTGACATTTGGATGTAGTCCCCATGGAGAGGCACAAAATATATTATAGGGAGGAGAGTGGTGCCTCCTCCCAAAGGTTGCAGGTCGTGTAAAGCTTGTGGTTGAGGTTGTCCCTATTAAGTCCGTTACACCACTTCCATTTGACTTGCACTAACCGCCCTCTTTTTTTGGATGTGCAAGTTGATCTCATCTTGAACTCTCGCTTGTGAGTTTGTCCTAGTCCCATCCCAGAACTCCAACACGCCTTCCTACCCCCAAAATGCTATGAGTTAGGGAGCGTGCCCCAACTCTTTTCTTCTTTTGTTGTTTCACTTTGGGACCCACCTTTAGGTCTCTTGAGGAGTTTGGGGGCGTGTCACTTTGACCCCACATTAGATAGGTGTCGAGAGGTTACTTTAATTTTAAGTACCTCGCATGTTTCAGAGGTATTTGCAACACCCATAATGACCTTTGAAGACACACCTAATTGCCAAAAGACTACAACACTAACCCGTCTTCAAATTTTGAATCAAATGGAAGTTGTAGAAGCACCAAGTGCTAAACCTATTGAATATGTCATTAGTCAACCAATTGTAGAAGGCCAATCTAACCTAGGACTTTAAATCAACATTTTGAGTACAAAATGTAAATTTCAAAAGGGGATAATTTGACCTAAATTTGGTAACATGTGATTTAATAAGTTGATAGTGTAAGCAAGTAATTAAACATAACAAGTGTCTTAACTTGTTATTTAACCTAACCTATAATGTTGATCTAACTAGTTACTAAACTTAGTAGGTAATGTTACTAGGTTAAGATGATAGGTTGACAAGTTAGTCAATAGGTGACTTGTAGAACATGTACTTGATAGAACCGGTAGTTGAATAAGTAGTTAGGCGAGGTGTATTTTTTTTGAAATTTTGGAATGTTAATAATTAGCTAATGACTATTTATGATGGTCAGACATGACTGTTGTATTTTGAAATAGTTAGTATAAAAACTAAGAAGACAAACTTGTTAAGGACTTTTGGATTTCATTCATGATTTTGTGTTGCAACCTTAACCTTGGGCTCATGACCAAGGCAAGGGCTTACAAAGGTGCGGGCCAATAGTGAAGCCTGGGAGTCACATTTCATGCTCCCGGGAGTGTAGGAAAGTGTGAGGGAATGAACCCACACCCTCCCAAGTGGGCTCCCACTTTGGGAATTGGAGTCGTGATGAATTTTCAAATATCCAGAGGGAATGTAGATGTCTAAAATGGGCTCGCATGACCCATTTGAGTACTTAAAACACAAATTATTGCCAAATGAAAGGTCGAGAGTCAAATTGGCAATTTGACTCCCAACCACTAAAAGTCAAGAATCGCCCTGATTTACTTGCTGGCAAGTGGCATGCCACATATCACTATAAAGCTCTCAACCAGGGCTACAACTTTTCTTGAAACCTCACTTTAATCTGAGGTCTGCACAAAAAATTATGGGCCTGCAAAGTTGCAAAAGTCCCAATTTCAAGAATTTCGAGGCTTCCAACTTGGGAGTCCCGAGACAAAATGACATTTGGGTGCTGGCCCCGTGCCCAAGCACAAAGAATACTATAGGGGGAAGGTTGTAGCTTCCCCCAAGTTTGAGCCGTGGTGGGTCATGCGAGTTCGTTTTAGCTCATGGTTCATTTATGCATCAATAATGTTCCAACTATGCACAAACCAAATTGTTGTTTGGTTTGTGCAAGTCCGTGTGAATAATTGACCCACTTGTCCGTCGTCCTAGTCTTCATCCCTGAGCTTTACCACGCCCCTGTACTTTCAAAGTGCTGCAAGCCAAGGAGCGTGCTCCACCTCCTTATCCTTTCATTGTTTTCACCTTGGACTCACATTTGAATCTATCAAGGAGCTTGGGAGTGCGTCATTATGTGTTTCACTTTTTAATTATGGAACATGGATCATTTTTCTTTCAACCTATTTCCTTTAGGCTTGAGCAACTTGTGTACATGTTAGTGAAAAAATTGTAGTAGTTTAAATTTTGTTTGTGTATTATATGTACCTGTTACTATTTTAAAAACTTGTTGTTGAAAAATCTAAAGGTAAATTATCCTTGATGGGAATTGAAAAACTCATTAATAATAGTTGTTAGCACAATAACATTTTTGGTTTTTTCACTTCACCTCCCAAACATTTCGTGATAGTAATTATTTTGATTGTCCCATTCCCTTGTATGGTAACAATGTTACTCCCCCAATCATGTGCCACTAGTTCTATTGTTTATTATCCACAAGGAAATGGATAGGCTGCATCTATGAACAAGGTTTTTGGAACCTTACTAACCAAACTAGTTAATGAAAATAAAAATGATCAGGATGAACACCTATCCATAGTCTTATTTCATATCAAATCGCCTACAAAGTTGAAACTAGTCATACCCCATTTTAGCTTGTGTATGGATTACATCCCTTACTACTTATAGAATATTTGTTACCATCTAGACCTAGTGAAAATAGAAATCCACAACCTATTAGAATCCTAACTAGTTGATTGTCTGAGTTAAAGAAACTAAAGGAGAACATGTTGATTGCGCAGGATCCAGTTGCTTCTAACCAATGGAACAAATCATTATGGTCACAAAACTAGTACATTGAAACAAAGTTTCAATTTGAAAACTATGTGTTATGGTTTCTAGGAGTTGTTTCCAAATATGTTCCGAAATTTCAAAGACAATGGTTTGGACCATATATGATCCAATATTGTTTAATTAATAATAATGTTATACTTGTCACTATTGATAAGTTTGATGCTACCCAAGTGCTCGTCAATATCAATAAGTTAAAACCATACATGTTCATTGAAGATAAAACTCTACAACTTGTATTAGCAAAACTTAGTGACTTGATTACTTATGAACCTATTCAAACCCAAAAACCTGAACCACTACTTGTTGAACCTGAAGATCTTCAACATGTAGAATTTGAACCGATTAATAATCATTTGACACATGGCAATATTAAAAGAACAAATGTGTTTATTCATTATTACCATGATGTGTTTCTTCTAAAATGTAATTATTAACAATGATCAAAACGATGCACTTAGTGAGGCACATATTGACATCTACATCCTAGAAATCTTTAACCCTAAAGGTCGTGTCTATTCATAACCATAAGGTCGTTACCAGTTGAAATAATATAAAGAACCGCCACAACCTTTATTCTATTTTTTCAATCTTGTTTACTTGTTCATATTTTTAGAGGCCATGAGTGCGAGCGCATTAAAGAAGTTAAGACGACAAGCAAGGGAGAGAGAACTTGAGAGAAAAGCTGAAGCTTTTAGAACATAACAAATAGAAAGGGAGAGAGCGGAACAAGTTAGACTAATTGGAATATTCTATGTAAAACCACTAGCTTTGCATGCACCTACAACATAAGAGATTAGAATTTTTGAGCAAGTGCAGAGAAATAGGGAGTTAAAAGCAACCCTTAACTTTCTTAAGATAACCACTACTTCTAGAGCAACACCAACACCACAAGTTATTGTTATTTCATATTCAAAGGAACATGTTGTTGAGGAATAGTTAAAGCAAGTTCTTGCATCAAGACATGTAGAAGAAGAGGAGTTGCAACAACCTATTATTGAAGAACAAACAAAACAAGTTTCTACACCAAGAGTTATGGAAGAAGTGAAGTTGCAACAATTTGTGAGCATTGGAGAAGAGTTTTACCTAGAACTCTTTGAAGCAGAACCTATTTGTAGTATTATTCTTTAGTGCCTGAGATCAAGAACCAAAGCCATGATGAAGCGAAAAGGCGAAGCGCTTGTAGAAGAACGTGTTGAAAAACTTATTAAGAAAAAAATAGTACTTAAGGTGAAGGAGAGCCATGAAATCTTGTAGTGGATGGAGATGGATTCTAATGATATCAAATGGGGTAGACAAGCTGGTTTGGAGGTCTTATTCGACCTATAGTGGATTACACCAAGAAAAGACCTATTATGAGATTTTTTATGAACTTAGGAAACAATAGAGGATGGAAGAATTCAAGGGCAAGTATGTGGTCAAGAAATTCTCATGAATCAGGTACTTATTTGTGAACAACTTGGAATTTCCAAGGAAGGAACAGTAGATGTTGCAAATTTGCAACTTTCAAGGAGGCCAAAACCTCCTTGAAGAAGATTGCAGGTCCACATGCTTGCATTGAAAATGAACAATGGAGTGTAATACACATGAAGGAGGAATTTTATGTAAGATTTGCAACTATTTCGTAAATATTTTACCAAAGAAAGCGGCTAGTTTATTTTAATAACTAAATTGCTATTATTTTTGACCTAGCCAATAGGGGGTAACCTATTAACTGGTGTTTTGTAGTGTTAACCCAATTACTGGTTAAATTGATTCGCTAGACAAAACGTGAAATCAAGGTAATAGCTAACATAGTTTATAACAAAACTAAGGCATATAAGGGCCTATCCTAGATATTATGTCTAGGAAGTGGTTCTTTTATTTGAGGTGCCTTCACCAAGAACAACAACCCTAGAAGAACTTGTGTCACCAACCAACCAAGAGTGACAAGTTGCACAACAACGATAGGTTTCACTTGAACTTGTTACAAGGGAGCAATTTTTTAAGGAGAGAAGACCAACACGTTCAACCAGTGCATTGCCTTTACCAACATACCAGTTTCATTGACTAAAGATGTGTATAGAACTGCTTACACCAAATAACAGGTTCAATCCTAAACACTACCAAGAAAGAAGGTTAGGACTACTTTCATATCACTAGTTGTTAATTCAAAAGAGGATGAAGAGTGAACATGTTCAAATGAGATTGGGGGTGGAGGAGGAGAAGAGCTTTATGCAATAGTTACACAAGGCAACATTGAGGAAGAACTTAAACCCAATTTGGATCAGGAATTGATAACATCCAAGTTGAACTTGTTGTGTTTGCTAAACCTATAGTATCCATTCAGAACCTACACAACCTATAGTTGTGGCTACAGAATCATCCCAACAGGTTCAACCTATAGTTGAACTTGTGTAAATGGAAAACCCACAATTTTTTAGATTCCAACATGTCATAGTTTCTGGTCATTCTACAAAAAACCAATTGCAAACATGTAGCTTAAAGCTAAAGGTAGTGCAAAAGACTTTAAAGAATCATGACAAAGAACTCATCATAATCAAGGGGCAAATGAATAGGGTCCAGCATGAGAACCAGAACCTGTCCAATAAGTTGAAAGAAGCATAAAAAGTTGTTAGGAAAATTAAAAACCTACAACAAGAGTACGCTGAGGTCAACTAGTTCAATTGGAAAACTCACAATGATTTGAAACGTCTCCAAGCTGATTTGGAATGAATGACACATGACTACACCAAAATGGAGGAGTCTAATTTGCAAACAAGGTATCATAATTGATTTGGAGCAAACGTGTCAAGATTTTAGAGAGCAACAGGTAGCTACCCACATAGAGTTTGAAAGGGAAAAGCAAAATCTAACCACCCAAATCTAGGATTAAAAAGGTTAGTATGAGATAACCAAGGTGAAATTGAATAAACCCAACCCCATTTTACTTGTTAGGATGAACAACAAGTTGAAGGAATTTGAGGAGTTATTGCTAGACAAAACACTATTCAAAGTGCAAAACCAAGCCTTGGGAAATAAAAACCCCAAGTGGAAGGAAGGACAAATTGTTTAGGAGTTCACAAGGGAATAGATTCAAGACAATTTCACTACTAGAAAATTTTGTCTTTTGCAACTTGTCTTCTGCAACTAAAAAATCTCACATCCAACTATTTTGGAGTTGCATGCAACATGTGCAGTTGCATGCGACAGTTTTTAGTTGCATAAGATAAGTTGCAAAAGACAAAATTTCTAGTAGTGTTTGGAACTAGCCCACTTTAATGAACAGAGTTACCAACTTGAATTGCACACCTATTGAACTGCTTTCCTTCATTTCAAGTACGAACCCCCTAGTTTTGTATCTATGAAGATTGGAACTAGTAGCAGAATTCCAGCAACGCCATCTGCGGTACAACTTGTAGCACTTAACAAACCAATTAGTCAACTAAAAGAGGGAACATGTTTAGAGACCATACCTTTACATGTTCAGACTTTTACTATATCTATTTTAGTTGCCACTATTGTTAATGAACTTGTGAAAGGTAATGAGAGATTTGATAAGGAATAGGGTGAACCTATTAATCCCTTATTCACCATATTAGATAATAGAATATAATCTTTGGAATTTTTATTTGCTAGTTTACCTCAAACCCCACATGAGATAGGTATATATAGGTCAGGAGATTACTATAATCTCAAGTACCCTACATGCCTCGAAGGTACTCATGACACCCATAGCAACCTTTGAAGACACACTTGATCGACAAAAGATTACAACACCAACACGTCTTCAAATTTTGAGCCAAGTTAAACCTATGGAGGAAGTAGGTGTTGAACATGTTGAAAGAGCCTTCAATCAACTGGTTGTAGAAGACCAAGCTAACCTAGGACTTTGAGCTAGCATTTTGAGGATGAAATGTAGTTTTCAAGGGGGGATAATGTTACCCAAATTTAGCAATAGGTGACCTAATAGGTTGTTAAACCTAACATGTGATTTAACTTGTTATTTAACCTAACCTAACCTAACCTAACCGGTTATTGAACCTCATAAATAATATTATAGTAGGTTAAGAAGATAGGTTGACATACTAGTCAACAAGTAGTCTACAAAACATGTACTTGGCAGAACATGTAATTGAATAGGGTGTAGTTTTAAAAAAAATTGGACTATTAGTCTAGGTATTAGCTAATGATTGTTTACAATGGTCAATTATGGTTGCATTTTGAAATGACTAGTATAAGACTAGGAGGACAAACATGTTAAGGGACTTTTGGATTTCATTTTTGAGTTTGTGTTTCATTCATCACTTATGGAACATGAATCATTTTCTTTTAACCAACTTTGCTAATTTGTGTACATGTTAGTTTAGGATTCGTAGTTAGTTTTAGTTTTGTTAGTTTTTGCATGTACTTGTTGTTGTAAAAAGAACTTGTTGCTAAAGAATTTAGAAGTTCAATAACCTTAATGGGAATAGAAAAACCTGTTAACACCTATTAACACAAAACATGGAAAAGTTGATCACTACTTTGCGTGAAAAACCTTTCCAGAAATGGGGATTAAATTTTATTGGACCTATTACATCGGCAAGTTGAAACTCCAGCAACTAGTACATTTTAGTTGCCATTGATTATGTTACCAAGTGGGTGGAGGTGAGAGTTTTGCGCACCAACACAACTATTATTACTGTAAAGTTCTTATATGACCACATTCTTACCTGGTGTTGTTGTCCATTGATTATTGTTACTAATCAAGATACACATTTCATTAACAATATTGATATTCGTTACTAACTAATCATTTTATTTTAAGACATACTAGCTCTATTATCTTTTATCCACAAAGGAATAGACTTGCTGAATTTATTAACAAAATTTTTGGTACATTGCTCATAAAACTAGTGAATGAGAACTAGAATGATTAGGATGAGCACCTATCCACAATCTTTTTTTTAATATGACTATTTTTCAAGTTGGAATCGGTCATACCCCATTCCAACTTGTTTATGGATTACACCCGTTGCTACTTACGGAGTATTTTTTACCATCCAAATCGGATAGAATCATGACCCAACACTTGTTTGAGTTCTAACTAATCAACTTTCAAAACTTTAGAAACTCCGAGAGAACCAATTAGTAACACAAACTTGGTAGTTTCTAACTAGTGGAACAAGTTGTTTCGGTACATTGTAACAAAATACTAGTTTGGAAATTATGTTTTATGCTTTCTAGGTGCTATCAAAGCACATAATCCTAAGTTTTAAAGATGATGGTTTGGACCATATAGGATCTAATATTGTTTACCAAACAATAAAACACTATTAGTGACTATTGACAAATTTGATCCTAATCCAATATTCATTAACATTAACAAGTTAAAACTTTATAGGTTTACAAAGGATCACACATTTCAACTTGTTTTAACTAAGCTTAATGATTTTTTTATCAAAAAAACCAATGGAAGCAACCCATTCTGATAACCTGTTCACCAAGTAACTAGTTGAGGTAACCCATTTTAATAACCTATTCAATGAAGAACCAATTGGGATGAACCATTTTGGTAATTTGTTCATTGAAAAAACAGTTCAACCTAACAATATAAGTTTAGCAATAGAAAACCTAATTGAGAGAAGAAAAATAATGATTTGTTTAATCAAAAACTATATGAAGTAGGTATCAATGAATTGTTGGAGGTAGTTGGCTGGAAACCTACCAATTAACCTTAATTTTGCATGAAGTAATGATGTTCCAATAAACCTAATTACAAATGTCAACTTCTTAGTGAAATATGCCCTAAAAGTTGCATCATTTTCCAAGCACCACCACTTTTTGCTCCATGGATATAGTATAAAGAATCAGCCTACCCCTTAGAGTGTTTTTTCATTTTTTCATTATGAATTCCCTTATATCTTTTGTTGCACCAAAAGGAGGCAATGAATGTCTTGGACTAGTTGAGAAAGAGAGCAAGCAAGAGGGAGGTAGAATTGAAAAGACAAAAAGAAGAGAAAGAGGGAGAGGAAAGAAAAATGTAGAGAGTTAAAGAGGAAGTTTTTAAAACAATTGGTGCAATTTACATTAAACCACTTGCCACCTCTTCTATTTTGAAAAAATAATGGAAGTTTTGGGGAAGAGAGAAATGTAGAATAAGAAATTTTTGAAGCATTACAACGTGCTGCTACTATGGGAGAAGGATTTAAAGGAACATTACGAGGCCTTCAAAGACAATTTTCACCTCCTACACCTACATTTGTCATAATTAGTGATTCTGAGGAGGAAGAACAAGTGGAAAAGAAAACTACAAAGGTAGAAGAAGAAGCTAAACAACTTGTGAAGTTGGGCAATTGGCAGATTTTTCATCAACGCTAATTGAAGGAGGATTCTTTGACGTAGAAGTTGATTCTCTTGACATACCTATTGCTATACCTACCACGGCCTGGTCCAAATACATGATGAGGCACAAATGATGAGCACCTACTGAAGCAAAGGAAATTCAAAAAATGCTTCAGTGGATTCAAATGTCCAAAGAGCAACAATGGGCAGAACGAATTAGTTTGGGTGGCTTATTTGTTATTCATTGGATAGTTCCACAACTAGACTTGTTGGAGGACTTCTTACACACTTGGGAGTCCACAAAGGGTGGACACATTAGGGCAATTTTTTGTGGTGAGAATATCACCATAAAATTAGTGTTAATCGCTCAACAATTTGGTGTCAATGTTGAAGGAACCATTGATGCAGTGAATGCATTAGTCAAAGAGGCCCAAGTTGCTCTCAAAAACATAGCTGGACTGGATGCATTTGTGAACAAAGAACAATGGAACGTCATTTGGATGGAGTACCACGCCAAATTTGTAGCAATTTTGTAAATCATTTACCAATAAGAAAGGTTAGTTTATTTCAATAATTGCATTGCCATTATTCTTAATTTAGTAGACAAGGGGGAGGAGATCAATTGGTGTTCCATTATGATGACATAAATGTCAATAGAATTGACTTAGTGGACTAAGCACTAAAAGTAGATCGCAATAAAGTTAGTAACGCTTGATAGGAAGGCAACAACCTATTACTCTAGACCAATGATAGAAGTTTCTTTACAACATTGGTTTCTCTTTTTAGAGGAAGATACACCTATTGATTTTCGAAAACCATAATCGATTCAAGAAAGAAAGAAGAAGAAGATTGTTGCAAAGTAATCTAGAAGACCTTCTCCAAAGGTTATTACCAAGGAGCAATTTAATACTAAGCGTCAATCGATGCGTTTAGCTAACATATCACCACTACCAATTCGGTAGTCATTACTTTTCATGTTTATTGTGTTCTCCAACAATCCTAGTGCATTCCTTTATATAGTTTGGATTCATGGAATGGAAACCAAACAATATGGGATAATGATTTTAGTTGTAACCTAGGGTAGACATACCTATCAACGACCATTTAACAATATTGGATCATTATAACAATCTTGTCCATGGTCTGTTCCTTTTGAAACTTAAAACAATTTTGTAGTCCTCCATTTGGCATACCCAAATTTGTAAAAAACACTACAATTTAATGGAAAATGAGCAAGATATGCCCTTTCAAAGTGAAGAGGGTTGTGCTTCGGATTGTTTCATAAGTGTTCAATATAAAGGGGGTCTAAAGACAAAATTTGGAACAAAATATCACTCTTTCTCTTCTTGCATTCTCTGCTTTGTTCCTTTGCTTTTGAGGTTCAAAGAACATTTGTAGCTCTTTGTTTTGTGCTTCCAATGACATAAAAAATGTTCAATTTGGTGTTGAAATGAAGAAAAACTTGAAAGTGTTCAGTGATAGAGTACCATTTGCTATCTACCCTAGTTGTAACCTAATTGCAACTCAAATAGTTGTAGTCTATTTGTACAAGCTAGTATAAGTTTAGTTAGGCCTAGATTTAAAATAATAATCTACCTAGCCTAAATCTAACTACTTACTTTAATTATTTATAGTAATTATTCATCAACTAGTTTTAACTATATAGTGGTATAATTAAACAATTAAACAATTTATCTATTAAATAATTAATCATCACTGAATATTTTTTTAATTCGAAATTCATTATAAATTTTTATTAACATTTCATAAAACAAAAAATTAACTCAAATATAAATATTCAATAATAAAATTTAGACAATATTTTAATTACAATAATTATTATAATGTTGTGATAATTAATAATTGACTACAATTACAACAACATATTATAGAGTAGTTAGGTTAAGTTAGTTATTTAACTATTTTTATTCATATTTTATTTAACTTGGTGTAAATATTAAATGACTTAGTATAATAAATATTAAATAAAAAATATTATATACTATATTAGTGTTAAATAATAATATTTTAAAAAATTATATCATAATTTATTAAGTATATCTACTAATTATTCTTTAAGATATCATAATTTAATCATAAATAAATAAATATAGTAAATGAAAAAAAATTCAAATTAATAGTAAAAACTAGAATAAAAATAAAAATATTAAAAATATTAATTATGTATCATTACATGATATGTTGTAAACTAAAATTAACATGGAAATAATAAATTACACATGTATTGATCATATTCCAAAAAATAATCAATTAAATATCTTTACTTGATATGTTGTAAAGTAAAATTGAATTTACATAAAAATTATAAATTATGCATGTATTGAACATACACATTATTAAGTTGATTTATATTTCAGAAATTTTTAAATTTCTATTTTCAAATTAAAGTGTAATATTTATATACACAAAAAAATTCATCATACATGTTATCATTTATGTATACAAAAAACATTTACATTTACTTTAATAATTAATGAATCTTTATTGTGGTTATAAAAATATATTAAGACATCATAAGTATAAGAATGAATAAACATTAAAGTTCCACAAAATTATGAATTATGTATCATAACTTGATTTGTTGTAAATTAACATTTGATTTACAAAGAAATAATAAATTACATATATTGAACTTACATTATTACAAACTCATATTTCAAAATTTCCTTATAGTTTATTTTTAAATTAGAATTTAATATTTATATGTACAAAAACAATTTGCATCATACATAAACATTCATTTGTACAAATAGAATTTACATGTAGTTTAATGTTTAATGAATTTTTATTGCAATTTAAAGCAAATATTGAGATATCATGCCTATAAAGATTAATAAAACATTAAAGTTCCATAAAAATTTTATAATTATGTATCATTATTTGATATGTTGTAAACAAAAATGCAATTTACATATAAATAATAATTAGGTGTATTGAACATGCACATTATTAAAAAATTATATTTTAGAATTTCCTTAAATTTGCTTCAATTAAATTTTATTATTTGTGTACACAAAAAATATTTGCATCATACATAACCATTCATTTTATACAAAGATAGTTTACATTGAATTTTTTGAAAAACCAAGATTGAAAACTATATTGGAATTTGGGGGCGTCTTGGTATTGTTGGAAAGCCTCACCAAGTTTGATTTAATAAAGTTGATTTTGTAATTTTGAGACCTAAAATGTGAACAACATTATTGAATTTTTGGTGGGTACATATTGTTGTTGGAAATTCAAACAAATTGCAAACAGGGGTTTGGAAGGAAAAATTCAATTGAATGCATTCAAACTTGGGCCAATGACATAGGGTACATTAATGTTTAATGAGTTTTTATCATAATTTTAAACAAATATTAAGATATCATGTGTATAAAAATGAATAAACATCATAGTTGCACAATATTATTGATTACGTATCATTATTTGATATGTTGTAATGATCTACATAGAAATAATAAATTACATTTGTATTGAACATAACCATTAGTATTAACATTTTCTAAATTTAAAATTTATTTTGAAATTAAAGTTTAATATTTATATGCACAAATAAAACATTCATGTATACAAATAAAATTTACATGTAATTTAATTTTATCATAATTTTAAATAAATATTACAATATTATATGTATAAAATTAACGTCGCCTATTAGTTATTTAACCTAATTGAAAAAGATAGTTGCAAACAATATTGTATTTCATCCATCCTCTAGTACATTTTATCATCCATTTTGAATACATTTTATCATCCATTTTGAATACATTTTATCATCCAAAATAGTTGAACACTAATCAATGTCTTGATTGTGTGCCAACTAAAGAACCTTAGATGCCAAGAATATTTCAAAAATGACCCCTTGGTTGAAACATGCTTCACATTGTTTAGCAACATAGTTGAAAGTTCAACTTCGAAACATTGTTGATGCCGGGAAAATTTGGCAAATGACTATGCAGTTGAAAAATGCTTTCAACTATATACCAATATAGTAAACGAATCAACTTAATTGATCATTGCCATAATACTATTTTAAAGTTAAGAAAATTCAATTGAAACATAGTTGCAAATGTCATTTAATTGAAAACTTTTGGCTAAAAAAGGGGGGTTCTCTACTTGTGCAACTATAAGGTAATTCCTCACACATAGTCGTGTTATGATATTGTGGCAGAAAATACCAACATTGAGCACTTTTTAATTGCCCACTACATCCATTAGACCATACGACATGTCATTCCGGGAAGCAACCTCTATCTTTTAAGAACTTCCAATTCAACTTAAAAGCATGTTGAACATATAATGTATCATTTTTTTTTCATCCGAAATGTAATAATGCACCTCCTTCAATATTCCGGATTTTGGATGTGCAAGATCAGATGCAGGATTATGACAATACGTGATGTGCACTAAAATCACTACAACAAAAGGTGTCCTTTTATGCCAAGTGATTTCACTAGATTTTGAGTGAATTTATTGGTTGTAGTGAACGGGGACTAGTGATGAAGCAGTGAATTCACTGGTCTAGTGAATGGGGACTAATGAATTGCACCCACATTTTGTAGTAGTGAATTGTATTCTCGAACAAGAACCAATGCATGTCCTAGATCTTGTTTTGCACCTTGAAAGCATAATTATCTGATAAATCAATATTAAAAACAATAGTGTTAGGTGGCAAATTTGGCACATATGCCTTAAATTCCCTTCTCTTGCCACTTTGATGTAAAAATGTGTGCTAGAAACTCCTATAATTTGGGTTTCATGTAGTCTATCAACTCACATGGTTTTGTCTCATAGTACTTTATCCTTGAAACTTTCTTATCATGACCTTCACTAGTTTTCCCAACGACAACATAATTCATCTTGTGCCAAGTCACAAGTCTTTCTGAAGTCAATTTAAATGGGCAGTTCTGAAAGATTTAGACCCCACAATCTTTACACTCCCCCAACAAGCATTCCTTTTGATGAAAGGCTGACATATTAATCTTGGGACATAAAATGGACAAACATAAATCTATCAATCTCTTAAAACATTTGAGATGGGCTCAACACTCCATTGCACCAATATCTTCTCCATTTTGGTGACAAATTTATGCACAAAAACAATTACATTGCCCATGGAACCCTTTTGTTCAACTTCTAATACCATTTAAACCTTCCTTCAACTCATTGATTTTAGTGTGATACTAACAACAAAAGTGTTCCACTCATGTAACTTTTTGACAAACCAAGGCTTCAAAGACTAGAATTTTGACTACATTAATTGCTTGCACATTAGGTTGTTTCTCTTTGAACAATGTAAAAAAGTCCAACTACAAAATAAAGTAAATAAAAATAAAATGTAAATCTATCTAGCTTGATCATAGATTTTTCAAAAGTGCAAAATCAATTTCACACCCTAGAGACATTAGCTACACATTATACCATATGCACAAACCCTATAGTGACATATTTAAAAGTAGTCCAAGTGATTCTTTTCACAAAATCATAGCTATAACTTGAACAAGGATTGAACAGACTTCATCGTTCAAGTTCTATCCATTAACCCACACATTATGAAAAAGTTAATTGGGTATATTGATAATTTGGTTTATAATTTATTAGATCAAGAGAAAGCTTCTTGCCCCACGAAGTTCCATAATGTACCTATCAAGCTTGAAAAACCATGTAATCACCAAATGTCATTGTTATAAGTAATTGTTCCTAAATTAAAGTCTCATTCAAATGGACTTGAGCTTTTATCATTTACACCTAAATACCATTAAATTTCAATATGTGCACCGGTTAGAACTTCCAAGCAATTTTTTTTTAAATTGTTGTTTTTTATCAAAAAAAATCTAAACCTTAATCTGGATAGAATTATGAAAGCGCCAAAACCTTATCACAATGACCGTCCCAAATTTTTCCAAAGCACGTATTCATTATAATTATGTTTCATCAAATGACAATGTACATATAGACAACAATTAATAAATATTTTTAAAACCTTAAATGCATTACAAAAAATGTTTAACAACATTTTAGCCTTACCATAGTGATGACTCCGCAAGTTGTTCCAAAGCACATATTGATTTATTCCACGTCATTTAGTTTAATGTATACTACACAACACCTTGAATTCAATGGGCAAACATTTTCAATTTAGGAATAGTCCTAACACTTACACCTGGTTCACTTGGTCAATGTTGATCTTAAAGGTTTCCAAGGAAACATTCCTTCCACACAAAAAATTGCACTTTTAAAAATAATCAATACTAAACTAACCAAAAATAGTTCTTGAAATCAAGACTTGGAATTGTTCAAAAGGACTTTCTAGAATGTTAGATCACAATGACCATCACAAATTTCTCCATAGCACGTACTCATTATATGTTTCATAAAATGATAATGTACATATCGACACCAATTAAAAATAATTCTAGCTACCTTAAACACATTGTACAATCAGTGTTCAAAACCACTTCAGCCTCACCACAATGATGACTGCAAGTTTTTCCAAATCACATATTCATTAGTTACACAACGTTGGATTTATTCCACATCTCTAGATTAATGTATAAGGCACAAACACCTTGAACTCAATGGGAAGACAAATTTTCAATTGGGAAAAGCTTTAGCACTTGCACCTAACTCATTTGGTCAATGTTGACCCTAAAGGTTTTCCAAGGAAACATTAGTTGCACATGAGAACTTGCACTTCTAAAAATAATCAGGATTGAATTAACCAAAAACAGCTTGAATTCAAGACAGAGAACTTTTCCAAGGGACTTGGCCACTAACAACTTGTACCTTTACCACTTGAAGTTACTTTCCATGACCACCTAGAGTTGTCCAAGCAAACAATGCCTAATTTTATCAACACAAACCACTACCTAGATTGCTTCACAAAGCACATACACCTTGAAGAAAATGGACATAAAATTTTCAAGGACTCGAGAGTCCTTATAGTTTTGCTTGAATGATTATCCCAAGAAGAAGTCATTGTAATTTAGCAATTGGTACTTGTTAGTGCATCTAAAACTAATTCACAAAGTATAGAGCCCTTACTATATAGTACATGCACCTTTTGTTCCATGACCACACAAGACTTTCCAAGTAAGCATTTTAAATTATTTAGCAAAATATCCTTCTAAGGCCATAAATAATTCATGGTAAGGAAAGGGTACTTCTAATGATCAACACAAAAATGAAGAGTTAGGTGTATGAACATATCTGAGAAACCTGAAAGTAATGTGTAACATGAATGTCATATTGTTTCCTTCTAGTTTTCCTTCGAGTAATGTCCTTATTATTTGGTGAAATAGCGGTTTCTGAAGTCCAAAAGGCAACATTCTATGCGATTACAACTTCACACAAAGCGTCAACATGTTTTCTTGTCCTTCTTTGTAGCCAAAATGCATCTTTGTTGTTGTCTAAAATTTGTCGCCTTTCAATGTGCTCTCTTGATGTTCCTGTGATCAACATCCAAAATTTAAGCAACTTGTCTATTGTTAGTTGTCTTGTTAGATGTTGTTAAAGCATAGACAATACCCTTGGCCATGACCATGGATGAAAACTTTTGACTTCTCAAGTGGTTTGTAAAGCCACATTTCAAATTCTCTATAACACCTTTGTTCTCTTTTTATTTTTTTAGATCATGTAAGTACTCTAGTACATACTCTCACAACACAAAACTTGCCAAAATCTTCTCAACAACTATACCCCTGAAGGAAATTGAGTACCCTTTCAAGAATTCAAAAATGATGAAAGATATAGTATTGGCCAGTTCAACACTTTGCCTCTGAACTTGTTGCTAACTGTCAAGGCCAGGACATGTAGTAGTTGTAGGTGCCACAAGGATGCATGCTTGTTCTTTTACCAGTTTCATTGCTCGTAACTTTGGTTGATGTCATCAACAATTTTGTTACCATAAAACAAGTAGTCTATAGAACCTCTACTTGGCAAAACATGTAGTTAACAAAATAGGTAGTAGATTTCAAAAATTATGACTATTTATTACAATTTTATTAGATATTTTCTATTAGTTGATTAGAACAAGGAGTTTTATTAATTAATTATTTTTTAGGTGATTTGCACGAGGCATTTCAAAGTTCAAACTTAGAGTATAAAGGAAGGATGGTAGAAGATGAGAGACATCAGGTCTCTACTTTCCATACTTACTTTTTAAAATCTTTAATGTACGAACTTTGAACTCGTAATACAGTTTTGTATTTTCATTACAAGTTGGAGTACTTGTTAGGATTGAGTAGTTTGTACCTATTCAAAATTTTGGAAAGGAGATTTACATCAAGTAGGAGACTTTTGATGTTAATTTGATTTTGTGTTTATCTTTCATTGAAAACATGAAAACATTTTTGTAATTCAACAATATCTTTCTTGAAACTATGTGCAAATTGAATACATGTTAGTTTAGGAATTATAAATAGTTATAGTTTTGTTAATTTAAATGTACCTATTTGTTGTTTTAGGAACTTGTTGCTAGAAAATTTAGAAGTTGAATAACCTTAATGGGAATAGAAAAACCCATTGACATTTGGCGACCATGCAATGGATGAAAATTTAGAAGCAATCACATTTAGAATTTTTGGTTAAATTCAATAGTTTTAGTAGATCAAGTTTGAAAAGTAATCATGCTTGAAATTCTGATTTGTTACATGTTTGCATATTTTGTGTAAATTTTAAGATTTAATTTATTGTTTCTTGATTTCATTTGAAGCATTAAAAAATAGGGTGAGGTTAATGCAAATTTTTTTGAAGGAAATTAGCACCCAAACTATAAAAGAAATTTTCTACAAATTTTTAACTATTGGGAGGGGTTGTTTTAGTTTTATGCTAAAACATAATGTAAGGGCTTTCCTACAACCTATTGATTCAAAAGATGTGGAGAGTAGTCATTAGAAGTCTTAGAAAATAGATAAAACAAGTTAGACATCAACCTATTGAAGAACATTCACAAAAACAAGATGAACAACAAGTGCAAGCTACGGGGAATGAACCGATGAATGCATCAAACGTGGGTGCAACACAAAGGGGAGAAGTCAATGAACAACATCAAAATGCAACCAAACATGTTGTGCAAAGAGACCCAATCATGTTCTTTACCATTCACCAAACACCACAAACATCAACCCAACTGAGGGTAATGAATGTTCATAATGATGGCAATCATGAACCTATTCAACCATTTGATGAAGTTGTCTCCATTCAACAACCATGGCAATCTACAATCCAAGGTTACTACTTACCAAGAAAAGGTTCACTTACATTGATTGCAACATCTATTGGTTTTCAAATTAACCATCAAACACCAACATCAATTTGGTACCCATTAACTAGGAAATGGAACGACTCCACCTACTCAATAGGTTGGAGCAACTTCATCACATTGACTGAAGACCCTCTAATCAATTAGTTTCCATACCAAATCTATAACCTATTGAACCCTAAGCAAGACCAACAATTGTTTGACAAGAAAACACATATTAATAAAACACCTGGTCAACAAGATCAATATTTGGTCCAAGAAAATGATCACAAATACTGCATCATAAACTGATTTTAGGAAGAAACCAAGGTGCCAAAATTGTGCCCTACTCATATTGTCATCAAATGGGACACATATTCAATTACTGCCCATTCGTTGATGATAGGTTAAAGCAATTACTTAAGGAGGAGGTGATGTATACTCATCTACCTATTCTTCCAACGACTATAATAGTAGTACCCTATGTGTTAGTATTAAAAATTCAAGTCACAAGTCTTAATATAGGTCATATGGCAATATTTGTTAACTATTAAACAACTTGGTCACAACTTGTTATACCAATTATACCAAGTCAGACCAATATGTTACCTACTTCAACATACCCAATGTGGTATAATGTCATACCCCCTTGTGTGCCTTTAGATCCTAATTTGTATCCAACATATCCAATTGGAACAAAATGATTTGATTATTCGATCTTTAGGAATTATATAGGTTATGTACTTGGGAATGTGTACCTAGTACCTAAACAACTTGTACCACCAACATTAATACCATACCCTATCAGAAATTAGTTTCCTACAATGGTTCAACCAATGAATAGCAAGGACAAACAACCTGTTTAACAACTTGTTATTGCACCAATTCCAACCACTGTACAAATTACTACTAGTTTACCAACTTATATACCTAGAGGTTCTATTCACCAACCATTAGATGACGGACAACCTAGAGACTCATTTAGAGGGAGTTCATTAGAAAGAAGTCCACCTAGAGGACCACTATACAAGTTACTACCAATTTACTAACTTATGTACCTAGAAGTTCTATTCACCAACCACTAGATGGAGGACAACCTAGAGATTCACCTTGAAGAGATCTGCTTGGAGGACCAATTTTTAATCCACCTATTGGATCTTATGGATGGCCAACACCTAACTCATGCATGTTTATACCATTATAGTATCAACCACCTATTGTACAACTTATATCAAAACCAGCAACCAAGTTACCATATAGGAAGTTACCATATCCAACCTATGTCAAAGACACTGATCTTGATGCTCACAACAAAGTCTTCAAGAAAGCCATTAAAGCTAATGGTGAAACAGTGGAAGCTAACATCATCAACATGTTTGGTTTTACTTTAGGGGATAATATCTTTGAATGGGGAGAAAATTATGTTCCAAACCATCAAATTACACTTTTGAAGAGTTGGAACAAGCATTTTGTAAGTGATTTAAAACAATGAAAAACAATGAAGAGGTTTATATGCAATTGTGAAACACACAACAACAAACCACCGAACATGTTGAGGTTTATTATGAACACTTGTTGAAATTAGTTAATTGTTATAGGTTAAAGCAACATATGTTTTCCTCACCATTGTTTTCAAGGTAGGTTTATTACCTTACTTAAGATTAGCAAATGTAGGTATGAAGAGAAATACCTTAACTGAGCACAAGGAAGTTGCTATAGTATGTGAGGAAAGTGGACATGTTAGTATGAGCTACAATGTTCTACTAACCACACCGGAAGCTAATGTAGGGGTTAAGCATGTAGTAGCTGCTATGACAGCTTAATCAACATTAACCTGTACCAATTGTGGTAAAACCGATCATTCAATGGAAACTTGTCATAGTAGGAAAATAAAGGTATTAGTTGTGCCAACCGCTATAGTTGAGTCTAAAAAACCTATAGTAGGAGCCAAAACCCAACATGTTAAATTAGGAAAAATATTCGTTCATTACCCTTGTATAATTTGTTATAGTGTAAAACATAGATAAGGAAAATGCCCCCAAGAAATTGAGGTACAAAACATGTCCAGAACTAAACTTGTTAGTTATAATGCCACAATAGTATCTAAACCACCTAAAACCGACAAACGTGCCAATTAATGTAGTAGCTAATGTTACCACCCATATTAAGCAATCAGAACAATAGGTGTTCAAGGAAAGGGAGTTGGTTAAAACCAGAGGAGCTAAAGATTGGCAACAAGAAAAGTGTTTGTGGGATTTGTTCATTGAAATTGTTAAACAATTACAACATAGTGGGGCTGAAAACCAACATACTACCATCAATGAAGGTTTATTATAGAGTAATTGGGTTGGATCGCCTGATAATCCTGCCACAACTAAACTAGTTGAAAGAAATTGAACTAGTGAAGCAAATTAACAACTTGTCTCTATAGAATACGTTATTACAAAGAAGACTTTAGAAGAAATTCTAAGGGATATTAATGAACAAGTTTTGGAGACCAAGTATACATTGAATTTGCTACAATTATTGTGGGTGATTCCTGATATCAAATGCTACATTTTTAACCCGGTACCATCAAAACCTACACTAGAAGAAAAACATGTATTTTCGACTGCTCTTTGCGACTAAATTTTAGTCGCAAGAGACATTTTGCAACTAAAATCCTTTTAGTCGCCTAAGACAAGTCGCATGTGAAAACTAGTCGCAAATGA
>Ga0209611_10000329_pt1 | contig 66214 bp, 38 predicted proteins | sample S1TSphgellanicum_3_FD_187693 | JGI IMG/M metagenome (GOLD analysis project Ga0209611, IMG submission 187693) | Host-associated microbial communities from peat moss isolated from Minnesota, USA - S1T2_Fc - Sphagnum magellanicum MG (SPAdes) (version 2) | ecosystem: Host-associated > Plants > Peat...
ATTTTCAAGCACTGTTGATATGAATGATAACTTTGGATGAAAATTGTCAACATGCTGTTGATATGAATGATATCTTTGGATGATCATTTTCAAGCACCGTTGATATGAATGATAGCTTTGGATGATCATTTTCAACACACTGTTGATATGAATGATATCTTTGGATGATAATGTTGAGCACCATTGATAAGAATGACTACTTTGGATGATAATTTTTGAGTTAGTTGATATGAATGATTATTTTGGATGATAATTGTGAGCACCATTGATATGGATGATACTTTTGCATGCAACATTCATATGAATGATATTAAATTTGGATGACATAATTGGCATTTGGGAGAGATTTTCTCACATCATTAGGATCTTTGTAAACTATTTGCTACGCACTTCATAGTGTTTTCTATGTGCCGGTTGCATTATTGGTGGACCGCGGAATCTCTTTTGAGTGACAATTCTGACCGGTAATCGTTTGCCATAATGGTCTTTCTTCTGTATGTGTTGGTTTTGTTGTTGAACAAGGCCCCATCCAGTAAATACACAAAAATCAAACAATTTTCTAATGTGCGTCTACATAAATTCATAATGTTGTATTAAGAGTGTGATGGCCAACTTAGTGCACAATAGGTGCTGGTTTTTTTTCTGTGACCATTTTTCACTATTTGTCTGGAAAATAATTGGTGAAAACTTGGAAAACTTGTTGTTGCCAATCTCTATTTTTTTGTGTTAAATGTCACTCAAATGTGCAATCCAATGCGCCCACATGGCCTCATGTAAAGGAAAATAAATAATTTTTTTGAAATTTTTGCCAAAAAAGTAGAGATTTGATTTCCAAATTACCACATTTGCATCAAGTAATAATGGTTCATTGCCACCTTCTACAATGGGGAGATTTACATAGGAACATCCAAATCTTCTTTACCATTACCATATTGTTCGAGTCATACCTTCAAACTAATTAGGATTTACAGGTTCTCATTATGTTTTCATTTTTTTTCACAACCTGCCTCCTCCTCACAAGCTTTCTGAATTGCAAGGGATTCGATTTAAGAATACGGTTTATTGCAAAGGTTTTGCCTTCATTTAGCAAGAGTTGTCACACTTACATTGATAACTTGTTTTCAACTATGAAAGGAGCAACAAAGCTTTAAGTTCCAACCCTATAGATATGGGAGGATTTACAAATTTATTGGTAGATTTCTTTAAATATTAGCTAAGGTGCTTGATCTTCCTCGAGTGACATAAAATGCCATCGGATTCTAACTATTTAATGTTGAGGAGTTTGTTGTAAGAATTAAGTTTGTTTACATTTTGGTTTTGTGTGCATTCTTCATTCTTTGCATCTTTAGTAGAAACTTACAAAGTTGTTTAAGCTTGGTGAGTTATAGGTACATCCAAGGAAGAATGTGTGCTTATGAAAACTAGAATCCATTGACACCATCACATCCAAACCTCCCTAGGTCATCCTCAAGTCCTCATCCTCCTCTGTTTGTTTTTTTCTATTTTTTTCTTTTTCTACTTTTTTTTGTTTGTTCTTCTTTTGGTTGATTTGACCTTTGTTGTTCATCAAATAAGCAAAAGCTTCTTTTTCATTGAACATTTTGTAATACAAATCACATGAAATTATCAAATTGTAATTTTTTGAATTGTTTAATAAAGTCTCCCTTCACAATCTTGGGATTAATGACTTGATCTTAATAAATGCATAAAATTTGGCCTAACTTGACTAAAATGTCCACATTAACCAAGGGGGATGACCATTCTGACTAAAGGCTTAGAGCATGAAAGACACAAGTTACTTTTGACTAAGACATTTGATTAAAGTGATTTTTTCATTATGTGACAAACCAAACATGTAATCAAAAGGGACAAAGGCCCTTCAAGATGACCACAACTTAATCAAATCAAGCCAAATTCAATAGTGAGGGCTTAATCAAATTGACCATTGTGATTTCCCATTTAATCAAATTGGTCATTCTAATTTGACACTTTGTCAAATTAGCCATATTACTTTGGTTACTTAATCTATAGGTTTAGTAGGTCTAGGATACTTATTTAACCTAAATTCATAACTAATATGTTAGGTTAGGCTTAGATTATGTACCTAGCCTAGCATAATTAGTATTGGATAGGCTAAGTACATAACCAAAGCTTAGCAAGGTAGCTAGGTTAATAGGTTAAGTTAAGTAGCTTATAACTAATTAATTATTAACCTAAGTTGAACTATTAATTTAATTGGGTAACCTTGGCCTTACTAATAGCTTAGTTGGGTATGTCATAATTAAATATCCAAGGCTTAATTAGGTAGGCAAATTAGGTTAGGCTACAATAATTAGGAGATAGAACCAAATATGGACAACTCAAGCCTATTTAGTAAGTTAAAAGTAGGCCACGCTAATTAGGCCTCATATACCTAGTTAAACTTAGGTATTCTATAAGGAGCATAGGCATAAAAAGCTTGTTATAACTAAGTTTAGCTATGCATAGGCATATTAAACCTAATAGGTACTTGTAAGGCCTAAAAGGTTACCTACATGCTACCTTGAAGCACATGTAGGTACCCAAGGCTTATTACATTAACTAGTTGATATTTTATAATTAATAATTAATATTATTAATTATTTAAAAATCAACTAGTAACATGTAAAATATACCTATATACATAGTACCTAATAGTAAGTACATAAGTACATGGCATAACCTCCTACCTACATAAGTAATGTAAAAAAATTAAAGTTCATTGATTAATATTACAATATGTACATCAAAACAAAAAGAAATCAATCAAGTTCATTACAATATGATGACAAAAAGTTTCATCTTTTGAAGTGGTGGTACAATGGTAAGGATTTGATTCCCCAAAATGGAGGTGAAGAATTCAAGTCCTCATGCTTGCAACCTTGGCTACCTATGTTACCTTTGCCTTAGATAGCCTAGAAAAGTAGCTTAGGCCAATTTGACAAGTGGGCTAAAGTTAACCATGTTATATGCAAAGTTAACATGTCATTAACACTTTAACCTGGGTCCTTCCCCCTTACCACCTTGGATGTTGTCAAAGGGAGGAGTCACATTTTATCACTCAACTTCTATTCCCCATATTCCTTAGTTCTACCCTAATAGTTTCAACTAATTCCAAAGCAACCCCACTTCTCCTAACAACTATTTTCCTTGTCTCTTAGTTTGTAGTTCCTTCTTTTGTTTGTTGTAAACAACAACCCCACTTCTTCTTCTAACAACTCCTTTTCTTTAAGTTTCTTGATTATAATTTCCCTTTCCCTAGCTATTATGGACAACGAACCTTTCTTTCTCTATTCGCTCCTTTCTTAATTCACCTAACCAACTACAACCTTAATCTAGTTATACCCCTTCCACCTTCAACATTAATTCTCATACAATTTAGCAAGTTCTTGCACACACACTCCTCACATCTTCAAGAAGAAGGTATAATCCATTGCTTAAAGTTCAAGTACTCCCAAGTCTTGCTCCCAATTATCTCCTAATATTACATCCTTATAGTCCCCCATTGCCAGACTTCCTAGTTCTACAACACTTCCAAAAGCTTCTACTTTACACAAAAAACAATCTCACTCCTCACATGGGACAACCCCCCTTAGTTTATGAGTTCTCCCCCCTTTTTAAGAGGGCAACCCATATCTTCTTGCTCCTATGCCGACCACCCCCAAAATCCAATTTGTTTTCATTTTTCTACCCCTATATCTTTATTCAAGAAATAGGTTCAAGTACCTTTCCTCATCCTCCCCCCACTAACCTCCAATCATCATACAAATGAACACCTCCCTTTGAACAACTAGCACCCCACCACTTGAAGATCTTGCCTCCAATCTCAAGGACGTATGTTGATTAAACTGCCTTTTGATAAGCTTGTTTTTTCATGATACTCTGGCCTCCTTCCTTTCCCACCTCTTTCAACCTCTCATGATGCCCCAAAACACCACCCCTCATCTTTACAAACATCATCATCATTCCTCCCTCCTCACACCCCTTCATGTCCCACACACTTAGGAAAAAGGAAAAGAGATCAACAACAACTTTCTCTCTTCACAACTCCACAAAGACGCCATCATCACCTTCCTGACCTAACCCTAATTGCTAAAAATTTCTAGGAAGCTCACCCACCCCACATCTAAACCTTCTTATCTAGCAAGTTTGGCCTAACTAAACAAGGATAAGGTATCCAACCTTATCTTAATCCAACTAACCTACTCCTTCCATTAACCTAATTAGGCCATCCACCCATCTAGTCTTACAAGGATAAGGTCATAGGCACTAGCCTAACCCTTTAAACCTTCTAGTTAACCCCAAAACTTCCTTAGTCGTCCTACATTTCTTTAATCAAAATTGGGTTAAACTAACTTTTGCCCAACACCACCCCCTTTTCAAATTGTCCTCACGTCCTTGAAAGGACGAGCCTTTCCTAGTGCATGGTTCGGTTCTATAATTTCAAGAGGGACTACTAATAGCGTATTAACCTCCATGGCCACCCCTATTTTAAAAAAGGGGGTTGCCCTGTTACCTTGGATCCCCATCCTAAATCATCCAAAAAAATTACTTGTGGGACATACCTTTTAATGTCTTAGCCAAGGCTTTCCAAACTGGGGTTCTTCCAATAGGCAACTTCTTCGATTTAGGGCTACCCATTTCCTCATCTGGTTCCTTTGCCATTAATAAGTTATCATATTCACTAAAAGGAAGTTTTAAGGGTTCCTCAATTAACCCCATATCCACCTTATCCTTGGGAACCAAAATAAGCTCCTTGTAGCAAATAGTGATGAAAGTTGAGCCAACATAGGTGGTTATTGATCTCTCTCGAAACCCCTTCTAGAATTGGGTTATTTCATAACACATTTGTTGCTTGAAGAGTTCTGCCCAATCTACATCCACCCCCTCCTCAGCTTGTAGTATGTTTGTAAGTACATAACAAGCAACATGGGTAGATGCAAATTAAAGTGGCCCATTATGGATTCATAGAAAACATCGAAAAAGTTCGTATTTTGACCTTTTTTTTCGAATTCCAATGATTGATGGTCAAATTTAGTATTATTTTGATGTTATTTTTATTTAAAAAATCAAAGCCCTTCTAGATGTCCTTGTTCTATGCTTCTCCCGAAAAAATCAGCCTAAGAAATTTTTTAATCGAGTTAAATATGGACTTTACAAATTTCAAGCATTTTCACATTGATTAAAAGTCCATAACTAATATTTTAAAAATAATTTGATGTTAATTTGTTCAAACTTGTGTTCATTAAAAAAAAAAGTCATTGTATTCTAAGTCTTTATAGAGAATATGAAAGTATTTAGGTCATTTCAAAGTCCATATATCAAATAATTTGCCAATTGGCAAGTCCACAAGTTCAAGTTACAAAGTCCATAATTGTTTTACCTTAATGAGTTATGCAAAATAATTTGCATACTCATTTATATAATTAAGTTGAAACTTTAAATCCAAGTCCCTAAAATGAAATTAATATATATGCGCATAATTATGAAGCTTCCAATCACAATACCTTGTAGAATTTAATATTATGACATAAAAAGTGAGCCACTTTAGCTTGCATTTAACCACATGGCTAATTTTTTTTCAAAGTCATAAGGCCTTAAACAACCCCTTGAAATGTAACTAGTAAGGAAGGGTAGCCTCATTAACCAACCATCCAAATTTGGAAAAGTAGAAATCTAGGGAGAACAAGTGGCTAGGGTCCTTCATATTATTGGTTTTTCAAGAGGCTATGGATGTCCCATCTTTGAATTGAAAAACTCGTAGTAAGGTTTCCCAAGACACGTTTGGTTGCCCTTACCTTTGGTCTTCATGGCAGAGGTTAAGAAGATAAACAACCCCCCATGAATCACAATATCCAAAGGGTGGGTTGAATTTATAATTACCTCCTATCAAGGTCGAAAGTCATCGTATTGAGTTTTCTTCACTACCTCCTACTACCCAACCTCATTATCACCTACTTAGAATCTCGTGAAGCCCCTAGGCTTCCTCCTTGTTGGTCTGGAGCTTTGCAATGGCAAGGTCTCCTATGATCGCTTGTGGAAATGCGGTGGATTCCAAGCCCACTCCCTTGATGGCCATGACCTCTAAGCCAAGTCAAACACTTTTGGTGTTGGGGGCAGTTGGTTGCTAAAAACCAATGTTGAGCTTGGTGCCAACGTTGAACTTGGTGGCAACATCAAACCCTACAACTTTTGACCTCCCCCCCCCACTTCACAATACTGGGGAACCAAAGCTTCTAAACCCTCCCCCTTTGTTGCCAACCCTTGCACATCTCTATCTCCACCCCACAAACTCCTTGGTCAAGTCCTGAGCATGAACCTCACATTGCTCGTTCCTATTTGCACACAACTAAAGTGTGGTGGTTTGCGCAAATGCTCAAAACACAAAGGTTCATCTAACACTTCAGAACAAAGGTTGGGCGATGGTAAAGCACCCTATCAAGTGGGTATACTAATAGTTTAACATTATTTAGCCCATGTGACCTTGAGAGGGATTCCTCCTGGTCAAGGTTGGGGAAATGGGAGGTAGCTTGTGGGCTAGGCCCCTAGGTATTACAATAGGTCACATCTATTGCCACCCCTTTAGGTTCCCCTTTTGATAGAGGTCTTTCATCATTGGGATAATGACTAGCGAGCTCTTATTTGGGTAGTGGCCTATTAGGTTGAAGTGCACTAGGGGGCCTTCAGCAACTCACTAAAATAGCCCCTACAAGATAAGTAACAACTTCTAAAAATGGTCCCCCACTAAGGATATGCTCAAAATTTCAACAATGTCATCAAAGTTGATTGATGACATAACACCGCCAAAAACAACATTCTAGTGCTCTTATTGAATAATAAGTGGACACTCATTTATTCACAAATAAATCATGGAAAAAGAGGAAAAACCTAAATCATCACCCATTTTATTACAAGGCACCCAAACCTTAACCTCTGCAAATCTTAATTTCCATGTAAACCCTAACTTCTATTATAAACCTTGAACCTTATTATAAACCCTAAAAATAAGCCCTTGGGACATTTTTCCATTAAGGGAATTTATGACAAAATCTATCATAAGAGCCCATTTCCATTCTATTTTTTCACCTATTGGGCTAACAATCATCTCACAACTCTAACAACTCCACATTGATCTAATGCAACAACAATTAAAGGTATTAATCAAACTATGAGTTGTCATAAGATCACTTGTGTCATTTTTAATTTATTGAACCTACAGGAATCCTTTATGTAACCAAAAGATAGCTGGCAAGTAGTTAGTTTTTCAATTCATTGGCATTCTATAGTTTTATTTTTTAACTGCAATGGAAAGCCACTGGTGTAATAAGGTCCTCATTGGTGGTTGTCCATGGGGGTGTTAGGATCACAACTTACTATTTGTGGTTGTGATCATTTATTCAATTGAAAGAGACCCTTATACCTAACCCCCAAAACCCTAGATTTTATTGTAAACCTTGAAGTGTGAACCATGTTCTTTCTAAAGGGAATAACATCATATTGAAACCCTAAAAAATCCCTCTTTCATTTTGATTACCAAAGTAAATTAATTAACAAAGCAATATGTGTTTCCCACATGTGGAGAACCAAAGATTATGACGTAATTTGGGTGCAAACAGAATAAAACAAACCACACCCACATGTTTTTTGACTATTTTTGTGATTGTTTTGTGAGAAATGTTCTTAGAATATTCTTGGAATATATTTTTAAAACTCTTTGAAAAATCTTTAAATTTTTTAATTTTAAATTCATACTATTTTATTAAGGTTTATGTTAAAATTTCGGTAAAAAATGTTATTTTCAAAAAAATTCAAATTCATTTACAAGTCCTTTTACTATTTAAAAACAAGCATTACAATGTCTAATAAGTGTTTTTGTTATTTTTTACTCATTGGATTAATTTCAAATTAATTTAGATGTTCCCATGATATATTAAGAATACAACTATGTAAACAAATCTTACAATTTCAACATCAACTTAAATTATGACTTTAAAACATAAAAAAATCAAGGAAGTGTTACACTTGCTGTGGTACATATTATTATGACTTCACCAATTTGGGTTTGTGTGCAAGTTCATCTTCCTTTGAAGTTGGAACTACTTCAACAAAGAGTTTAAAAACAAGAAAAATACTTGGCAGGGTGAACGTTAAGCCATAAAAGTGACTCAAGGTTTAGGACTTTATGAAGATCAAAACCCCTATCTATTTCATCTTGTTGCTTCCCTACTTTTCCCGCACCCCATCAAGCTAATGTGTGTTGCCTTTAGATAAGTACCTCATAGCTAATGATCTCATTTGATGTTAATTGGGATTTTGAAAAGGTCACTCTTTTCCTTTCCTCATTAATGTCCATTAATGTCCATAGGAAGGGAAATAATAAGCCACTATTTGCCTTACGTATAGTGATTAAAATTATAAACTCACAAACTATTTGAACTAAAACATGATACAAATGGGTCAAGTTTAGTATGTATGGCCCTCAAAAAGTAGGATGATGGAAAGTGTAATTAAATTCTTTGATTTTAAATCCATGGAAAAAACTGAAAATTTTCCATCAATAATGTCCTAAAATGATAAAAGATTTAATGAACCTTAGTCCCTACTCTCCTTTATTTGTCATTGTCTAGATGTTGAAAATGTGGAATTTGTTAACCATGATTTAGGTTTTAGGTTTTCTTTGACATTTAGGTAAATTTGTGCTTTAGATGTGAATTTTTAGATTAAACTACATTCTGAATTTTTTGAGTGCCAAAAGGGTTGGACCTGAAATGGATTGAGCCATGATTTATCGAAAGGTCTCCAAGAATAGGCTTCCCTTCCTCAAGTATTTCAACAATGTTATTTTATATAATCTAAGGAAGTTCAACCTTTTTTGGTTTGGTATCTTTGTGTAATTTGCCTTAAACATGGCCTTACATGGATTTTATTCACCCCCTCTATTCACCTCTTCTATTAATTAGTTCATGAATATGACTACCCTCCTATTTTGTTCTTTTTTGGAAAGGGCCATTACCAAAAGAACATTTCCTGCAGTGTTAAATATCTTAATTTGGACCAATGTTATTTTTGGGAATTATTTTTTGTAACCAAAGTGGCAACCAGCCATAAGAAAATGTAGAAAAAGTGGTCATTGCTCCTAGGAAGATATAGCCAAATTTGGCTATAAATCAGAAATCAAATACCAATATTTATTCATGTTTCTATATTTTTGGCTATGAAATGAAAACCAAGAATAAAAATCTAGCAATTTTGACATTTTTTCTTCTCACTTCTAGTGATTGAAAACCTACAAATTGTACTATCTAAAGTCACATATTTTGCACATTAGGAGATACTCTAAAACCCCCTTTGTAGTAGAGCTTGAAGGCCTATGACCATTGAAAAAGAAAATTTGTGATTGGAGGAAATGATTTGTCATGGTATAAATTCACATTACACAAAGCTTAAAGGGCTATTTAAAGGATATTATTTCATGGTCTAATAAAGTTCCATCTAGGCTTGCTTCAAAGAGAACTTGGGAACCCATTAAACCATGGCCCCAAAATATTCCCATTGATTTTATTCTCCTTTATTTTTTCATAACTTTATGGAATTTGTTTGACTATTTTTGGCTAAAAATTGATGGTTGTAAATTATTCATTTGCTAGGATTTTTGGTTTTGATTAGGTTTACAAAAAAATTTAAAACTTTTGGTAGAAATTGATTGTTGTAAATAATTCATTTGTTAGGATTTTCTCTTTTGAATGGGTTTATGGACTTCTTTTTACTTTTTGGATAAAAATGGGTGTTATTGTTTAATTAACTTGGCAATCGCCTCCCCTAATGTCTTCTTGAGTTATTGGTTCTTCATTATGCCGATCTTTTTGTACAAGTTAGGGTTTAAATTTGTGGGCATTTACTAGGAGAAACTCCTCCTCATCCATGCTCCTTAGAAAGACTATGTTATTCCTTAACACCCTTTGAACAATGTGAGGCCCCTTCCACAACAAATTGAACTTGCCTGGCTTTATCTTTTACTTCCTTTGGGTACCACATCACATATTGCAGGTTTTCCCTTGGTGATTCCATACTTGACTCTAGCCCTAAATTGCTTCATTATTATGGCTAACCTCTTCCCTCCATTCATCTAGAAGACTGAGGTCCTCCATTCGGGCCATTAAGGCTACTAATTGACTATAATTCAAACTACAACCCATCTATAGTAAGAAAGTACTAGAAACTCCAGAGGTAACAAGGGCTGGAAACCATAAACTAGTTGAAATGGGGTATGTTTAGTGCTAGTCTTGTAAGAGTTCTGACAAGCCCAAAAGGCGGTTGGCAATTTTACATCCGAATTTGTGCAGTTGGAGTTGATTATCTTCTTCAAAATGCCCTCTAACACCTTAGGGTGTGTCTTTCTTGTGGTTTATCATGAATTTCGTAATTAACATTTCAATAGTTTCATTGATGAACTGGCCCCCTTGGTCATTGATTAACTCCAAAGGGCAACCAAATCTGATGATGATGTGTTTAGAAAGAAATCGAGCAGTTACAATTGTTGTGTTGTTTGTGAGAGCCTTGGCGTCTGTCCACTTCACGGTGTAGTCTATGGCAACTAAAATATAGTAATTCCATGTTGAACGAATAGGGGGGTTTATTGGGCCTACAAATTTTATCCCTCATTACACAAAGGGAACAATAGGGATGATGGGAATAAGAAGGAGGGAACTTAGCCCTTGGATAGGTCCAATCCTTTGGCAAATGTCACAATTGCGACAAAAACGTCATACATCCTTGTGTAATGAAGGCCACCAATATCCTACCACCAAGATCTTATGAATTGTGATGAGTGGTCCAAAATGGCCCTTTACTGGTCCATCTAGAGTTGTTATAGGAATTTGTGTGCCTCTGTAAAAAAAACACATGTGTGGACGATCCCATCCCCACATAGTTTATGGAGCTTCCCACCCACTAATGAATAGGGTAAAACTTTGACGGCTAACCTTTTCTGCTTGTCTTTAATTAGGGTTTTGCAGAAAGTACATGTTTCTAAGTAATGTTGTAGAGGACTAGCCCAATCTTCATGGATGGTATACAAACCTATCCCCAAATCTTCTACTATGTCATCATGGGTAAACCCCCCCCCCCCCAAGTCTCTAATCTAGATAGGTAATCTAACACAACATGCTCCTTCTTTGGCTTGTAAATTACTTCAAAATCAAATTCCAATAGTAGTAGCAACCATCAAGCTATGTGACTTGAGATGAGGAACCTATTCAACATGTAAACCAGGGCTTGGTGATCCATAAAAAAAATGAAGTGGTTGGCTAAGAAATAATGCCTAATTTTTTTCACCACATAAATCATTACTAATGTTTCCTTCTCTATGGTGGTGTAATTTTTTTCAACTTGGTTTAGGAGCGTGCTTGCATAGTAAATTGGAAGGTCCACCTTGTTGTCATGCCCTTGGGTCAAAACAGTCCCAAATATTGTGGCTAATGCATCAATAGGAACATGGAACTCCTTGGTTCAATTAGGGGGTATCAGTATTAGTCTTCTAATGAATGTGGTTTGGAGTTATCGTCGAAAGGCTGACTCCATTTTGTTGCCCAATGAAAATTGCTTGTCCGTTTTAGTAGATGCCTTAATAGTTCCGTTCTTACTGCAAAATCCTTGATGTATTGTTGATAGAAATTTTCCATGCCCAAAAAGGATAAGAGCTCCTTAGCATTTTGAGGATGACTCGCATGTTGGATCGCTTCAATCTTTTGTGGATCCATCAACAACCTTTCCTTACACATAATATGGCTTAAGAGGATCCCTGAATGCACACCAAAATTATATTTTTTAGGGTTTAAGTTGATCCCCACCTCTTAACATTAACAGAAACACTTATCCAACAAGTGTAAATGGTTGGTCACATCTCCATAGACAATTAAGTCATCCGAGAAAACTTGCATGATTCCCCAATGTATTCCCAAAAGGCCTTGGTGATAGTTCGTTAGAAGGTGGCCGGGGCATTGCATAACCCAAAAGGCATTACCATGAATGAAAATGCCCCCCACTCAATGATAAAAGTAGTTTTCTCCCTATCCTCTACCCTAATTTTAACTTGATTATAACCACTAAACCCATTAGGAAGGAGTATAATTCTTTACTTGTTATTGAATCCATAACTTCATCAATGAATGGGAGAGGGTATGGATCCTTTTTTTGTTAGAGAGTTCAATTGCATGTAATCCACACAAATGCACAACTTCCCATTCTTTTTGGGCACAATTACAATGGGGGATAACCATTTCATCAATCCTACTAAAATGATGAACCCAACATCCACCAAGAGATCCAAATCCTCCTATACCTTGCATGTGTAATTGGGGTTCATCCAATATCGATGCTAATGGGAAGGGGTGGCTCCTTCTTCAAGATCTATCCAATGCTCACAAATGGAAGGTGGGATACCTTTCATGTCTTGATAGCTCCAAGTGAACACACCTTTATATTCGTGAAAAAATGTTTCAGTGCCCTTCAAAAATTCCCCACTAGCTTCAACGCTTATTTTCATTAGTTGTGGAACCTCCGAGCTCCTTAAGTTGATATGGGTGAATCATTCTTAAGGAGTTAAATTCCATCCCAAAATAGTACAGCCCCTGGTTTCTATTCCTTGGTGGGTTCTTTGTATATGTCCACTAACTGTTCCTTGGTTGCACGGGAATGCATACGATATACCTCCATGTAGTCCTCATTAAGGGAGGCTACCCCAATGGATTTTTGAGGTTGATTGCATTTCCTCAATGCTCCGACCTTGTAAAACTTCGCCGAGTTGGGAATATTTTTCATGTCTAATTCTACAATGGGTTCTAATTCTGGATGGGTCCTCAATACTTGGTCTTCTCCTTCATCAATCAAGTCCACCATTCAATTGTACATTTGAAGTGCTAATGGTTGGTGGCATGGTTGAATTGAATAAATTGTGTGGGTAGGGACTACTATTGTCCTACCTACGATGGATAACAAGAATAAGTTTATGTGGGTCCAAATTTTTTTAAGTGTACCAAAATCTTGTCATAGCATCACCTTTTTCCATCTTTTTTTATCATGTTAAAACATGGATGATTATGAATGAAATTTAGAATTTTAATGGTCTAAAATATAGCCTTCTGAATTTTTTGACAACTTTTGACTCATTATTTTTTATGGGGATCAAAATATAAGGTAAAAAAGGACTGTAATAAAGACTAGGCCCTTTATGTCTTGTGTGGTACACCTTAAAAGATTTTCACCCATGCTCCCGTCATGATGGACCTTAGCTTGCCATAGCCATAACCTACCTAGTAACATGGAATCCTCATTATTGAGTCCTTCCATCCTAAGTATTGTTGCAGTAATAAGGAACTCCAAGCCGAATATCCAAATTGAAAGGTCCTTGAGCATCCTCATGGGTTGGATGCATCATTGATCTACCATCTTTACTTGGAAAGGTGAAGGTTGCATCCCTTACAATCCTAACCATATTTGAAAAGAATCCATAATAATATTCATTCCCAAACCCCCATCAATTAAGGTGTCCGTCAGTTTATGGCCTGCCACTTCAACAATGATCATAAGCATCTGAACGTCCATAGAGGTAGCCTAAAAAAATCCCACTTCTTCTCTACCTTGTGGTTCTTCCTCAAAGGCAGAAGAATGTGGTGAGCTAAGTAGTTGCCCAATTTAGGGGCTAATTTTAATAATTGTCTTAAAGACACAATCACTTTAATGTCCAACCATTGTTGGCTATAAGCTCATGCGAGCCTTACTTAGCAATCAAATGCACCCTCATATTGATGTGTAAGGAATGAAAGCTTGATAATTGAGGCCAAGAAGTTGTAAGTTGTTGTGATCTACTTTGGACACCACTTAAGTGGTCCTCCTTGATGGGAGGTGGTTTTTTAAACAAGCCTTTTAACCCATTGTCACTTGGACCTAAAGCATCCAAGAACTCATCTTTTGAAGGTGGTAAGCCTTTCTCCTTGACATGGTTGTCCACCATGTCTCCTACCACGTGGGGGGTCCCATTAGCTTGGAAAGGGGTTGGCATTTTTTCTCCTATCCCTTCTTGTAGTTGTTAACAAAAAGTCATCATCTCTAAGCTCAACTTTTGGTCTTCATGCCATTGTGTAGGTACAATACGAAGGACTGGGGGATGACCATTCTACGCCGACATAAGTCCCCCCTCTCTTGCCCGTAATTGACTTTTGGTGGTCATTACCACTATTAGCTCCCTTGTGTTCTCATCCTTTCCCCATGGACCTCCCATGATGCCCCAAAGCACCACCCCTCATCCTTACAAACATTATCATCAGTCCTTCCTCCTCACACCCCTTCATGTCCCACGCACTTAAGAAGGAAGAAAGATCAACAATAACTTTTTATCTTCACAACTCCATGGAAACACCATTATCACCTTCCTAGCTTAACCTAATTGCTAAAAGCTTTTAGGAAGCTCCCCCCCCCTCTTACATCCAAACCTTCTTACCCAATACGCTTGGCCCAATTGGACAAGGATAACGCATCCAACCTTATCATAATCCAACTAACCTACTTCTTCTATTAACCTAATTAGGCCATCCACCCATCTAGTCTTAAAAGGATAAGGTCATAGGCACTAACCTAACCCTTTATACTTTCTGGTTAACCCCAAAACTTTTTTAGTTGTTTTAAATTTCCTAATCAAAATTGGGTTAGGCTAACTTTGGCCCAACATGCCACCTAATGTGGCCTATCATAAGTGGCTTAATTTAAATTACCTAGTTTAAGTAGCATTGATTACATAAGGTAGGTAAGTAATTTAATTTTCATTTTTTTACATTAATTATTAAGTCATATAGGTAGCTAAATAAACAAATAATTTGATTTATTATTATTTATTATTGAAATATTTATATGTATGTATTTATATTTTTTGTTGCCCAAATATTATTGACCAATCAAGAAGACCTAGTTCAAATGACTAGGTCCAAATCGACATGTCCAAAATGGAACTTTGGACAAGTTGGACATGGTCACAATAGGGTTCTTTTTAACCAATTTTCCAATTAAAAATACCACATTTTCTTATAGTTAATTTTTCATGCAATTCATTTTTAACTTGAAGGAAGACCCACATGGTTCCACATAATTAAATTATAAGTAACAATCATTGGATTTCTTATCGTTTATTGCAATGACTCATTTTTTGCATTTCATTTAGAGATAGTCACTAAAAATGTTTTCATTAATTTGAACAACTTCTACATCTTGGTCTTGCAAGTCATCCTAAAGGCGATCGCCATCTTTTGTTATGTGCTACACAAAATCCACATCATCCCTAATTTTTTGTGTGTATGTTGATATCTAACATTAGTACCTAGTTTAATTGTTTCATGTTGTATTTGCAAGTAGTTTAAAGAGTGAACTATTTTGCTTCAATGTTTAAAGTTATTTTAGCTTGTGTTGAACCATGTTTTCAATGCCTAATAGAACTCTACTCCATATAATCAGGAGCAATCAATAATAATGTTTCTAGTATCTTGAGCGTTTATTATTGTTAAATTTTTAGTGAAGACGATCTTTCTATGTTAATTTATGAAAGTTGCAAATTGACCATAACTTTAGGTCTAGATCCTTTAGTTCTCAAGGCAAGATCTCTATCTACATGGTGGCACATTTACAAACCACAATTTTGAAGTATCACATTTGAATTTAAATCATTTTGCAATATTTGCTTCAATTTTCTTGTAATGCATTTTTTATAGGCCAAAATCTTAAGACTACTACATAATGATCACTCCAATTTGGAGGTCAGATTTATTTTAAAGATGATGTGCATTTTGAAGAAAACATGTATACATTTTCTTCACTATAATAACAAATTTGGGTGGCCAAAACTATATGCACTTCCTTAAACTCCTTTTGTTCTTTTGATTTGGAAAGAAGGCCAAAATGTTTATGCTAGTGACAATCTTCTTCTTGATTGAATTGGCAATATGTGATCCAAATGTCAATGGTTTTTAGTTGCTAAGTTCACATGGATGGTTTCATCTACTTATAGGAGGAGCTAGTGGGGAAAATACTATACTTTCTTGAAAACCCACATAAGATTAATAAAGTTTTATTGGAAAAGTTGAAGTAAGTATAAGTAATTTCTTTTCCTTTGCCTATACAATAATCCTTGGCTAAGTTAAACCTAAAATTGAAGCTAGGTGGCATTTGAAATGTTTTATCAAATGTAAAAATCTTGGTATTCATCTAGATGTCAATACTAACCATGAACGAAACATGAATTTGAGAATAAGGGCATTAAATGAATTTTGATGAATTTAGGTTAGTCCATAAAACTTTCTTTTTTTTATGGTCTTTTTTTTGTTTAAGAATTTTTCACCCCTTTTATTCCTAGCTTAATTAGAAGTTAAGTATTGTCAATTCTTTTAAACATTGTTTATCACTCTAATCCCAATTCAAATTGCTTTCAAGTTTTTTATTATTTTAACCTCACAAGGAGTTATGTTTAATTGATTGGGTTTGTATTTTGTGGGAGTTAAAATCCTTGATATGGAAATCTAGATATGCTAGAGATGCAACTAAGAACTGCAAAGAAAAGATCATTTAGAAAGAGAATACCAATAGGTTACCTAAGGGTAATTTGGCTTTTGTGCTTACAATAAAAAGGATCAAAATCCTTTGTAATAAGTTTCTTCTATGTATGGTTGTCAATTGTTGTTAACACAACTTGGTGATTTGAATCAATGCTTATTGTATGCAATATCTTTGAATTGAAAGTAGCCAATTTTCATTTACATATGTGATTATGGTAAGCTAAACATATGGATATCATGAAAGTCCATGGATACATATTGTGGGGAATAGGTTATTCAAGCTTTTAAACCAAGCAAGTAATTGTGGACATGGTAAAGTACATAACATGTAGAAACGACAAAATAAATCCCCATCCATATGTCTCATAACTTTGTTCCAGTTGTTAGTTCTCAAGTTTGTTTTTTCCAATACATGTTGATATCATACATAGGACCATGCATTTTAATTCTCTTTTTTTTGGTAAATGGTAGTTATATTGTATGTTGCATCAAAATTGCAACATGGTCATTTGTTGCTTAAAATTGATGTTGATGTTGTACCAAAACCTATATTTACATTGTCAACTTGTTTGGCTTTGCCAACCTAAGACAAAATTGCATCACTAATTTTCATGTTATGCTATAATTGCAAAACCTTGCCAAACAAAAAGCCAATAGAATGCAACAAAACCAATAAAAAATTAAGTCAACCATTAGCCTTCAAACCAAAATAGTTCATTTACAATATGTCCTTTAATTATCTACACTTTTACATGACGTCTTAAAACATGTCCTCCAAGTCTAAGCCTTAATTTGGACCACTATATATGCTTTAATTAGTAACAAAAGGTGTTTTATATCCCTTTGAAATAATTTGTAGTCTCTTGAGTTTGTCAATAACCTACATATAAATTTTTGTAGCCTTAATTGTTGAAGTTAGTTTTCAAGGATGTGTCTTGGGAAAAATTGGGTATTTATTTTGTCCTTCCTACATGCCATGTACCTTACCATCTATGGCCCATAGTGACGAGAAATGTATCAAAACTAGTTGGTGTTTACAATCAAATAGTTGAAATCATCTCTCATCATATTACCATGACTTTGTTTGTTGGTGTTTGCTACAATTTTTATTAGTTGTTAATGTTATGTGATTACAATTAAATTTTCCTGACACCATGGCACCTATAAAGAACCTTAATATGGTTCACCCTATAATGCATATTCTCTAAATTTCACTCAAGTTTAGGTACAATTATTATTTGCATTGAAATTGGTGAACTTGAGTCTAAAATCCTTGTTGCATGCACTTCCAAAACAAGGAAGGTTTCATGGCAAATCCAAAGAAATTTCCAAGATACTTGGGTAGCCAAATTCCTTTGGGTTGAGTTAGTCTTAGTTGTAGATGGCCAAATGCACCATGTGAGGTATAAGATCTACATAGAAATTGAGTGCAAGGATAAGCTTTTGGTGCCCAAGTTGGATGGGCTCCATAAACATAGTGGGAGAAGGAAATGTAAGTGACCTACACCTAGACAAAAAGTAGGTGAATTTTAGACTAGTTCTAATAGTCAACATGCAAAAAAGGAAAGGATATATGGCACTACATGGCTTGATTATGTTATTGACCAAGTGGTAAATGCAAAGAGCTCTTGCAAGAAAAAAAAAATTCTTCAATTTGTTACTATGTTTCATTTATTGAAATAAGGTGATTGATGATAGATTATGAGTGCATGAAAAAAAAATTGCATTTTTAAAGGTCAAGAAGATTCTCAAGAAGGGTGGGAGATGGCAAATTCTATGCATAACACTTATGAGGTTAGATAGTCTACACAAATGAAAAAAAAACGTAATTATAGCAATTTTATCCAATGTTGAAATCATTTTTGTATACTCCATTTAAAAGTTTCCATTGTTCAAAAGATGATGACCTTTAGTTTTTAATCAAAATTTTAGATTAATTAGGATTAAAGTAATCAAATTTTTACAATTTTTAATTAATCTCCTTTTTTATTGTCACTAGCATCCACTACATGGCACATAGGTGCAATTTGGTCATGCAAACAATTTCAAGCCTACCGTTGGTTGCAAAAATTGAAGCCTTATTGCAATTCTTGTATGTCGATTTTTCTCACTTTCCTAGGAGGCACATGGGGCATGGGAAATTGGTAAAAAATCTTTCAAACAAAAGGTTTGAAAATCCTTCACAATTTCAAAACTTAGTGGATATCCATGCTTGGACTTGCCAAACATGTTTTGGTTTAGTATAAAAGTCTTGTGGTGAAGATGGGTGATGGCCTTGCTAGGAATGCAACTATAAAGAACAATTATGAATTGTCTGTGATTACAACACTATCTTAGGATTGACTTTTGTGTGTTGCCCATGTTGAAAGCAATACATAACTTGTGCAAGCTTTACGATCTTGTGACTTCTATCATTGTCATTAATGTTAATCTATATGCAATGCACATGGACCCATTGAAGAGGTATGATCACCCCAAATTTCAAATGTCTAATGATTTGGTGTGTAATAGTTGTGATGCATTCCGCATGGTGTCATGGTACTTGGAGTCAAGACCCCAGGTGAATATGTTGCATTTCCATTCAATAGTTTGTTTATGTTGCACAGGACATGTCCCAATGTGTCTATGGTGATAATAGAACATTAGGAAATGGTTGTCTATTCTATAAAAGACCAATGTACATGTGCAACAAAAGGACTTATACAAGAGCTTGAGAGGCACTTCCATATTGATGACCTAATGAATGCAACTAGGATCATTTTTCCTTGGTGTTGGGAGGCACCTAATATGGAAGTGACATCTCCTAATCACTTGGCAATTCTAAAAGAAAAATTTGCCATCACAAGCCAATATCTATAAGTGGTTCCTTGGTTACTAGTTTGTTACATCCAACATTCTTTAACCAACAAGCATAGTTTTGTGCTATAACCATGAATAACAATTCCAATGGTGCTTTACATCCACCACCTAACTATAACCCCACAACAAATTATGGGGATGTTTGGCCTCCAATGCCATTGTGTGTCAAAAGTTGTTGACGTATTTAAAGCTTGTGGAGTTGATCATTATTGTCTAGTCCTAAGTAGTGTGGAGGACAACTTATCCACAATCAAGTTCATGAAATATAACCTCTATAATTGTTTGATTGTCCTTTTGGACTTGGTATGCTTAAAAGTTTTACAAGCTCAAAATTTTCCCCCTTCTACATTGCAATCCAAAAGTGGGGTAAAAAGAAATTGTGTTATGGATAATAGTAAAGATATGGTGCCAACCTAGTATGTCAAGGGATTGTTGGTTTTGTGCCAACATTTGCAAGCACAAATGTATGGTTGTTTCTACCCAATTTTGAAATATTTATCTATTCCCCAATTTTAGGGTAGTTTGGCTTGGGAAATCTAATAATTCAAGGTTGGCCTCCATTCCAACACGTTTATTATGCATTCATCACATTTTGTTGTTTATTTTGTTGTAGAATTCTAATTGGGTTGGGTGAAGTGGTTAGGCTTTTGCAAGTTGTTTTGGGGGATAGAAAGGAAAGAACGGTGCAACAAATTTGCCCCATCACAATAGACTAGAACTAATAGTTTAGAAGTTGTTTAGATTCTAAGGTGGCTTGTTTTGTGTGGATCATTTTCCATTCCAATTGGAGAGAATCCTTATAAAGGATTGAGGTTCAACAGCTTTGGATGAGATCCCTATGTCAATTAAACCCTAAACATTTGTCATGGTTGCCAACTTTTATAAATTTCAACATTAAATACCAGTATGTAGATGCATCTATGGTTCTCTTGAAAGAACTTTATCTTTTTTGAAGATCCATTGACTTCTTCTCATTTCTTTTTCCTCTTGATTATCTATTGAAATCCAAGTGGAAGTTCTTTCTTTTGTTGTGTTTTATAAATTGTTCCAATTTAAATGGTTATGAACATTCATTAGTGGATGCATATTTTTTAATGTTCAGATTTATGGTGATGGGGATATGCAATAGGATGTAAAATTGCATATTCATGGTTAAGGTATCCAAAAGGATAGACTAACAAAAAGAGTGTTGCAAATGACTATTTTGATTTCTTATAATATTTGTTGCCTTGTAATTATAGTGGATTGTTGTATGCCTCTACTTAAAATGATATCATGTTAAAAAATTAAGAATAAATTAGATACAATACAAATGTCCTTTTTAGTATTATTGAATAAATTGAATCCTTGTTTTAATTATAATTTTTATTTTAAAAGAATAAATAAAAATGCATTAAATAATGTAATTGATTTCAATTTTGTTTCATGGATAAATAATGTTTACATTTATGTTTAACAATTTTTATTAAATGCATTTTATTAAATCAGACATGATAATTTTGAAAGTTAACATAGTTCAATCTGAAAGCAAGAAATAAAAAATTGGCCATTTGATTGATTGTTTGTATTCACCAAATTCAAATTTGTGACCCTAGTGTGGATAGCATGTGCAAGAAATAATCATGTAAGAAAACATGTCAAGTTGACTATAAAATTTTATGTACTTATTTTTTTGTTTCTGATTTTATTATCAAAATATTCATGCATAATTACATACACATGTGAAAAATCACCACCATCCTATGACTTACCACAATCTGAATTATCCAAACTTTCACTTAAATTGATATTATGTAAATTTTGTATTTGATAGATAGCAAATATAAAATTCTTGAATCCTTTCCTTTGTCCAAAAAGTGGTACCCTAACTGGCCAAAAGCAAAGGGGTGGTAAATACAAGTGGTCAAAATTTAATTCTGAGAGTTTTTAGATTAAGAATATGAACAATATTTGATGAGGGTTCTTAATTGTCTTTGAATTGTGAAATATGAGTTTGTTCAAAACTTTAGTATTATTCACATTATTCTTGCCTTGTAGTACATTGATGTTACACTATCTCCATCATGGATTTTATGTCAGTAGTAAGGTTTCATTCAAGTTGCACAAAAACTTCAAACCTAAAGTATCCATGTTGCTCCTAAATTTACCACATAGGCCACAATTCACATAAACCTAGCGTGATACAATATAAACATTTTATCCTATCTATACAACATTCTTGCCATGCTTGTGATAAACATTGGATGGAAAGTGTCAATGACACTCATCAAAAACATGAAAAAAATATCACTAGCTGTTGAATTGTAAAATGTGTTCTTTCAGCAAATCTCACCACTTTTGTGTTATCACAATTTGGAAAATAAAGAGAAACCATGGACAATGATGGTCACAAACATGCAAAAATTGTAAGCACATATGACTGGAACCTGGTTGATATAATAATTCAAGTATGTAAAGTTCTTGCTTGACTCAATGCTGTTATATAGCCTGCAGATTTGTTGCCCACAAATTCAGTTCTTCACAACAAGCAACCCAGAGATTAAAGCTGTCAGAGTTTACATTATCCCTATTTACATATTCTCCAATAGACACTAAGATAAATTAAGAGATGGTCTGTTGGAAGAGGGCTTTTGAGTATTAAAACTGCTCTTCATTTCCTGTCTAGCAACAGCAATGGGAAGGACAAATCAACATTGGAGCAATAAAGAGATTAATTTCAAGGTGAGATAAGGAGAACCCCCAATCTACATCCTCAAGCGCACAACATTGCTAGACTGGTAAAGAGGCGTAAACTATTTGCAAGCTCTTGGATCTGGAAACAAATCATATCAGATGCTGTTTACATCCCACAGTTACATCTAACACATGCTACACTACTCTCAATGGGGGAAGTACAAAACCAATCCTGCCCACTGTTTGGCATGTGCACAAACACATAGCAGGGAGAACCCTACAGCCGGAACAACCATCCTCCATTGGCAGCAAAAAATGGAGCAAACACTAGAGACTCCACAGCCATCAACTTGATCAAGATATTGAGAGAAGGTCCTGATGTATCCTTCAATGGATCCCCAACAGTGTCTCCAATCACAGCTGCCTTGTGGGCATCTGAACCCTTGGGACCCAAAGTCTTTGCATGCTCTGACCGACCAGCCTGCCAGCAATTAAATGGGACAGTGAGATTTTTCCAGTTAGGATGTCATTTGGGAACCAGTAAGTTGCATTGTTCCTGACATCAATATCTAGTCTACACTGGCATAGGACCAGTAAAGACTGTAACTCAGATTGCCGCAATTTGCTGCCTCACAATCTTACAAACTCTCCAGACCCTGCAAGCCAACAAGACTGGTAGGACACATCAGAAAGCAGGAATTGAAATCAATGTCAAAACTTACTTCAATGTACTTCTTGGCATTGTCCCAAGCTCCTCCAGTGTTACTTGCAGAAATGGCGATCTGTCATTTCAGCCCAAGCAATCAGGTCACTGCGCTACAAACCATTGAAGAGCATTCCCACCAAATATAACCAAATACCAAAAACCAGTACTTCATGACAATCTTTAAACTTCCAGTGTACTAAGATTGGTCTCTTGGTGTATGAAGACTTTTACCTGAACTCCAGAGACCAGTGCACCAGCCAACAAGCCTGCCAATGTCTCAACACCAAACAAAGTGCCAACAATAATGGGGGTGAGCATGACAAGAGCACCAGGTGGGATCATCTCTTTAATGGAAGCATCAGTTGAAATCTGAACACATCTTTTGTAATCAGGCTTGGTAGTGCCTTCCATCAAGCCTGAGATGGTGCGGAACTGTCTCCTCACTTCCTCAACCATAGCCAAGGCAGCCTTTCCAACACTCTTCATAGTCATTGCTGAAAACCAGTAAGGCAGCATGGCACCAACAAGTAAACCAACAAACTCCTTTGGTTGGATAACATCAACAACTGCAATACCAGCCCTGCTGACATAGGCTCCAAAAAGGGCAAGAGAAACAAGGGCAGCTGAACCAATTGCAAATCCCTGTTCACATTGCAACACCATTTCCCTTACGTTCAGAACCCAGAGTAACAAGGTCCAGAAAATAACACAATCAAATGTCTTTGCCATGATAGAATCAAGCAATGGAGTCCTGCAGCAAAAGTTCCAAAAACCATTCTGCAATTAGCATTTGCGAGTAAAAATAATGCAAACCACTAAATCAGTGGCATCATCATACCTTCCCAATGGCAGCTGTTGTATTCCCAGCAGCATCTAATGCATCAGTGGTTTCACGGACTTCATGGCTCATGCCAGCCATCTCAGCAATACCACCAGCATTGTCACTGATAGGACCATAAGCATCTATAGCAAGACCTGTTGCCAGTGTACTGAGCATCCCAAGAGCAGCAACAGCAATACCATACATGGCAGCTAAACTGAAACTCAAGTAGATAGCTGCCGCTATTGCAAACACTGGAATGATAACAGACTTGTAGCCCAAAGCCAAACCAAATATAATGTTTGTAGCAGCTCCTGTTCTACATGCGTCCGCTACATCTTGCACTGGTCTGTTCCAGGATAGAAAAATAAATGGTTGCGTTAGAGTGCGAAAACAACTGTGACATGTTACTGAGCAAACCAATCCAGAGACATGACATATTAAGATTATCTGCTGCACAAAGATAAAACATCAGACTTCGAGAAAGAGGGTGCTCTAACCAAAGCTACAGAGAAGTAAAAAACTACAATACTTCAGACAAGCCCAGATTCAAGAGAACAGATCCAGGTCCTTACTGGTAAGTATTGCTGGTGAAATATTCCGTGACAAAGCCGATGATAAGACCAGCCCACAATCCTGATCCAACACAGAGAAAAATATGCCTGTAACACAACACACAAGGTTTAAAACCTGGACCAGCAGAAGAATGCATAAATACATTGAAAAGTTCAGTATACAGAAATTGTGGTAACAATTGAAAGGAGCAAGCTTACCAGTTCTTGACAACCTTGGGATCATGGCCAACAACATTGATGGTAAATGTATCAGGCAGTGCATACCATGATACCAGGAAGATGGCAATGGTCATCAACACAGTTGAGATCACCAACTGATATTTAAGTGTGGGTTCAATTTGCTTAACCCCCTTGATAACAAACAAGTCTGTGGCAACAAGAGTTGTGAGGAGGCACACAAGGATGCCAGCAGCACTTATGATAAGTGGGAAGCTCATGGCAACAAAGTTCCTGTCTGTCCCAAAGGATGAGATGGATGAAACCACAAGAGCAGCACAAGTTGACTCAGCAAAAGATCCAAACAGATCAGCCCCCATGCCTGCGATATCTCCCACGTTGTCTCCCACATTATCAGCGATAACCTGTTGAGTCCAAGAGACAATAGTCATTCACACAACATCAAATTGCAGAAGACAAATTAGAGGTGCATGCATACTAGTTAAACCAGATCCACAGATTGTAGTCACACTAAGAGATTGATTCAGTATTTGCACAGTCAAACAACCATACTATATTTCTATCTGAGATTACCATTCAAACACAAATCACAGATGTAATGCAGTTTTTCTATAAGCAGGGTTTAGCGTTCACACAACACACTTATCTCTTCAGGTTTCAGAAATCAATCCAACCACAAGCCTAAAAGATGATATGAATGGACCACTAGGGAAAGTGAAAATAATCTGAAAGCTAGGAAATGCAAGCTCAAAAATAGATGTATATATGAGCCAGGAGTGAACAGGGGTACTGGATCTCAACAACACAAACCAAACCCATTCCAGTTCATGTAACACTCACTGCTGGGTTTCTTGGATCATCTTCAGGGATGTTCTGTTCAATCTTCCCAACAAGATCAGCACCAACATCAGCAGCTTTGGTGTATATACCCCCACCAACACGTCCAAAAAGTGCAACTGAGGATCCACCAAGACCGTAGCCAGTGATTGCCTCATATAGACCAACCCAATCATCCTTGAAGAACAACTTGAAGACCAAGATTGTGAGGAAAAGGACAAGCAGGCCATTGGCAGCAAGCAGGAAGCCCATCACAGAACCAGACCGGAAAGCAACGATGAAAGCCCTGCCAACACCTCTGCGTGCTTCAAGAGTTGTCCTTGCATTTGCATAAGTTGCAATCTTCATCCCAAGGTATCCTGATAGGGTGGATGTGAGGGCCCCAAGAATGAATGCCACAGTGGTGAAGAAGGCATAAGCAATTGTAGAAGGGCATTCCTGAGTGGTGTCATATTCACAGGGCACTCTCTCCCACTTGAAGCCTCCCACAGACGAGAGGAAGACAAAGATGATCACGGAGAAAATGCTCATAAATATGAGGAGATACTGATACTCTGTTGCCAAGAACGACTCCGATCCTGCATATCATAAAGCGAAGATTAGCTAAATATTCTTCAAACACAACGTAAATCAATACAAAAGACCACACACAGCCATAGACAAAGACATGATAGATGCAGAACAGTTTAGATGCAGACAACCACCTACTGTGAGGCAACCACAAGAGCTTCCACCAGACATACTTGACAATTGCACTCCTGTTGAGTCATTCTGCAGCAAGAGCATAAGGAGTACAGACCCATATCACATACAATCAAGCAGGCATGAAATCTATTACAGACAAACATCCCCTAACAGCCAGAACTGCATTTCTAGAACGGCAAAAACATGTTTTTCCTTAAAGAACACAGATCTCGAAGAACACTTCCACTCCACAGCAGGACACCTGGGCTTATAACCTTGCCAAAAAAATCTCAATTCCAAAGCAAGCAAATACTACCTTCAAGACGTATACACTAGGTCTCATCCTTCATGGAAACTCCACAAGACTACGAACACATGATAACAAGATCCAACCAAACCTCTTGTAAAACGGCGGCAAGAACCACCTGCGCTTTCACAACCTCCTCATCTTCCTACAGATCACAAAAGGAAGAAGACCAAAAGAGACAAGGAACACGTAGGAATACATTACCCCGACAGAAAGCAAAGCAGTCCACAACTTTCAAAATCCATCAACAACCAAAAGGACCTTATTCCTAAACGCTACACGAGGGGAAAAAAACACTACACAAGCGCAAGAAAACATGCATCACAGCTCTTCTTCCTCTTCTTCTTCTATTCCTTGTGCTCAAAAAACAATCGAAAGAAACAGAAGACTTTATAGAAACAGAAAGATTTCCCCACGCATACAATAGCACAACATCCCGGTTCATTTCCAAACATACACCCCGGCGAAAAGAAAGCGTTGGTGCCGCACCTTCGGAAATGGCAGCCTGGATCTCGGCACATTTAGCAACAACCTCCGCATCAGAGACGCCGTCCTCGTCGGCATGAAAGTAACCATTGTTACCCTTGGCTTCACCGCCAACCGAGACGCCTGAGACGATGTACCATTGCACCAAAGCGAACAGAATGCCGACTACCGCCGCCGCCGGCACGAACCACAACACGAAAGCATCCCCTAGCACCATATTCGCCTGCAACAACTCCCAGAATCAGCAACCTCCCTTACTTCCCAGATGTGCAATACTTTCTTGCTCACCTTTGCCTTCCCGCCAGCCTCCGCGAGCCTTGGTGCGAGCTTTATCGTCTGCAGCGAAGGGAGTCGTCTTTCTCGCTAAGCTCTGCTCTCTCTCTCTCTCTCTCTCTCTCTCTCTCTCTCTTCTGCCGCTCAGGAAACCCACCCGAGCCTATCTCCGAACCTGCCGAACCTAACTCCGAGCCACTCCAGCCAGCCACCATCGTCTCTCCCCAAGCTCAGCTCTCTTTTCAGCCGCTGCTCAAACCCTCCCGAACCTAACTCCGAGCCATCTGAGTCTAACTCCGAGCCACTCTTGCTATGGCAATTATGGTCGTTACGGAGTTCCGTCAACGGTCACCGTCGATGATAAGCAAGGAACGCTCTGGATTCGTCGAGCTGGAAACACCCAGCCAAATGAGCTATTGGAGGCACAGTAGCCTGGAATCTCGGCCGTCCAAGTCCTAAGGTTCCGGATCGGCACCGTTGAGGATAACGCTGAATTCGATTGCGGCAAAAAAAGCGTGCCTAATCTGGACCGCTTTAATCTGCACCACTTTATCTATCCGCACACCCTACGTACTAGGGTTCAGTTAGGGTTTCTACCTAAAGTGATTTGTTTCAACATTACAAGGAGCCTATTACATAGGATATAGGTACCTATTCTCATTCCCTTCTCCAACTTGTACTATGGAATGATCAAGCCCCTGCCCATTATGTTGCGTAAGGTGCCAGGAGAGCCCATTCTAACATCGGCCATCGTACATGTGGGTAAGGCACCATACATGCCGGTTAGCTTACCCAACATAATGCTCGATGTAATGGGCTCACCCAACATAATGTAAGCTTGCCTGGCGCTTTGCCCAACATAATGGACAAGGGCAAGACCATTCCATGACATTCAGGTCTACTTGGGTAGATTCAACGATTTCATAAAAGCTTCATTACAAGGATTTTTGTTGTGTATTTGAACACACCTTCCTGCACAAAAGCTTAGTTTGTCAGGTAAAGGAGCCCATGGCTGTTCACATGCAGACCTTCAACCCTCTGAATTCAAAGCCTTTTGTGCTTTTTGTTTGGGGCAGGCCATCTCCCACATGCCTCCCCTAATTTTTGGGCCTACATCATCAAGAAACTGACTTCAAGGCTACAACACTCAAATTAGGGGAGGCCCTTAGGAGCACCCTTCCTCTTATATATATATATACACACATTCAAAAGAGATTTTGGTTACAATTGGGAGTGTATGATCATCACCAGAAGATTATCCAGTCAAAAAAATGGCATAATCGGTACCCCAAACCTCATTGGGTTCTCTATGTAACGCTCAAGGGGGGCAGGCTTTAACGGAATAAGAGCTGGACAGGGCAAAGCCAAGTGCCAAATTCCAATAAAGCCCACACACACCCAAGGGCTTTACGTGACAGAAAAAAAGAAAAAAAAGAAAATTATCATGACCATTTTTTGTTTTTCCAAATGCCCGTGATGTTTTTACACTCTATGAAGGTATGTGCAAATACATTATGAAAAAACGAGCAGGTCTTTACAACTTTCCACAAATGTTCGTATCGAAATTCCAGGGCTGAATCGGCCATCCAACATGGCTACAATGAACCACCAGAATTAGGTCTTCGGTGAACCAGCATCTATAGTGACACTATGATAAAAACCCGACAATCTTTGGGGCTGCCCCTAAATATTTTATAAGTACTCCATCCGACAACTGAATACCCCATGAATAGCTAGGGAATTGAAACCAAAGAAAAACTGTTTCCTGTCCACCCACCATCTATCTATCTCTCAAGCTTGGTTCCTAGTTGTTAGTTTATTAGTGCTACATTAGAGTTATCCCTAAGGTCACCCTGTCTTCGCCCTCTTTTTGGACCTCCTTTCACCCCCTACCCCCGCTTTCAGTGGTATCCGCAAAGCAAGGAAATTTAATTAAATCTCAGTATGAAATGTAGGAAATTTTAATCAAATCTCTGTAGTTTGTGAAGGATTTTTTTGGGTTGCATTGGTGTGCGAGCTTCTTTGGAACCATAAGACCAAACCAAATCCTTCCTCTTTATCCACCAGGCCTCATTTCACCCACAAAAGGACAGAATTCATGACAAAAGGTTGCATTGATTACACAACCACTAATGCATGCAATGAACAACATCTTCCCCATGATTCACAAACCAAGCTCATCCTATAACCAAGTCAAGATGTGATACCTCAACCCATTGCATGTTGGTCATCATTCATCCCCGTCTTTGGAACAAGAAGTGGACAAATTCATGGTCAGAATTTGCAAACTCCACTTTCTCCCTAATATGGACTAGAAGCCACATATGGATATGATTAGTTAGGTTAGAGGGCTTCGAATTGCAAAGAAGAAGTCTAATTACCAATTGTAGGTTAATGATTGATGAAAACCTTTACTTGATTGATCATGCATCTTCTTGAATGTTGCAACTTAAGCTCAATGATCAATTCCACAAGTCAGCTTATAACCCTAAATATGATTACCTAACTTGATCTTCAACAGTGGTGAATATTGGCATAAAAAAGAGGGGTAAACGTGTGACAAGATTCGAATCTCACATTTTACCAAACATCTTTGTGGGACACCCATATATATCTTGGTTTCTTCCCACAACTTGTGGATACATATGATGAATTTTTTTCTAAATGATTTCATCAATATCTTCAAATTGTTCCTAAATCTTTACACATACATCAAGCATATGGATGTTATTTCCACATTGATGCGGTTGTTTGAGAATTATTTTGTCATAATTTGTTTATAGTCTAAGGTTGTGGTACAATATTGTAAAGCTAAACTAAAAGGATTGTAGGGTTATGGTGACAAATGCAGTCGGCCATTTGATTGGCATACCATCCCATGCCTAATCTGGTTTTCAATGAGTGTATATTTTGAATAAAATTACTACCTCTTTTAGATAAAGTAGATAAATTAGTTTGAAATTGAAAAATTCAAGGCATGCAAGGTTTGTATTAATCTCTTTGGCATTTATTCTTTCTTTTCTACGTGCATTTCACACTTGGTGTTAGGGACTCTAGTGTTGAACCCCCTACCACCATGCAAGTCATTTAGGATTTAAACCTCCTTACCATGAAGATGTTATGTTAAGCTAACATTCACTTAACATTAAGCTATCACTCATTTAACATTGGGTGCCACCTAGGATGCCACCTAGATTTTCATTTAACACTAACTTAACATCAATTGTGAATGCACCATATGACACAACCCTTTACTTCAGCTCTTGAAAGGATGAAAAAGTAGGGATATAGGGCATACCTATGCCTCCATCCATTTCCAAACACCCATTTTATGAACCAGTTAAATTAGTCTGTTACAATAATGTTTTTGTGGATTAGGAAGTGTGACCGGACTTTGGGTAGTACCTATTGTAAAGGGCAAATGAAATCCAAAATGCATTTGTGCAATGTTGTCATAGGAAACACGCAACACATAAATATTATGAAATCAAGACAGCTGACACCACATCAGAGATTGTGTAACAATCAATGAGTTCAAACTTCATATTTAAGTGTGAGCATAGTGCAAATCACACCCACATCTCCACAAATATGGAAATCTTACAAATTTGAAATTGTTAAAAAAGAGCGAGGACGCATGCATGACATTCATACTTTTCCACATTCTAAATCAGGCTTCAATAATTTGAAATCTATGATCATGGTTTTGAGTCATTGTTGCAAAACAATCTCCTAGACTCAAGAAAAGCAAATTGTTTGTAGTTATTTTGCATCCCAAAATTATAGAAAAATTTCGTTCCGTGAGTTCATGGATGTTTCATGAATGGTCATCACAGATTGATGCTTGTAGAGAGATAAACCTATGTAAGAGCGGATTGGTGGACTGTATTCGTCAATTATTTCAAGGCTTGGGACATTTTGTGGTGTCCATAGTGCCATCTGTGATTACTTGCCCTACTTATGCACCATTGGTTGGCATCAATATCCTTTAGAGTGGAAGGGAACCCAGAGTGATCCATCCTAGATAAAAAGGAAATCTGACCAATCACCTATGTACATGGATGGAACTTTAAAAAGGAGATGAATTGACCATCTAGTGTAGGGTAATACCCCAGCCCAAGGGTGTTGCCCCCTCCTGTATAAAAAAATGAGGAATTTTTTACTCTTTTATTATTTACCATGATACCTGGTGGGTACCAGACGGGTAAATTCTGGGTATCATGATTAAAAAGAAAAAAAAAACTAATATGGGCATTTTAAAAAGCAAAATGCATGTATCTAAAAGCATTCAGCTTTTTGAAATGCTCACATTTACAAGCATTTTGCCATTTGAAATGATTGTTTGTAATTTTTATCAAATAAGGATGCCTTCAACTACACTAGCAAAAATCGCAGAGGTTTTTTTTTGTTGTAGACTTATTTGCAATGAACAAGTGTTGTTTGATGAATTTGAAAGATGCCTGAATGCACCACACTCTCAAGGTGTGTGATTCATTACAGCCTTCCTCAGGGGCTACTACAACTAAATTCATCAACCATAGTTGCATATGGTTCCCAAATGTATGGAACCACCATGATATCACATGTAATTTGCATTAAAATGGATGATGGATGAAACCCATCATAAGGTTCACCTCACATATTATTATTGTGTCTTGAGCCAATCAACACAATAGGGAAAACCATAATTTGTTGTAGTGCAGCAAAGCTAATATTGCTGCACAGATAAGTATATAGAACCCACCTTCCAAAAGGAGGCAGTGCAGAATAGTTGGGGACAAGAGACTCTTGGTCACAAACCCTGGTTTAGCTTTTGTGTGAAAAGTTTAGTTTGGGTCTTGGTTGGCCCAAAGAAAGCAAGCAAGCAACCTTGGCAGCACTTTTTGTCTATTTTTGGCAGTCATTAGCATTAGGCGGTTACCCAATAGCATTTCTGTCTCTTTATGTCAATAGATATCTCACATTTGGGGTTGGGTCTTCTTCCTACCTATCAGAAACTGCATATCTTGGCATTTGGGTTCTCAATTGGGAGAAACAAGTGAAGCATCAGAAAGCATCCTGAGGAGGCGGAGTATCCAGGAGCTTATCTTTCTGCATGTGCTGACTTGTGTGGTGTTCAAAGGACTCTATGCCAGCATATTCTTTGTAGAAGGTGTACGTATCTCCTTGTGAGTTATGGATTTTTTTGCATGTGTGGATTTCCAACACAAAGAAGATCAGGATAACTACAAAATTGAGGTTCAATTATTAGTTAGGTGCAACACAAAAAAATGGGGGATTAATTGATGGATGGATGAATGGATGAATGACTGACGGTTGGGAAACATGGAATGGATGAATTGATGATACGCATCCCTCAAAGCATATTGTTATGACCCCAATAACAGTGGTCAGACCTAAGTGGTAGGCCCAATCCAAATGCCGTGTAGTCTGTTTTACTTCATTTTCTTTGCTTCTGAGGATTCTTGTGATAATGTTCTCGTGAAGAACTGACACACTCCAACATGTAAGTACCATCCATCACAAAGGCCTGGCCCCCTCTATCTAGCCTAGTTGTAGGAACAAAGAAAGGTGAACCCACAAGCCAAAGGTAGAAGTGGTCAATCATGGTTTGCAAATCAGAGACTACCCCTGCCAATAACCAGCCCAGCCAAATCCCTGCAAATCCATTGGCCTAACAAGTCTGTGACCAACAACCACAATAGATATCATCAGCCTTCCTCATGACACCTCAAAGAATCCCCCCACCCAGTCTATAATATATTAAAAACAATTAGTTGGCATAAGTTGTTGCTTCGCTTTCTTGCTTTCTTTCTTTCTTCTCAAAAGACAACCATCTTAAATACTTCCATTTGGAAGACCTTAAATCATCAGCCTGTGTCCTTATTGTGGGCAGTACAAAAGTATTATTGCCTGGTTCTTTCTTTCATAGTCTGCCCTTGGCCTGATACATGATGCCCAGATACCCTTTGAGCCCATGTTATGCACATTTTGGGGCTTGTAATTTTGGAGCTAGACCAAAACCTGCATAACAGCAACAGGACCCAAAGTGTGTATGGGCAGCACCATCTTTGTTTGGGCACCACCAGACACACCTTGGACCAGCGAAAGGGCAACCCAAGGGGGGAAAAAAAAGTAGGCAATACTTTTCTACTGCCTGCGATAAGGACCCGTAGCTGATTTATCATCTTCTCTTGTGTTTGTTTGTCTTAGTGTTGTTATAAGCTACAGTTGAAGGAGAGCTTTCTTGCTAGCTCTTGCTAGATGCAAATTCATTCCCTGAACAAGAGTAAATTTGCATTTCTATTTCAGAGAATTTTATGAACATGTGGGGATTAACTTGACATAAAGAAACCCATATATTTATGTAGTGCATATGGAGTCCTCCTTGCCCTCTGTAAAACTTCTGCCTCAACAGAAGATGGTTCGCACTTTACACAAAACATTTCACCAAGTACAAAACCTTACACGAAAGGTTCCTGCTCTCCTCTCAAATGAATCACAGCCGTTCATTTATAAAACAATTATAAGGTAATTATTATTGGAGATTTGGGTACTTAGTGGTTCCATTACCTCCTTGTGGCCCAGCTCTTTTGGGCTGTTTGCTTGCCTGGACTTTGGTGCTTGCCCCTTGTTTCTTTTTCTCTCCCTTTCTTGGGTGCTTTCTTTTTATAAAGTTTGGCAGGGTTTCGTCATTATACTTGTTCTTTAGATCAGGTGAGGACCTTGCAAGGGGCTGTTGTGGGAATTTGGGTCTCACACTCAGCTCTCACATGAGGGAATGAGGAGGGGCTGGGTGATGAGTTTGTGTAGGTTAAGGAATGCCATCCCCAATTGCACTCAGCTCTCACATGAGGGAATGAGGGGGTTGGGTGATGAGTTTGTGTAGGTTAAGGAATGCCGGCCCCAATTGCAGTATATTCCATTCCACAACTGCCAACTGCCTAGACTGCTACAGACCTAATTGCTCCCAAACTGATGCTGGGTAGCTTGTCAGCCATTATATAGGGCTGGGTGCCTCTATGATTGACATCAATACTGCTTATTGGTGTACCTTACTCTCTCAACAACTGTGAGTTGTATTAAGATTGTTGAAGGGGGGTCAGACTTTTATCATCATGCCTGTTATTACATGACAAAGAATTTGGTATAAAAATCCAAAAGACTCATCACTATTAGATCCATGACCGACTGAACACTCCCCCCAACTGTCAAAACATATTCAATTGAGGGCATCCTAGAAGAGAGGAAGGGGAATACCAGACTGTAGTGAACTTTGATGGTACTTGTGTATCTACTATGTAAGTGCAATGTCAGGTCATGAGTCCACTACATGTTTGTGAGACTGAACCTCTACTGTGCCCAGTGTAGTACCCTGTGTGACTGAATGATAGCTAACATATATATATATGGGGCAACATCAAGCAATGACTTATGTATGAGTTGCTCAACATAATCACTCTCATTCATTGTCTAGGTATTCCTATTCTTGGAGAACACACTGAGAGCATCATTGGGAAACCGGTGGGAACATAAATATCCTAAAGGAGCATGTCCATCCCCACCGCACCTCCCACACTCCAAACCAAGAAATTGCGTCCCATGTAAAGGCTACATAACATGACACTTCACTTGTTTACAGGCAACAAAAGGGCACATATGCCTAGAAATGGGGGGCCTGAGCCTCTTGAGGATAGCATACCACTTCAAGCACACCTATGTATCTAAATCAATAGAGTATTCAATGGAACCCATTGAACTATGCATCTGCTCATTAATGGGTAGGGCAAAGTGTGCTTAGTATTTGCTTACTTACAAGGACACCACCATAAATATTTTCAAATTATTTTGTTGGGATTTCTTTTGTTGCCAGAGGGAAAATGTTGAGATGGACAAAATGGAAGGGGCCTAAGTTGGAAGAGGTTGTAAACAAAGGTAAGTGACATCAAAGTCCCAAATAGGACTGATGATTTTTTTTTGTGACAATGCTTGGACACTACATGGTGCTTACCTGAAGTCTTAACCACAATCTCAAGTTAATGAATCATGTGATGGGTAACCATCTTGCCTCAATCTTGCACAATTTAGTGAGCACATTATTATTTCATTTGGGTGAATAGAACCTCTTGGGTGTCTATCCAGTCATCTCATTGGCTAGTGAAATTTCTTTCCCTAAAATTGTTCCTCATCTCGGCCTACTATCCCTTCCTAAAACCATGGGTACCTATTCATTGTGGATTCAAATTAGTTCAACGTCCAGGGCTTGTTACAATGTTGAGCATAGTTGCAAACACAATTGCAATAAGATAACACTAAAATTACGTTATGTGTTATGCCTTTCAAGGTTTCCTTTCAATATAGTTGCTAAATTAAATACTAACTTGTGTTGCTTGTTAATATATTGCAAGTATGCAATATACTAACATCCTCCTCCTCACTTACTTGAGGGAATACAAGTATTGAAGGTCTTGAGAATTGTGACATCAAACTATGAACCTTTTGGGGTTTGTTTGACAAGGAATACCTTAAATGCTTGCCCTCATACCTATTGAACATAAATGGTGTGAACATTTGACTTCAAGAACTATCCATTTAAATGCAATTAGGACTCAATGATGTGTAATATGTGTTTATAACATTCAAACCAATTGTCCATGTCTAAAACAAAACAAAACAAAATCACAAATTGGTGTTTAAATGAGTTACAAACTTTTGTTGGCTCTTCAACATCCTTTGATTGTTTTAGAAAACATTTTTTGGCAAGAAAATCTTTGATCACTAAGTGTTGCTTATGTTGATATCTAAGTCTATTATGCATGCATGTGCTTCTAAAACAAACATGCATTTAAAAAGCAAAACATGCATGAAAAATATGAAAATAGAAACATTGTTGTTCATATATAACAATGATCAATTGAAATTTTAATAATGTTTCATGCTCACAATTATATGGCCTTCTCAACATGAAATTTGAATGTTGTCACTAACAAGAATTAATTAACACCTTATGCTTATGACTAAACAAAAAGGTTGACTAATTAAACTAACTAACATTATTATTTTTAATTACTAAATTCAAAGGTTTGTAAAAACAAAAATGGTGGAGTATTATTCAAAGTGGATTACCACAACAAATCCCTCATATCCACTAATATACTTAAAGATTCCCATCCATAAGAAGCATAATCAATTGAACATGTCAATTAGCTCCCACATCATTAATCAAATGATTTTTTGTGGAATCTCTGATTTAGTGAAAATGTCAACAATATGTTCTTGAGTTGAAACATAATGCAAAAAAATACAGCTATTAAGTTGGAATTCATGAAGCAAGTGAAGTTGAACACCAATTTGTTTCATGTTTCAACGAAACTCAAGATTAACGTTAATTTGACATTTTTTTCACCTTTTTAACATCAAATTTTTAGAGAAATTTAACAAAAAATTAAGAAAATTAGTTCAAAATACATTACAAGAAACAAAAAAAATCAAATTTTTATCAAAAAATGGTGAAAATTTTCTAAAAAAACATTAATTTGATGGCAAATTGATTATCATCAAATAAATATGTTGAATTCTTTTTTTTAAATCCCAAGTCATTAAAAAGGTGCCAAAGCCACACTACTTCCTTTGTGTTTGTGCATGTAACAATATATTTATTAATTACAAACTTCCCATCCCACGATTTAATAATAAAAATCATGTGAAAATCATTATTTCATGAGTTCATTTTTTTTTACATAGATGTCATGCATCAAAAATACATATGATGCACGTATAATTAAGATGAAACATTTTCAATCACTTAAAAATATTTCATCCTATTCATACATGTTTTCGCCACATGACATCAATGTGCAAAAAGCATGACCCCAAAGTGAAAACATGTTTAAAGGAGCCAAAGGTGCCAAAGTAAAAGTCATTTTCCAAGGCTTGCCACATGACACGTGTCATTTTTGGATTGGTTTATAACTTTAAATTTTGTATTTTGAGTACCCCATTTAACACTACATTTTAAATATGAATACATTTTGACTACAAATTGATTTTATATCATGCATATCATGCACTCATGACCTCTATCACATAAATATGAACAACTTTTGTTAAAGTCACATTTTCAAAATCCATAATTTTCAAGGTCAAAAACACTTTTGAGCCAAATGTGCTCAAATGGGTTCTAAAAACAATTTTCATCAATTCAAGTCTTTTTGCCTTTCTAATCATCGATGTTGAAATCCTTTCCATTTTAAAAAAGAATGGTGCACATTAGGTAAGAAGAAAAAGAATTTTTTTAAAAACCAAGGAATATCCACTTTCAAGGTTTGAATACATTGAACATGCAAAAACACTTTTGATTTGTGTCAAACTTTTGTAAACTTTGCAATTAATGAAAATATTCCAAAAAAATAATGACAATCCAAACTATTATGATTCAATTATGATCTTTCAAATATACAAAAATGAAGTTTGAAGGAGTGTCCACTCACCTAGTTGGTTCCTTTGATTGTGATTTTACCTCCCATAAAATAACAAATTTTGTGCAAATTTTGAACAAACCTATGAAACCAATAAATTTGTGATGTGATTAGACTTATTGGTGGTTGTCAAAAATAATTTCAATTTGAATATCTTAAGGTGGAATAACCTAGAATAATTGAAAATAGTCTAAGGTAAAATAAATTATATTAACATAAGGTAAAATAGTTGAGAATAACCTATAATAAGACATATTCACAATCAAGGTACCCAAAAGGACAATCTAACAAAAAAAGGACTCCAAAGGATTATTTTAGATTTTTATTACATTTATTATTTCATGATTATAGTGGAATGGTATATGACTATAACTAAAATGATGTCATATTAATCTAATAAAAAATCCAAGAATAGATTAGATATAATTTAGATGTCCTTTTGAATTCTTTTGAATAATTTGAGTCTTGTATTAACAATCATTTTTATCTTAAAGGAATCAAAAAGAGTGTATTAAACAATGCAATTGACTTTAATTTTCTTTCATGGATAAATAATGTATACATGTATGTTTGGGAATGTTTATATTATGCATTTGATTAAATAATATACCATATAAATTTTTTGAAGGCTACATAATCCATTTTGAAAAGGCAACAAGGAAAATGATTCCTTTTTTCAATTTGGATATTTTTTTGTATTCATTAAGATTAAAATTTATGGCCCCAAGTGTCAACAAAATCTACAAAAAAAATTCATGCAACAAAACATATTAGTTTGTATATAAAAGCTTCTGTATTCATTGTTTGCATTTCTAGTTTTTTACCAAAATATGTATGCATAATTAAATATGCATGTGAAAAATCACAACTACCAGGAAATTTATCATAATTTGAATTATCCAATATCTTCACTTAAATTTATTCCATTTAGATTTAATATTTGGAAGATAACAAAAACAAAATCCTTGAATCCTATGTCCAAAAAGGGGTACCCTAATAATGAATATGCCCAATAACCTAAAGTGAAATACCAAAAAATAATTTAAAATAACCTAAGGTGGAATAACTTAAAATAATTAAAAATATCCTAGAATAGAATAACCTATAATAATTTTAAATGGAATAGCTTAAAATAACAAAAAATAACCTAGGGTGCAAATAGGTTAGAATAATTGAAACTTTGGGTAGATTATTTTTAACTGATTTCAAATGGCTTCATATAGCTTAAGGTGAAATAACCTAGAATAACATAAGGTAGAATAACTTAAATAACCTAAGGTGGATTAACATCTAATAGTAAAAAAAATCTAAACTAGAATACCCTAAAATAGCCCAAAGAAACCAAGGGTGGAATAGCTTAGAATAGTAAAAAATAACTTAAAATTGCCTAAGGTGAAATAGTTTAAAACAATAAAAAAGTTCAAAATAGCTAAAAATAACCTAGGGTTAAATAATTTAAAATAATCAAATATAATTCTAAAAGATGAAAATAACCTACTGTGAAATGACCTATAATAACTACAAATAACTTAAAATAACCTAAAGTGAAACAACCCAAATAGTCAAAAATAACCTAGGATAACATAAAGGAATAGTCGAAAATAACTTAGAATAATCTAAGGTGGAATAACATATAATAATTAAAAATAACCTACAATGGAATAACATAGAATTATTAAGAATAGCCCATGGTGGAATAACTTATAATAATAAAAAATAACATAAGGTGGAATAGCCTTAAAGCACTAAGAATAATCTAAGTTAAAATAATTTATAATAACATACAATCGAATAAATGAAAATAACTTAGAATAGCCTAAAGTGGAATAACAAAAAATAACTTAGAATAATTAAGGTGGAATAACCAAAAAATATTGTAAGGTAAAATAACCTAAAATAAACTAAGTTGGAATAGTCATGAATAGCCATGAATAACCTAAGGTGCAATACCATAAAATAATTCACAATGGAATAACTTAAAATAACCTAAGGTAAAGTAATTTATAATAACCAAGGCCAGTGGAATAACTTCAAATAACCAAAAATATTTTAATGTATAATTTTTTAAGGTGGAATAACCCATAATAACCCAAGGTAGAATAACTTATAATAACCAAGGCCAATGGAATAACTAATAATAATCGAAGGTCAAATGGTTAAAATAAATTTAAACCTATGGTTGCTTAAAAATAGCCTAAAGTAGCTTACAATAGTTTTAAAATAACCTACAGTAGTATATTTCATAATAATCAAAGGTGGAATAGTTAAGAATAACTTAAGGTCAAACAATATAAAATACCCTAAAATTTTAACCTATGGTTGCTTAAGAATAGCCTAAAGTAACCTACATTAACTTTAAAATAACCTACAATGGAATAGCCTAATATTAACATAGGAACTTAGCTTATGGTAACCTACCGATAGGTTAAAAAAAAAATGTGCATAATAATATGTGGTGACAAATCATTTCATTTCCTTTAACAGTGGTCCAATGATTAAGTATGTGTTCTTTAAACATGGAAACGAAGGAAGATGAAAGGTTCAAACCTTCGCAATTGCACCTTAAGTTGGTGGGCTAAATGACTTGTGTTAGCCTAAGTTCTTAGGTGTTTCACCTAGCCTAGGTTCATAGTTTAGGTGATTAGGTTTAGATCCTAGATGGTTAAGTGGTTGTGTTTAACCTAAATGCCTAACCTATACTAACTATGAACTATGAGGCTAGTTTAATGAATTAACTACCAATGAATTTGATTAGTTATTAATGAATTCACTTGTCCAAAACAACTAGTCCCTATTCACTAAAGGTTGGCTATTTTTACTATGGTAAATTTGTTTAAGTTTGCTCAAAATGTAAGGAAATATAAGGTGAAGTGGGACACAATATATTGGTGTAATGTTTGTACCACTTCTAGGACATTTCAATCTTATAATGAAATTTTTTGCATTTACTATTATATTTGAAGCACAACATGGGTGGTATGGATGTCCACACACAATAACTATTAGATCATTGTGTGCGAATCCACACAAACGTATAATGCATGGTGCAATCTTGAAGAAACTTGGTCCCACGTCGAAATTAACATCATGGTTGCATAAAGGATGAAAGTGTAAAATTAACCCATTTCCTTTTTATATGAGTGTAACATGCTACTCCCTTGAAAAGTTGTATTATGATTCACAAAAGGTCTTCCTTTATTCAAGATTTTTGAACTCAAATTCTTTTATATCCAATTCAGCCCCCAACTTATTATATCAAACTTCATGTTTAGTAGTCAAATTTTGTAAACATTGTTTTTACATATTTTAAGTTGTCAATGAATCAATTTTAATTTAAATCTTCAATAACCGATTTGGGTGATGATGCATTTACAAGTTGGGAAAAATTAGGAGGTTCCTTGAGGTCAGAGGAAGCTTCAACAATATAGGCCACTTCATAATGATGATCTTCAAATTTGAAATGTTTTGTTTTCTCCTTCCCCTTTAACCATGAAGCTTGTGTGGATTCTATCAACGTATGAACATTTCACAACTAGTTAACCAACTTTTGCTTCTCCTTTTGTGCCCATTCAAAATTGCTCTTAGAGGTTTCCAACTCCATGGAAACAAGCTATAACAACTAAGCTACCTTTTCTTGGAACTTCAAAATCCATGGTTTAGAAACTTACAGCCATTCAAGTTGATGCAAATTGGTGACAATTTCAAATTTTGTTTCCTCAATGGCCCTAGATTCTTTTGTAACTTGTCATTCCTATTTCAATTGTAAAACTTTTGATTTCGATGTCAATTTTTTCTTCAAAACTTCCATTTTAGCCATTCATTTGAAAGACTTGGAATATTGATTTGTGTTCATCTTTTCAATGAATGGCCCCCCAACCTTGGCAAGCTTCTCCACAACAATGTCAAATGCAATTTTTTTTGTTATCAACTTCAAGTACCTATTTATGCCTTCCCATAGGGTGCAAATTCTTTGAGGTGTACTAAAATCTTATCACATCATCACCTTTTTTTGTCTTTTTTACCTAGTCTTTTTTTACCATGTAAAGACACATGTATGGATGATTTTGATGGAATCTAGAATTATGATAGTCTAAAATATAATCTTTCTAAAAATTTTGACAACTTTTGATTCATTATTTTTTATGGGGATCAAAACAAAGGATAAAAAAGGATTGCATTAAGGACTAAGCCCTTTTCTTCCTATGTGGTAAACCTTAAAGGATTTTCACCTCATAACACAAAGGCCATATTTTTTAAATTTTTACTTCATTAAAAGAAATCATGTCCACGAAAACCTCAATATTTTGCAACTAGAGCTTTAAAACAACTAATTTGGAACTACGTTGCAATTATCCCATGGAATTAAAAAATAAATAAAATAAAATGTCACATTAAAAATTCATGGAATTCCATTGTAGTTGCATGTTAATCAAAAAATGGACCCTATATAGATGATGTATGCACCATATATAATTATGGTTAACTTTGTTATCAAATTACACAAAAATCACATATGACAATTACAATACAATTGAAATACATGACGTAGTCATCAATAATTATTTTGCAACTCATGTACGAACCTTACACGTATAATCACTACATTAATGTACATCCAAGTTCATTTTGTGTTTCATTATATTTTGAGTGAAATTGGACAAATTTATCATGGTAAAAATGGGCGACTCCTTAGTAAACATGGATGAATTATTATGGACAAATGAATTCATTAATAGTTAATTAAATTCACTAATAATTAAATCATTAATAATAAATTTACTAATAGTTCATTACAAACCTAGGCTAGGCACTTAAGAACCTTCACTAGGCTACTTAGTTTAAGATTCCTAACCCACCAATTTAAGGTGCAAGTGTGAAGGTTTGAACCTTTCACCTCCTTTCACTTCCATGTTAATGAACAAGTCCTTAACCATTAACCCACTATTTAAACAAATGATTTTTTTTGTTATCACATATTCTTATGTAGTTTTTTTTACCTTAGGGTATTATTGGCAATTTGTGGTTATTCTACCATAGAATATTTTAGGCTATTCTATCGTAGGCCATTGTTGGCTACTTAACACTATTTTACCATAGGCTATTCTAGGTTGTTTTATCATACACCATTATTGGTTATTATAAGTTATATTACCATAGGCTATTGGTGGTTATTATATTATAAGTTATTATGCTTATTTTATTGTAATCCATTGGTGGCTATTAGTGGTTATTCTTTAATGGCTATTGGTGGTTGTTAATGGCTATTTGATTGGTGGCTATTTTATTGTAAATTATTGTTGACTATTCTAGGTTATAATATTATAAGCTATTGTTGGCTATTGTAACTTATTTTTTCAAAAGCTATTGTTCGCTATTTTAAGTTATTTTGCCATTGGTTATCATTGGTTATTCTAGGCTATTTTATTGTTAGCTATTGTTGGTTATTTTATTATAACTTATTTAAAATTATTTTGGGGTATTTTACCATGGGTTATTATTTGTTATTTTAAGTTATTTTACCATGGGCTACTTTTGGTTATTATATCATAAATTATTGTTGGTTATTATTGATTATTCTATTATATATTATTATTGGTTATTTTATTGTAACTTATTTTTTATTATTCTAAATTATTCTTGGTTATTCTACCATATGCATGTTTTGGCTATTTTAAGATATTGTTGGTTATTTTAGAATAGTTCATTTTAGGTTATTCCACCTTAAATTATTATATGCGATTTTTTAATATGTTATTTTACCTTAGGCCATTATATTATATTTCAAATTATTTTAAGCTATTATACCTTAAGATAAAATAACTTATAATAACATAAAATAAAATGACCTTGAATAATCTAAGGTATAATTTGAAATAACATATATTAACTTTAAATAAAATAACCTAAGGTTGATTAAATAATTTAGTTTAAAATAACTTAAAATTTAAAAAACCTATCATAAGTTAAAATACCTTACTTAGGTATAATAACTTATACTAGCTTATAATCATTTATAATACCTTAGGGATGTATAAATTAAAATAAGACAATGTATACTATAAAATAGTTTAGGACATTTAAAACAATAACACATAAAAAACTTATTTACCATAATAAATCATAATAATGAACTATATCAATTAGTAATGAAACATGCACAATTCCAAAATGCGTCTTAATTCACTCTGGGTTTCATTAAATTTTGAATGAATTTGGACATTTTAACTATGGTGAAATTGGTCAACTCCCTAATGAACAGGGACTAGTTGTTACAGACAATGAATTGGTCATTAGTTGCTAATGAAATAAAGTTATTTTAAAATGAAATAAAAATTTACCAAACCATTCCATTTTTTACTTAATTAAGAAAGAAGCATGCAAATCAATTAAATTTATATTATTTAATATTTAATGTAATATTCAATATTATTGATAATTTCATGATTTTCAACCTAAAAATTATTGACACATGTCACTACTTAGCCTAGGTACATAAACCATGTAATCAACTTAGGCACATACTAAAAAACATTTGATCAACTTACCACTATTGACCATAAACATACCATTTGCAAGGTTTGATCCCTTGACATTTAAGATGAAGGCAAACACCCCTACCATCAAGCCACCACACTTATTATGATAATGTGTTACATTGCATTTTATTTATCAAATATTTCATTTTAAACATTACAAAAATATAAACTTTGAAAATTCATGTATTATTGAAATTTTGTCCAATTGAAATGATTAAAATTTAATTTAATTTTTTTCAATAATATACATAATTACATTTGTTTCCTTTTGAAAGTGTAAATTCATTTGAACAATTTTTTTAAAATATCATTATTTAATAACATTTCAATGATCATTCTTTTGAATTTTTTTTTATGAATGGATAAGATTTTTATTAATATAATAATACTACCTATGTTAAATTACTTAAAACTATTCTAAGGTTATTTGTCATTGCTTTAAGTTATTTCACCCTACATTATCTATAATTATCTATGGTTATTTTTATTTTTTTTTGTTATTAAGGTTTAGGGTTAGGGTTAGGGTTCAAGGTTTAAGGTTTAAGGTTATTAATTATTTCACCCTAGGTTATCTTTTGTTATTTAAATTACTTTTGGCTATTTTATGTTTTTATTATTATTTTATGTTATTTCACTTTAGGTTATTTTCAACTATTGTAATTCTTTTTTGGCTATTGTAGGTTATTTCATTTTAGGTTATTTGTAACTATTATAAATTATTTTTGGTTATTCGAAATTATTTATCTTAGGTTATTTTGGGCTATGTGAAATTATTGTTAGTTATTGAAGGTTATTGAAGGTTATTTCACCTTCTATTATTATTCATTATTGAAGGTTATGTTACCATAGGCTATTTGTGGTTATTATATTGGTGGCTATTGTTGGTTATTCTATTGGTGGTTATTGGTGGGTATTCTATTAATGGTTATTTTATTGTAGGCCATTAATGGTTATCTTATTGGTGGCTATTGATGGTTAATCTATTGGTGGCTATTGATGGTTAATCTATTGGTGGGGATTTTAATATAAACTATTATTGGATATTCTAGGTTATATTATCATAGGTTATTGGTATTTATTTTATTGTAAGTTATTTTAAATTATTTTTCATAGGTTATTATTGGTTATTCTAAGTTATTTTACCTTAAGTCATTATATTTTATTTTAGATTAGTTTAAATTTTATACTTAGGATAAAATAACTTATAATAACATAAAGTAAAATGACTTTGAATAATTTAAAGTATAGCCTAAGGTTAATTGAATAATTTAATTTCAAATAACTTAAAGTAAAAAACTTAATTAAAATATTTTAAGGTAAAATAATGTATAATAGTTTAGGGTGTAATAATTTATAATAACCTATAATAACTTATATTAACTAAAGGTATAAGTTGTAATAACTAAAGTAGCCCAAAATATTATAAGGTATATCATAAAATAACATAGGGTATTTAAAACAACAGCATAAAAATAAACTTATTTACCATAGTAAATTAAATCAACTAATAATGAAACACGATGTTTACATAATAACATTATAGTGAAATAACTTTAACCAAGGTGAAATCATTAAAATGTAGTGAATTTATTTCATTTTTAAGATCCCATAATGATTTAAGCTAATGAACTACACCCCATTTTTGTACTAGTGATGATATTTACATAGTGACCATATAATGACATAACTTTAACCAAGGTGAAATCATTAAAATACAATGAATCTATTTCACTTTTAAAGTCCCATTGTGATTTAGGTCAAGGAATTACACCTCACTTTTGTACCAGTGAATCATGCCACGGCTATACATTACCACCATCCACTAGATTTGGCATTTTCAATTTTTTAAAAATTAATTATCAACTATGATTCCCAATGATATAACTAATTGTGACATTAAGTTTTCATTATATAAATAACCTTAGGCTAAGTAATATAGAACTATTTTATTTAAGTTAATACATGTATAATTAGCTAGTGGGCTACATTAACTACAATAATTATAATAAATATTAATTAAAAATTATATTACTAATTATTATTATTATTGGTAATATCATTACTTATTAGCTATTATGAACTATAATAATTAATACAATTAATATGTAAAGTATGTTAGTATAATATTTAAGTATTAGGTAATAATTGCAAATAAATTACAATGAAGAAGCAATTAAATTTTTATCTCATTTTGTTTGTTTTACTTTTCAAGTTTGTAAAATATATAAGTAAGTGCATTAGAAGTATTAAAAAAAACAAGTGGCATTTGGGATGAATCAATAAAATAAAAATTGGCCTTAAAGGTTAACCTCAAAATAAAATAAGATTATCTCAAATTACCTACCTACCTAACTACTTTAAGTTAATTTCCTACCTACTTAAACCTATTTATTACCTACCTAAGTTATCATAAATAGGTATTAGGCCTACCTACCTCCCCACTTATGTGCCACATGTCAAAATCCTATCAACCTTACGTTGGATTATTAAATTAAATTAAATTAAATATTAAATATCAAAATAAACTTCAAAATTGCTACGTGTTCATTGATGATTTGTTCCTCGTGTTATTTGATGATTTCATCTTTGATACATGAATGAAAACCATATCAACACATTGTTGCATGTGTAGTTGTAATGTAATTGTATCTTAGTTGCATATGGTTCCATGTATAATGAAATGTGTCCATTGCAACTTTTACAACTTGTTTTATAACATTCATGCTATAAAAATAAATTTAGTTGCAACTAGTCATTGTAATTAAAAAACCTAGTTACAAGCCTAGTTGCAAACCACCATATTTTTTTACAATGTTGATTTTAGAATCACAATGTTCCACATAACGAAATCCTAATCTCATAATCATTTCCCCAAATGTTACCACAAGCTTCCCATGATGCACATCTCAACCAAATTTCAACCTATGTGGGTTTACATCTATTCCATGCAAACCTACTTTCTTGTAGTACATAAAGTTCCATTCTAAAGATGGTTTTTTTAACCTCTCCATTTAGATGTCTAACTTTGCTAAGGGGTCTTCAAACATGGTGATTGAGTTTGAACGCCTTGTGTCCAAAATGCCTTCACTCATATCCCTCCTCATCGTCTTCAACATTTGTAAACCTCATAATGCCTAAGCTCTCTCACCTTGTAAGTAACAAAATCACTAACAAAGACTTGAAACGTCCATAAAAATTTCAAAGTCAAGACATGCTTTGACAAGCTCGAAACTTCTAGCATTCAAAGTTTGAAACTTCAAGAAAAAACCAAGGCAAACAAACACCAAATTAATTCAATGGTTAAATGAAGGGAAAGATGACCCCTATTCAACATACCTAAAATCAACTTGCTTGATAGGTCATCAAGATTAATGAAGCCACATATGAAGGAAAACATAAAATCACTACCTAAAATTAAAAGTAGCCCAATAACATGTGGGCATTTGTCAACTATTTAAAAGGAGGAATGATTTTAACCACCTTCCTTAGATTGCTTTATCATCAATGGCATTTAATGCCAAATAATACACCAATAATGCAAGGACTATGACAAGTGCCATCACTAATTTGGTCGGCATTTATGTGCCAAATTGATTTGAGTTAAAGCAAGGTTTTAAAGATAGTATACTGACTAACTATCCTTGAATCTTCATCCATGGACTAAAATATATTTGGCCAAAAAGTAAAGTAATGTATAAGTTTATGTAAGTTATGTATTTTTGACACCCATTGTTTTCAAAAAAAATGGTTTACACTATAGTGTGCATACAACACTATAAAAAATTTTGTCCATTCAAACCCATGCATTTCTAACATGTGTGCAAATCAACCATTTTTTACTATAAATCCGACTATTTTTCATGGCATTTGGTAAAAACAACTTGGAGTTCCATAAACAACTACAAAGTGGTTTGCAATTGCATATATGCAACTTATATTTATGACTAATATTGATTTGGATGATACACTTAGTAAAACCATAATATCAAGGTTATTTATGTTAAAAATATTACTTGAATACACATGTACATTGTAATATGGTTGTTCATATACATTCGAAGTATATGTTTGTAAATCCAAATATATCCAACTATATTCCTTAGAATATACAAAATACACCTTCGTATACTTATAGGGCTATAATTAAATTGGTCACATTTGCAACTAATGGGACATAATTTGTTTTTCTTGGATGAAAACCAAACTAAATGTTGTTCACATGGAAGGATAAAAGCCAAAATAGTTGCAAATTAATTACAGTGTAGTCGCAAATATTACCAACACAAGAATTAGTTACAAAAATGTCCAAAGGTAGGCGCAAATGACTTTAATAGTCACATGTAGTTGCAAATATAGTGGTTATAGTTTGGTCAATTTCTATTAGTGCTATGATTTGACATGGTTTTTTGGAAACATGGACTTCAATTCTTTGAAACATAAAGAAGAAGACAAATTTACAGCCACCAAATTATCAATTGTGACAAATAGGAATTGGGTGGCCACCCAATTCCTAGAGAGATTTAAGATCAGAAACAATTTGGCCAACACTCGATTTTCAACTCTAACATATTTGAACTTTAAAATACAACCTCTATATGCAAACGGATTCACATTCTTTTCATTCCCTATGTTTGTTTTTATTTTGTAAAACATTCATTATATAAAATTTGCAATCCAACTCTATACACTAAGAGTTTAAACATTAAGGACACATTAAATGATACACCTACTCAAAAGTTTAATTTTCAATGTGAGTTTCACTTTTAAGTACTATGTCAGAAATTTCATACATTTGTAGAAATTTTTGTTTGGCATTTTTCAAATTCCATTGCATCATCCATCCTTTTCTAAAAGAAACACCCAAAACATAGGTAATACAAAAAAAGAAAGTAACTAACTTTCAAGAAGAATTTAAATGAATTTTAAAAATTTAAATGGAAAATTATTAATGTAGAAATGGGCAGCTATTTGATTCTAACATCTTCAAAAAATGGAAATTTACTAATGTAAAATTGGACGATTGCTTGATTATTTAGACCTAAAAAACTAGAACATATGCATAAATGTAATTTGGGCAATGAAAATAAGGAGGCCACCAAATTCCCAAAACCTCCAAAATAATTGATCATTAATACATTTTAAAGGTTAATTGTAACCCATGTCTATAAGGTTTCTATTTTAAACAAGTATGCAAAATCGGGCGATTGCCTCATTTTAACACAACAAAATTGCATAAATTAATTGAATTTTAGATGAATTTTTTTTTAATTAAACATTAGATTCCTTGATCTTTACATTCATGATCTATCATCATTTAATGTTAAAACTTCTGACATTTGTATAACTTGTAAATCCTTAAAAATTTGATCTTCAATAATTATACTTTGCACATGAATCATAAAGATAACACATGTCCTTATGCTTTCTTGTGTTCAGGCTCATTGCCTATGGGTGCATTAGGCCAAACATTTGTTCATTAGCATTGAATGTAAGAATTTTGTCGTTGAGTGAGTTATTTCTATTGACACTAGAATTTGAAACATGTAAATTAGTCTCTTCTCATTTAGTATCCACAATTTATTCATCAAAATCCAAATAATTTTAGCAACACTACAAGAAATCACAACTTTTTTGACCAATAATTTTGATCAAAAAAACCCCCATATGGTTTTTTTGCCCCCATGTCCAATTTAACCAAAGTGTTGTTTTGGACAAGTCGATTTGGACCCAATCATTTTGACTAGGTCTTTTTGGTTAGTTTTTTTATTGGGTTTTTTTACTAGGCTTTTTTACTAAACCACCATGACAATAATATAATTTGGGTAGTGATCAACAAAATTATATATATATATATAATATGAAAATATCAATAATTAACTAATTGCCCTACCTACCTAATTAATAAACCTAATAATTAATGACAAAAAATATTTATTTATTTATATACCAACCCTATGTCCTAGGCCTAGGCTAGGCCACCTAGTTAAGCCACCTAGGCTAATCCGAGCCCCCTAAGTTAGGCCTTTAGGTTAGGCCAAGTAGCCTAAGTTGGGTGGTCTAGTAATTATTGTAACCTAGGCTATTTAATTAGGTTTCCTATGTAACCAAGGTTGCCTAGGTTGCAAGTGTGGGGACTTAAACTCCTCACATCCATATTGAAGTGTCAAATCCTTCACCATTGCACCACCACCCCATAAAGGTGATTTTATTGAACAACATATTTGTAATGAACATGATTTTGGACCAACATGTTGTAATCAATTTCCATGAATTTTTTTCGACATGCTTGTTATATTAAATGAACTTGAATTTTTTTACACTACTTACATAAATAGGTAGGTTATAAGTAGGGTAGCTTAAGCAAGTATGAGGTATCTATTAATAAATGTATGTGCCTTGGTAACATGTAGGTTATAGTTTATGCGGCCTTATAGGTACCTACTAGGTTTATGTTTATACTTACCTAATAAGCCATCTATGCCTATGTTATTTAATAAGTTATGTAGGTATCTACTAGCTTATTAATAGACCTAGCCTAGGCATACTAGGTAGGTAGCCTAGCCTATTAAGTAGGTTTACGCTTAGGCTACCTACCTAGTAGCTAGGCTTAGGTGGCCTAGGCTACTAACTTAATTAATAGGATAGGCTACCTTTAGGTAATTAGTAAAAATAATTAAGAATGATTTATTAGTTACTATATAAATTATGAATAATAAATAATATCAATGATTAATAATTTATTATTTCCTATGAATTAATAAATATTAAATAATTATTTTAAATAATATTTATTACTGATAATTTATTATCTACTATTTATCACTAATTATTGATTATTTACTACTAATTACTGATTACTGGTTATTTAATATTAATACTCATTATTTATTATGAATTAATAATTATTTATTAATATATTTAAAATTATTATTAACTTAAAAAATTAGTTTAAAATGTTCACTTATCAATAATTATTTACAATAGGATAAATTTGATAAATTGATAATATTAGTTAATGATTAACAAATTGATGGATAAATTAATTATTGGTTATTAGTTGATATTTATTTGGTGACTAATTAATTATATAAAATATTAATCATAAACTATTGAATTTTAACTATTAATTATTAAATATCAACTAATTAATGTATTAAATTTAAGTACCTACATGTGATTAAAGGTAACGTGTAAGTAGCCTATTAAACTTTATAAGTAGGTACTAGGTGTAATATGTTTAACCTAGGGCCTACTAGATATGAACTTATGTTTGGTATGTACCCTATGCAAAATAAACTTATAAGTTAATAACCAAATTAATATGGTTGATTCGACTAAATGTCAAATCAAAATGGCCAATTTGATTAATTATAAATCCCAATGGCCATTAAGTATGGTCAATTTGACTAAGCCTTGGTCATCTTGATGAACCTCTAGCCTTTTTGACCAAATGTTTGGTTTGTCATAGGGTCAAAAATGTCACTTTAGTTGAATGTCTTAGTCAAAACTAATTCGTGTCTTTCATGCCCTAAAAATTTAGTCAAAAGAACCATCGCCCTTGGTTAATGTGGACATTTCATTCAAGTTGGAGCTTCTAAAAAATCACATTTTGTTGTAGTGTAATGCTCTCGTCGAATAGGCTGTTTATTTCATTGTTTTTTTAAATTTTCAAGTTATTGCTATTTTTATCAAAATATTTGTTCAGGTTCATCTCTCGCAACTCTCTTTTAAAAAATATGATGTGGGTTTTTTGACCTTGATGATGCTTCTCTGCCTGACCATGATTTCTTAGAAGATTTTTTAGTTTCCCCTGGTTCATTGTTCCTTCCAATGTCCTCTTCCTCATGACTTTCTTCCTTTTCCTTTTTTTCCTTTTCGTTAATTGAACCATCATTTTTTAGCTCTTGCATGGGCGACTCATCATCTGATTGAATAGTTACCCCAAAGACCATTAAAAGGCACATTGATGCATTCTCTTTGCCTTTTGGACCAAATCCAAAAGGCAAAAGCTCAAAAACCTTACATTTTTACTCCTACAAAGTACTAACAACGAGGAGTTATAATCTGAATTGCATCAAGGAAAAAAAACACGATAAAAAATTTGTAACTTCAATCAAAGAGACAACATAGTAATCCAAGAAGTGAAAATGTACCACCATCGAAAATACTAACAATAGAAACTTTGTTTATAACTAATGAAAGAATAATTGCATGTAGTGCCTCAAGGCAAACCTCTTACTTGTAAACCTTGCACACATCCATGTGCATCAAATCCATCCCTAGGATAATGTTAAAAATCCGGTTGTTTCCCAATGCATTCTTTATAACATCCTTTCCACTATTTCTTCGAAACAAATAAACATAAAACAACAATGGACTATCAAAAACTCTTTCACTTTTACTTGGCAACTCTTCCACTTGTGCAACATACATCTCAATCTCGTAACATACATAAGGACCAATTATACTTTTATGGATTGTAAATGAGTCAAAACATGGTTGGGGTACTCAATGGATTATTTCATTTTATATTCAATTCATTACACCCCTTCACTTAAACATGTTGTTGAAACTTAATAACACATTCATATTGAAAATTTGAATTTAATTCATAGATAGATACGTTAGAAAAGTATTATTCTATGCATAAAATGTTAAATTTGAACAAGTTTAAGGATTCTTACCAAATCCTTGAAAAAATTCAAGACTTTGTCTCATGAAAAAAATAAAGTTCAAGGATTCATAAAAAATGTTTAAACAATTTTTTTTGGCCCAAGATTTTACCACAAACATTGTATGTGATAATGTATATAAAATGTATGAATGTGACAAGAACCAATTCCCTTATTATAATACATAAAAAGTTTCAAAAAGTTAAATTTTTGGGAATTTTGGATCATTGATAGAATATGACCCACATTGAATAAATTTTACTATTCTCATTTTCATAAGTGAAAACAATAGATACTTTAAAAGCCTGCATAAAATTTAGAACAAAATTATTTCATTTGACATGAGAAAAAATGGTGAAATGTAAGACAAATCATAAGAAAAGTGAAGAAAAATGTGAATTTGGTTATCCTTGGAGTGAGTCCTTAAGGTTCAAAGTTGGTACCTTAATCATGCTTGGACTCATACATCAAATACCCAAAGGACTCCTTTTCACAAATGCACACCCACACATTTTATGTGTATTGTGTAATTTTTAAATGCGCCAAACACGCTGTCCCATTCATTGCCCTTCCAAACAATTAGCTCTTTCAAGTTGTTAGTATTGCAAACCACTATGATGGTTCCAGTTGCACCCTATTGAAGGAAGTAAACATATCTTTCAAAGTCAAAAACTTCCTTTAATGTAGACATGTCATTAATCTCCTGACACATATATGAGTTTTCTAGGATGAAGGCATTTGCCATTACTCCCTTAGGATTTCTAATGAACTTCCACCTATTTAAGATATCCATCAATGATTTAGGGGGAGGATCCTTTGAAAGGTTAAACTTCAACTTATCCATGAAAAACTTTTTCATCAGTTGCCTCTCAAGGATTGGAAATAACCGGTCGTTATAATCATTAGCGATCTCCACCTCTTTCCATTCCTTCATGGAGTAAGTATTCCTAATTGAAGTTGGTTTTGGAAACCCATGGTCCACCACAATTTCATTCCTAATCACTTTTATGTATTTATGCACCAGAAACCATTCAAACTGTAAACCTCCCATCGGCCAATTACGTAAAAAGACCTTTTGAACTAGAAGGTCATTAGCAATCTCAACTAATTGGGACTAAAACATTTCCATAAGTGGAATAACGCCAATTTTCCAATAGGTGCAAGATTCGTTTAAATTGATTTGATACCATCCAAGATCCTTTCTTCCTCCCATGTGAGGATAATTGTCGACCACAAGTCAAAACCTTATCTAATGTTAAAATTATACTAATCTTGTTTTTCATGGATTTCATTCCAAATAGAGCCAACAAAGAACCTTCAAAAATCTACATCAAAACCAGGAGATTTAACATATCATTACAAAATAGATTTGATAAATCAAGAAGTGGAAGTATCAATCAAGGTAATATACCTTGAAATCTTCACTTTGGCGACTTGAACTCAAAGCGACGATGGGGTGTCCAAGCTCTGTCCATATGCGTCGAACATGGCTTAGGTTCTCCTTGTATGTTGGTAAGCACTTTTACATGTGGTTTGGTTTGTTCAATGTCAATGATAGTTTTTGCATGTGTAAACACTTGGGATGCCAAACAACGATGAGTTAGAACTTTGAAAATTGCTATTGCAATTGTGGATTAACATTTTGAATGCGAATATTTCTTGCAAGTGGGGAAGTTTAATTAGAAATGTCTTTCATTCTAAATAAATGTGAAATATTTTCATGAAAATAATGGAATTACCTACAAAGCCATTGTTATATGCTACTCACCAAAAACAAAAAACACACATTTTGATATTTCATTCCAACTCATTGGTTTTGTTGGAAAGATTTCATCTGAATTTGTTAGACTTACTAAACATGTGTACATTGGCATCTTCCATTTTGTTTTGTCTTGAGTCATAAACTTGATCTTCATTTCATTTTCATGTTTTATGCACAATGGGTAGCACCCAATCCAGGATGGTGTTTCAACAAATCGTTGAATCGGCAACTCAACATCAAGAACTACTAATAATTCTAGAGGGAAAAAAATTGGCAAACTTTTCAGACATTGCCTTGTTAATTATTCTACATTCTACCTCGTTGAACCCTTTCAGATTTTTATGCGTAAATCATCAATTATCTTTTCCCTCTTTTCATCCTTCATTTTCTCCTTTTTAGCCCTCTTTGGTTTTTTCTCCATCACAAAGTTGGCAATGTTGGTCACCACTATTGACTGCGATGCGACCATCTTGGATTTCAGATGTAATTCGCTTTCTACTATAGCAAATGCCACATTAATATTCTTACCAATCACCACTCCAATATTCTCCAGGTTGAAGCAAACATCAATGCTAGTAGGGAAGTTCATCTCGTCGGTCAACTTGTCTACATCATAGAGGATGTTCGCAAGCCCTTGGGAATCACAATTTGGATCGTCAAGTAGGATGATTATGAATTTGGGATCCTTGTTAGCTTGAAAAATTTCCTACACAAACACATTTTTCATAGTCATTTGTCTCATTCTTGGTGTAGGTGAAGGCAAATTTTGGGTTATCGTCCTTATCCTTCAAACATGCACCCCATGATGACACATTTAGGTGCAGTTTTCAAATCCCAAGCATGGCTTTGTTGTAGTCTTCATTTAGGCCCAAATAGGAGAAAAAGAGTCTATGCATTAGTCTTGGTGTGTATGGAGCTTGTAATATTCTCCTGCATAATATTTACAACAAGTCTTTAATTTTTAGTACCAAAATAGATAGAGGATTTTTATAGGTTTTTCAATTAAAAAATCGAATGGCCATCCAATTCTCCCTTCGAACATATTGAAAAAGGAGTATTGAGTGGCCGCCTGATTTGCCCCTCGAGGGTATTAAGGTAGGAGTATTAGGCGGTTGCCTAATTCTACCCTCAACAATATTGAGGGGGGAGTATTATGCAACTACTCAATTTTCCCCTCAAAGAGTTTAAAGGGGGAATATCGGGTGGTTGCTTAATTCTCCTTTTGAAAAATTTGAAGAGGGGAACAACAAATTGTAGCTCAATTTTCCCCTTGAAAATTTTTGAGGGTGGAATATTGGACAATTATTTGATTCTCCCCTCAAATAGTTTTGAACGTGGAGTATTGGGTGGCCGCCCAAATTTCACCTTGAAAAGTTTTGAGGGGGGAATATCGAATGGTTGTTCAATTTTCCCTTCAAGGAGATTAAGGGGGGAGTATGTGGCAGCCACCTTATACTTTTTTATCAATCTTTGAAATCACCTTTGATTTTCCCCTCAAAAGGTTTTGGGGGGATATGGGGTGGCCGTTTGATTATCCCCTTGAAGAGTTCGAGGAGGGGAGTATTAAGCAACCACCCGATACTCCTTTCAAAAAGTTAATTAAGTATAGTAATTAGTAATGATTAGTTATTTGTAAATCCTAATTACTAAGCCTTAATTTAAATCACTAATTTTTATTACTGTTTGGAGATGTAAAAAGTGTTGAAGGTTCAAAGACCTTAGGGTTTAATTAGGTGGTTATTTTGTTGGAGTCAATTTGGCCATCTTGCGTTGTGATTCCTTCTTTCAAACTCCTCCTTGCAGAGTTATAAGAGCTTAAGCATGATGAAGGTAAGAAAAAAGTGGTGTTATTTATTTGCTTAAACAAAACATTGGAAATGCAAAAAAACTTGGACAGTCTAAAGGTATTGTCACATGAAATGCAGAGAATGTGTAGACAAAAACATGATAACAATATGAACATCATAATAAGAATTAAATTGAACTTAATGTCTATAAATAGACCTAGTGAACATAAAAATGGCATAGTGGTAAGTACTGCCATAAACAACGTGAATCCTATCTCTAGCAGTGGGTTCAAAACAATCTGCTTGAATCTTCTTCATTATTGAACCCCCCACCTCTCTCTAAACTAGCTTTAGATTTCCCCAATTTGACAAAAACTGGTTGTATTCAAATTCCAACAAGTGCATACATACTTTTTTTTTTTGGTGCAAAATTTCACATTATTGCAAAATCTAAAAATGAGCTTCAACAAATTCAAAATAATCACCAAACACTACAAGAAATCATGGTTGATTTGATTGAAAAACTAAACAAAAAAAAGGTCATTTTGACATTTGGTCAATTTGACAACTTAGTCATAGTGGACAAGTTGATTTAAACACATCCAACTTGATTGATGGTTTTTTTTACTAATCATAAAATGGTCTTTCTGATTAATCAAATCAAACAAAAAATTGGGCAACCAAACAAATTTAATTAAAAAAATACCTCAATTTGTAAATATAGAAATGTAAATAATAAATAATAAATAATAAATAAGTATCAACCTACCCATACACCCATGACCTACCTACCCACCATGACCTCATACCTACCTATCCACAACCCACCTAGGAACTATACATTTACACACATGTACAAGGTATATATACAAATATATATACTCCACATAATATATGTTGCCAAAGGGGATTGAACCTTGGTCTCCTTGGCTTCACACTAATGTGTTGGCCATCAAACCACCCCACCACTTTGTAAACAATATATACCAAATGCATTTAACATGTTTATTTGAACTTCCATGATTTTTTTTGTCAACATGTATAACAATGTTTGAATTTCAATTTTTTTCATATGTAGGTTAGTGGGTACCTAACTAAGTAGATAGGTAAGTACACATGTTTACCTACCTATGTTTTTAAATTACCTACCTACTTATGTAAACTACAAGTAGGTAGATGGTAGGTTGGTAGGTAGGTAAATATGACATAGGTAGGAAGATGGTAGGTAAATAAATAGATAGGTAGGTATGACATATTTAAATAAGTAAGTAGGTAAGTAGCCTAATAGGCATAACAAGCAAGCTCATTAACCAAATTAATATGGTTAATTGACTAAGTATGACCACTCACTATGGCCAATTTAACTAAACCATGGGCATATTGATGGACCATTTAAAAAAATTGTCCTTCTTGATTAGATGTATGATTTAGCACTTGGTCAAAATGGTCACTTTGGTAAAAAAAACCAACCAATAGAACCATGTGTCTTTCATGCCCCATGCAATTAGTCAAAGTGAACATCCTTTTGGTCAATGTGGACATTTTAATCAAGTTGAACCTTTTGAAAAACCATGATTTCTTATCCTAAAAAAATAGTGGAAAAAATAATGATGTCACCACATTTAGACCATGTTCTCTTAGCATTAGCTAAAAGTTATTAAGTTTTTTAAAATAAAAATTAGATTCTTGTCTATCCTATAACCATAAAAAATTAGCAAGTTTTTTCCTTTATATTTATATGTTGCTCTTCAAAAATAATTTTTCATTAGACCTTATAATTTTGTAAGATGCAAATCAATTGGTCAACATAGATTTTACACTATGTAAAATACTTATTTTCCAAAAAAATTAACCGATTATCCATGCAAGAGAAGGGTCTACTTTCAAACCTTTCCAGAAATTCTAATACATTCCACTTGGCCTTTAGCTTTGTGACAATACCTCAAATTTTGGAAAGGTCTAAAAAAAAACCCTTTTCCTAGACTTAAAGTAGTTAAGAAATAGACCTGAAATAGGACTCCCACCTAGAAATAAAACTAAATAGGAATAGAACAAAACAAAAACAAAAAAAACAAAAGATTTACATTGTGAATGGAATATTAAAGGAAAAAAATGTGGAATTGTGAAAGTGTATGATTTACTTGTCGATTTCACATGGATGTTTGTTTGTAACCCCTATGGTGCAAGCTTTTCAATGCACCCTTCGTTGTAAGTCTCGTTAATTTAGACGTAAAGACACACATAATCACACACACAAAATTGAAGAAATAAGACAAAGAACCAAAAAGAAAGAAAAAACGCATGACACACACAAACACATATACAGAATTGAAGAGATAAAACAAAGAACAAAGAAGAGAGAAGAAATGTGTGAAACACACAAACATACACACACAAAATTGAAAAGAGAAAATAAGAAGCAAGAAGCAAGTAAATACAAAGAAACAAGTTAATGCAAGAAGTAAGTAAAGACAAAATGAAAAGAAGAAACAACAACTCTTTGAAAGGCAACAGAATTGGAAAGACCTAAAAATGAAAGAAATGAAAAAACACCCTAAGGAACCATAACAATGTATTTTGGTGGAGGTTCTTTTTTTCAACTTCATGGATTTTCATTTGAAGCCTTTTTCATTTTCTTGAATTCTTCATTTTGTTTTCATTCCCTAGCCATTTCATCCACATTTTAGCTATTTTGTAATTCTTATGTAAATTGTTGTCTTACTTTTTATTTTTATTACTAATTATATATATTAATATAGGATGGTCCTTATAATTATTAATAGGATGGACTAGAAATTAATACAATTAATAGTATATTAGCTAATATCTTAACTGACATTAATTTCTAGAATATTATTAATATTAATATATTATTTAGTATCTTAACCAACATTGATTTTTACAATATTATTATCATTGGTATATAACTTAGTATGTTAATCAACATTAGTAATTATAATATTGATTAAAATAAATAATATAATACAATAATAGCTAAATAATTGAAGAAATGATCAAAATTAAATTTATTTTATTCCAGATATTAACTACCTTATTTTAGCTATTTGAAATTTACTATCATTATATATATATAATGATTACATTCATGAATATATACTTCAACATACATCATACATATATGGACAATATATATTTAATTTATATCACAATAATTTAATAGAGAAATATTAATTGTGTACATTATATGTATGGGTGTAAGGTTGCAATGTTGGGGTTTTAGGTTTTGAGGTTCATATTTTATTGTTTAAGGCGCCTTTTCCAAAAGTAATCTTTCCTCTCTCTAGGTTTGGGGTTTAGTTGTTAGGGTTAGGGTTTAGGGTTTTAGGATTTTGATTGTTTGGGTTTAAACATTTTGGATTAAGGGCTTGTTTTATGGTTTTGGGTTCATGATTTTGGAATTTCAATTTGACATTTAGCCTAAATAGGTTTTGGGCTTTTGGACTTTTGCTTGGGTTTGAATTTTGTGGTCTAAAGGTTACTATGCTTAAAAAGGTATAACCTTAAAGTTATAAGGTTGAAGATAAATTAATCTTCACGTCTTTCAATTTATGTTTTAGGGATTAGTTTTTAGGTTTTAAGGTGTAGGGTTTAGGGTTTGGAGTTTAGAATTCAAGGTTTAGTGTTTTAAGGTTTTTAGTTTACAACTTATAAGGGCTTGTGGTCTTGGGTTGAAGGTTAGGTGTTGGGATTTATGATTTGGGTTTGAAATTTATGGTTTGAAGCCTTGAATTGAACTTTTAGGGTTTAGGGTTCGTGTTCAAGTTTTGTGGTTGATGACTTTGGGTTTCACTTTTAGGGTTACAAATTAAGGCTTGTGCTTAATGGTTTAGGGTTAAAGTTTTATAGTTAAAGCTTTAGTCTTCAAACCTTTCAAATTGAGTTTTAGGGTTTAAGGTTTGGGGTTTAAATCTTAGGCTTAATGGTTTAAGGTAAAGGTTCTATAATTGAAAATTTAGTCTTCAGACCTTTTAATTTGTGTTTTAGGGCTTAGGGTTTAAGGATGAAGGTTTATGAAAATTGTTGTTTTAGGATTTATTTTTAGGTTATGGGTTTTCAGTTATTGAAGTTACAAGGTTAAAAAATTTGGGTTTAAGAATTTGTGGAAGTTCGCATAAACCCTCAACCTTCTTTATATATCAAAATATTATAATTCATGTTTTTGGCATGTTCATAATTCATTTGAGTTTTATGGTTTCATAAGGCTTTGGATTGAACTTCCAAGGTTTAGGGTTTTTGTTTGTGTTTAAGTCTTGTGGTTGATGGCTTGGGGTGTAGCTTTTAAAATTAGGGATTTAAGGTTTAGGATGAATGGTTTAGGGTTAAGGTTTTATGGTTGAAGATTTAGTCTTTAAACTAAGGATTAATGTTTTAGGTTTTAATAGCAAAATGTGACCCCCAAAAACCTCATTTATCTGAAACCTAAAACCTAAACCCTAAAATTGCAAACTAAACTTTTAAACTTGCAACCTTATCCATTAAACCTATTTTTGATTTTCCACCCTTTATACCCATCCAAAATGAATACGCCTAATGCTTCTACCCCAAGTTTGGGACATAGCCATAGACATAGGTTTTCTATTTTAGGCTTTATGTTTCATTTTCTTAGGTTTTAGGTTTTTAGGTTTTAGGCTTTAGTTTTGACTATATAAGTTTTAGGTTTTGGGTGTTTTTTTTTTTGGGTTTTAGGTTTTAATTTAATTAGTTGTAGGTTTTAGGTTGCATGTTTAAAAATTTTAGCCTTTAGTTTTAAGTTTTTTGTTCGATTTTTTTAGGTTTTAGGTTTTAGTTTTTAGTATATAAGATTTAGGTTTTAGGTTTTATTTCTTCTAGTTTTTTCTTTTTTGGTTTTAGTTTCCGAGTACCATTTCATTTTTATCACATTTCATGTTAATATGCCAAAATGTGTGCTTAAACAATTCATGTTTTCAAGCTTAATTAAGAATTTTACACATTGTTTCGTTGCAAATGGAGATTAAATCTAAATCTAAATTTGTAAAATGTCCATTGATGCATCCATTATAACTTTTTATCATTTGCCGGAAATTGAACTTTCCCAACCACATAAATATACACGTGTGTTATGTTTTTTACCTCTCAGTCATTAATATAAAAAATGTTTGCCATAAAATGATTGTTACTTTTTATTTCTACAAAAAAATCAATTTAGTTAACTTTCTTTTTTGAAATTTTCTTTATCAAATTTTTTTTGTTCAAGGCATAGAATTTGACGACCGTTTGATAAATTTTTTTTAATTAATTTTTTTTGAAACAGACCTACTTTCTAGTATTTAATACCAAGTTGAATGATTTTTTTTACTACAAAATTAGAGAAATGAAAAAAAAAAGGTTAATGGAACTTATAATAGATTAAAAAAGTGTAGGTCTTTTTATTTTTTTTGGTTGTTTGTGAAAGGAGGGTGTAAATTATAGTCATTATGACCACCCTTGTTGTCACAACATGTGGTTTGAAAAACTCGTGTTTTTGATATAATTACATTAGAATTTAGTTGGCTTAAATTGTAGTAGAAGAGAAAGAAATGGGGATGCTAACTAAAAGTTTCAAATGCATAACTATTTTTTAACTACCTCTAACTTAAAAAAATGATGAGAAAAAATGTTTACATGCTTACACCATATATGTGTACTACTTTTATTCTAGAAAATTTTGATTGATTCTAGTTTTAAAAAGGGCTCTTTGAATGGTTTCTTTTACAATTTAAACAAGAAATTAGATCCATGCAAATGTCATAACAACACATTTTGGGTTTTGCGACTAACCTTTATAACTACATACTAATTAAGAAGGACATATGCAATTAGCGATTAGTGAGTTGTTAAACCCATGTCCTTTCACCCATTTAGTTGCAAAAGAAGTTTAGTTGTAAAACCCAGTTATTTTAATGACCAAGATTTTAAAAAATTCTTACAATGATGAAATTCATATCATCATTAACCTTGGTATGATGTATAATGTGCATGCCATATCAATTTAGTCATTTGATTTAATTAAATGTTACAAAAGATGCCTTGATGGATGGTTGACATGTGTCAAAAATCTATAAACACATTATGAGTCATTGCACATAACCAAAAATTAACCTAGTTTAGCCCATGTAGTTCGCGTAACCAAAAGTCAACTTAACCTAACCTAGCTAGGCTAATCAACCTAGCCTAATTTGCCTAACCAAAAATCAACATAACTTAAGTAAGTTGGCTACCTATGTTAGGCAACCTAAGTAACATGTAACCTAAGCTAGGTGGTTTAAATTTTTGAAAAATGTTGAATTCTTAGCCCAATAAGCCTAGGCTAGATTACTTAACCTAAACCAAGTGGCCTAGGTATCATAGGTTGCAAGAATGAGTCTTTTGAACCCCTTGCCTTCATTTTGGGGTTCAAGTCATCATCCATTGCACTACCGCATTTTCTTATATTAATTATATTTAACACCAAGTTATAACACTCAAAACTGTCAGCCTTGAATTAACCTTGGCCACCCTACGTTGACTTAGGTCAACCTACCTACTACCTACCAACCTAGCCTAGACCTAGACCTCCCTAGGTTGACTTAAGATGAACTAGTTTATCAACTTATATTACTTATCAACCTAGCCTATGTTAACCTAAACATTCTTAAGCTATATAAAAATTAATTTAAGATAATTATGTCACATCTAGTCGCATCATAGTTGCATTTAGTTGCACAAACTAATTGAGGTTGTTACAAATTTGATAAAATGTTTTGTAATGAGGCTATTTAAGTTGACTTGGCAAAAAACCTAAAGTTATTTAGAACTTAAGCAAACCTACTTAGAAGTTAACCTATTAATAAGGTAACCTATTTTTAGTATATTTAAACATATTAGATGTAGTAAATTTGTTATGTTTAATTAAATAACTTATAAGTAGCCTATATTATGAAGTAGGTTATTACTAACTAGCCTACATACATAGGTTAATTTAATATGTATGTTAAATAGTTAAAAAGTTAGTGAGTTATGTGTTAGTTTTTTCAAAATGACTTTTAATATTGTAGTCATAATTATAAGTTAACAATAGATTGTTTAGTATACATACATATGCATGTGAATTCATGACTTTAGAAACCTCATGGCACACAAAAAATTATGGCATGCCATGACAAATATTGGTGCCATAAATTCAAGCCACCCAAAAACTTATGGTGACACAAAAAATCACAAATCACAATGAAAATTTATAACACCTTATTGTCAAATGGCAATGCATGTCATCATCACATGGAAGATCAAATTGTTATTAATTACAAAGGACAATAATATTTTCAACTAGCTAATAAATGAAATTAATTCATCAAATCAATCACATGAATCATGATGTTGACAAATAGGACCACATCATCTTGTTGGCATATAACATGCCACAACATCATGGGAGATTAAGCCATTATTAGTCCCAAAGATGGATGGTTCTTGCAACTAATTAACTAGTGAACAAAAATTGAAAAACAAAACAATTTACCAAAAAAATCAATAAGAAATCATATTGATTACAATTGCAAAACCATGATGCCATGTGGTTGTTGATGTTTTTTGCCACTACTTAATAATTGTTATGATTACAATTAATTGTAGTTGAAAAGGACAATAGTTATTTCTTTGACAAATCAAAAACCCCACAATGTGTCATTGTGTAACCTAACATAACCTAGGTATTCAAATATTAAAAAAAACACTGAACTATTAAATTAAGTAAATATCTTGAATTTTCATGTTCCCATTATATTAATTAATTATTGAAATGGACAATTTATTTCACATTTGATTAGACCACACCATTTTCAATAATCATGCATTCACCCTATCTATATGCAAGTCAACATTGTTGTAAAATATATTTTATGAACCAACCAATTTTTGCTAATCCACAAATGTAATTTTTTTCGTAATTATGATAAGTAGTTATAAGGCCAACAAATTTAATGCCTTCATAATTGTTGATAAGATTTAAAACGTTTGACACCAATAATTAGGTACAAGATAATTTAATGAATATTTATTAATTAATAAAATTAAACACATGTTTCAAGACATGAAAATGTGAAACGTGATTACATTATAAACTTAATCATAAACAAATACATTTGTGAGTTGAACTTTTTGAATCTTACATACCAATTGATTTTAATAGAAATATTTTCCATGTTAACTATACATAAATACAAATGAAATAACCATTATATGTCCAATGCATCAACAATAAAGTTCAACATGACACTTATTACTATTTTACTAAAATCATTGTTACCAATAAGATTGAGCCACCACACATCAATATTTCATCCTAGTAAAAGATAAGGTGATGGGAGGCTTATTGGGCATAAGTTAAGCAAGCCCAGTTGTAAGTTCTACATGCCCCATTGCTAGCATGGATAGACCCTTGCATTTCTTAGTTGTTTCTCACTTTTAGAGATGATTTCAAAAGAAAAGCATATTACTTCAATTTCAATTCATCACATGCAAATTTCCAAGATTTTCCAAAGACAATAAAAAAGAACATGTGAAAAGAAAAAATATGCAAACATATATATAAGGTTTTTCCATAGAAACAAGCTGAACATGTGAAGGGAAAAAAGGTATAAATATATATATATATATATATATTTCATATTTTTAAAGAAAAAAAAACATTATATTGGATGTTTCAAAATTCCAAAGTGAAGAAAAACGTGGGAAAACTTTAAAAAATATAGTGCATGTACAAATTTACTAAAAAAAAGAAAACCAAAGAAAATCCAAAGCTAAGAAAACAAAACAAGATTAAAATGATGAAAAGGAAAACACCAAAAAATTAAAATAAACAAAATTTGAAGAACAAAATGCCTTTGCCAAGCATTGTCAATGTCCTGATTCACCATCATTTGGTCAATGTTGCAATTTAAGTTTGTGTTGCTATTAAAGGCAACAAGTTTTTTACTTTGACTTTTGTTTCCACTATGTCATTGATTACTCCTCACACATGAAGAACATGCTTTGTTTTTTGGCTTGAAACAAACACAACCAAACAAACAAACAAAAACATAAACAAGCAAGGAAATGAACAAACACAAATAACCATAAACAAACAAACAAGATCTTTTTCATGCATGATATTGAACCTTTTGTGAACATTGTTATCTTGTACCTCATTTGTTCAAGGAGCTCCAACTAAAGGGCCAATGTTTTTTTGGTGATGTAAGTGCTACAATGTACCACTACACTTACACGTTCTTCCATGGCACCCACCAAGTTAAAGAGTTGTTTAATGTATTCTAATGGTCATGTTTTAAATAATTGAATTTATTCACATTTCATTATTAATTGAAGTCATAACACAATTATGCCAATGGCAATTTAGACAAATCTTCATTAAAGTCATGGAGACTCAATTACCCCACCAAGTCTTAATTATACACGCCATAATACCATTTTGAACTTCATCACATTTAGCCTTCCATTTCATGTTTTTATACTATTAACAAATTTAACACATCATTGATTAATATATTGGAACTTTGAATGCAAAAAAAAAAAGAGAATTAGAAGGTGATATTATGAAATTGGGATTACCTTCAATATTGTGAATCCAAATGTGTTTGATAAACTAGAAGTTACAAATTTGGTTGGGAATGATTTCAGTGATGACAAACATTTAGAAAGGCACTACTAAATGGGAAAAAAAAAGGTAATAGGGAATTAATAATAAGCAATTCAATTTTTTGTAGATTTGTGTGTGTTTAAAGTTAATTTGAATTATTATTAATAGGTTGGGTAAGATTAAAAAAAAGGTAGGCATTGACCAACCTAGTAAATTTAAAGACACAATAGAAAAATGTGATTATACAAGATTTGTGGTGTGTGTGAAAAAGGTACCACAAATTTTATAAATAATGGGTTACATAAGTTGGGGAAGTTTTTTTAAATAGTAAGGGG
>Ga0209611_10000330_pt1 | contig 66141 bp, 30 predicted proteins | sample S1TSphgellanicum_3_FD_187693 | JGI IMG/M metagenome (GOLD analysis project Ga0209611, IMG submission 187693) | Host-associated microbial communities from peat moss isolated from Minnesota, USA - S1T2_Fc - Sphagnum magellanicum MG (SPAdes) (version 2) | ecosystem: Host-associated > Plants > Peat...
CCTATTCAAATAACAAACTTAGCATTTCATGATTTAGTGATGGAAATTGTGCAAAATTTGTTCATTCATAATTCATACGTTTCACGCACTAATATCATGCATGGAAAACACATTTGACACACAAATTTAAAAGAAGACACAAAACTCGTGTGGCATTCGTTCATTCATAGGTTCGTATTTCATCTATCAACACATTTATCCATGTGTCAAACATGTTTTCAATGCATAATATTCATGTGTAAAATGTATGAACCTATGCATGAACGAACTTCACACGATTTTCGTTCTTAATTTGTCATGTGCTAAATTTGTGATGATTATTTGCAAGGTAATGCACAGGTAAAATCATCCAGTAAAATGATCAAGGTGATGTTGACAAAATTGGCAAATGAAAATCTAAATGATTATGATGAACATTTATCTACAATATTTTTTTTTTTATCATAAATCATTCAAAGTGGAAATCAATTACACATTTTACTAATTGGTGTACGGTTTACACCCATTATCATTGATCGAATATATTTTGTTTTAAATTTCAATGAAATTTCATTCAATGGCAGACCATGGGATATAATCATAATAGAGTGTTAACAAGCCATCTACATGAGTTGGAGAAGTTGCAAGAGTACAAGATGGAGGATTAGGATAACATTGTGGAAGTATAATGGAATTTAGATCATTATGGTGGCAACAATGTCATCTTGAGAAGACATTTAGGTTTGGTGTTTACATCTTGTGGTTCTCAAAAGAATCAAAATGAAAGGTTGGGAAATTTACTAGGGAGTGGTATGGACTTTATCATATACAATATGCATTCCTAACAATAATGTATTATTGGTTACATTGGGGAACTTTGAGCCACATCCAATGTTGGTGAATGTGAACAAGTTAAATCCTTACATGTATGTGGAAGAAATAATCAAACCTCAACCTGTTGTATGAATAACAGGTAATCAAAATGTGGGCCATGCCAATAATAGGAAGTAATTTGAATTTCACTCTATTTATTATAATAATATGTTAAAACAAGTATAATTTGATAGGGTTTGTTAATGATGAGGCACACAAAGCTATTATGGATGTGTGGACACTCTTGCATGAATGTCATCAATAAGCCACATTGAAAAAACTTCCCACACTTGTGTACATTGGTGGCCCATGTGGGGGTCATTACTATATTGCCAAGAAAAACAATTGTAGTTTCAAATGGTTTACTCGAATGCACTAAAAAAATGATGAGTGCATTGACTTTTGCCTACAAATGAAAATAGACATTCATGAGTTCTTAGTGTAGTCACAACAAATAGGCTACAACATGAATAATGAACTTGTTGTTTATAAAGATTAGGGTTCATTACAATAGAATGTCAGGTTAAGAGAAAGAAAATTTTAGAAGAGCAAAAATGAATAGATGTAAAAGAACATGCATCACCATTTCATGTCACACTATATGGGCATTGTCTCCAAGATGACATTTGCCATTGCCATTTAAAATTTATGAGGAATAGGAGGATGAAAGTGATCTTCATTACATTACTTAACAATGTGAGTTTGTCAAGAGCTTGAATGCATGTTAAAGAAACTTCACAAACAACAATGCTAGTAACAAATTGAACTCAATATGGTGGTACTTATCAACTTAGAAAACAAAACACTTGTTGTTGAGGAGTAGGTGGAAGATGAACCAATATGATGCCATTCATAATGTCTACAACATTAATAGCACAAGCACCGAAACCTTGTGTCACCCCTTATGTGCAATGTGTGGATCAAGCAAGTATGATAGGCCAACACATGCAATCAAGTTTGCATTCTACTAGGAAGCAAAACAAGAAGTTGTCAAAACCCATATTTCCAAAGGAGGAAAACAAATATTGTTTTGCACCAATATTGTAAAAGTATACATCAAAGTTTGAACACATACATGCATGGGTGAATATGAAAGGAAAAAAAAAAGCTTAGGTGAATGTTGGGTGTTGTTGGATTGTTTTTCATCGATTGAAAGACTATGTGACATGATCTTCTAGTCCATTTTTTGAACACTTAGAGGATTACCACAATTGATCAGATTTTTTCATGAGTGCAAAAGAAGGTGGTATGCATCAACAAACCTACCATTAAATAAAAAAGTTCAAGATTTTTAATACAAGCGACTTAAAGTTTAATATTTGCACAAAAGAGTGTGCAAAACATGCACTTGTAAATATAACAATTGAATCTCATGCGCATGTTGAGAAGGAGTAATGGGGTGTTTCCAATATGATGCATTAATATAATATCCAGTTTATAACCTTGTTGCAAATTATTTACTAGTGCGAGTGGGTAAGTTATTTCAACAATTAGAATGCAATTATGTATATAAAAATAAATAAGGGGGATTTGATTAATTGGGTTGACATCATGTTTAACCAAATGAATGAGTTGTAACATTGGTCAATAATTTGGACAATGATGTTGAAGGGTACTCCAATGAGATAGGAAAAAGTAAGGATATTTGCAATTTTGTTCCATTGATTGAAGTTTTCATGCAAGAATGGTTTCTTGGGGAAGAAACACCAAAACAAGTACCCCAATCATCATCAAGGCTAGTGCAAGTGGGCATACAATAGAACAAATTAGGCATCATTTGTGTAGTATTTGAAACCATTCCAAACATGTCAGTCACCTTGACACACAATACTTGAGGAGCAACAACATACACATAACCAACACCTAAATCTAGAGGCACACAACAACATATTTAGTCTCTAATATCACTTGTGGGCCACAGTCAACATGCATAAAAATTAAGGTAGTAGTGAATGCTAGTCTCTTACCCCTACAATTGATAAGGAGTTTGAATATTCCCCACCATAGGAACCCTTACATCAATGGGAGGTGTTTGAACAACCTGAACCACTTGTGTGACAGGAAACACCTGAAATGAAACTAGTTCATGAATAAGCACACCAAGTTAAACTACAAATGGTCCATTCAAGTAATGAGGACATGTTAAGATTTGTTGCAAGTATTTCAATTGCAGACATGTTTACTTATTACATATTTGGTATGTTTTCCAACATAAGTTCACAGGATGTCACACTTCATGATTTCACACACCAAGTGGCATATTAATGGGAAGAAACATTGATCCCCATCAGCAAGTAACAGGCATGTTCCAACTTGTGGCTAAGCATAGTCAACACATGTCTATTTTGTTGTTGAAATTGGTTAATTAAGTTGTGAAAGAAAAGTAATAAGTTCAATTTTCTTTGCAATAAACAATGGGCAAAAGCAAAAGTTCCAAAACTATAATAGGAGGTGAAGGATAAAGACAAGTAGGTTGTTGCCATGCACCAAAACTTGTTAATTATTTTGACAATGAAAGATCAACTATGATGAGCACATACAAGAATTTGAAATAATCAAACAAGAGAAGATTTATTTGCAATAAGAGTATGAGATTAAGAAGAATGAATATTGGTAGGTAAAGCAACAACAAGATGATTTGGTTATTTAGTAAGAAGGTTGGGAATTTTATACTTAACAAAGTTGCAAATCAAACCATACAAAGCAATATATTAATGTATTGTTATTTAATTCACAAAAGAACAATATGAATCCAAATCACAATAGGAGATCTAGGAATTGCAAATGGACATCATTAGGGTGATAATTGTTGTCACAAAGTTAAAAAGTTAAGAGCCTTATTCTATGTATTACATGTTGTTTGAATATGAAGACATCAAGGTAGAAAATGTATTGTTGAACCCACGTTGTGAAACATTGGGCATTTAAGAAAGCAAGTTAACAACATGGTGGGACAAAATGCAGGATACGTTTTGGGAGGATTTGTAGTAGGTGTTAAAATAAGTACAAGTTGATGAACAATTCTACCAACATTAATTGGAGGCATACAAGATTACCTTTCTTGACTTCCAATACGCTCCATTGGTATTGAACTTGGAGTCACCACCACATAGTTCTTTCTTTTAAGCAAGCCATAGTGGCATCAAATCAGATTCACCCCAAGATGAACAAGCACAACAAAAGATGCAAATATTTGTTACAATGAACCCACCAGCTAACCTCAATGGTGGTGGTCGTGTTTTTGATGACATAGAATTGGTGGAAAAATAAAATGATTTGGAGGGTTAAAATTTGCCTTATCAATCAATAGAGTCTAACACATTGTCTAAGACCTTGTAAGAACTGGAATAGACTCCATAAGAGTTGGAGCAATAACAATCGGTTGACCCAGTATTGGTCCAAGTTTGCAATGAACACATGTCATTATTACATCAGAGGGGGAATTACATGTTCTTGATTCACATTTGGTCAAGGTATGGCAATTGATAAAGAACAGGAGGTTGACAGGTCCATTCAATGTTGGGGTACACAAAAGGAATAATTTGCCCCCAAATCACTTTCAAGACATTACTTTGAATGAACATTACATTTACAAAATAATTTATTTGGTAGATTTTATTTCTTCATTATATACCCACATATTTTTTGATGAAAATGGTGTCGATTTTTTGTGAAATGGATCATTAACACATGTCCATAAGTGTCTTAAAAGATGGCTTAAGAATTGTGTCCCATTGTGCAAATTTATTGAATAGGAATCAATAGGATTAACAATATTTATTCCATATATTGACCAAAAATAAAATAAAATATGTTTTATATGATGGCATAATTTTTTTCTATCATAAATCACCAAAGTTTGTGGAATTGATGCTAGAATCTTGGATTTTTTTCATAAAAAAGGTTGCACTAGTAAGGACAATCAAATTATTATTTTTAATTAAAAAATTACATTATGAAGGTTTGGAAAGAAACATAGGAAACATGGGTGCCAAGAAAAGACATTATTTGTTGTTTTTAATAGGGTTTTGGCACTCCAAATGATAGTATGTCATTTTATAAATGTCTTGTCGTCTTGCATTCCTTTTTTGTTTCTATTTGAATAAGACATGAAAAAAAATTCAATTGATTTGGATCATTCCTATAACAATTATTCATTGAAAGCCTAAACATATATATCCCCCTTTCATTGTTTAACATGTCAGAACATTGGTTTTGCTCCAAAGCTTAACACACATGATAAAAGGGTGTCATGATTCATGTTGTGGTACCTTAATCGTGAATGCACCCTAACATAGATGTGTTATAAGAATCAACACAAGTTCCTTAGTAGGAGTAGATGTTGTGACTTTTGTAGTATTACTTTTCTTTCACATAGCAAGGATTTCAAGGATGAAATCCAAAGTACATAGGGGGTAATGTTATGAGACAAATAAACAAATTAAAACTTGACAAGTATAAATTTTTTAGTTACTAATTCGTATTTGAACATTGTGTAAAATTTTGAATTCTTGTTCTTTCTTTTCAAATGGGGTTTTAGAAGGAAATGGGGCAACCTTTCTTCTCCTCCTTGTTTGACTATGTATCAATTTTATCTGCAAGATTTGAAAACACTAACATTGTATGTTAAAACATGTAGATGTCATGGCAAATAAAATTAACAAAAGCTAATTGATAATTAAAACTTGTTAATATTTCTAGGTAGAGGATGACTTGTTAGGACTGTTAGTAATAAAGTTATTAGTAGATTTGAAACCCTATAGTTAGAAACATCATTTTGATACTTTTTTTGATAATATTTGCATATAATTAGAATTAGTTATTATTGATGACCTAAGCTAGGTAAGGTAAGGTACTTAACCTAGGCTAATTTAAGGTAGGCCAAGTATTGCCATTTCTTCAACTTATCACTTGCCACATGTCAACATTTTAGTAGTCAACAAATCCTTATTTTTCGTTCAATTAAAACCAATCTAAGAGCTCAAGATGGTCCATGATTATGTGTTTTCCATGATTATGTCCACAATGATTACAATGATGGAGGCCTAGTTGTTAATGTCCTTTGTGATTACAACCTTCAAAATTAGTGGTAAAAATCACAAGGCCACATTGACTACTAACTTCATGGAATCGCATGTGTCTTAAATGATTACAAATGCAATTGAATATGGACTCATATATGCCATGTTTTGGTGTAATCTATTTTAGACACAAAACATTGATGACAATGTATAATATGTAATAAAAAAAAACAAAAAGCATGCACATAAAATATGAAGAACTTTGTACTACCTTTGTAAGAAAGAACAATTGAACTTAAATAAAAATGTTCAATTGAACATGAAAGAAAGAAAACAAGGTGACAAACTTTTCAAATGTAATTCCAATAGTAAGAGGAGATTTTGGAGATAAAAAATGCAATTGAAGTTAATGGGGTGCAAATGGAATAACATGAATTGTGCACCTACCTATTTGGGTAACTACTAATGGGGTGTTTATTTTGGAATATTCTTAGAATATTTTGTACAAAAGTCTTTTTAAAAATCTTGAAAATTTCATCACACTATTATGTTATGGTTTACTTCAAAAAATCACTAAAAATTCTCATTAAAAAGAATCAAGTCCATTTGCAACTCCTTTTATTGTTTAAAAACACTAATTATAATGTTTTCAAATTTTTGATTTACACTCTTCCCTCATTAGAAGTTGAACCATGTTTACATGAGATTCTTTCCTAGTACAAAAAATTCAAGGATGTGTTTGAGAAAAAAAATGTAAACACTTTGATTAAGCATTGACCACACCATTGCACCATTGATCTTGAAGAAGGAATGCAACCTCCATTTAGACCCATCTACAATTTGTCAAAAGATAGACTTTCAAACTTCGTGAATACATTGATGAGAATTTGAAAAAAAAGGTTCCTTTGACATTCCAAAACTCTAATTAATGCCCCCATGTTTTTTATTTTTAAAAAAAAGGTTCTTTACAAATGTGTGTCGATTATCATGGATTGAATCAACTCACTATCAAGAATCAATACCCTTTGCCCTTGATCTTAAGCACTACAAGAAAACATGTATTTTTTAACTAGAATAATTAACCAAAAAAATCCCAAATGTCACCATGGTTAACTTGACCAAAATGTCATTTTGGACAAGTCAATTTGGACCTAGCCATTTTGATTGGGCCTTTTTGGTGGAAATTTGGTTGGTTTTTTTAATTGGATTTTTTACTAATCAACAATATTTTGACAACAACTATATATAATTATAATCATTTTTATTTGTTTATTTATTACTAAATTTAATAACCTACATTACTTAATAATTAACATAAAAAAATAAAATAAATTAAATTATCTACCTAGCTTATTTAACTTAGGTAGCCAATGTCATATGGGTGAGGACTTGAACTCTTCACCTCCATTTTGAGGAGTCAAGTTTTTGCCATTGGGTTACCATTCGAAAAGTTGAAAACTTTTGTCATCATATTATAATAAACTTGATTGAATTTTTTGTTTTGATGTATATTGTAACATTCATATATGAATTTGAATATTTTTATATTATTTAAGTAGGAGGTTATAACATGTACCAAATATCCACCTAGATAACATGTAGGTATTTACACTTATTAAACTACTACATGCTATTAACTCAATTAAAAACTAATTAATAAAAATAATTAACAATGATCGATTAATTACTAAAAATTATAAATAAATAAATAATATCAATGACTAATGATTGATTATTTCCTAAGAATTACTAAAAATTAAATAATGATTATTTATTATGAATTAATTAAAAATTATTTTACAAAATCACTTATCAATAATTATTATTAATTATATATTGAATACTATAAAATATTATAAAATATTAGCAAAGAAATTGATAATTGGATAATAATAATTAATCAATTAACACGTTGATGGATAAATTAGTTATTGGTTATTAATTAAGATTTATTTGGTGATTAACTAATTATATAAAATATTAATAATACATTATTGAGTATTAACTATCAATTATTAAATATCATGTAATTAATGTATTAAATTTAAATACTTACATGTGCTTAAAGGTAGCATGTAGGTAGCTTATTAAATTTTATAAGTACTTATATAAGTACTTACTAGGTGTAATATGCCTAACCTAAAGCCTATTAGTTATGAAAGTTTAGTACGTACCTTAAGTTAAATAAACTTGTAGGTTAAGTAGTCAAATTAGTATGGTTGATTTGACATATCGTTTTGATTAGAATGGCCAATTTGAGTAATTGTAATGGCCATTAAGTATGGTCAATTTGACTAAGCCATGGTCATCTAAATGGACCTCTAGTTTTTTTACTAGGTGTTTAGTTTGTTGCATGTTTTAAAACCTCACTTTAGTCAAATGTTTTAGTCAAAAGTAATACATGTTTTTCATGCTTCATGCCTTTAGTCAAAACAACCATCCCCTTTAATCAATGTGAACATTTTAGTCAAGTTGAAGCTTTTGAAAAACCATATTTCTTGTAGTGGGGGTTATTGGATTAGTCAAGTCATGACAAGGTGTACACCAAAATTGATTTATGTGGAACATATAACTTGGTGCACATTCGAGAAAACAAAGAAGGGAATACAACGTTCAAAACCCATTACAACGATTTTGAATATGTTGTGATGCCATTTGGTTTTATTAACACAACTATTGTCTTTTAACATCTAATGAACATTGTTTTTGATCAGTATTTGGATGATTTTGTGGTTTGTTACATTAATGACATCCTCACTTTCTTGAAGAACATGGAGGACCATGAGCACCACATACATTTAATTTTGGAGAAGCTTCAGGAAGTTGGACTTTACGCCAAATCAAAAAAAGTGTGAATTCCATCAATCTAAAGTGGAATTCTTAGGTTACATCAACTATGAAGCTGGCATTTGCATGGATCTTCGTAAGGTTCAGACCATTGTTTGAGATGTCCAATCCTTTCTTAGATTTGCCAACTTTTATCAACCTTTCATTACCTAATATTCTTCAATAATGGCCCCTCTTATTCATTTGACTTGGAAGGATCAACATCTTTTTTGGGAAATTGAAGGTAATAATATTTTTTTATTTTTAAAGGTTTTTGCCCCACTATTGATTCACACAAATCCTTCCAAACCTTTTTTTTGGAAATGAACATTTTTGACTTTGTAGTAGGTGTCATGCTGTCACAACTTGGAGAAATAATTTTCTTCATCTTGTTGGTTTCCATTTTTGTAATTTTTTTCTTGTGAATTTTTTTAAAATTATGAAATTCATGATAATGAACTTCTAGCCATCGTGGATGCTTTTGAAAAGTGATGTCATTTGCTTGAAAGAGCTCAATATAAAATCACTATGTATTCAGACCATGAAAACTTGCAATATTTTATGACAACTCATGTTTTGAATCAACATTAAATTCAATGGGCATTATTTTTGTTCGGATTTTGATTTTTCATCACATATTGCCTTGGGTGCCTAAAAGGAAACCTAATGTTTTCTCCCTTCGCTCGTACCTCGCGCTTAAAAAGGCAATGCAACCTATAAGCAACAATGTGATGTCATTCTGAAGTTTGAAAATCTTTGACTTCAAGCATTGTTGGTAATTCTTGATGACACAACCTTTTTTTGTCAAATCCATGAAGATTTGAAAAAGTACCCTCTTGCTGTTAGCATCCAAGGTTAATTAAAGAATCATCATCAAGTCCAAGATTTTTTCAATGATCATGTCGAGTTCAAAATCCAAGATGGTTTGTTATCATAATGGTTTTTTGTATGTTTTTGGTGGACCTTTGCAACATTAAGTTTTCTAGGCTAGGCATGATGTTTTGGCTATAAGCCATTTTGAATTCACCAAGACCATGGAATTAATGTCTTGAAATTATTAGTGGCCACAACTTTGGAAATATGTGAAGGAGTTTGTTGGATCTTGCGATGTTTGAGCTTGAGCAAAGAATCTTGGTCATTGCCCTCATGGTTTCCTTCGACCATTGTCGATTGTTACATCCCCATGGTATTCAATTTTCATGGACTTCATCACAAATCTTCCACTTTCTAACTCTTATGACTTCATCTTGATGGTGGTGGACCATTTGACGAAAATGGCTCATTTGATTCCTTATACCAAAACAATAATGGGCAAAGGAATAACCAAGTTATTCCTTCATCATATTTTTCAATATTGTGGTCTTCTTAAGGATATTATTTGTGATCGTGGACCTTAATTTGCATTTAAATTTTGAAGGTGACTCTTTGAACTTTTAGGTGTGAAGATGAAGTTGTCATCAACTTTCCACCCCTAGACAAATGGGCAAACAAATTGGTCAATCAAGTCTTGGAGCATATCTATAATGCACAACCAATTATTATCAATATAATTGGTCAAAACTTTTGGCCATGGTAGAGCTTGTTTACAGCAACACAATGCATTCATCAACCCAACAAATCTTTTCTTTGCAAATCATGGTTTGCACCCCAATTTTGACATTCAATGTGTGAACAAATTCATGAATCTAGAAGTTGAGGATCGAACCATGTGGTTAGTAGATGTTCGAGTTAAATTTGTATCTAACCTTGAAAAAACACAAAAGTGATACAAGGAGAATGTTGATGATCATCGAAAGGAACAACCCAATTTCAAGGTTAAAAACTAGGTTTGGTTTCAACAACATATCAAAACAACAAGGTTATTAAAAAAATTGAATCATCAAAAGTTAAGCCCATTCTTCATTATGAAACAAATCAATGTTGTGGCTTGTCCAATTCAAACTTCCAAATTTTATAAAAATCCATCCTATGTTTCATGTTTCCTTGTTGGAATTTTACCACACATTTACCATTCCAAGAAGAATTCATGATCCCCTTTCACTTATTGAAGTCGATGGTGAATATGAAATGGAAGACATTTTGGATTCAAGAATTTCTAATCGCCAATTCCAATATCTTGTTCATTGGCATGAATATGATGCAAGCAAACACACTTGGGAACAATCCAAAACCTATCAAATGCCATGGAAAAGGTTCACAAGTTTCGTCGATGATATTTAAACAAGCCCAAGTCCATGTTTTGTGGAATTTGTTGTTAGAATTAGAGGTTCATTTTTAATTAATTGTTAGTTCACTATTACTTTTTTAAATATATATGAAAATAATTATCTAAAGCATAAATTTTTGAATTAAATATCTGATAATTAATTATTTGGATTGATTATTTGAATTAATTAAACAATGAGCTAATTATTTAAATAAAATTTAGTTGAACTAATCAATCTAATTTATTTTTTAATTATTTCAAATAATTAATTATTTGACTTTAGGTAATTTATTATGAGATGATTAATGTTTTAAATTCATATAATTAATCATTTATCATTTATCATTTGAAAAAATAATAATTATCTTAATAATTAATTAATAATGGTTAAGTAAATTACATATTAAGTAATAATTAATATGTAGTAAATTATTGAAAAAAATAATTATTAAATATTAAATATGAATTTTGGGTAGAAATCATGGAAATATAAATAGGCATATCGATATGTACATCGAATTAAAATTTTAATATAATACACACGTTGTTTTTAGTTTCACACCTAAATTAATTATATGTATCAAATTAATTAATTAATTAATTAATTTAGAAAATTATTGATTTGGTAATTATTGATGAATTAATAATTATCTTAAATAATCAATCTAATTCATTATGTAGTATTTTCAACTTGGACAAATATTTATCTGATTATTAATTAGTTTGTTAATTAATGTAAAAGTATTTATATGAATTACACTTATTTATTCATATTAATAATCAATCATTTATTATAATAAAAAAGTTCATAATAAATAAGTGTATTAAGCATAGTTAATATTTAATAATCACATTATTAAAATAATATTTTTTATAAAACATTATATTTATGAATATGTATATTTATTAAGTTATACATAATTACATTATAATTATAACAAAATTGAACAATAGTACTTTAATAGAGGCACATTAGTGGTTATATTAATTGCATCAATGGGAATCGTAATTGAAAATTAGTTGTAAATGTACCCCATAATAAATGGTGGAAATGTGGACACATGGCATGATTACATGTATGTACATTGTACATTAGTTGTAACATAATTGTTGCTTTAATGTCACATTTACAATAGTTTTAAAATATTACCACATGTAATTACAATGCAACTCTTGAAAACATCAAACATGGTTGATTATATATGTATGTATGATGTGTATAAATTATCATATAGAAGACCCATTTTCAACTTGCAATTATTATACAACTAATTTTTTGACATGATGACGATTTATTAATACCTTGTATTTATAGGTGGATAATTACACAATAGTTATATATGAGTTGGTTTTTGAGTTTTAATTGCAGGGTAGTGTGGTTTCGATGAACGTGATTTCTCATAATGATCCATGAACCAACTTATGAATGTGTTCATAATACACCTAGAGTTATTCAACCTTTCTTTATTTGATATTCTTGAGCTCCATGTAAATCTATTCGTCATTTTGAGTTTTCCAATGACATTTACAAGATGTTTATGTCAGCTTAAAAAAATTATAGTTAAGTTATTCTAACATGTAGTTGTGACACTAATCTAATCCCATTTCTTTTACTGTATAACTGAATGCATTGATGATGTATTCCTTAGATGTTTTTCTATTTTCTGTCACAATTACAATGAATACCTTCACATGGGCATTTGGATCCACATCTTTTTTGTGTTCTAGATACTTTAGAGCTCATTAGTATGGTCTTGCTATTCAAATCCCTACTCGAAGATTTACCACTGATCTGGTTCTCTTTCCTTCACAGTTCATTGGAATCAATGGTGGCCATCCCATAGATTTATTTGCTTACATTGTCATAATTGGTGTTGTAAACCATTTGAGGTCTTGAAATTAGTGTTGTTACCCTACATGGAACTTTATGAGTTTGGTTTACACTTTTTCTAAATTGAGTACTCATTAATACTTGGTATGTACCTTGACCATTTTCAAAATACATTCTTCTCAATGGTTTAGACTTTTTTATAAGCTTACAAGCTACTATAGGTAATTCTAGCACACAAATTTATTTTATTGTCCTTTTAAAACAATGATTGGCATTTAAAGTATCCCATTCACCATTCTAAGCATTTTTGGTGATGGTGTTAACTCTCTAGATAACCTAGCTCCAATTTGCATGACATTCATTTGTATTCTTTGTGGTATAGAATTTCTTCTTACATAAAATGGCTTTTCTTTACTCACACTAGAAGAATTATGGATCATTGGTTTGTTTGGTACAAATTGTCCTTCACCCACAATAACTTTTTGCATCTTGTCTTCTACAATGTTTTGAATCTACTCTCTTTATTGTGGTTGCTCTATAGATTCTCTATCCAACATTTATTACCTCACATGTTTAACAAATCCATCCCTCACTTCATTATCAATATGTGGACATTCAATGATCCCATGTCCTCTACTTCTATGGAAAGCACAAATTTTAGAAAGAGTTTGTTCCAACTTGGTTAAATCCATAGAATCATAACTTCTATCTTTTGGATTCCTATTCTATCTTCCAATTCTTCTACTCTTGTGGTTTGATTGAAATGGTAATGCTTCCTCTAGAACATTCACTTGTGCATCATTGTACACATACATTCTTGGATAATTTGCATTTGTTTACTTCGGAATGTTGGGATCGTAATTATTTTCTACAAATGTCCCAATCTTCTACTAGCTCATGATACTTTGGCAATGTTGATGGTACACAAATGGTAAGTTTATGTGCCTATTGTAATTACTTTTCCAACTATTCATAAATTTTGTACTTGAGGAATTCCCAAGGTCCACCAACAAAAATTTGTCCTTTGGACTTTTCTCTTCCTAATGTTGTTGAACTATGGGTGGCACTTGGAAAACATGGATAACCCCTTCTCTTGGGTATACATTAGGTTTGATCCCCCTCACTAAATATCACATTCTGTAATTAGGGCATTTCTATGGACCCCCACTACTACAAAACCATGGCCTTTTTGCGATCAACACAATGACTGAAGTCATTACAAAGTCAAAATTAATTATTTGATCTAATTGATTTTGTTTGATGTGACTAACATGAAAAGTTGCGATGTCTGTTATGATTAAAAAAAAGTAATAACTTATTCACATCAAACGAGGGTTTAAACATGTGGCATATGTAGCACCTACATGAATCTATCCAATCTAATTGAAATGATTAATATGATTGAAAATAGTCATGTAGGTTTGATTGAACATGATTACATTGGAACTTTTTTATGATGTGGCAATATTAATTAGTTATATTAAGTTGAAAAAAAAATTATAAATATATTTTACAAATTAAAATTACAAAAAAAAACTATAATTTATTATCAAGTTTTTTAATTTTGTCTTTAATTATTTGTAATAAAATGGAGGATTCACGATCAACTGAAATCTTTTACTTTGTTATATTAAAAAATTACTTAATAAAAAATTAATAATCATGTGAAACTTGAATTATATGTGTTCCACATGACTTGTGTTTGAACTATTTGAACCAATGATGAAAGTAGAAGATGAAATATATACATGAAGTTCATATGGAATTAGAGAAAGCAAGTTGTTCCAAAAAGATAAAACCACAATAGAGGCATAAGATGAAAGTTTAATCTTTGATGATTATCTATCATAGTCAAAATTGAAAAAATCAATGTCATTCCAAATTAAATATAAACAAAATGTGGTTAATGACCACCCTACATAGTTGTAGGTTAACTATCCTTATCAAAGGTTGTTGCATATTGATTAACATTTGTTCCATCATCTTCCCCTCCTAGTAGGTAACACATTAGCCACCAAATCTATTGTTACAACATTGACACCTATAATTGTGGTAGGTTGAACTAACTCAATAGATATAAGAGCTTGTAGACCTATGTAATCATCAACATCTTGAAATTTGAACATATCAAATTCCACAAGGTCAATTTGAATCATTTCTATTACCCATGCTCCTTGGGGTTCTTTCCATAGTACTACCTTCCACCCTCTTTCTCTTGGATCATTGGAAGAAAAAAATTGCTTTACATGTAGGGGAAAAAAATGATTAGCTTAAAATGGGAATAAAAGAAGAGAAATCTACTAGTGTGAAAACCTTATTCATCTTGCTTGATTATTGCATTATTGCATTTACTTTGACTTAGTTGGATAGTAACACAATAATGTTGAGTACCTATTCAATTCAAGTATCTTTTCAACCCAACTTACATGATCCAACTTAGCAAGAATCAACCTTTGATCATTCTTGTTCAAAAGTTGTAGCTACACCATAATCATTTGTGGTTAAATGTTCTTCTACACTTAAAACACAAATGTGATTGTCATAAGCATACATGGTGCAAGGTGCATGCACAAATGGGTGGACCAATTTGGATGTCACGTAAGCCAAATCTACTTGGTGATTGCCATTGCAATGCCCATGGGGTGTAGTCATAATAACATGTACCATAGCAAGTGTAATGCTTGCTTGGTTTTTTCATGTTTTAAATTGTAATTTAATTTGATGTTGAAATTGTAACATTTGTTTATATAGTTGTATTTATAATATATAATGGGAACATGTGAATTATTTGAAATTAATCCAATGAGTAAAAATTTAACAAAAACATTCATTAAACATTGTAACGTTTGCTTTTAAGTAGTAAAAAAACTTGTAAATGGATTTGAATCTTTTTTGAAAATGGGGTGAAAGCATGGTAAAGTATACCAATTGGTAATCCCTATCAACAAATAAAAGTAGATTTGGAATCTTTTGTATTTTAGGCATTTTAGTCTTGCCATAAATTTTGGGGTGTACTTATCATATAAAATAGACCAAATATGATCTTTTTTAACATATATTATTACTCTCACTAATTTATTTATTTATTGAAAGTTTATCACTCTGGTTGATATTGCACATTTTCCAAATCAAACAATTCAAATGATGTGTTACTAATGTTTGAACCATTATGCACCTTGATACACATTTTTTGGAATTGAATTTTTGGATTATGTGAAGCCTTTCAGAAGTAAGTTTTCCATAAATTCAAATTTGGCATACAAAGCATGTTTTTTGATATGATATTAAAGTGCATTGCATGCGTTTGATTCATTAAATCCTGGCCCAAACCCTTTCAAAATGCAACATATGAATGAAATTTCCAGAATTAAATTTTTTTGACCTACTTTCAATCTTATTTTTCACAATAGGAAAAATTGGAGTAGATTGAAAGTAGGTTTTTAAAAAGGTTGATAGAACTTTTGAAACTTTCAAAAACTTCAAAGTATCACATTTGATGCCATCATGTTGTTCAAAATGACAATTTCCTAAGGCATCACCTACTTTTTAATCTATTTGTCACAAATTTGTGTTTTTTTACTTGGGAGGATTATTATTTTGGTATACTTTAGCATGCTTTCACCCAATGACATTTTTTGCCACTTTTTTAACATAAACCTTAATAAAATAGAATGAAGAAATTTCTAAAAACTTTTAAAGATTTTTTCTAGAATATTTTAGGAATATTTCCTAAAAAACAGTCATAAAAGTAGTTAAAAAACAAGTTAGTGTGGTTCATGTTATCCCATTGCACCCCATGTTGTTTTATAAATCTTGAAATTTATTAAAATAAACTTGGTTTAAATATTTGAACTTGAATATCTACACAATGCACAAAATCATTTACAAATTTTAACAAATCGTAAAAGCCATGGACTTTTGAGCTCAAAACTCATGGACTATACCTCTAACTTCCATTTCTTTGTGGATTATGATTTAGTCCATTGATAGATGGGGTGTGTGTTAGGGACTTGAGATTAATAAGATATCATAATAAAGAAGCTAAGGGTAAGAAAAAAGAATTAATTGAATTCTAGGATTATATTTATGGACTTCTAAATGGGCTAATTAGGAGCATTTTTTTATAAGTCCGTATCATATTGGAGGAAGAGGTGTTTTATGGTATTTTAGCTTAGATGCTCAAAGACAAAAACTCTAGATGAAACATTAATGACATCTAGAAAAAATATGGAGGAAATCAATATAAACTAGTTGTAATTTCCAAAATCTAACTAACATATTGAATAAATAGGGACTTTGGAATCGTGGCAAATTGGTCCACCCATTTGTGCACCTAACTTGTGGTATGACATGGCTTTCAATGTTGGTGGCATGAACATGTGCATTGTAGTTTTGTCAATTTTGTTCCCATTGTTGATAGCCAATAAAATGGAAATTCATATCCATGTTGGAACTGGGGGCAATGGGGCAAGGTCATCTAGGAAACAAGATTTCATGCTCAAGATTGACCTTGAAGTGACAAGATATCTCTCATATCTTGATTCTAAATCCTAACTTCTTGAGAATATTTCTTGCCAATATAAAAAGTTACCAATTACATAAGATTTCCAATTTGGAAGCACTAATTTGGAAAATTTTGTTCCTTAAATAAATGAAAAGACATATTTTCATAACATAAGAGCTTAATAAAAAATGTAAAAAGTAATAATACATTACTTTGGAAAGTAGCCATTAATGAACCACATTCTAAAACAAAAAGGAATGGGCCATGTCTTGGAGTTTAATGGACATAATTTGTGGACGCCTACCACCTTCAAACACTTCATCAAACATTGATGGATTTTCTTTGTCATCCCACACCCTACACCTTGTGGTTGTAAAATCCACCAAATTTTATGTGCAAAACCTTAATGCTTCCTTTAAAGCGTAACCTTCTGCCATATACTTCCTTTTGGTTTTGTTTTATTCTTCACATAACCTTTCAAAGTTTTTAGATACTTCTCAACAAGATACATCCATTGTGTATGCATTGGACCACTTAATTCCAACTCCTCCATTAAATGAACTAATAGATGTGTCATGACATCAAAAATTGATTTGGCGAAAATTCCTTCCTTAGATTAATCTAATTGTCACATGATTTTTTAGCTCCCCGATTATTGTTGGGTCTGCAACCTTGGCACAAACTCTTTTGAAAACATAGCACAAACAAATGATGGCCATCTTACTATCCTTTGTCATAAAATGCTACATGCATAGAGGTAAATTTCTTTGCATCATTACATGATAGTCATGTGATTTCATTCCCTTCAAATCCTCATCCCTAACTTTTTTCTTCAATGAAAAAACATATTTTGTAGGTGTTTTCAAGTTTGTAACAATATGGCCAAACCTTTCTTCTTTTTCATCTATTAACACATATGTGACTGATAGTTTTATGAACCCACTTACAACTTCTTGTAGCCACTAATGTGGTCGTATGCCATAATCCTAAAATCAACTTGAATTGCTATTATATCTTTGGTGTAGTTTGATGCTCTATGGCCCCATTGAAGGCACATCAAGCTTGTCGATAAGGATTGCTCCTTGGTAAATAGCGGTAGCTCCCACAATATATTACCTTCTTGAATTTCCTAGAAGACCATAATTTAGTAGTTGGGCTACAAGGTGGGAATCCCACCAAACCCTTTGTCACACATCTTGCAATTAGCCCATAAGTAGGAAAGTCATGTATGCTCCACAGACACATAACCTTTAAGTTAAATGTTGCCCCCTAGTTTGCACCATATGATTTAACACATGCCCACAACATTGCAATTCTTTAATAAGATGCTCCAAATACACATCCACATTGGCAAATATTATAAATTCCTTGCCAAGAATGAACAATGCCAACATCAAAAAATAACATTTAGTCACCAACCAAGGGGGCAAATTATAGTTCAACAAAATGACCAACCATGTAGAATGGCAAAAACTCAAATCTCCAAATGGGTTCACCCCATCACTTGTGCTAGCCCTAACCTAATTTTATAGGCATCATTAACAAATTTTGCCCATTTATTAGTTGTGTGTTTCCAACTTTTGGAATCTAGCATAAAACAGACTAGGACATTTACACTTGCTTCATTCTTGTGCCAAATCAACAATTCTTCCAAATTCTTGCACCTATGCATGCACAACAACCACGGAATCAAAAGGAAATGTTTAAGCACTTTTTGTGGAATACCTATTGACCCATCCACATACCTATTAGCACCACATTTTGGATAAACATGGGATTACTTCAAAGCACCTGAAATGCACACAAACATTTGTGCATGCATGAATGGGTTCATAATTTAAACCTAATATAATGCCTTGACTAGTTTCATGGTTTGATAAGTAGTGGCTGGCATTTTGTTCCCCTTTGGCAACAATTCTAGATGCAATAGTGAGAACAATTGTCCACATGAATACATTACTAATCTCATGCACTATTTTCAAATTCAAAATAAAATTGCCAACAACATGCTAGTGGTAGAAGCATCATATAATGGGGTTGAAGCTTTTGTTAACATTGCTTCCATTAAAACTTCATGTTGTCCTTTGTCATCTAAGAGATTCACATCATTGGGTGGGTCTTCCATGGGTGGATTATTTGTTCAGTTTTGGTTTTGATCATCACAACCCTACTGCAAATTGTTAAATCTCTCAAAAGCTTCAACAACCATTTTGTGAATTTGAACATTTGGGTCAAGTATTGGAGCATTAAGTAAAATGTGTGATGGTACATTCAGGTAGTTGCTCCCATAATGCATCAATTAGCTCTTGGTGCATGTCTACAATTGCTCTCTATCCATGTTGCAAAAACCAATGCAAAATTAGGATTGGATTAGATCTAACCTTGGTCCAAACTTAATGACTAGCAAGATTCCACATCTATTGGTTGTGATCCCACATATATTAAACTACTCTTGTTTTGACCCAATTATGTGTTATTGATTTCAATTTAAAATCTAATACTCAAAATTTGCAAGGATTGATAAAAGTCCATACCACCATTGGCCACTAGAAAAATGGGTTTCGCCCATGTAACCTTAGGTGCTTTTTAATTGTGTTGCAAGTTTGTGATCTTTTGCCATGGCAACAAGTACATGGACACTCATAACTTGTCAACCCTATTGAACTGCTTCATTAATTTGAGCTTCAAATAATGTTTGACCATCAACTATCCCTTGCATTTGTGCATTTGGCAATTGCGTTTGATTTTGGGGCATTATATTGTACCTAGTGAAACTATGGCAAACATTCAATAGTTGTAATCTATGTACATAGATCACATTAATCCACATAACTGTGCCATTGGATGGGCTTGATGTAGCAATTTGAACATTATACATGTGAACTAACATGCTTTAATGAATTTGATGACATTATACTATAGTGAAATAGGAATTATGTCCATGTATAGAATGCAGGTAAAATTTTGACAAACCTCATGGAAATTGCCAATAATTAATTAATCCAATTGCCACAATTGCACCTGTGATTTGTTTAAATGTGAGCTAAACCCAATTGATAACTGAAAATTGATGCAACTCTAATAATTATTGTAATGTACTAAGTTTCATTTCAATCCTTATGCATCATACAAAAGAGATAATTCTTAATACTCAAACTAATTCCCAACTACTATAACTTTTTTTTTTTTTTTTTTGGGGTAGAATGAGTTTACATGCCTTGCATTACATAGCTGCATTCACTGTGTGATTGAACATGGTACTTAAATTGTCTACGCAAATTAATATTAAAACATGAAAACTCCAATGTATGTAGTATGTATTTACTATTAATACACGTGTAAAGGTACAAATATCATTTAGGTAGATTGTGATATTTAGTAGTAATATTTGTCATGCTTAATCACACTTTACCAACAACCGAAGATTGTACCTAGTGGGAGTACTATCAAGATTTATTTCAAAATAATCTTTGAAGTTTATGGTTTGACAAGATTATAAGTCTTGCCATTTGCATTATGGTCTAAGGCCTTCAAATTATTAGATGATTTATATAGCTTTGAAGCATTGAAGTATATAAGATGCACATGAATAAACTATGAAACTAATGAAACTATTGAGGCTGCAAACTAACTTAGTTAAGGGATAAAGAAGGGAACATGGATTATACTTGTGGATGTCAAAATTGTAAAGGGTGTAAAGTAGGAATAAGGTGGTAAAGTCAAGTGTTTATTCAAAGGGAGAATGGAGGGTGGGAGGGCATTGTAATGTGGGATAAAGGTGTTTGCTTATCTCATGCAATAACATTCACAATAACAATTGAGAAGATGGCAATGGAAGGTATACCAATTGTTGTAGTGGACTACAAAGATGTTTGACAACACACCATGGCTGAAAATGCTACAATGCTCAATCAATTTTTGGCTGGGATTTCATTAGAAAAAAAACATGTATTTTTTACTAGTCTTTGAGACTAAATTTTAGTTGCAAGAGACATTTTACAATTAAAATCCCTTTAATCACTTAAGACAAGTTGCATGTGATAAATTAGTTGCAAATGACAAAGGGTATTGTATGAAAGAAAAGTCAACAAATACATTTCATCCTTTGACTCCATTATATACGTATTGTCACATGCGACTAAGATGCAACTATTTTGATCACAATTGAGGGCAAATGATGTGTTGCAACATGTCTTAATATTTGATTATTTAAAATATAATAATAATAATTATTTTGAAATAATTTAGGATGTTTAATTCAAATACTTGGATGATTTTATATTATGTCACGTGGCCCAATGTAAATATGCCATGTGGCATTAAAAATTTAATAAAAATATTAATACTAGGTTGGTAGGTACCTAGGTAGGTACATAAATAGGTGCCTACAAACCTAGGCTACATACTAACTTACCTATTTAGGTAAAAAAATAGGTAGGTAGGTTTTACCTTCGTAGGTTAAATACATATTCATGTAGGTAGGTACATAGGTCAACCTAGGTGAGTAAGTCCAACTAGGTACCTACCTAGCTAGGTAGATATGTAGGTTGGAAAGGTAAGTATTTTAGAAATGTGCATAATTTTATTTTTTTGTTTTGGGTTGAGCCTTTTGATTAATTCATCCCATGTGCACAAATTTCTTAATGTGAAATTGAATGACCACACCCCTTTGTTTAAATAGTGTTCAAAATAGAATTGAAGAACAAACAATATGGGATAAGTTTTAAAGTTGCAACTTCTTCACAAACTAAGTTGTAATTTCAAAACTTTCTTGATGTTTTACTTTCTCAATTTTTAGATTTCTAAACAATTCAAATATTAGATAATTAGATAATCATTTAATTAATAATGATTAAATTTACATATATTTACATTATAAATTATACGCTACAAATATTCAGTATTCATTATCAATTACTTAAATAAATAATAAAATTTTAATATTTAACAAACTAGCTATCTAGTTACTCACAAGTTATTCATACATAACTCATAAATAATTAAATAACTATAATATTTAAAAATATTTTATTACTTTTCAGAATTTGATCAAATTATATATAATATAATTGATGTAAAACTAATTTCATGACTACAATTTTAAAATTAATTGTTTAAAATATTTATGTTAAAATTATAAGTAATGAAATAACAATTGCTATAAGAAAGTAAATTCTTACAAAATTTAAAATATATATATTATTCAGCCAATTACATTACTTATTTTATAATGACATTTATTGTTGTAAAAATTATTATAGGTCAAGTAATTTTTTTCTTTTGGTAATTATTAACTATAAATACAATAATTTTTTAAACATAACATTAATTTTCATAATTACTGTAAAATTACTATAAAATACTTATCATAGATGATTAATCACATAATTACTAAAAGAAATAATATTATATAATAATTTGTGAAATAAAAATCAATAAAATAATTATTTTAACTACACTATAATTTTTCCAAATTTTAAATTCAGGTTTGAAGTTATAAATTTCAGAGTGTGAATAATTATGTTCAATTAGAAAATAATTATGCACATATTAATTAATCCTTATTTGAAGTAATTACAATGATTTTAAAGTAAGGTTAGATTAATTACATTAATTAATTTATTCTAATATAAAAATATATAATATATAATATAAAAATCTATTTATAAAAAAATTATTTAGTGTAATTTAGATTTAATAAACATAATCATTTATAGTTATTTATAAAAGTGATTTATTATGGATAACACTAGTAGAAAAAACCCTTAAAATTCAATCGATAATTTTTTGAATTAAAATATAAATTTAAGATTCCAAAATAGTAATTCAGAATTCAAATATCAATTTTTAGATCAAATAAGTTTTTTGAAGTTGAAAAAAAAAATTCAGAATTGAAATTTGAATTTTCAGATTCAAATAATAATATTCAAAATTAAGATGTCCATTTTGAGACTCAATTAATAATTTTCTGAATTGAAATATTAATTTCGAGAATCCAAATAATAATTTGGAATTCAAATTTCAACTTTCAAGTCAAATAATTTCTTAAAATTTAAATTTAAAACTTCAGAATTGAAATGTCAATTTCAAGTTCAAATAAAAATATTTGAAATCAAAATGTTGATTTTTAGAGTCAATAAAGTTTTTTGAATTGAAATACTAATTTTTAGATTTGAAAATAATAATTTAGAATTCAAATATCAATTTTTAAATCAGATAAGTTTTTTGAATTTAAATAACAATTTCCAGAATTGAAATGTCAATTTTGAAATTCAAATAACGATATTCAAAATTGAAATGTCCATTTTTAGACTCCATTAATAATTTTCGGACTTGAAGTATTAATTTTGAGAATCCAAAATAATAATTTGGAATTGAAATACTAATTTTTGAATTTCAATTGAAAATATGATATTCAAATCAAAAATTCGAAAATCATTATATGAATAATATACATACATACATACATACATACATTAAAATACACCCTTATGTCATTGTAGAATACCTTTAGGATGCAACTAATTTGGTGACTATTGTGACTAATATGGGACATATCAACTTATTAATGGATGAAAATAAATGTAAAATGGATCCAACCAATAGGATGAAATTTCTAATAGTTGCATCATAGTTGTGAAAATGACCAAAATAGTTGAAATTTGGTCTTGTAGTTGCAAATATTCCCAAATCTAGTCACAAATGACTACAAGTTGCATGTAGTCATAAACAAAGTGGTTACATTTTGACTGATTTCTATGAATGTCTGTAGTAAATTGAAACACCATTCTTTTGCATTTAAACATATTTGGAGTTGTAAAAATGTTGGGCATTCTGACATCTTTGGAGCTTTAGAAACCCTAGGTTATGTGGAAGCAGGTTGTGTTTGTAGGGGTCACATTCTTCCCAAATTCCTAAAACCTTAAGGTTTTTAGTTTAATTTTTAATTTTTTGGGAACTTTTTTGGCATGAATGTCATGACTCATCCAACCTTTAAAATTCAAACTTCGTGTTGGTCTTGTTTTCACTCCTCCACTCTCATTCTCACTATCAGTTGTGCCCTAACACAAGTTGTTGGCTTTCCCTCATGATTAAGACATAGTTTTGTTTATTTGATACCAATTTCATATCAATAGGTGGTTTGTGATAAATTTGTAGAGACCAAGAAATCACTAACATTGTGATATAAAATGCATCATGGATTAAGAAGATTGGGCTTCCTCTTGATCTAAATGTTCCACCTCAACGTAGTAGTCGACTTGGTAAGAAAGTAGTTGCTATTATGGGTGACATAGGTTTGGAGTCCAACAAGGGAATAAACAATCTTAAACCTTATCAAAATACAAAACGGGTGTAATCACAATCCAATGAGCTAAAAAGGGCATTGGACCACAAAAAAGAACAATCAAAATTGAATAAATATTCATGTTTTTCCATTTAAATCCATGGAAATCATGGAAAGTTATTGCTTTCTCATTTATATGAATGTCATAGAATTCAAACCAAAAATCCATTTGATGAAATTTTAAGTTTAAGTTTGGATTTAGGACCTCTAAAAATGAACAATGTGTTGGACATGAATCAATTTTGCAAAGGACTATCAAAAGAATTCATACAATAAAACATGGTGTAAGTATGTAGAAAGGAGTCAACATGATTACTTTACAAAAGGACTATGGGTCACATAGTTGCCCCAATAGATCACATGTTTTGTGTTAATCATTGTTGAATAAATATGAAAATTTCAAAATGTGTAAATTTTATTAGATTCTGCATTTCATCTTGAAAATTTATCATAATTTTGAATCATGCCAAAATATGTTAACTACTTTAGGTTTTTCTTTTTCCATCATAAACTACAACTTTGTTTTTTATGTCATGCATATTACACCCCATTTACATGTGGTAAAGGACTTTTGAAAATTTGAAAATTTGAAAAATACTTTGAATTTTAAAAATTTTTAAATTCCATATCTCTTAAATTATGAGTGTTTTTTGAACTTGAGTCGTCGGTTGCTATCATCTAAATTGTTTTACCATCAAAATTATGTTATTACAATAGTCTTTTACCTAGTCCTTTATAAAATTAATCACATCTAATGTAACACCTATTCAAGTTCAAACATCCTTTTTAAAAACCAAAACCCAAAATTTAATATAATGAATTTTTAATTTGAATTCTTCAACTTTCATATTAGTCATTTAACGCAACTTGGAATGATTAACATAACTTTTAAATGTCACAAGAAAAACATATGTAAAAAAGTTCATTGTTTTCACCAATATATGACATGGTTTTTGGCTCCTTTCTTTGTATTTGCACCCAACACATTTGATGGGGGAAAAATTAAGAGGATAAAGACCTATTGACCACTTTAAAAAAACACTCATACCTTGAAATATGTGGAGTTTTAAAACTTCAAAAGTCTTTTGCCACACATAAATGGGGGTAAAATGTACCTGATGTGTTAAGAAAAGTTGTACATTATTATATAAGAAAACATAAAAATGTAAAAAAAAAAAATTGGTTATGATTTGAAATTATTATCATTTAAAAAGAAGAAACACTAAATTTATAAGGAATCAAGACACTTTCAAAAATTTATTAAAAAATGATGAAGAAAAAACATGTCATGTACTTGGACATCTATAATCATTTTTTATAACAAGTTGTAAGAAAAAAATGTTTCAAAATTCATTCATATGAAATTTTTTTTTGGGAAAAAAGGACATATAATCCTTTTCTAAAATATTCATGTTGGATCATTCTATCTCATTTGGGTGAATGCATGGTAAGGTGGCTCATTTTAAGTAGATGTTCCACTCCATAAGAATCCATAAAGAGTTTGCTATAGAACATGGTTACTTGTTTATCATAACTTATGATTATAATCATTTATAGATTGATGTTCATACATTTGTGAACATTCACATTTTATTTTTAAACTTAAATAAAATGATGATGATGTTAGTTATTTTGATGATGCAATTTTTAAAAAATCATAATACTTAAAAAAATGTTTTACAAAGTCCAAATGAAGAATGGCCCTTTTAAAAATTTCATAAACAAACACTTTTAGAACCAAAAAAATGAAAGAAAAAATAATTTGTAATTCACAAGGACTTATGAAAATAAGGTCAAATGTCAACCATTTCAAATTCCATAAAAACACATTTGTTAAGTTTTTCAAGAAAACGGTCTCATATATATGTTATTTATTCTGTTTTTCGACATATTTAGTCACTAAAAATCAATTAAATTGAAATTTATTATGAATACATCAATGTTATACATTTGCAATTAAGAAACTAGTCCATACATTGTCCCTTCAAAAGTCCATTATTAACAATAGGGGTAACAATTTCAAAAAAAATTATAGTTTTAGTTTCATAATCAAGTTATGAATTTAAAATCGATTATCAATTAACAAATTAAAACATATGTTTATCACCACATCCATTTAAACAAAAGGTACCCTACATAAATATGAATGTGATTCCACAAGTGAACCACCTTGCCATGCATTCACCCATTTGCACCCAAAGGTCAATTCTAGCAAAGATTTTGATTTCGATGATGTAGATGATGAAGAATTTAAAGAGAAATCCTTTTTGACTTCTTGATTTTTTGCCTTTCCCCTTATGGTGCAATTTTTTTCATTTTTTCTTTGAAGTAGGTTATACTTCCATTCTATCTTTGAATTAGGTTTTACTTCTATTCTCTTTTTTTTATTCTTTATTTTTTTCCCCCTTCCAGTGCACTCTTTTTCATTTTTGGTGTTATGTTCATTTCCTCTTTGAAAATTTCTTAAACCCTAAACCTTATATTTTGCAGCAGAATGTGAATGAGTTTACATATTGGCGCAAATTATATTTAACATATGTTATAGGAGGCCAGGTAATGAACTTATATGTTGCAAGAGATTCTAATGTATTGTTTAAACTAGAGATTTATATAATGCAAAAATCTAAATCTTTTGTGCATATTTTACCAACAAAAGGGAAGCACTATAAAAGAAAAGCCAAAGAAGTGGAAAATGTAGAAAAATTTTAAACTCACAATTAATAAACTAGTGCACTTAAACCCAACTACATTTCCTTCCCCCTCACAACAAGATGAATCTTGTTTTTATGATGAAGGTATAACTCCAAAGGCAAAACCCACTAAACACTAAAAGGAATTTTGTCTTTTGCAACCAAGAAATCAATGACTAAATGTCCTAAACAACTACATAATATATCATAATCATAGGATGTTACTTCAAATCCTATGTGGAAAAAGTTGCCATCATATATTAATGATGCATTTGACTAGTAGATAATGACATGGTAATAGGAAGGATGACATTGTTTTGTCATTGCAAATTTTCATCCATATGGCATCCATGATTGATGAAAAAATGACATGGATGTCCAAAATACCATTTAAAAATGTGTCTAAGATAAAATTATTTTAAATATGACTATAGAATAATTATGCAAATGATTTGTACAAAATGATGTGTCATTACATAGACAATGTTATCATATAATTATTTTACAATGATTCAAAAATGACTACTTATAATTTAATATGAATATAAATGGACATAATGAACTACAACATGTAAGGAGCTAACTTGATTAATATTATACATATAGGTAATACAAAAACCTTTATTACATTTTTAAAAATTATTTTTGATATTAATCCATTTGAAATATTCAATGTGAATAAATTAGATATTATACATTGAAATACAATTTAATGTTAAAAGTATGATATATTATAAATAATTTTTTTGTGTTGTAATGTAAAAATAAAATAGAAATGTAAGGTGTGGGAAATATATCATTTATTTTTACATTAAAATTTTATCATAAATTTAAATAAAATTTAAATAATATATGTATAAATTTTATTTTTTTCATTTGTAAATTTTTTATTACACAATTATATTAGATTATATGTGTAAAACTGAATAAATTTTATAATTTCAGAAAATTAGGTAATATATTACCATTTATTATTATTATTAAAATTAAATTAGAATGATTATATTAAATTTATACCTCATATTTAATATGACTAATACTAAGAAAACTATATATATATAATTGATTTATGATTTTTTTAATTTTAAAATTTGAAAATTTTCAATAATATATGAATTATCAAATTTGAGGTTTTGTGTAAATTATGTTGAAATAAAATATGGTCTAAATAAAATGAAAAATATATTATTTACATAATATGTGGGGTGGTTTAGTGGTAAGGGAGTTGAACTCCATCCTTGGGGTCCAAGGATCAAACTTCACAAATGACATTCATTGTGGTCAACATTGGAATATTGACCAAATATTCCATACCTACCTAGACTACCTATGTTAAGTGGTTACTGTGATGAACTTAAATAGGTAGATCAAGTGGTCTACTTAGCCATTTAAATTAGATTTTAAACCTAGTTTAAATACTAATGACACATGTCAACAATTGATAAGATGGAAAATAATGAGATTAAAAAAATTGAAATAAAAATATATCTTATTATTTATATTATACATAATAAATCTATTATAATAAATATTGTAATTTAAAAAAAATATTGTTCCCCAAGTTCTTAGGTCCAATTTGTAATGATAAAAATAATTAAACAATAACAAAACTATCACTAATGATTTCACATGTCCTTTATAACTAGAATACTAATCATAAACTTAGTCATAAATTTGAAGATTTCTACTAATGAAAGGATAGGAGACATTTGATCTTGTTGATGATGTTCATGAAGCAGAATATAATTTAAGGGCCAAAGTTATAACTTTTAGTCCAGGTTTAAATATATTTTATACATCCCAAGTTTGTTTTTGAAGTTTGAAGTTCGCCTTAGTTTGTTGTTGCTAGAATCAATTTCACATAATTTGATGTTGCTTTGTTTTTGTGGTTGGCCTTTGTAGAAATTATTGTTATACTTAATGTAATGAATCCACTAATGCCAACTATACCTACTAGTAATTTGAATCCACAAGCACCAATTATATACCTATTTCCAATTTAAATCCACTAGTATTGCCAACACTATTAGAATACCTTAAAACCCCCCTATAATTGTGGCTTAGCCTCCAAGGTGGCAATTGCTTTTTGGTTGGCAATAGATGAATGTTTGGCTAATGCCTACAACCATGGTTCCTCCCACAACAGCAACATCTATTATATACCAACATATGCCTATGTAGCCATCAAGTCAACCCCTACCACCTCTACAACACCTAATCCATACCCACAATTGTTGCCACCATTTACGTTTCAAAACACACAACTATTACCACGACCAAATCAGTATTAGCTAGTCCCACTAGCTCTTACCCAATGCCAACAGTTGCTCACATGATCCATTCAATATATGCATAGGCCTTCAACAAGCCCTAGAACTCTAATAACAACAATTCAAGCACTAGGAAGGCCTTATTCAAGTCATCCAAAGACCCTTATCTTTTCTGTAAAAACTCTGAGGATAAATTCTCCTCAATGTGTTGCTTCAATTACTAGTGCATCAATTAACCAACTAGACAACATGGTGGTTTCCTCATATCAACATTCAAAGCAAATGACACAAAGGGCTAGGCATTGGGAAATGGACAAGGTAATGAAAAGGCTTGGCATTGAAGTCGTTGAAATTCAAGGCAAAGATGTTAAGCTTGTTGTCCATTGTAACATAGATGGAAAACCAATTGGTGGTGGTGGGAACAACTAATTGACAACCCTTCAATCCAAATCTTGATGACATCCATATGTAACCCCTTAAAGAGCTAAAAATTATTAAAAAAAACCTTGGATATTGGGGTAAAAACACAATCAAAGGAGCCACCCAAGTGAGTGGACACTCCTCAAAACTACATTTTTGTATCTTTGAAAAATCACAAGGGAGGCATAATAGTTTGGATTGTCATAATTGTTTCTAGAATATTTTTTATTAATTACAAAATTTACATGCTCAAAACTTGAAACAAATAAAAAATGTTTTTACATGCTCAAAACATTCCAACTTTGAAAGTGGACAATCCTTATATTTTTCAAACATCCTTTTTTTAAACCAAATGTGCACCATTCCTTCAAAACATTGGAGAACGTTTTAACATTGGTGATTAGAAGGGCAAAAGGACTTGAATTGACGAATTTATTTTTATAACCCATTTGAGCACATTTGGTTATAAAATGGGTGCTTTTGACCTTGAAAATTATGGATTTTGAAAATGTGGCTTTAACAAAAGTTGTTCATATTTATGTGATAGAGGGCATGAATGCATAATATACACAATATAAAATCAAATTTTAGTCAAAATTTATTTATATCTATAATATAATGTTAAGTGGGGTATCTGAAATAAAAAAATTAAAGTTATAATTTTGGATTATAATGACATGTGTCATAGGTAGTCCTTGGAAAAAAACTTTTACCTTGGCGCTCTTGGATCCTTTGGTCGTGTTTTCACACATTGGGTTTGAATATTTGGATCATCTCATAACCTTCAAGCATGTCAAAGATCAAGTTGTAGTTGTATTGAAGGGTAGGCGGGGGTGGTTGAAAAAAATAATAGAAAAAAATGAGGCCTATCCATGGAATTGATGCAAAGCACATTGCGAATAGTTGAAAGTTGTGTTATAGCAAGAGGAAAATATTGATAGGGCCACATGAATGTGCAAAATTTGAACAGTTCAAAAAACAACATCATGAAAGGGATGAATAGGTGACATTGGTTTAGAAGAAAGAATGGTATGTTTTAGTCCTTTTTCCATATTGTTCAATTTCTAGCAATGGCATGCATTCTTCATTCCTTATGTTCTTATGTACCATCTATAAATTATTGCCTGCATGTTTTCAATTGGTGGAACAATAATTAAAGTTTTGCTAGGCTTGATGGGATGTAAGAGGTGGAGCTAGGAAGAAATCTACTTTGGTTAAGATCTAGAAGGAATGTGTGAGAGAGAAAAACAACAAGTGCAAAAGGTTGGAGTTGAAAGTAAATGAGGTTAAAGGAGAAATTGAGTTTCCTTATTATGAAAATTAAATTCTATGAATAGGTGTTGATGTTCTTCTGTTAACTAAAAGTTATAAATTACCATTGCTAGTTCATTGTCAAATTCGGTTTTCGTTTCACTTAATTATTTTTTTCATGGTTGTCATTAATGTCTTAAGTCAATAGAAGTTGGTGGAAATTAGCCATCTAGACCTATAGTTCTTCAAAAAATGCTAATGGTAAGGATTTTGGTCTTCTAATTCCCCCTAAAAAAAATTTGATCTATTTACCAGAACTTGGACTATGACTTTTTCTACAAGTTGTTGGTATATGGTTTTAGTAGTCATTGCAATTATGTGTATGTAATCTAAATTTGTTGGATGCAAGTTGTAAGTTAATTAGCAACATTGCACTAATTATCTTGTTGAATTATAGGAAGATCTCCCAAATGCAAATACTATTGTTGAAAATGCGTTGAACACATTAGTGACATTTGATATTGAAATTCAACTAGAAGCCATGGAGAATAATCATGATGAGTTAAAATCCACCCAAGACCAGATCATTCAAGAACATAAGCATATGTCAACAATGATGGAGGAGACACTTGCATTCATGAAGTCAATAGTGACTATTCAAGGCAATCTTCCTACCTTGGAGGAGAAAGAAAAATCAAATGGCATTGCTTATGAACAATTAGATGATGGCAATTTGGGAACATTGGTAAGTTGGAACACTTCTTTGATTAGAGAAGTAGAAATAAATTATGAAGCCTTGAAGGACGTGGATTTTAGATATGATTTTAATGAATCTTGAATGAGTGAATGTTGTTTTAATGAAATCAAGTTAGTTGATAAATTTCTATTGTGTTCTTGTTTATTGGGGCTTAATACTTAAGCTCCAATATGCTATGTGAACCATACTGACACAACCATGTGCGGTAGTCTCAATTTTTAAGAGTTGCATCAAGGTTATTTGAGTGGGGTAAGGTTATTAGAGGCTTTTAGCAACTTCATAGGGAATGATGAATGTGCTGCGTGCGTGGAGGGGTTGTGTTTTTTTATGAAATGCGTTATTGGTGAATAAGGTGTTGGGTTAGTTCTTTTCTTCAACAAAAAGCTGGTAACCATAGTTTTAGAAACTCTATTGCGTAATTAGGGGTGAAAATTCTCTAAAGGGTAAGGGGTAGAAGTAGACACCAAAATTCACGGTGTTAAGCACAACATTGATCTTGTTCTAGTATTTAGTGAGTAGTAAGGATATTAGAAATTCTTGAAGCAGTTGAAGGGATGTTTATGAAGGATCCAATAGAGATAGAACAATCTTCAAGCCGTATGAACATAAGGTTAATTTTAAACAATTTAAAGATTAATTAAATAGTGTGATAGTGTGCTAATGGCAACAGGAATTTCATAAGGATTGAAACATTTATTTAGAATAGGGATAAGCTCAGCAAGGAGCTGCAAGTACATGTAAAATCTTGGGCTATGCCATAGTTTATAATTACAGGAAATCTAGGATGCGTCGAATGGTGCGAACTAGGTAGTCCGCCTTGCTATTAGGAGGCAGTCGACAAATCAGATTGCGCAACCAACGATAATGTCCAACGCCGGGAACTAAAGACCATGTGAAGATAAAAATATTTTCAATTTCATAACAACCTTCACAAATGCTTTCAGGTTTGTCACCAGAAGCAGGGTCGACTTGCAACAAGATCACCAGGGTGCAAGAGTTCGGAGAAATATGATAGTACTAGGCTTGAGGGGGTTCAATTTCAAGACAAGCACGCACCTCTCGAAGTTCGGGTTTTTCATCACGAGGATGTTGTGTTAGGGTCAAATCTAGAGATCACAAGGACTTGTTACATTAAGGTGCGTAGTCATAATTTATAGATCAAGGAAAAGGAAAGAAAGGTGGGAGTAATGGTTTAGAACCATGGTAAAATAAACCATAGGTCAAAAGCAAAATTGAAGGTTTGAATAAAGTTTGTTGGGGGGAAAATGGGAAGAGGTGAAAATGTGTTTTCCTTCACCTTCCATTAGCCACCAAGCTTGGAACCTTCCATTGGCCATCGAGCATGGAACCTTCCATTGGCCACCAAGATTGGAACCTTCCATTGGCCACTAAGCATGGAACCTTCCATTGGCCACTAAGCTTGGAACATTCCATTGGCCACCAAACATGGAACCTTCCATTGGCCACCAAGCTTTGGATCTACCTTCACCTCCTTTTTCTTTCTCTTTAAAAGGCGAACTCAGATAATTGGGAGCTCTCTCTTTCCTTGGACATAATTTCAATTCAATCTCGAATACTTGTTCCCACAAAAATTTTGAAGAGGAAAAGAATGATTAGTTTTGGGAGGTGAAAAAAATAAAGAAAATAGAGTGGAAGTTTTGTAATAGTTTTGGAAGGATGGAAGTGAGTAGTGATAGTATTGGGAAGTTGGAACTTTAGAAAATATTTCACAAACCCTCTCGGGTTTGGTAATATAATTCTTTACTGGTTTAGCTGCAAAGCTTAAGATTCGGTAGCAAGTTGCGCCTTATAGTTAATTTCTTAATGAGCTAAAGCAAGCTGAATTTGAATAATGTATGTGTTAGAAATGGTATTTCAAATGACTGATTATTTGCAATCAAATTGAATCAACTGCCTTCATAAAACCCTTTCGGGTTTAGTAGCATAACTCTTTATTGGTTTAGTTATAGATCTTAAGATTTGGTAGGATGGTGCGCTTTGTAGTTAGCTTCTTAATGAGCTAAATCAAGCTGGATTTGAGTAACCTATGTGTTAGAAATGATGTTTCAAGTGACTGGTGGTCTGTAGCCAAGTTAAATTATCACCTTTGTAAAACCCTCTCGGGTTTTGTAACATAACCTCTTGCTGGTTTAGCTGCAAAGCTTAGGATTTGGTAACAAGATACCCCTTGTAATTAGCTTTTTAGTGAGCTATGGCAAGTCAGATTTGAATAACCTATGCGTTAGAAACAATATTTCAATTGACTAGTGGTCTGCAGCTATGTTAGACATGATGTTGAATCCTTAAACATTGGTTTAAATGAATGACAATTTGACATAAAGTCCTAAAATGTGGAATGTGTGAGCTTGAAAAATATATCTATCAGTTTTGATCGCAAATGATGCATAGGAAGCAAGGTACTTCATTTCAATTACAAACGCAAACTAACATTTCGAATTACACTTGCATTTTTCCTTCACCAGTAGCATTTGTGCTTTCAAGCATAGTCATTTTGTAGAACCGAGAGTAGAGGGATGGAAAGTCACTCACATGCTATTTTTTCTCAATAATTCTATTTGTTATCTATGTGCATTATACATGTCTTTTGCCAAGTTGCAAACTTAAAGATGTGGGATGTGGCAAATCTAACTATGGGAGGTTCTTTTTAGGGTTAGGGCGAAACTTCATCAACAAAACAAAGAGATCAACTGTAGCCATCAATGGGGTAGAAAGGAAATGAGTTTATAGGCTCTACCCAAGCTACAAATGTGGTGGTGCAAGCATTTGATGAATCCAATAGAGACATGAAAGCCTATAACCCGGATAAGCAAACAACATGACACATTCGTGGGAAGTAAATTGTGGATAACACCATGTTAGTGTTGCTAAGTGCAGATGTTCCATAAACAAGTCAACATATCCTTTTTGCAAAACAACTGGGTGGTTGTAATATTTTCATTCCAAGTATTCTGGTAATTAACAATGTATGACATCTATTAGTCCTAGATGTCAATGGATTGTTGTGTCAAGTAACACATGTGAAATTAGGAAAAAATTGGAAACTATACATTGCCATAATGAGATGTGGCAAAAAACCAACCACCATCAATTCTTGTAATTATTTCTTTCCAAATGTGATATAGGCATGTGGTCGACAATAACTTTGCCAAAATTGATGCTTATGGGGCAAACTTATCCTTAGGTGGTACCATTAGAATCATCACACCCCAAATTTCTATGACCCATAAAACTTCAGGACAACATAAGATTCACATAAAGAAAAATTTTCATTCCAAATTATTTATCAAAAGGTTACCCAAGTCATGTAGAATTAAAAATTCTAATTAAATTTACAAAAAAATGTGTTTTGATGTGGAAAATGAATGCATAAAGAAAATGAATGTATATTTAGTGTATGGGGAATGTGCCATTTTCATACATTTTGTTTAAGATACACTAGAAGAAATTTTGTCCTTTGCAACTAAGAAATCTATGATTACAAGTCCTAAATGACTATATGACTTTAGTCATAAACTATTACTTCAAATCCTATGTGTAAAAAATTATAGTCATACAGTAGTGGGACATGATGAGGTGGTAACAAGATGGGAGATGTTAGTTTTCATCACTTTGATTTCATCTATGTGGCATCTGTGACTGATGACAAAGTGACATGGATGTCCAATTGTCATTACAATGATTAAAAAATAACTATAAATAATTTGATATGAACATAAACAACCATAACCAGGTCAAAACCTATAATTAAGAACCAAAGGGATTACTTTGGAAAAGAACTACAAGTCCTTTTTCCCAAAAAAAACTTTTACATGCAAATGATTTTTTGAATGAAATTTCTTGTAACTTGTTGTAAAAAATATTTAAATGTTCCCCAATGCATCAAATTTTTTTCTTTAGTCATTATTGAATAAATATGAATTTTTAAAAGTGTTCAGATTCCTTACAGATTCAATGTTTCATCTTGAAAAATGATCAAAATTTTAAGTCATCACTCAAAATTAAAATTTCACATTCCTTTTATTATACTCTAATCTATAACTTTTCTCCATACATCATGTACATTATAACCCATTTATATGTGGTAAATGATTCTTGAAGTTCTGAAATTTTAAAGCAATTTTGAACATTCTTAGAATTTTTAAAGTTTTAGAATTCCACATTTTAAAAAGTATGAATGCTTTTTGAGTGTGGTTAGTATGTTTTTATCATCTATATTTTTTCAATGAATTTATTATTATTATATGAGTCCTTTTGATAATCCTTTACAAAATTAACTCCATGTGACGTATTAGGTGTACATTTTCAGACATCCTAAATTAAAACCAAAACTTAAAATTGGATCAAATGAATTTTACTCTAAGTTTCTTAACATTCATATGAAAGAAAAATGATTAACTTGCCATGATTATTATGGTTTTCAATGGTAATAAAAAATAAATGCTTGATTTTGACCGATTATGTTTAACATCTAACATTTTTTTTGGCTTCTAGTTACATGTTTTGACCAACCCCCACCCCCCACCTACTTATGTATCTACCTATTTACCTTCCCACCCACCCATCCATCAACCTACCTACTTGTTTACCCACCAAACCACCTACCTATCACATACCTACCTACCTATTACCCATTTATTTACCCACCAGCGCACCCACCCACCTACTATCCATTTATTTACCTACCTATTTACCCACCCACACACCCACCTACCTACCTACTACCCACTTATTTCCCTACTTATTTACTTACCTACCCACCAACCCACCAATCCACCCACTTATGTACCTACTACCCATTTACCCATCCACCTATAAACCCACCCATCAACCCACCTACCTCATAGTCTTGTAGTGATATGAAATAAACATGTGAAATAAAAAACTTGACCAAAGTTGGATACCTTTTGATGTTGGAGTCCATTAGTAAGGACTTGGTTTATCATTGTGAAAATGAAGGGTCCAATTCCTAATACTTGCAACCTATGTGCATTCCTAAGGGGCTAGGGTAAGTAGGCTAGACTAAGGTAATACATAGGTGAATTACATAGGTTATGTAAATTAGGTTAGGTAGGTTAAGCTACTACTTGCTTGTTTGCTTTTTTCGACTTACCTAAACCTATTACCTACCTACCTACTTATTTATAAAAATAATTTGTGTGCTAATCATATTTTAATCATTCATTACATGAAACCTCAACATTATATATGGTTTGTTTTCTATGACTTGTCATTAATGACTATAGGATGAAAAGTGCCATGTCAAACATTAAATGACTACTTGTCCTTTGCTACTCATCTGTTACAACTAAGGGCTTCTAAGTCATATATGTCTAATATGACTACAAAATCAATCACATATGGAGTCATAAATTTAAAATTTTCTTCTAGTGATATTTGATAATGAGGCAGAAGATAATTACCAATTGGACATGCTATGGCCTTACTTGGTGGGGTTATTTGAGGTTGCAAGCATCCTAAAGTACATAAGTGTTAATCCACATGGGCAATAACAAATTACAAATAGAACCCACATTGGAATGCCTTAAAAACTTTTGCATGGTCTATTGCATTGCCTTAGGTGATTTGGTGATGAAACCCTTAACTAAGACACTCTTACATTAAAGCATTTGCACTTGATCACAATTTTATATTACAAGTGTCACAATGCTTAATGTGCATTTAAGAAGTAGTTCATTGATTGTTTACTGAAACATTTTTTGTCTTACAAATGAGTAGGCTTTAAAGAACACATAAACAAAGTTAGTGGATAATTCAAAAAAAATTCAAAGAAATCTTGATACGAGATTCTACTAGTTATGAATTAGCTTTAAGGTCTATATAAAATGAAGCAGCAAAGGAGGCTATTGTTAGAAAAGTTGTAGAAATTTGCCCAAGGTAAGTGGGTGAACAATGCCATGTTTGTATTGATTTGCTTACATCAAATTTCAACTCATGAACATGCTTTATGGGTAGATATGCACTACAAGTACTATACTTATTCTTATTTTATTATTTGGAAATTAATCTAGATTAACATTGTTGCCATATGTTTTATAATATCGATTAAATGATTGTATAATCCTTCCATTTTAGTGGAAACAAGGATTGTGCACTTGGAGATTTCATCAAATTTGGGGGTGAAGGTGTTGTCCTTCATCAACATTCCCTCCCAAAAAATTGGCCTTTCTATTAACATTAAATCAAGTTTGGTCAAATGTGCCCATTTGTTGTGTCTAGTTCTAGATCATGATCTTTCCCTTTATATTGTTGATGATGCAATTGGATACAAATGTTATAATGTGGCCTTGGAAACATACCGACTTATATATGTAAATTTAAAAGGGAAAATTTTAGTATGCAACTAGGATGTTCCTTGGAACATATCATGTATTTGGGTGCAATAGTCAAATGAGTGAAAAACCATGTTGGATTATTAAAAAATTATCAATTTTTTCAAACATATTTATGTAATGCCACTTTAATGTCATGCTAATCAAGGAAATTTGTGCTAAATGATTTATATGAGTGTTGAAGAATTCAAAAAAAGATCATTTCAATTTAATAAATTCAGTTTTGGTTTTAGTAAAGGACTTTTGAATTTGAACACCCCAAAATTAATTTTATGAAACACTAGGTTAAAAACTCTTTTAATAAAGATATTTTGATAGGATTTTATTTGAAATGATGATAACCTACCATCCACATAAGAAAAACATTCACAATTTAAAAATTGTGGTATTTGAAAATTTTAAAAATTCAAAAAATCATTTCAAAATTTTAAAATTTCAAAAGTCATTTGCTAGATATAAATGGGTCATAATGTGTATGACATATGAACAAAGTTGGCTTCTGATACAATGAACTAGAAAGTTTTAAGTAGTCATCATATATTAACATGATTTGAAATTATGATCATTTTTCAAGATAACACATATAATTTGATAAAATTTGTACACTTTTAGAAAATTCATATTTATTCAAAAAGAGTTAACACAAGTGATGTAATTTACTGGGGGATTTGTCAATATTTTTACTTAAGAACATGTTGCAAAAAAATGCTTCAAAAAATGTTTTCTATGAAAAATCAAAATGTTAAAAAAGGGCGCATTTGTGGTTGAGTCCTTTATTACTATTGGCTCATTTGAGTTTGATCACACCCATTTCATAGTTCAAACTTTTTTGAACTACTTGCAATTTTTATATTATGATATATAAATTTGTTGCAACTTTCTATAACTTGTGCTCCTATGATTTTTTTAATCCATGCATGTTTATTCTTTGTGGGATGTTGATATGTACCTTTCATAGAATGTAGATATTTGTTTGTAACTAAGCTATTGTATGTAGGGTTTAGATTACATGCTAAGTAAAAATGCTCATGTTTATTTAATATATGAATAGATTATACACACATATTCATTTGTTAGTCACTTCAGTCATATTAGACAACCCATGTGGCCATTTGTTAGTCATGTTAGTCAAATCAAATAGCATATGTGGCACCTAATTATCGGGCTCGTAATCTCTATCAAATTAAACAGCCCATATGGCACCTAACTATAGGGCCATTTGTTAGTCATTTTAGTTAGATTAGACATCCTATGTGGTACCTAATTATAAGGCCATTTTTCATTCATTTCAATCAAATCAAACATTCATGTGGCACCATACTACAAGGCCAATTGTTAATAATTTTTGGAAAAATAATAAATATAAGGCCATTTGTTGATCACTTCAGTCAAATTATATATGGCATGTGGCATCTAGGGATAGGACCATGTCATAGTAGACATGCCATGTGGCACCTAGATATTGGGTGAAATATTAATCATCTTAATCACAACAAACATGCCATTTGGCAAACATGTCAACTAGGTATGTTGTCAAGTCAATCATAGCAGACAATAGGCACTTTAATCACAACATACACATAACTGGACATTTAGTCAAATTAGACTCGGTCACATTTTTGGCATAAACGACTGGTCTAATCTAATTGAAGACAAAGTTGTCCCTTGTCTGTTATGACTGAAGTTTTAGTCATAAAAACTAGCAAATAAACCATGTTATGTAGCAATGCCCCAATCCAAACTTTTCTTTTTATTCTAATTATGACTAAAAACACCTGATGCCATGCGAGTCATTTTTTTGTTTGTAAACTTCTTGGTTCCAAAATTATACCCACATTGGTGTTTCATAGAACTCTTGTTCTACATCCCAATTCTTTTCAAGATCTCAATTCATGTTTAACAGCTTGGCATTTTCATCCATTTGCCCATGTAGATTTCAAATCACCATCCAATTCACATTGTTCTATCAATTTTCAATTTCCTTTGACTTCTTGTATGCTTTTGATTTCCATTCTTATACTTTTCATTGTTTAGACTTTCGTAGGTGCAAATTTTACTCAAATTTTCTTTATGTTTAATAATAAATCAATACAAATTATACACAAAACAACACTTAAATCACGTATAATTTGTTGTTTTAAACCATTTAAATGAATTTGTAAATTATATTCACACATTTTTTTCATTATTGTTATTGTTCCATTATTTCCCAGATTTTGGATTCTTTCTGATAATTAAAATTTGATCACAAATTTTAATTATTACAATGAAAAAACACCACAAGTTTAGAGTATATTCATTTACTATTTTTTAAATTCCAAATTGAACATATCAAACATCTATAGTATAAAAGTGTAGAAATAAAAAATGAAAATAGGAAAATCTATGGTTCATAGCCCAACATAATTTTTAACTACATTTTGTATCTCTATTATCTTCTCTAGTAACTTTCTAATTTTGTGTGTGTGTGTAATAAACAATCACCCTAACCTCCATCACAATCAAGATCTAAATTTTAAATCTTTTACCTCCAAAAAAAAATTGAAAATCAAAACTAAACAAATGTCTTTATCTTGTTTTGTTACATGATATTTTATTTTGGGTCCAAATTCTTTAAAGTGTACCAAAATCTTATTACATTGTCACCCTTTTCAATCTTTTTGAACTAAATTTTTTTTATCATGTAAAGACACATTTGGATGAAAACATAGTCAAAGGAGTTAAGGGTGCCAAGGTAAAAGTCCTTTCCAAGATTTAACACCTGACATGTGTTGTTTTTTGTTGGTTTATAACTTTAAATTTCGTATTTTAGGTGTTCCATTTAACATTGCATTTATTGATTTTATATCATGTATGTTATGCATTCATACCCTTTATCATATAAATATGAACAACTTTAGTTAAAGTCATACTTTCAAAATCCATAATTTTCAGGGTTAAAAACATTTTGGAGCCAAATGTGTTCAAGTGGGTCAGTAGAAGAAATCTTGTCCATTTCGACCATCATTTTGTCTAGAAAATGTTAATAAGTTTCAAAATCCTTTTTGTAACTATAATATAATTGTTGTTTAAACCTACTTAGTTTGCAACTGTGATCTTTGTAATCTTATCAGTCCATGCAATTGCAAGTATATACGACTGCATGTGCGACTAAATGACGGGTCCAACCAACTATTAATCAAATATGTAATTGCATGATATGAGTGCAAAAGTTTTAAGTCAAAATGTAGATGAAAATTTGACATATTTTGTTTGTTTTCTCTTGTCTGTCCACTTATGGATGACAATTGAATTGCATTTGACAACAACTATATTCTTTTTACAACTATGAACAATATAAATTGTTGACTATCTCAAATTAGCCTACATGGTGCACATGGTAATTCCATAAATTTTCAACATAAATATAATTTAATTCAATACATTAATCTAGATTAACCATTTTAATTTTGGCTATATATCACCATAACACTATTTTGTTCACCAATTTGGTTAAAACATTTTTATATTTTGTTTTTGTGGTAGTTAGATTTTTAACAAAAATTAAATTAGGTACTTAATTATCAATTAATTAGGTAGTATGTAATTATCAACTAATTAGGTAGTATGTAATAAGTAGGATACGTACTAGTAGGTAGGTAGGTAGGTAGGTAGGCTAAGCAAGAGGTATTTTATGTTGTGGATGTCATAATGTTTTATATTAATTGATCAATTAATTAGCTATGTTAAAGAATTAATTTATTAAATGTAGGCTAGGTAATTAATTTATTAGGTAGGCTAGATAATAAATAGTAGGTATTTAACCTACATAGGTTATAAGTTAAGCAAGAGATATTTTATTTTGTGGATATGTCATAGTGTTTTTGTATTAATTGATTAGTTAATTAGCTATGTTAAACAATTAATTTATTAAATTAGGCTAGGTAATTAATTTATTAGGTAGGCTAGGTACATAGTAGGTAGTAGGTAGGTAACTAGGTTATAAGTTAAACAAGAGATATTTTATTTTGTGGATATGTCATAATGTTTTTGTGTTAATTAATTGATTAATTAATTAGCTATGTTAAACAATTAATTTATTAAATGTAGCCTAGGTAGTATGTGATAAGTAGGATAGGTAGTAGGTAGTAAGTAGGATAGGTAATAAATAGTTAAGGAAAATAGTAAATATTTTATTGTGTTGATATATGATAATGTTTTTGTATGGGAGAAAGGATGTGATAATGTTGTAGTGTTGTAGTGTTTCCCTTTCATTAAAATTTATCCCATATCCTTTGTTTATAACTTCAAACTTGTGAAGTATATAAGTAGGTGAAAGAATGGACTAGATTCATGGTATGCACTATAAACATAGTGCATATGCCATATGGGATGAGCCAATTAAAAGGATTGTCTCGAACAAAATGAATAGGATCCTACCTACCTACTAACTTATGCTAGGTAGTTTATTCTACCCTAGCCTAGGATAGATTATAATGAATGAATTATAATCTTGAATATAATGAATTATATTATTTAATAATTATAATTATAAAATATATATTTTGAACAAATGAAAAATTGCCACATGTTTTATTGCCATTGGTTCTTTAAATTACCATGTGGTTGAATCCTAACCACCCATCAATGGCACATTTGGTAACATGCAACTATCACAAATTGGGGTTCCATGTCATATTATGGAACATCCATGACAATGGACGAGGAATTCTGGCCTAGTTGTAAAGTTTACGACTACACTTTCAATTTCATGGCCATGTCATGTCTTTTGCGACTAACTATCTTATGGCACTTGTCTTAGGTGACTATGCTATTTTTAATCACAAATCTAGTTGTTGATTTTCAAATTTCTTTTAATGGGTTATAAAAGCAATTTTCAGTAGTTCAAGTCCTTTAGCCCTTTTAATCATCAATGTTAAAATCCTTTTCAATTTTCAAAAGGAATGGTGCATGTTTGGTAGAAAAAAAAGATGTTTTATTTGAAAAAAATAAGGATTGTCCATTTTTGAGGTTTGAGTGCTTTGAACATTCAAAAACATTTTTGATTTATGTCAAGTTTTGAACATGTAAACTTTGCAATTGATGGAAAATTTTCCAAAGACAATTATGACAATCCAAATTATTATGCTTGTAGCTTCATTTATGATCTTTCAAACATACAAAAATGTAGTAATAAAGAATGTTCATTCACTTGAATGGCTCCTTTGATTATATTTTTACCCATTTATGGATGATTATGATGAAATTTAAAATTGTAATGGTTTATAATATAATCCTTTAAAAATATTTGACAACTTTTGAGTCATTATTTTTTATGGGGATCAAAATATAGGGTAAAATAATTTTTTTTAATCTTGTGTGTTACACTTTAAAGGATTTTCACCCTGTTAAGTTATTTTATTATATTTTAGGTTATTTTATGTTGTTTTGTTTTATGTTATCTAAAATTAATATATTTTAAGATAAAATAACCTATAATAAAATATAATGAAATGACCTTGAATAGTCTATTTTGTATAACTTGAAATAACATATAATAACTTAAAATAAAATAACTAAAATAAGATAAAACTTATAAAAGTTAAAATATAACCTATGATACTTTCAGATTAAAAAACTTATAATAAATTATAATAACTTAAAATATAATTTAGAATAACATAGGGTAACTTAAAATAACATAAGGTATAATGTAGAATAACTTAAGATATTTAAAACAACATAAAAATAAACCTATTTGCTATAGTGAATAATAATAGTGAATTATGTCAATTAGTAGTGAAACATGGTGTTTACATAATGACCCTATAGTGAAATAATTTAAACCAAGGTGAAATCACTAAAGTGGCTTGTGAACCAATTTTGATTTTAAGGTCCCATAGTGATTTAACACCCCACTTTTGTACTAGTAACATTTGTTTTTTTTTCAAAACATCACAATCAATTAGCCCATGTGTATATCCATGTCTATACCTTAAAAAAATAGTCCATGTTGACAAAATTTAACATATACTAAAAAAAATAAATTATAATCACACCTACTATAAAAGCACTTTCTCATTATTCTAAAAATAGTGCACCCAACCATGCACCTACTTAAACAAAATATTGTTTGGATGCTAACATGTGAAAAAACATTTTTTCCACACATTGTTATCATTTAATTTTGTAATATCCACATATTTGAGCCACCCTAAAATTAAATTAAATTTTTTATTGCCATCATTTAGAAAAAAAATTAGTCTTAATATTTGAAGTTGTGAGGAATGATGTAAATGTAATTGAAAATTGTAAGATCATGTGATAAGATCATTATTTTTCAAAATGTCATATATGCACTTAACATATCCTTTAATTAGGAAATTGGGAGATAATTCACAATCGATTTAAAGCATGCAAAGTTTTTCAAAATGATTCCATTATCATTAGTGTGGAAAATCTACTAGCAACAAAGCTAACATGTTTGTTTATTTGCCACATTAGTTTCTCTAAACACTTATCAGTAAAATAAGATGAATGAAATTGGAATAAACATTGAGGCCACAACAAAATGCCATGGATGAAGAAGTATTTCAAATGATTAAAGTATGAAAAATTCTTCCAAGGTTTAAAATGTGCAAATCTCATTGCTTCAAGAAAAATGAATCTAGTTTACAAATAATCAATTTACCTTTATGTAACCTAAACCTAACAGATCTTACATATGTGATTCTATTGCTAATTAAAATGAATTAGGACATTTACACATGACATTAATCTATGGTTAGCAAATTTTTTTTAAAAAAGCAGATGAATAAATCATAATTTTGATTTGATGTAGAAAATGCACAAAAACAAAACAACTTTGAAAAAACAATAAGCAACACATCCACCTACCTTCAATGAACCACAAATGAAACTATGTCAAGTATGAAGGTGAGCTAGAAAAAACAACTTCTTCACCCTCATGGACCTAAACTACTAAATTCTTGGTTTTTCAAACGGTTGAAGTTGACTAATTGATCTTTCTTGATCAGAAGTTAAGGGCTTGAATGACATGTGTATTTTGAATAAGTCAACTTGGTTGAGATGGGTGCATGCACAAATGGGCAGACTGACATTATGAAAAAAAGGGTGTTTTGCAATTGGCCTTGTAAATCAATTTTTGAGTTGCAAAGGACATTTGCAACTCTTCATATATACAGTGTAATTCATTGTAACTACACACATGATGTTATGCTGATGTTATTAATTATCATCCATCTATTAAAATATGACACGTGGCATTATGAAGATTTTTGGACATAATTTTTTTTGAAATATTGACTTCCATCATCCATTATGATTATTAATGATGGTTCGAGATTGTGACATGTGGCATAATAAATTTTTTGTCACATGGCATATTAATTGTATTTTGAAAAAAAAAATTTAAAAATTTATAGTAGTTAGGTAGGTCGTACATAACCATAGGTAAGTAGGTTAGTAGGTTTTAAAACCTACATACCTACATATTTACCTAGGACCTACCTACCTACATAAATAGGTAAAAAATAGGACCTATTTACTTACCTAGGTAGTTAATTAGGTAGGAAAACACAAGATTAAGTGCATTAAATAATAGCCATGAAATTTTAGTTTTTATTTTATGTCTTGCCTTTAAGTTAAGTTTTTTAAAGCTCATCCCAAAATGACACATGTATTTTAATGTGAGAATATAAGAGAACAAGCCTTCTCTATATAGTTGGTAGCATGGGATTCAAAGACAAAGCATATGGGTTAAATCTTTTAGTTGTTCATTAATTGCAAATTGAGTTGCAACTATAATATTTAAGTGTTCAAAGTAGGTTAGATCTAAGGGGAGTTGGCGTGTAAGCAAAACTTGAATTGTCACATTTGGTGCATTAAAAATCGTCAAAAACGGAATAGAATTGAGAAAGTTATGGCCCCCCAAAATAAAGGGGGTTAATAATTCAAAAACAAGTCACCAAATGTTACAAAAACCAATTCCCAAACACCAACAAAATTCCTTGTATGTTGTTCTATTGCTATTTAAGTTCAAAGATGATTTTTAGAACTTCAGGTGGTGCTCATGTAACACTTTAAATTGTTTAAAATTAATAAAAAAGAAGAAAGTTATGAGGTTTGAAAGTAAGAAGGGTCCCCAAAAAAAAAAAAAAAAGTTTTGTAAGTTAGAAAGTTCATTTCTCCTTGTTATTTTTTCATCACGCATTTTCCCTTGCATTTCAAAGATCATGTCTAAAACTTAAGGTAGCACTGGGTGAAAGTATCCTTGGTTGGTATCATTAGAAACCACTTCAAGGAATGAAAAGGAACCAAAAACAACCAAACCACTTTCCTAGGCCCTTTACTTTAAATTTTCACAACTAATTTTTTTTTCCCTCATGTTTATCAATTGCATGCATTAATATATGGTTTGAAGTTTATTTTGGAATTTTTTTTTTGAAATTGTTAAATATCTTTATTTTTAATTAAAATGACCCCTTCATAAATTGATAGCCTTAACTTTGGAAATTCATAACTAAATTATGTTTATTCAGTTAATTTCTTAATAAAAACCTAAAAATATAATGATTGCGCATAAGCGCATTAAGCCCCCCAAAAATTGTAATCACAAGTATAATTTTTTTGCAATTACTTTTTTTGGTAATGTATGGACATCACCACATCTTGGATTATTTTTGTTTGTTTTAAGTATATTTGATTAACTTGAAATTTAATCTAATCAATTATTCTTAAAAATCCAATAAAAAATGAAAAACTTAAACATATGGAATATATTTGTGACAAAATAAAACTTGTCACAAAGTTTGAAAAAATTGCATATATACTTCAAAATTAAGGTTATGGATGGAATTCTTGGGTGAATTTTTTTATGGTGTATGATAGTGATATACATGAATGACATCTAGGACCATTTAGAGATTTAAAGTTTTTGGATGAAATTTCATTAAAAAAAAAAGTGCTTTTTGCATTTTTGAACAATAAATGCACTATATATATAAGGAAAAAACCACTACCATATCAAAGAGGAAGAGATTTATAGATGGGCATTGCACTATTTTTTCAATTTTTTTTGTTTGGTAATTGTTTCATGAACCACAAACATGGGGCCCTATGGCCGTTGAGAAATTATAAGTTATATATTATATGTACATTAATTTTATCCAATCCTCTTCATATAATCATTGGATCAAGATTAATTTTCACTCAAAGTAAAATTTGAGTTCCAAAATGTTGTCATGCAAAATTTTAAATTTTTTGCTTGTGTTTAGGATAGCCAAAAAATACCATCAAGATTTTAGCTTACTACATACTATAATATTTGTTATACATCACCTTTTTTGGTGAAAAGTGGTCACCCTTAATTTGCTTTCATCTAACTTTCAAATTACCTTAGGAAAAAAATTCTCAGGAAAATTCCAAAATTGCATTTCAAATTTTTGTTCTTAACCAAAAAATTTATGGAAAGGAACCATCATTACATTCTTGAAACTTTTTTTAAATGCAAGGATTAGAAACATCAAAATACACAATAATGTTATTGAAATTTCAAAATCTATGGAACCTAATAAATGTATTCATTAAAAAAATGAAAATATTTATTTAAATGTTTCTTATTATTTTTCAAAGTTTGATGGGGCCAAAAAATCAAGGTGTGATGGTTCCAAGTGGTAACACCTAAAGAAACTCCTACCCTATATTCCCATAAGATTTTAAATCATTCAAAATGAAACACATATGATGAAAATATAAATAATTGATGAATATGTATCCATATTAAGTTATAAATAATTGTATTATAGTCATTAATAGTTGAACAATAGTACTTTAGTAGTGACGCATTAGTGGCCATACGAATTGTATCAATGAGCATAATCGAAAATTAATTACAAATGTATCTTAAAATGGGTGGTGGAAATGTGGACATGTGGCATGATTGCATGTATATACATTGTACATTAGTTGCAACATAGTTGTTGTTTTAGTAACACATTTTTAATAGTTCTAAAATAATTGCCACATGTAATTACAATGTAACTCTTGAAAAAATCAAACATGGTTGACTACATATGTATGCACAATGTGTATAAATTATCGTATAGAAGACCCATTTTCAACTCACTTGCAACTATAATATAATTAATTGTTTTTCTAACTTGGTAGTTTATTTATTAGTACACAATATTTTTAAGGGGATAGTTGCATAGTAGTTGAAATACCCAAGGGATAGTTGCATAATAGTTGTATATGAGTTGTTTTTTGAGTGTTAGTTGCAGGGTAGTGTGGTTTCAACAAACGTGATTTCTCATAGTGCAAATTTGGGTGTCACATAAGCCAATTATGCCTTCTGGTTGTCATTGCAATGTCCATGTTCTTTTATAAATTTTGAAATTTATTAAAATAAACTTGGTTTAAAGATCTACATGATGCACAAAATATTTTTACAAATTCTAAAAAATCGTAAAAGCCATAAACTTTTGAATTGAAAATTCATGGAACATACTTGTGACTACCATTTTTATGTGGACTATGATACGGTCCATTGATTGATGGGGTATGTGTTAGGGATTTGAAATTAATAAGATATCATAATAAGGAAACTAAGGGTACAAAAAATGAATTAATTGAATTCTAGGATCATACTTATGAACTTTTGAATGGGCTAATTAGGAGCATTGTTTGATAAGTCCATATCACATTGGAGGAAGAGGTGTTTTATGGTATTTTTGCTTACATGCTTCAATAAAGAAAAATTGTAAATGAGACATTAATGACATGGAAAAAATATGCAAGAAACAAATGTAAATTAAGTGTAATGTCCAAAATTTGATCAAGATTTTGAGTAAATAGGGATTTTGGATCTATGGCAAATTGGTCCACCCATTATTCACCTTTTCGATTATTTGTCAATGTGGACATCTAATCAAATTGGACATCTACGTCACTGTTGTAGTTTTTATCATAGTAACATTTGACCTTTGGATGAACAAAGGTGCATTTGATACTTTTGTCCTTTTGATTAATTTCTTAACATTGGATTGGGAACCAAATCATGTCACAATTTCTCTAGTTGAGGAAATTTTTTTTATGATAATTAATTTTGTTGGTCAATTGTAAACTTTGTTTAAGGAATACATGTTAAGTAACAAAATTATTGACTATTTGAAAAATGAAAATTAAAAAAAAAATCTATAATGACAAATGTTTTTAAACAAATTGTTAATTATGAAAAATTGGGGATATTAGCACCATTTGATGGTGAAAACATGGTAAAATCTATAAAAAAAGTAGTGTAAGCAACAATATAGTGGGGTTTTTAAATAAAAGGATTAACGAGTATATGATTTTATAAGGATAATAATATTATATTTGGGTACATTATTTCTTAACTTTTTTTTGAATGGATTTCAAAAGCTAAATTGTTATCATCATGTTTTTAAAAACTACTTGCAAGTATTTGAATTAAACATAAAATTTGTGGCAGTTTAAAAATAAAGTTCAAGTACTTGAAATTTGAAAGTAGGTGAAATATATTTGCAAATATTTGGTTTTTTTTTCAAGCACTTCAATATTGAAGTGCTGTACATTTTAATATTATTTTTTTTGTTAATGGAATTTGTTTTGATAACTAAAATCATTCCCAACCTTTGAAAAATGACGTAATTGTTGGGGATACTTTTGGGATATTTGTAAAAGTCTAAATGATATGACACAAATTACTTTGAGAAGCTAGAAGGATGCTAGAGATTCCCATAAAAAAAACTAAAAATTTCATTTGTTTAAAATGCTAGAGGAAGGTTAAAAGTTTAAAGACTATTTTTTTCATGTTTTCAAGTAGAAAACAAGGTGCCAAGTATGTACAAAATATCTTGCTTACACCCTTGAAGGTGTTTGTTTTGGTCATGCCCTTTTAAAAACTTGCCAATATGCCACTTTTAATAAGAAGGTAAGTTTAGGTTTCAATTTGTAAACATAAAATCTACACAATCTTCAATTGAAACATGGCCAAAAAAATTTAGGAAAAGGAGGGGTAGAGTGGACAAAAGCTTGTTTAGTTGTAAGTTTGTGACATGGAAACTAATCACATAAATGAAAATAAAGTTTACTTTGAATTTAACAATGTTCCAACAAGCCCATGAATTTAGGGTTACTATTCATGTTTGTTACAATCAACAAACATTGGTTTTATAAGGTAGATTTCCAACACCACATATTTAGGCCATAGCAAAAATCATTACTTCAACCTTGGCTTAGGTCGTATCAAGCTATGTGCTAAATCAATGTCATGGTTATTGGTTGTTGAATGATGCATTTGCAAATGCAATTAACCTTTGTGTGAAATTGACCAATGAGAGACTTGAATTATAAATCTAAATGAGCTCTATTCCCCCATTTCAATTGATGCAAAATTGCTCTTGTTAGCAAGTAGTCCATGTGATTAGAAGTCATTTGTATGTTTGTTCCATTTTTGGACTGTTTGCATCAATTTGATTAAAAGAACTCACATGATGTTGGCTTTAATGCTTGATCCCATATTCAAGGATCCTTTTATTTTGAGTAGTGATGTGGGAATAGAAAAACCCACAATTAGAACAAGGTATGATTTTGAAACTCTAATTCACCTTTTGTGTTCAACTTATAAAAAACTCATCCTTTTGCAAAACACCCATCAAATTCTACCTCCCAAGAATGACTATTGTTGATGTTTGGTGCAAGATTGACTTAAGATCAAATTGTCATGAAACATGTAAGTTTTTAATTTTTGCAATCATAGATTTTAATAAAATATATCTAAATCAAATGTGTAATGCTAACAATTTGTTTTTGACTATATGTGCGATGGGACTTGCATGTTTTCAAAATTGACAATTGGTCGCAAAGTTTTGTGAAGACCCATTAAAATGATGGAAAACACATGAGTTATAGTTTCTTGTTGTTGGATACTTGGGTCATTAGATTTTAAGTATTGTGAGAAGCTAAATTGAAGCATAATGGATTTTTCTTATTGTTGAGGTTTTGATAGGGCTTCATAGATGTTGACTTGGAATCAAAAATTTATATCAACTTGCTTTAATTTTCAAGAATTAGCTAGATGATCCACACTTTAGTTGTCAAGCATTTGTAAGGGTTAAGTCTTTTGATGACTTTGGGGATGTTGAAATAGATTTCTTAGATCAAATTGAAGAGGAGTTTGAAGACCAATTAGATCACTAGGTTGAACTTGTTGGTATGACAAATTTTGATTCTTAGATTTACATTTATATTTAGTAGGGCAAGTGGCATGTTGTCCAATTTGATGTCAATGGCTTCTCATTTTATGTATGTTTAGGAATTAAAAATTGAAACATTCTCATGCAATTTTTTCATTGTAATTTGACATCACATATGTGCATAGTCCCACTGGATTTAGGCCTATGAAAGTTGTCTAAATAAATTTCAAAGTGTGAATTTTGTTTTTCCCATGTTTCAATAAATAAGATAAATTTATTCACTGTTTTTTTAAACCCTAACCAGGGGGATATGATAAGGGTACCCAGACCTTACTATCTATTCAAAATTATAAAATTTGTTTACCCAGATCCCACCCTAATGGAAAAAAAATCATAATATACCCTTATCCATTGGGTAAATAAACTGAAAATTTATATATACCCTTTACCCTAGGATATATGAAAGACAATATACCTGCACAACACTGCTTATGACAGCTGAACCTTGGTAGGTAACTCAGTTGTAATTCCTTGATAAGTCATAAGTTATAACAACTGGTGGGTGATGGGTCAAGTAATCAGGTGGATTTGATTGTGGACAATAGACCTGCTTGCTGCTGGTGTTCTGGTCATTCTTGTCTATGATTCTATGTGTGCTGCTGGCTGGCATGAGGGGATGTTGTTATCCAACAATGAGAAATTGCCTAAAGCAAATATGGGCTTTGTCCTCATGCTTTCTTCCCCTCCCTGTGTTCCCCCCCCTGCTGTTCACCTATGATGATCACAAGCTGGAACAACAATAATTGAACACTCTTCATCAGCTTTATCATCATCGTCATCATCACACTGTGGTGCAATCAAGCACAACCCCTGGAAAGAGTAGGCTGTGGTTCCCACTTTGGGGTTCTTTTCAGAAAGACAAAATTTTTAATACAAACTTGACCTCAAGTTATCTACTTTGCAACACAACAGAAGTCTCATATCAACTTTAACATAATAACAGTAAGTCACAAATACAGTTGAAATTGTTCACTTTCAATTTCAAAATTTTGTAATCAATATTCCGTAAGTCCAATGAAAGGCCTAACTGGTGTTTTCCCCATCCAATTTTAATATAAAAATTTGCAATTATTTTGCAAAACATTTAGCCAAACTAGTCAAATTTACACTAAAATAAAAATCAAGAAATTTCTGTCTTTTTTTGGGGGTCAAAAACATGAAAAAAATTGTCAAAAAAGAACACATTGAGGTTAATGGTTTCATGATGAGATTGAAAGACGTTAATTTTTATTTATTTTTGATCTTTATGTCAAAAGTTGGATCATTTCTAAATTTAAAATTATATATATAATTTTTTCTGGTTCTTTATAATGCTTTAGGCCCTGAATTATTGTTACAATGTTTTTTAGGTACAAGTACAGGGATTACATTCAATTCCTGAAAAGTTTGCTGCTTGGAGCCCACCCCCTCCTTCCCTCCCTCTTTGTGGGCGGACTCCAGTAGTAGGTAACAAGTGCAAGCAACCAGAAATACATATGGCTCATCTGTGTGTGAGAGAGAGAGAGAGAGAGAGAGAGAGAGAGCGCAGATAGAAGCTTCCTGCGTGGTCCCTTCAACTTGAAAGTGTTTTAATGTATATTGGGACCATGTGTATACACACTAGGCAGCCACAGTTTGAAAGCTAACATTGGAGTTGTGAGCCACATGATTGCATGATAATATGAAGGATGTGTTTTGGCAGCTAACATCTTTCACACGGCCCTTCTTAAAACACTCCATGACAGAGCACAGGCACCTTCGCACCACCCATTGAGTGTTTTTATCCAGCCATGATTTGTGGGCTTCTTGGGGGCCCAGCACCGCATGGGGCTAGGCTGCCCATTTATACATATGTGTGTGTGTGTGCGTGCGACACCGAGTTAGTTTGCTGAATGTTAGTTTTTGATGGCATGACATTTATTTGGATATAAGATGTGAAGGCAAAAACATTGTCATCAGTTTGTAACTCATCATCAGAGTTGATTTTGTAATAAATATTGACAATTTTTTAACAGAGCTGAGATCCTTCAGTTCTTATTTTTCGATTTTGTGATGTAGATGAGGCCATAGTCATTCATAAGCCAATTTAGACAAATTTGGCTATTTCCAAAATATGAAAGGAAAACTTATTGTTAATATTTTTGCTACCAAGTTGATCAGTGCATAGAAATTTGGCAATTTTAAAAGAGTTTTGAATTAAAGAATTTCTGATGATTTAAAAAAGAATTCATTGAATTTGAGAGAGAAAATTTCAATTTTTTAAAAACAGGTGTGCACAAAGAAAAAAAGGATGTGGCCCTTCTTCCCAGTTTTTGGATCATGTTTTGAGAAACAATAGAATAATATAGTGTGGGAAAATTCAAGTGCCTTGCTTCCGGAATCTGGCTGAATTCTGCCTTGAATGTGTACACATGTGCAAATTCTTCTTGACTTCACAGTGTTTACTTTTGAACAAAATCATGATTCATCATGTGATGTGCACACTGCAGACTTGTAGAGTTGTGTGTCGTCAACATGACTTTTTTGAAATAGTATGGGATGTCAATTACTTTGCTACTTCTGTTTTTGGCAGATCATAAGAAAAACCAAATATTGAGTCAGATAATGCAACACATAAATGCAAGCTAATGCATTGGGGGTTACACATGTTGTTAGTTTGAGAAAGAAATTCGGGTATACATTTTTTGGAATAATAGATTTGGGGCTCGGGTAGGGTGGAATGGTGGCATTAGGCGTGCAGTTGTTACTTTTGGAACATGTCTTGAGTACACAAATATTTTATTATTATTATTTTTGTGGGTTTAGGCACGAAATTGATATAGGTGGTCACTTTTTATTGATTTTATTATACTAAATTTTTTTCAAAATCAATTTTGGACTGTGAGTAGGCAAGTAGAGCTGGATCTAATTTGGAATTGGAACTGCATAAGATTTTAGTTTTTTGAAGAACCAAGAATGAAGAGTCTTGGAAATCTGAAGAACCTGGAGGCTGGAACTGGAGGTTCTGTCTAAAAGATTTAAAATCCTTGAACAGGAATCAGAGGTTCTTTTAAATTTCAAAATATTGTTGGAACTGGGAACCGGGAAATTCCAACAAAGTGAAGAATTTCACTACAAAATGGTTGAAGAAGAGAAATGCAGATGATTTCAAAAAGGGAGGGGGCCCAGATCCATAGCCAAACTGCCAAATGAACAGTTGCTGAATTATCGGCATCCACTAAGGATAGTGGGGTGGGATGGGAAGGGAGGCAGGGAAATAGGCATGTCGGCAGCTATCAGCCTTCTTTTTTACTGGCGAAATTTTCTCCAGAAGGAAAATAAAATAAAAATAAAAACGCATTTCCCTTTTAGAGTTTCAATCTGCACCAGAAGTCAGAAAACATAAGGAAAAGTCGCCAGATTTCTATATTTGGTTTCAGGAGGATCATTACAGATTTGTCCTTGTTATCTGGTTTATAAACAGATTTGGTTAAATCTTTCTATGGGTGATCGTCACTTTTTCTACATCTTCCTATGGATGATCACCACTTATTGCTGAATAAAAAAACTTCATATATTAAAAACACCAGTCAGCACCAGACCGCGTTTTGTATACTTGGAGGGAAGCCTAGGGAGTGAGCAAGCAAGCAAGTGCGTTGCTACATAAAAATTGTGGTAAATACTGAGGATTCAGGAAGCAAAGGAAGGATCCAGCTCAGGCTCTTTCTCTGGTTTGCATACCTCCTGGCTGCTGCTGCTGCTGCATGTCCATAGCTACTTACATAAAAGAAAGAACTAGAGGTCCATCAAACTAGGTACAATATGGATGTAACGTCTTTCTGGGGTTTCTTTCTTTTCTTGTTTTCATGTCCACATGCAACATGTGGTAGGAATTTCCTGGTGCTGTTTGGCATAATGAGTTTCTATGACTCCTGGCCAGTCAAGTGGAATTTGCTGAAATGCTAACAGCTAGTTAGCTTTGGATCTTATTGGTCATCACTGTCCTCAATCCTATATATATATATATATATATGTATATATATATATATATGTTTGCAAAGAATAATAATATATTTCTAACACAAGCAGATTCATCTGTTGTAAGTTACCCAGCTTCTTCAAGCTTCTTATACCGTATGTACATACATTGTTGCTCACAATTGCAGAACAAAATTACAACATAAGTTTTCATGTAAATGACATCTCAGGAATATTATTATGTTTTACACCATAGTACCCTTTCAGGTTTGGCAGTAATTAATTAATTTTTGAAAATGTTGGAATTTTTTTTGAAATTATCTCTTTGAAATGTTGAAATTTAAGGAAATTATAATGAAGAGAAAAATAAAAAAATTGGTGGAAACCCAGGAGCTTCTTGTTTCATGCCACTATTGCAGAGTATGTATCCAATAATTGACAAGATTTCTCCATTCTATAATTTGGTGGAGCATTTCTCTCTCCATGTTTTGCAAAAAGAAGCAGGAAAAAAATGTTATAAATGTTATACTCTATAATGCGACTTGCAAATACACTGAAATTTTCTTCTGGGTCCTGCACAACGGTCTTCCAGACACAGTTCTAAGTTAATAGTCATCATCAGCACAGTTCTAAGCTATTAGTCATCATCAGCAGCTTCCTCCACTTTTCTGATTCCCATCCTCGATGGAGTCTCTCGGCCCTTTTTTCACTCGGGAAATTTCGCCTTGAGAAAAGAGAATTTCAAATTAAAATTTTGAAAAAGATCTGAGTTTGGGGGGTTTGCAAGTTGCCAGAAGTGAGTAAAAATAGCAAATTTTTGTATACTTGGGTTTCGTTGTGTAGCCACAAATATAGAAGGATGATTAAAGAGTGGTGATTTATTTTCTGATTTATAGTCAGATTTGGCTAAAGCTTCCTAGGGATGATGGCTACTTTTATATATATCTTTGTATGGATGATCGCCAAGTCGGCTACAAACAAAAATTCCTTAGAAAAGAAGGCTTAGCCTATAACTTTGAACCCAGCAGCAACTTGGACAGTCAGCAATTGCGCCTTCCCTTCTTCCTTCACTTCTTACAACGGAAGCGAAAGAGGCTAAAAAGTCGCTCCCTACTTCTACAGTACAAACAAGAGCATTAAAAGCAAATTTGACTAGTCAAGCGACGTCGAAACTACTGATCAATCGCAGCTGGCGCGTGAACACCCTCCCCGTCCCGCCCGTCCCCCCCCCGCGCCCACCCCTGCCCACCACCACGACGGTGAAAAACAGCGGCGACTGCAGCGGCGGTCAAAAGCCGCAACATGCGGCCCTCTTTTGACTCCATCGCTTTCACACACACCGCCCACAGTTCAAATCAAATCAATCTTCCTGTCGCTAAGTACCAACAAGTTATTAGCTGACTTCCCCCTTTTTGATTTTCTAGATTTTCAAAATTAATTTTTTTTTTGCTAGATTTAAATTTATTTTGGGTGAGAAGCTGGAGTCTCAGCCTTCTTTTTGCTAAAACGAGAAATTTAAATTTTAAAATTCGAAAATTTAAGTGTTTTTGGAGGTTTTCAATCGCCAGAGGTCAGAAAAAATATTAAAAATCGCTGTATTTCTATAATCGGTTTTCAGTGTCTAACCAAAAATATAGAAAGACAGATTAAAGGTCTGTACTTCATATTTGGTTTATAGCCAGATTTGGCTAAATCTTCCCTAAGGATGATAGCCACTTTGGCTACAAACAAAAATTCGTAAAAAGAACACTGAGCTGCTGCATATCCCCCAATTCACGAATTTGTTCCACTGTAATAATTCGAGCTCAGGCGAGATTGCACAATTTCATTGGAATCATGGAACATTTATTTATTTTAGTTAGTAATAATGATTCTTGCACCCCAGCACAAAATTATATCTACTTTACAATTATATGAAATTTTGTTGTTTGAAATGAATTTTGTGTGGATTCACCATCGCCCAGGGCCTGAGTAGAATTACAACTTGCCGAAAAGAATATATATATATATAATATTCAACAGGGAATTAATTCGTTTTGGGAATTTGCGAAATTTTCATGGATTCAAGGGAATTAATTTTTGGGATTAGCGAAGATTTCATGTATTCAACAGTGAATTGGATTTTGGGATTTGCGAAAATTTCATGGATTCAACAGGGGAATGAATTAGATGTTGGGATTTGCTGAAATTTGGTGGATTCAAGCTGCGAATTAATTTAATTGCTCTTACAATAGAGAGTCTAGACGTCGATCACATCTTCAGAACATAATTAAGTTACGAGCAGAAAAACAACAACACGCAGAGTCGAGATACACAATAAATTAAAGAATATTATTGGGTACTTTCATGTAAGTGTCCAGCAGATCAGAGAGCTTTAATTATGGACAAGACTTGTGTCCAGTGAAATTGGAACCGAAGAAACTTCTGATCATGTGTAAATTGTATTATTGTTGGAGATTGTCCTCCTGTTGCAAGCGCAGCTGATTTTTGTTGTCCTGTTGCAGCAAGCATTGATTTCGCCCCGAATTACCTGAGCCCAGCAGATAATTGTTCCAAGTAATTTTGGTCACTAGTTTAGGGATACTATAACTTCACTGTTCATGAGGAAATTAGCAAATTTAGGTCCAGGGATTGTTTTCATACAAGTTTGTTTGAATTTCTAGGAAATTGGTTGCGTTTTTTGATTTATTTTTCATTTTTTTGCTGCTGGGTTTTCTTCGAATCTTGTTCTTCAGGTTCTGAGAAGCTGATCATCCGATCCTGCTGCAGTGCCGCTAGTTTTGTACTCGAGAGTTAGCTAGCGCTCTCTCTCTTCTGTGAATCTTCTTCTGTGGCCTGTTGGCTTGAGCTGCTGTGATTTGAAACAAACACTGGCAGGCAGGCAGGCAGGCAGGCAGGCAGGCACACAGGCACGCAGGAAGCCAGTCAGGGCGCCGGTCTTTTGATTGTCAAACCTTTGCTGGACTTTTCAGATGGTGGACCAAGCTGATCATCATGATATCACGGTGGACCTTTCTCATCAGCGTGTGTGTGCCAGAAGTCAGCTCACAGGTAGTCGACTTACTTGTGTCCCAGCTCGGCCCGCACCCCCCTCCCCCTCTACCCTTTTTGATCTTCTAGTGCTTGCACAACAGAGTGTGTCCAACGGCGATTGTGTGCTGCCAGCAGCTGGCTGTACAACTCCAAGCCGTTGGCTTCTAGACTTCTACTAGTTATTTGCCATTAAGAATTGGGGCTGCAGAGTTAGCTTTTCTTGGGTGTTTCTTAAATGCTCATATTGTCTCTGGGTGGTAGTAATAACAAACAGCTAGCTAGCTGTACAGATCTAGATCTCCATCGCTGCTGCCTGTAGCAGCAGCTTGACTAGGACCATATTCAGCATCAGGAGGTTTAAAGTCTGCTCGCATAGATTGATCAATTCTTTTGTCAAGACCTTCACATGCTTTGAAAGGTGATGATTCGAGAGATGTTCGTACTAGAGTTGTTTTTGGTTACAGCTTGGCGCATGCACTTTGCAGGCACTCAAGCTGATTCTCATGTTCTAGAGCAGCGGGCCCTGTAGAAAAATGCATTCAACTCATGACGTTTCGAGTGTAGGTTTTCAACACCACCCACACAGCCTCTAGACGTCTAGACGCAGAACTTCCAAAGACCTAAATGCATTGAAACTTGGAAGGCTCTGTTACTGGAAAGTTTTGATGACCAAAATGGCCTGCACTATAGCTAGCTTGAGCTTGAAAAAGCTCGCGCACTGTGACTTCTAGAGTTTGGCGCTTGCAATAGATTTGATCTGAATCAGGTTGAAGCTGAGCCACCTTGTCTTATAACACCGGCGAGGAGCTGCACCGAGAAACAGTTTCCAAACTTTGTCGCACACTTTCATCAGCTCGCATGGAGCTTTGCTTCCAAATCTCTCAGCTTTGTGGGAGCATTGCAGGAGAATTCCTGGTTTGTCGAAGTCGAGTGGGTGCTAGATATTGGCTTTAGGGCTTGTGCACTTCTGGACAGATCCGGAGTTTGAAACCAGCTTGATATTGTGTCAATATTCACATATAGGGCTGGGTATCGTTGATCATCCCCGCTCGCGGCAGCTCCATGTTTTGTCTTTCACATCTTTTTCCCATCTGATCTCTCCTCCTCTGCTGCTGTAATTTTTTTCTTAAGAATTTGGAATTCAAGGATTTGGAGAAAGTCCCACAACATTTTAGTCTTTGGAATTGAGCTGCGCTGGATCGTGGCCTTAGCTGCAGTGCTCAACTGAAAGGAGAAGAAGAAGAAGATTCGAGCTCCTCGATGATCATCCTGAACTTATTGGTGAGTGACTGACAGCAGACGTGGTGTAGCTAGCTAGAGGCTGCAAATAGATCGCAAGCTTCATCAAGAAGTTTCCAATAGTCTCCGCTCATCGATCAAGAGCTGCAAAGCAATTGTGCGCTGTTTGGCACACGTCACAAGATTAATCTTGTTGCGCAAGCCACCCAAGCTCGTCGGCGTCAGGTGTGTATACTGCGAGTTTCTAACCTAGCCGGGCCGCGTGCAGCCCGTGGAGATTGTCTCACAAAAATGGCAATTGGGTTGGAACGCCTCGGCCTCTTACTGCAGATTCTAGATCATTCCTGGGAGCGTTGCAGTAGATCTCCGTCTTAATAAAAGTTCTGAGGATTGGCGGCCATGGCGGGTCAGCCGCCGAACGAGGAAGGAGAAGACTCAGGTATGCATAGCCTGCAGGAGAGCTACCTGGACCAGATTCTTCGCAGTCTGAAGAGTGAACAGGAAGAAATTAGTGCTGCGCCTTCTCCTGCTGCATCTACGCATGACGCTTCTGCAGCAGCTGGATCCAGTTCTTACGCTACGCGAATGCCGCCGGGGAGCAGCGGCGGCGGTTCTGCTGGTTCCGCATTGAACCCTTGGCCCTTTATTTCATCTTCAGCTTCCAGGCATCCTGCTACCGGAGTGCCGAGATCGTTGCAGACAAAGCAAGAGGCTGGCAAACAAGAATCAGAGCAGCTCTACCGCGACGTCGTTGATACCCCGGGCAGTTCCTCCAGTTTCCATCGAGACCTACAGTTCATGTCCGAGTTTCCAGCTTGGTTCATACAGGACGAGGGACTCGAGCAACAAGGCTCAGGTGTTGTGGTCGGTGGTTCCCAGATTCCAGGACCTGGTCCAAGCAGTTACAGTTCTAGGTTTTCCGATCGCCCCGAAGACGTCGAGTTTGTAGCCGGTCGACCACATGAGAGCTTCGATGCGCAATTGGGGAACTTCAGAATGTCGAGCTCGTCGGCCGGCCTCGATGCCGCTGCACAGGCTGCAGCAGGCCGTCGAAGTCGAAGCTCTACGGCCGTGCAGCCCACCAGCTCCGAATCTTTGTATGGCGCCGGGCCACCGCAAGGAAGAATGTGGCATCCCGCTAGCTTAGAGTCCATAAGCTCGATGCAGCAGACTCCAATCCCAGCAGTAGCTCCTCGCGCCGGGCCCAGAGGTCCTGCTGATGCAGTCGAGCCGCCAGCAGCTGCCGGTGTTGCAGCTAGAGGGAGGTCGACGACGATGAATACTGAGACGCCGACCTCATCGTTGTCCCTGGGTTCATCGAGTGAGGGAGACGACGACGCCGAAAGGCGGAGTAGCAGCCGTGGCCGACACCAAACGGCAGCGAGCCCGGCGGGCGAAGAGGGCGCAAGTAGTGCCAAGAGGAAGACGCCGGAGCGTTCGTTGGAGGAAGCTGGTGGGGAAGAACAGTCTACAAAGTCTGGATCCGAGTCCAAGAGACTTCAGCAGCATTCTCTGTAAGCTCTGACAATCCATGACCCAGGAAGATCATATCTTGGATATTGCAGTTGCAGCTGGGCAAGAGATCCTGCAAGCTGTGCCGTATCTTCTTCTTCTTCTTCTTCTTCTTCTTCTGTACATGTCAAAGTCTTTGCATGCATGGTGTGAAATCACGATAGGTCGCGTCAGCTGCTCGATCATGCGGATAGATCTACGTACACCTGGAAGTTACGCCAAAGACATAAGCTTTTAGCTGGTTTCTAAGAATCATGTAGAGATGGTGCAGCGTTGCCAATTGGGTCCAGGACGCGGTTTCATGAAAATCCTGCAGCGAATTCATGGGAACAAAAGTAGCATAGACGTGCAGCAATCATCAGAATGGAGCGCTGCAGCTTGAGTTCTTAATTGGATGTTTAGTGAAATCATGGGATGATCAAGCTGATGAGAGCTCTTGAAGAATTCTTGAGCTGGTCTAGTTCAAATCACCAGCTGTCGCGATCCTGCTCATGAATTGTGCGATAGATCATCGTATTGTGGGAATCAGCGCATGATCCTTGGACACAAAAGATGATATATATTGCTGTGGGAACTAGTCCATGATCTAGAGTTCTTGTTGGACTACATGTCTGATTCAAGGCTATATAATTGTTCAATTGAATCCTCTTGCTCAGCATGAAGAATCTGCCGGAAGCTGTTGCTACAGATTCCTGCATGATGATAATTGTATTATGCATGATGTTTGCATTCATTCTGAATTACAAGGGAGATCAGCTTGCAAGAACATGGGATTTTATTTTTTGGGTTGAAGGAAAAGGGATGTGCAGCTAGCTGATGTTAATTTGTTGGGTAGTGCGCGCGTTGTGTCCAGGAACAGGCCACGGAAGAAAGGCGGAGCCAAGAGGGTGCGAGAGCCCCGGTACGCCATCAAGACCAGAACGGATGTGGATATCATGGACGACGGCTTCAAGTGGCGCAAGTATGGTCAGAAAGCCGTCAAAAACAGCCCCCATCCCAGGTACCAAGATCAAACCATGCATCTATCTGCAGGCTGAGGAATTTGAAAACAATTCTAGATCAAGGATCTCGTACTGATCATCCCATTGCTGTTGATGAGATCATGAACTACTTTTTAGCAGCTCAAGATTTTGGATTGATCAATTTGTATGATGTTCTCTGTCATGTATTACGCATGCGCAGAAACTACTATCGATGCACAACGCCCAATTGTCCTGTGAGGAAGAGAGTGGAGCGCTCATGTGAAGATTCAGGCTTAGTCATCACCACCTACGAAGGCACGCACACTCATCAGACGCCGGGCTTCCATAGATCCTCCCCGTCTCATGGATTCTTCGGCGAGCGGCCAGTACTGGGACTAGGTGGTGGGCTCTTCGCTCCACCCCACAGTGGCTTCCAAGGTCCTGGAGGTTTTCCAGGTTCAAGCCACATGGCGCCGGGACTCGCCGGCTTGAACTTTCCAGCTCCATCCAACTTTGCAAGTTTACAACACTCGGTTGCTGCTAGAGGACCTGGTACTTCAGGTCTAGTAGGGTTAGGTGCTGCGGCGCCTGGCCAACAATTAGTAGATCAGTCTGCAGCTCCGAGTCTTGCAGGGGCCAGTACCAGCAGCATCAGCTTACAAGAGGGGCTTCTCAGAGCTCCCCGATCATTGTTGGGACTACAAGAATCTTTTGTTGTTAAACAGGAGCCGATGCAATTCACAGCAGGCTCTCACCAGGATTTTCTTTCTAGATCATCATCTTCAGGTTTGCCCCAGCTCATTCCTAGACAGATGCCGCAAGGTCAAGGTCAAACTGCTGCTGGCATCAGATCAGCCCCGGATTCTTCTTCTTCAGCAGCCATGCTTCAGTTTGCTCGTCAGTGGCAGTTGCAGCAAGCTGGTGGCTCAGTATCAGCATCTGGATCATCAGCTCAAGCTGGCCCATTTACTGCTCTCATTCAGCAGCAGCAACAGCAGGAGACCCGACGGCAGATGATAACGAATCCGGGGCCAAGTAGTGGTCAACAGCTGCAGGGGGAAAGCGGCTCATCACTTCTTTCTAGAGCAAGAGCAGGGTCTCCAGGCCAAGAAACAATCAGCACTAGGGGTGATAGGAACCCAAGTTCTTCTAACACATTGATTAGTCCTCAAGCTGCTACTGCTGCTGGTTCTCATCACCATCAGCAGCAACAGCAGCGGCAGCAGCTAGACTTTGTTCGATCCGTGACACTCAATATGCAAAGAAGCCAACAAGATATAAGACAGCAGCTACTAGAGGCCGATCGTCAGCAGCAGCAACAGCAAGCTGCAGCACGGTTGAACATTCTTAGGTCTTCTTCATCAGGTGGTGCAGGCGGTCAGCAGATTAGTGAGGAAAGTTTGCAGAAAAGTAGTCAGGAAATTAGTCGGGGAGCCTCAGATCAAGGGCTTCTGGAGGATATTGTCCGTCCTGGATCAGGCCAAGGACCACCTCCAGCGCCTCCTGGTATGTAAAAAACTCTAGGACTCACCTGAATCTCTCTAGCAATAAGTCTCACGCGGCCGGATCATTGAACACCCATGACATGATTCCGGGCTGGATCCTTGAAAGACATGACATGATTCTGGGCTAGATCCTTGAAAGAACACCCATGACATGATTCCGGAACTTCTTCTTTTTTGAGTCTCTCAAATTTTTGCAGCTGACAAAGTTGTATTTGCTTGTGAATACTTAGCTACATTCGACAATTTCACCATGTGAACAACAGGATTACAATTGAAGTTCGGGCTGGAAAAGCCCACAATTCATGTAGCAGTCCTAGCTAGCTCCCTCAAGTAAACCTTGGAGCTCCCTGGAATACGTCTGCCAGGTCATGCTAGTCTTTGAGATTTTGTTAACCTCCAATTCCCTATACGACTCTAGATCTATGGTCTTTTGATCTCATGAGCACCAGCAGCTTGTTGAAGGCTGCTGCACTCAATCAATTCTGCAGCAGCAGGTCATTGCAGGACATGTGAAGATCACTGCAATGGCAACTTGTGTACTTGATATCATATCTGATTTGTGTCATGTCTGGAACTGGTGATATCATGGATTGGGCAGCAGAAAAGATTGAAGAATTTTGGATTTGTACTACGATGATGTCAAATCCTCTAAACACTATTCTGATGAGATGACATTGATCGTCTTCTCATGATGAGACAATATAGTACCAGTTGTAGCAATGCAGAGATTAATCAAAGTTTGAAGGACTTCAGTCTTGGATCATCAAACATCAAACTGATGACTTCTCCATCACATTCCAGTGTGATTTGTATACAACAAATGTCATACAGTTGCAAATTTGTTGCCACATTAATGTCATGTTATATATGTCCATATTTAATGTAAGTAATATTTTGACACTCATACTTAAAAATTGTTTGCTGTCAAGACCCAGTTTATCCTCAACAATGCTTGAAGATCATCTCCAAGTAGGTCCAAGCAGCAAATTACACACCAAAGATATGCACAAAGATCTATATATCTTCATCATCATCTGTAGGGAGTCTTTGCCACTGAGATCATGAGCAACACAGATTTCATGTCTACACCAGAATAATGCAGGAATGGCTAATCCAGCAGCAGGCAACAAATTCCAAGAACTAATGATTTGTGTTTGGATGATGAACCAGCCAGAAGATCTGCATCCTGCATCTGAGACAGCATCTAGCTGATTATTCAATTCACAAACAGTGATGCACAGATCAGGTTGAGGGTGCAGATCAAGGTGTCAGAGACACAAATTATCCAAGCATTGACAGTTCTCTGATTGTTAAATGTCCCTGGGGCAAGAGTTTTTATTGTGGTGGTGATTAAGTTCCTGGTGAAGTTAGAGAGTAAAATCATGTAGACAGACAGACAAGCCTGAGAAACAAACATACATTGTAGAGGAAGATCATGCTCAGATTCTCATAGTTGTGGCCTCGTACTGATTGCAGGGATCAGTTTGATGATATTCATGAAGCCTCTTACTGACTTGTGCAGATCTGTGATAGTCCTCTGCCAGCTAGTCTGAACAACCTTGACTTGATTTTGCAAGTAGAAGGAGTTGTTAGGCACATGCAGTATAAGTCTGAGTCTCTCTGGTTGTACGGTATTAAAAACAAAGAAAACTCTTAACTTATCAAAAGGCTTTCCTCAATAAATACACTCAGCCAACAGCAATACCATTTTGGGATTTGGGGCTAATGTCAGTGATGCCCAGAAAAAACTACGCACAGCTATAAAATCTCAAAATTTTGTAATGCCCAATGATCAAGTGAGCACTTATTAAAATCGCAATTGCACCTAGCAACTTGTTTGTCATCATGCACCTTAGATATGACCAGTAGCTCTGATCTGTCACACACGACAAATTTGCTTCCAATCCATAGAATTTGACAAGGTCAATAGAAAGAGAAAACTGTGTTACCATGTTTGGCAACATCTCGATTTGGAGTCTCAAATCTGTATATCCTGAAGACACCCATGACCACAGAGAGAGAATCATTGTGTGCCCATGATGCCAGTCCACATATTAAAATTTTGCCAGACATCAAACTCATCTTGCTCACGATTGATCTCAGATTACACAATATTCAAATCTTTGACAACGACTCTTCACAGTTCAAAAACTCCTATGCTGGGATGTAACCTATTGGAGAAAAACCTTGAGGAGAAGAAGATGGGAACTGTACCTGGGCCTGACAAAAAGCCTTGCTTTGTGCACCCTGAGGTCAAAAGGTGCATGGCCCTACAAAACCTTGAAATTTATGGCATCTTGCCCGCAGTACAACACCTGGAACCTAGAGTTTTAATG
>Ga0209611_10000331_pt1 | contig 66103 bp, 55 predicted proteins | sample S1TSphgellanicum_3_FD_187693 | JGI IMG/M metagenome (GOLD analysis project Ga0209611, IMG submission 187693) | Host-associated microbial communities from peat moss isolated from Minnesota, USA - S1T2_Fc - Sphagnum magellanicum MG (SPAdes) (version 2) | ecosystem: Host-associated > Plants > Peat...
TTCACATTAGAAAATAAATAACAAAGGAGGGAGGTTATAAAACAAGTTATTATGGAATTAGTTTCGTTGACAAAAAGGTCCAATTGCTATTCATGGATTTAAGGTATTTGGTTGTTAAAGCTCTCCTATCAAAATGGGGCAATATGTATGAACTCATAATCTTTTTTTTCTTGGCCCCTACTTAAGTCTTCTCCGGACTTTACCGAGCGCTCGATGTTTAGCGCTACTCTTAATTGTAGGCGCATTTGGGGGATTTATCGTAAATATTTTCAGACCTAAGAAAAAGATCGATCCTATTTGAGATTATATTAAATCAAAAGTGCATTGGATCAATAATGCTTAAATTGGATTTAACACAATCATTTTTGCAAAGGAATGTCACAAGTCTTTAAAATAATCAATTTCATGTGTGATCTTTGCCAAATAAGTTTTTTCTTTAATAAATTTCAAGAATTCAAAACCTATTTAATAATAAAAAAGTTCCTTTGTTTTCAAATCATAGAAAACAGTTACACATAATGCTAAATGTACATTTTCATTTTAAGCAAACATAAAAAATAATAGAAAATAACAATTTGACCACTTTCCAATGAAATAAATTTTTGTACCTAAAGTGAAAGGCCATTGTTGGTTTACAAGAAATAGTGTTTTGTTTTTAAATCATTTGATAATGTCACAAAAAAAACCATGACAAATGAAAACTATCAATGGTGCAACACATCATTAAAAAAAAACATTTCATGGAGGATTAAATTTTTTCATTCAAATCTATCAATGTTATATGAACGATGTTTAATAGGAATCATAGAGGGCGACAAATAGAAGAAAGACATGATGGGCCTAACTAAGTTCTCATTGTTAGGTTCTTTTTCATTTTTGTGGATTTGTAAAATGATCATCACACAAACTCCCCAAACTTGTCAATCACTAATTTGTAATGTGACACACAAGATTCACCATCAAATTACACATCGTCAATCTACTAGGTACATGCATGGCCATAAGCAAAAAATGGTTATAACTTTACAAGCATCTTGTGCCTTGTGATTATGTAAGATCGCACTAATTGACATATTGCACGGTGCATACCAAAATCATTTACAATGTGGTTGCATATTTGAAGTTGTAATTTTATTTTATTTTTGAATATGAGAAAAATGTATTTTCCTCCATAGGCACATTCAATTGAATTCATGTAAAAAACACTAATGCATGGTGCACCCATCATGATGGAAGATCTTTACAATGCCCATCATCGACAATCGTTTTCATGGAACAACAAAGGAGACAATGTATAATGTTCAAATTGCAGAACATCTTGCAATTTTGTAACATCACACAAACTTCAAATCGACTTTTGTCTTGCATAGTGCACATAAAATTCATTCACAAGACCTGTCCAAATTTGATGATGCAAAACAAAAAATAAATAAATAAGGATAATAATGAGGAAAAAAGTTATTTTTTTCATTGTTGGGTTCAATTGCATTTATGTAAAAAACATCAATGCGAAACACACATGTTATTATGAAAGATCTTTGCAATGGCCATTGTTAACAATCTACATCATTTGAAAGTTGAAACCTACACAACAGCAAGCTTTGAAAACATAAGATGTTTAATTCATCATACAATTTTAATAAAATACTAATTATGCAATGTACAATCAATATGATATGTTATTTTTCTCTAGATTAAGGAGGCTACCCAATAAATAAATTATATTTTTTTATGATACAAAATTTTGCATTGAAAACCTTGGAAATTGTAACGAACAAGTAAAAATTGTTGCAAATGGAAGACCATCACAAGTAGGCAACATTATTCACAAGTAACATCTAGTTAGTGATGAATATAAACAACAAAGAAAGGAGGTTTACTGAACTCCTTGACACAAACAATGACAAATTATAATGAAAATTGCATTGATGTCTTCACAAGCAAGCTATTCGACAATTGAGTGTGGCATTCAAGCAAGATGTAACATCCTCCGTGTCGCTTCTTGGTAAGAAAGAAATTGGGCTTAGGGTTTATCTTGGTGAATCCATGCCATTAATGAACACCTTCTGGCCCATCCCATTAGCTCACTGTTACTTTGCATCGATTAAAAAAAAATTGCATCTTTTTTTCCCTTTGTATTGATAGCCATGGTTTTAAAAAAATAAAGAAATGGCGATAAATGACCAAGAAAAAAAACACTAATGGGCAGTCTTGTGAAGTTTATGAAAAAAATTTATCATTTGGTGAATTTCATTGTTTCTTTTATTGGCAAATTTTTGCTAAAATGTGATTTTGACCAATGCAAAGTATTTTTAATGGAAAAAATGGTCCAAATTTGCCAAGCTTCAAAAAGAAAAAAAATCAAATCACCATATTTCTACAATAAGTTCCAGTCTGTAGGCAAGAATATAGAAGGATCCTGGTTTTTCTCTACTTTCATATTTGGCATGTAGCCATAATTGGCTAAATTAGTTTCTGGATGTTCGCCATCTTGGTTACATCACAAAATCCTTGAAAAAAAACCCTAGTGCGTTTTCAACTTTCGTCCTCAATTTAGTAGGCCGGTACCGTCAGCGTACTATCCTTGACTGGACCAAAGCACATCCACTCAATTGAATGCCCAATGCCCAAATCCCCAAATGAATGAAAAAACTCAAATGGATGAGTCAACTTTACTAGTTTTTGGTCAATTGAAGGCCCCCCCCTGAGCCCTAACCAGGGTTAGCTGCTGGGTGCCATTTTTCTCTTCTTAGAAAGTTCTTGGAAAGAAGAACCCAGCCAGATCTTTAGTGTTTTGCTGACTATTGTTTGGAATGACCCCCAGGAAAGCCCAGTCCTCCACGCTCTTCCCCCTTTGAGGAGGATAATGACTAATTGGGATTAGGTGCCCCAGGTGCCAACACCCCACCAATGCACTATCCTTGGGCAACCAGGTACAACTCAGTGGATGAACGTATCATGTAATTTATCATTTAAACTCCTACTTCTTCCCTTCTGTACCTATACAGGTACCTATCATATAAGAGCATCTCCAGCGGTGCTTAGTATGTGACCCTGGATGCTCAATAATTCTCACATCCAAGTTTGAGTAACTTAACTCACTTTTTCTCAACCACACCCATGAAACTGAAACTGGGACTTGTAAAGAAAAACATCCGTAAAATCATCCCACTTCTCAGCCCTTCTTTCATCCCCTGACCCCTCTTTTTATCCTTATGCACTACTCAAGAAAAAGGAAAGATAGGGGATGAAACTAGTTTTTGCACCAAAATCATTGCAAAATCTTGCACTACTCAAGAAAGAAGGAAAGATAGGGGATGAAACTAGTTTTTGCACCAAAATCATTGCAAAATCCTGCACTACTCAAGAAAAAGGAAAGATACCGGATGAAACTAGTTTTTGCACCAAAATCAGTGCAAAATCTTGCACTACTCAAGAAAAAGGAAAGATATCGGATGAAACTAGTTTTTGCACCAAAATCATTGCAAAATCCTGCACTACTCAAGAAAAAGGAAACATACCGGATGAAACTAGTTTTTGCACCAAAATCAGTGCAAAATCCAGTTTCGCTCCCTGTGAATTGCATTTGTAAAAAAATCAGCCCCTGTTACTGATTTCGTGGCCTATCAGGACCAAAACTGGCTGAACTCACCCAGTAACTGCGGGACTGACTTTACGGATAACTTTAATAGGTGGGAGACTACTAATAGCAAACCAGTTGGACCAATCAAACTATCTATCCAATCAGAAACAGGGAGCAGTCAATAATTACGATTTGACTCGGTTTATTTGACTGTTCCAGGTCTCCTGCATGGCTATGAAAGCTAGCTGTGCAATTTTTTAAGGATTTTTCAGGTGACCTTGACTGGTTCTCATTTTGGTGTGTTCGTGACCAAGTGGGCCAGCTACTCTTTCTTACCAATTCACCTACCTTTCATCGTGGCAACTCCTCATAGTCGCACTCACAAAGCTTGTCCAACTGAAGAAATTCAAAGTTCACCCATGAAATAGTTTTGGCTACCAACTTTCCAGCCTGCTGACCCTTAAAAGTCCTCCCCTGCATTCATTCGGTTGAAATGAAATGCAGCACAGCTTACTAGCCTACCCGTCATAAAATATGTTCACAAGCAAGCAGTCACTACAAGTTGCTAACTAAACCCCTTTACTCGAGTAAAATTTTCAGTCACAAAAGTTACTCAAAATTCAATATCTCCCCCCACCTTAAATCTAAGGATATCAAATCCTTGTTCCTATTCCCTTAAAATATTCATTTTTTATTTTGTTGAATTTTCTTTGACAAAATTGTTCAACATTCAATAATTCTTGTGTCATAGGTTGAAACATTACCAAACCACCTTGATGCACCCTTATTCATCAAGAGATCTTGAAAAGTTGCAAGAGCATGGTAGGGACCCCTTCATTTGGGAGATCTCAACATGAGAAAAAAACAAGCAAACTATCTTACTTAATATATAGGTAGTGTGGCCTATGCTGCTAATCAAAATGTGAATATGACCTTGACAGTAGAACTCAATTGTGGAATTAAACAAATAAATTTAAATCAATTTTAAATGACAAAAATTACAAGTTCAAAATTCAATATCTCCCCCCAAGGAATTACAAAATCACCTTCAAGAAGTCCCACTTATCAAGGGCTCTGCAGTAGTATCAAGAGTTTACCCCAACTTCTAAAAAATATTTAATTTTAATTTTGTTAAATTTTCTTGTCAAAATTATGATATATTCAATAACTCCAATGTCCTACAACTTAGGAATGGTTGATCAAACAATGACCAAACCAATGGGGTTGATCAAAGATTCATGACATTCCATAAATAGTTCCCTTTATTGTGATGGAAAATAATATGCTAGATTTTACTTATTCAATGGTATTAAGGAGACCTTGGTTGTGAGGTAGAAAGGTATATGGTGATTGAGGTACAAACCTCACTACTATTGAAGGTAATGACATTGTAAGAACAATTGCAATAACCAAAGTGGTGAAGGTTGTACTCTATTACAATTTTTTATAGGGTGTCACGTATGAAAAAGAGGATATTTTGTTCACAACAAACCAGATTTGTTTTCCGTGGGGGAGTAGTTCTACCAACATACACCCAAAAACATGGAGAGTGGATGAGGTACTAGCTTTTGAATCTAGGCACAACCACTAGAAATTGTTGTGGACACTATTGCAAGCTGTTCAAGTGAGGAAGTTGAACATGGGTACCAAGTGACTACAATATCTCAAAATTGATGTAAACTCGTAGAAGTGACTATTATAGTTGAGGATTTATCATAGGAGTACAAGGATGTGTTTGCAGCTAGCATGGTTGAAAGTTTTTTTCAAGTTTTGGACATGGCAAGCAAATTAAATGTTTTTTGGCGATTCCAAAAATAATTCATTAGTGCCTAACAAGGATAGGTATTACAATGCCCTTTGAGGATGAATTTTCATTCCCATGCTACCCTCATGCTTGTGCTTTTTCAATTTTTATGTTATATTGTTGAACATGTCCATAATCTATGTAGTCAATTCTTTGCTTATTGATGCATGCCCTACCAAACAATACTATTAACACCATTCAAGCAATATTTTTAATTCTAGAAAATTCCTAATCATCTTTGTTTTTTTTTTTGCCCTATGCGTTAAGTTGAGTATTTAAACCAAGTGTTTTCATTTTTTCCTTCAATGAAATATTCAATTCTCCTTAAATTTTTCATTATATATTCTTACATGAGAATTTCAAATATTTCTATTTGAAACTTGAATAATGATATTTAATCTGCATATCCTTTGAAGGTTTTGCAAATGTGCAAAATGTTGGTTTTATAGGTGGAGTTTTACATAATGAAAGTAAGTTATGACATTGATTTGTAGAGGATTGGAAATCCTATGAGATGAACATTTGTGAACAAGTTTAAATTGTAAAGGTCATAAATAAAGTTGATTTTCAATATGTGTTCGTAGCTCGTAAACATTTCCATTAAAGCTCAGCCTTCACGTCAAAGATGAGAATATATGCTTGTGCAATGCATGAATTGACAGCCCTTTCCTTACAAGCATCTTATAATGATCTTATCATTGATGCTTTAGAATCTTTCCATCCTGATTTAGATGTCATTTTTCATTTTGTGGAAATTTTTAGCTTGATCAAGTTCATGAATTATTGTTTAGGGTTTTCCCTATCTTGAAATTAATTGTGCCATATCTTTTAATCAAAGTGCACTTTTGATCTAGGTTTTAAGATTTAGACAACAATTTAGCCTTTAAGAATTTCTATTAGTTTGATGAACTCTTTAAACTAAGTTAGCAAATTGCTTTTGCTTATTTCCCACTCACCCAAAATTTCCCCGCATGTTCAGAGTTGCCAATCTTTTGAAAATGGTTAACCTTCCAACTGTGCAAAACATATTGATGTTGGTAAAATAATGTTTCATTTCAAGAATCATTCTCCCATTGATTTGAATTTCGTGATTAACTTTACTACCCAAATCTTTTCTCACCATATTGGTTTTGGCTCAATGTTTCTTATGGCCTAGAGGCGAAGTTTGCAAAATGTGTTTTGAGAAAAACTTGAAAAGCTGTGTTTTTCAAAGGAAAGAATCACCACCATGTTTACAAAAATTTTAAAATGAAAATATAAACACGGGTTCACCCACCTTCCATTGTAATGTCTAATTATTGTAATATTTCATTGTTTAGTCATTTTATTGAGGCTATTGATTTGACTTCATTTGTGGCATAACTCCCATTTGAAAGCACGAATAGTTGTTGCACTATAAGTTGTTGGACACCTTCCGGGTCCAAAGATCCTTAGGAACTTGTGTGGGAACAAGGAAAATGAGAAAGAGGAGGACCCCATAGCGGATTTAATGTCTCGTGTAAATGGGTGTTATCCCCTTCAATTTTTTTAATCTCCACATTAGTAACTGATCATTTATCATTTACCATTACTTGTAAAGCACTGGCAGAGTGGGGCATTCCTTAAATAAGAAGCCTTTGGCTCCACCTTGGGTGGGCACTTCTTTTGGGAAACCCTTGTTCCTTGAGCATCACCCTTCTCTTAGATGTCTTGGCTTCCGACTACCATCCACATGGATTTTAGTTTAATAACAAGGTCATTGTGAAGAAATTGGACTGTGTCTAGCTTTCTTTGAGCAATTTCATTAACCAAAATGGATTTCAGAAGCAATATTGATTGCTTAATTTTATTTTTAGTTTCTAGCTTACATGAAAAGTTCCTTTGATTTGGATTAACTCCAAATGCTTATGGCATATCTAAGCTATCCCTCTGATTTAGAGAAAGAAATGAGAATGTGAACCCATCAAGTGGACAATCAAATTGAAGGAATAATTAATTAAGTGGCCAATTTTATTTTTTATTTATTTTTTAATGCAACAAACTTTCCTAGTGTGACAAATATTACCAAGTATTACCTATTCTAATATTTAGACAATAGGTTTCAACAAGTCGGCCAGATTTTTCAACTTTTTTACTTTCTTCTTTGACCCATAACCACATTTGGCTAATTTCACCTTATGGGTGATCCCAATGTGATTACATCACAAAATTGGGGAAAAAAACCCATGTTTAGAACATATGCAAAAGATAATTACATTCAATTCAATCATCAAACTGTTATTGTAAGTTCAAAATGTGACTTGTGAATTGATTTGAGGACAAATCCACCCACATTATTGAAAAAAATGTTGAATTTAGCCCTTGTTAAAAAAAAATCCATAGATTGAGTGAAAACATTAAGAATATGTTATTAAAAAATACACAAATTGGTCAATGAAAATATTTCAGTAAAAGGTTTTTAAAATATATGTCAAATTTTAAACTTTTTAATAATCTTATTATATAATGTTAGTTTCATGTCATGTTATATGTGAAACTTGCTTTTCAACCATTCAACACTTTCCTACCATTTTTGAATCTCATTTTACTTGCTTTTTTGCATGGATAGAGTTGTCAACATCCCAATGAAGATTACAAAGTTTCTTGTTTGTTTAAAGGAAGAGGTCTTACATAAAACAATTTTGGATGACCACCAAACAAATGAGAAAAATAATATTTAAACAAAGATAAATTATTAAGAAACATGGAGTTGGGAAAGTGAGTATGTACATTGACAAGCCAAGTTGATATTTTATAAAATTAAAATTATCCTACTTCACCTACAATATGTTTAAAATAATTATATTTATATTTTCCTTTTGATCATACAAAGTTGGTAAATGCATATTGAATCTTGGAGACTAAAACCATGTGGTTAAGGAAAAAGTTTTGAATTTATAGAATGTACTTTAATAATTAAATAAATCTTTTGAATATTTAAATTCAAATTTAAGCTTTGCTTTGAAAATGTGAGAAAGGGGTAAAATAATGCTAAAATAGATTATTCTTACTTCTTTCTCACATTATAATATTAAATTGATAAACCTGAAAATTCCACTAATGACGATACTAACATTTGAGTTGGTGTAAGGGGGTGACTTTAGGTTCAATAAGTTTGGTCCTATTTGAATAAATGTTGGCTTGGAATAGTTTTGATGGTGCATTCATGCTAATATGTATTAAGAGCAGCAATAATCACTTTAATATTTTGTATCTAACATTTAAAAAAAATACAAATGGAATTGTTTTATGCAATGTTAGTTTCAATATAATGATGTATATATTTTGAAAATTAGAAATTAATTTAATAAATTAAAAAACCCAAAAACACATTGAAAGTTGTTATTAAGTTTTATGGTTTTAAGTATTTTTAAAGTAGAAAATCACAATTACAACTTCTTGAAAATGAGAAAAAAAGAAATATTTAAACATAATAATATAATGAAATATTTAAACATTTTTAAAAAGTTGTACAATATTTCAAGAATAATCATAGATTAAGTGGTCACTTAGAGGGGTTGAATGTGGTTCTTATTATCACATTTGCTCCTTTGAATGGAATGGAAAATTATCTTTTCATATTTGTGTTTTTTTTAAGTTGTTCTTTTTTAACATCATAATCATAAATGAAGAAAATGACAAACAAATTTCAATATTTTCTTGCATTAATTTGCATTTCATTTACTTTTAGTTGAATTCGAATTTGAATATAATTCTAATGAAATTTGAATTTCATTGAATGTTTTTGAATTCAGTTCAAATTATATGTAAATGTTATTCAATGGAACCATTTTTTAGATCTTTTCATCATGATTGATAATGTGTAATAATGTGGATCCCAATCAATCAAATAGTTTTCTTCTTTCAAGGCTAACTATTTAACCTTTTTCCATTACCCACCTAAATGGGAATGAAATTTTTTTATAGATTTGGGACAAACGATGATGAATTATTGAAAAGTGTATGAAAACATAAAAGAACCTTTCCATTGGGGCCAAGGGCATTACATTCAAGGCCACTTTAGAAGAGGGTTCAAAGAGTACGGTCCAATGAAATTGAGGATTCCTATTGGTCAAGAGTTCTAAATTGGTCCCAAGGTCTTTAGAGGAGAGTCCATGATCAAGGCAAATCAAATTGTGATTTAGTTTACACGATATCATTTTGGAAGGAAAATTAAAGGAAAGCTTATGGTTTGGATAATCAAAGTGTAAGCTAAGGTCCAAGGTTGTTCATTTTTTTTTTGGGTTTTGTTTTGGTGTTTTTTTTAACCCTTGTTGTTTGATTTTTGTGACAATGGAAAATATGTTGTGGATTGAGGACATTGTTCGAAATACATCAACTCCTCGATTTTTGACGAATTTTAAAGTTGATATGGCTGGTCTTCTGGATCCATAAAAAACTCCATGCAAAATAGCATAGCATAGCATTCATCATATTTCAATGTTGTCCAATAGTTACTTGTTGTAGTGCAATTAATTGTGCAATCACTCAATGCATGGTCATAGTAAAAACAAGAGCCATTAATATTTTGTGCACATGATCATCCATTGCGTGTAATAAGAATAATAATTAAAAAAAGAGAAAAAACCCATGAGACAAAATTTTAAAAAAACAGAATAGACCAAAGGGTAACTTAATCCTCTCACATGTCAATCACATATTTTTTGATATTGGACCCCAAGCCTGTAGACTCACTCATTGTACCCTTTTTAAAATGTTTTTTTAATATAAAAAAAGGTGCAATTCAAGGTTCAATTTGCTTCAAATTGGTTCCCGGACCTTTGTCTAAAGTGACTCTCATGTACATAAAAATGCAGTGTTCTTTCCTAGAACCAAAACTGCAAAAAAACTTGATGGGGACAGTGAGAATGATTCACCCACTTGGTGTAATTTAACTCACCTTCACTCTAAACTCTCCATGTTCATGGATGGGAACAACAAAATAACTTGCAAACTACTTTGGATTTGGTAAACATTGGTAGAGGCCCACATACTTGGTGTGGGTGTACTTGCTCTCCAAGAACTAGCTTGAAAAGGTGAAGGAACCGATGTAGGAGCTGGTTCACCATGATACCCTGATTACCATGGTGCCAGTGTGGGTGCTGGTTCAACCAAGGTGGAAAGCCTAGGGCCAGGCCAAAGGAAGGAGTGCATCCCACAAGCCACTGTGGAGGGAAGATGATAATCATCAAGAGATCTTCATTGTGGGCAGTACAAAACTATTGGCTGCTTCTTTTGTTTGCTGATTGCCCATTTGGCCAAATAAGATGTGTCTTGGTGGTGGCCAAACACATCTGGGTGCTACCCAGACACTCTTTGGGTTGGTGTTGTGCACATTTTGCACCTATAATGGACATTAGGTCTTGTGTGTAATGGACAATAGATTTTTTTAATACTTTTTTTCTTTGGCAAATCTTCACATTTTTTTGACCTGAACTATATGATTTCAACACATACAAAGGATTTTTGTGAAAAACATGGCCTTCATTTGCCAGATTTCTACAACATATTCGAGCAGGTAGCCAAAGTAGAAAAAGGATTTCTTCAACTTTCATATATGGTCTACAGCCAAATTTGATTAAATATTCTTGTATGGCTGCATGAGGAAATTGGGGGGGGGGAACAAACGGTTCTCTATAACTATAATAACCTCCAACAAGATTTGTTTACAAAGCGTGCAAGGCATTTCATAAAATGAAATGCCCACACCTGCAAAATGTCTATTATCAGTTTTCTTTTTCTTGTGACACGGGTACCCACAAGGTATCACGAGAATTTTTTTTTAAAATTAAAATCCCACGCCATGGAATGCCCTTGGCCACAAGCATTACCGGAATTGGCCCGCCTGGGCTCTGCCTAGTGCGGTCCCTTATTCTGGTAGTCCAATGCCCGAGGTGTTGGCATTGGGTGTTACCTTTCACAAACAAACACAGCTGAAAAGCAAAACAATTGTATGACCCACCAGTCAGGAGAGTCCTGTTGCAGGGACGCCAGATTTGACATTTTGCTATACATTTTCAAACTAGAGCGACAAGTTGCTTTTTCTTCGGGATTAGAGTTATCCATAAAGTCCTGCCTTTCCTTTTCCCTGAGCGCCTCCACTGCTCCTACATATATTTTCACTGCTCCTACCTGTACAACTACTGTAATTACTCTTCAACCTTGTGCATTAAATGCTGAGTTTCAGCATTTCATACTGAGATTTAATAAAATTTTCTCACTTTGGAGATACCACTGAAAGAGGGGGATAGGGGGTGAAATTACTGATAACCCTATAATGTTTCTCAAATAAAATAGGGAATCAGGAAACGAAAAATTCTGCACTGCACCATTAAATTGTACATAATAAAAATACATCAACTCAGATTTTGATGACTCGTCTAAAATTTGCGAGGCCCGTGCTAGAGTTTTCGGGCAACGATTTTGGTGTCATCGATGAAGCAGCTGGGCAGGCAACTGCGAAAGGAAGGATGCGTTTCTGATGAGTTCAGCAGAGTTCTGAGCATTGACAAGGGAGTAGGGTACATACGCTGCTCCTCCACCCTACTTCTCCACTGCAGGAAACTAAAGATGGTGTGGAAGCAACAACACAGTCACTGCAGCTTGCAAGAGAGATGGCATTATTTACGTTATATTGTCTACACAAACAAGAAATGATGTAAACCTGACAAACTTTATTTATGAACACATCACAAGGAGAACAAAAAGGAAAAAAGAAGGGGAAAATTTAAAGGATGTCAGGTTAGCACCAACTAGATGTCAAAATCTCTCCATCTCAACAACCCACCGCCTTAATAAGTCAGTCACGATGATAGTAGGGTGTGTTCTGAAGGGCCGGAAGTTGGGAAGTAGCGGTGGTGGCGATGGGGGTTGTGTTCCAAAGGGGCAGAAGTTGGGAAACTAGATGAAGAATGCTCACGTCCTTTGCAATCTAACTGAAATTTTTTTGACGAAGAAAAGTGACTAGTACAGAAAGACATCACATTCCTGGCTATATATTTGCGGTAGTAATAAAAAGCATTGAACCCAAACAATTAAGTCAAACATAATATAATATTTGAGGATTTGTCGCGGATCAGCAACCAGGAAAACAAAATTTAAAGAAAAAATAATAATTGGGTGCGAATTTTGTCGCTGCTTGCCATTTTGTCTTTCTTGTGCGACTTGTGAAAGGCAACAAAAAGAGCTTTTAAGTTCTCAAGACTCGCACAGCAGCACTGTTGTTGTAGTGTAGTTTCATGCTCTGTTTTTAGTTTTAATTCCCAGCACAGCGGCAGTCTTCCTCCTCCTGCCTGTAGCTAAGAAGCTTCAGCTAGCATGACCGTAGACAGTAGATTCTTTCTCTTCTTTCTCGCTGATGTTGAGCTATTTCATATCTGTTGTTATCTTATCTTCGTGTCAAGCTCGGAGTTTTGGTGCATGCAGTAGCCGTCTGCTGCTTTGCACTAAGTCTGCAACATGTCGGTGGCAAAAAGCTTCCAGACATCTTCTCAACGAATCTGATCTTCCCTGATGTGTCTCGTCTCGAAGCCGAAACCACCCACTACAAGATAGCATCATCATCATGCTGCTGCTGCTGCTGTTGTATCGGCTAGCACAGAGACGACAATGTCGAATCATTTAGCTGACGGGTGAAAAGGAAAGTGACGACGAGTGCGTTGTTCAGTGGTAAGAAGAGCCATGGGCCGCTTGCTGTTGCTGAGAGTTGTTGTAGGTCGGGGGTTCAGAACGGACGTGACTCCTGGAAGAAGCCAACGGAAAGCGTGAAATGCTTCTGGTAAGGATACCTACTGCCTGTTTGCACACCCCGCGTGCAAGAGCAGGTTTCACTCATGAGGGTTTTGGAGATGGTGAACTGATGAGGAGCGAGGCTCTGCTCCAACTATGTTGCCCCGCTCCTTCTCTTTGCATCTGAGAAAGGAACGTCAAATCTTCGAGTTGTACAGACCCCTCCGGTGTTCATTTACGAGCTGTCGCGAGAACTAGTCTTTTCTTTGTGACGCAGCAGAGCAAACTTGGGCTGGTCAACAACAACAAATGGAGGCAACGGCATTGGTGTTACTTGCGTTCCTTGGTGCAGCTGTGGTGTCTCTCTGCGTCGCCACTCCTGAAGGTGAGTCCTGAGCCAGTAAGTAGGACATCTCTATACTGTCACCTTTACAACAATACAACACCCTTGTACAGAATTCCACAATTGCCAAATCAGAAGGAAACTGATTCCTGAAGTTATGAAGAGGAAGCTTGTGAACCCTAAACAAATCTGTTTCCAGTTTCACACCCTAAACATCTCTGAAGTCTGCACTGACTGTTGTGCACAGAAACTAACATCTCTTCTACATCTCTGTTTCTGTCGCGAGTTACAAAGAGAATAAGCACACCACGTCCATCATATATATTATCACGCAACAATACACATGTAAGATTGTCTGAAGTGCACAACCTGGCATTTTTCAGTCTCTTGTTTGCCTAGCTACTGAATATTAGAACTCTGGATGTGTTGTCTGTGATGAAACAGGGCAAGCTTTGATTGCAATTGAAGGAGCTTTTGGTGTTAGTCTGAACTGGTCAGGTCTAGATCCATGTGCTGGAACTGGGTGGAGTGGTGTCAATTGCTCACCAGATGGCCATGTGCTTGGACTGTGAGCATCTTTCCTTGAATTTGTGCATCTTTCCTGGTCACCCCATCTGTGCAGGTATGAAAAATAATGCAAGGCAAATCTGTGCAGCATGTGCTATTTGCCAAGTCCATATTGAATGACAGGCAAATTATTGCAGCCTTCTTCTTCTTCTTCTTCTTCTTGGAAGGGATTGAATTTTGAGTTTCTCAGCTTTCTTGGTCCAAAATTTGAAATGCTGGACTTCAATCATGTTTGTTTTGGCTGGTACTTGCTCTTTAGAATGTGGAAACAAGTTGCTTAAGTTCACCCATGTAATGATTGTTGTTGGCATTGTCAGGAACATGAGTAACATGGGGCTCAAGGGCACACTGCCCCCAGAATTGGGTGAACTGAGTTATCTGGAGTTCCTTGATCTAAGCAATAATAGGATCAGTGGCACAATCCCCTCTTTCTTTGCCAATTTGACCTACCTTGCAAACTTGTGAGGACAAGTACCATACCTACTGTTGGGTTGACCATAGGTCCTGAGCTAATAACTATTTGAATCTCAACACACTTCTGTTCCTGTTTCACGTGCAAAGGGATTCTCCCAGAATCCATGAATTCACAGAACAAGTCTGATGGTCTCATGTATGTTCTTTGCAAAGAGAATATGGCTGCCACCACCACTAGTACTGTCATTAGAATGCATGATAATGATAGGAATACTCCATAGTTGAGGACAACAAGACTTGCATCTGCTACTGCTCATTTGTTTGCATGTATTAATTGGTTGGTTTCGTGCAGATCAATGTCTACAAATCCTTTAACAGGGCCTTTCCCACCTATCCTGTTCCAATTGACAAACCTAACCAGTCTGTAAGTTCAAGAAGAGCTTGGCTTGTCTGATTTGATCACATGTTGCTTGGTTTGTTTACTCTGGCTGCTTAGTCTTATCTGCAGCTGTGTTTTTATACTACTGAGGCTCTTGTTGTTTCTCTGCTTTTCTGGTTGAGTATGCCCCTTCAGTTCAGATGTCAGGACCAACCTCAGACATGTCATAAACACATTCTAGGGTTCCCAAGGCATGTACATATAGGTGAACATTCTGATTGGAGAGAGTGTCAGGTCTCTGAAACTGCATGTCTGATGTTGAATGATTTTGCAGGAAGTTGGACCACACCTCTATCAGTGGAGCTATACCTCCTGGAATTGGGAATTTGACTAAACTACAATTTCTGTATGTGGCCACATGCAAACCCTTTTCCATGAGTTTGAATTGTGTGTATCTCTAGACATTTGAAAGCCTGACAAACTCACGGAGATCTAAATTCTTCTGGATTCTGGCAGTTACCTGGGTAACAATTCCAATTTACAGGGACCACTACCCTCCTCTGAGCTTGGACTGCTAACAGAGTTGCTGGAATTGTAAGATTCTCTGCTCCATCAACCAACTGTTGTCAGATCCAATACTATGTACTAGATGCCTGGGAACATTAGTCCAAAAGCCTCTGCATCTCTTAGATTAGATAAGTAGATCAAGTATCTAGCTACATGAATTGTGATGACTTTTCAAGTTGCTGGTGCACCTTGCAAGTTGTGAATCTGCTTACTGAGGTCTATAGTCTATAACCTCAGTTGATAACTGTGTATTGGAGTATGACATAATGCAGGACGATTTGGGGGGCCAATCTCAACACCACACTGCCACATGAGCTGGGCAACTGCTCCAAACTCCAGTATATGTAAGAACACATCATTAAGAACTAAGTCTAGGCACTTGCTCTTGCAGTTGCATTTTTCATTATTGATGCTTCAAGAACCAAAATAATTTTCCAGATTGTACAAGGTGTTCGACTCAGAACATATCTTTTTAAGGCGACTTATGATTTTAAGTGGTCTTTTACAGAAACTTCCATTCATCTGTAATGTCAGGGAGTTTGCCTGAAGAATACGGTTCCCTGCAAAACCTGAAGAAATTGTAAGTTCCCAACATGTGAATGTACTAGAATTTTGGTACCATAGTTGGACAACCATTATGTGGGAAGCTTCTTGAGTTCTTGTTTCATCTGTTTCTCATTCACATTATAAGACTCTTTGCATTTTCTTGCCCCCAGAGATTGATGGAGACAACTGAGTTTCTACTCTAACTTTCTATGTATAATTTCTTTAGCAGCATTCATTTGCTGACTAAATGTCCTTCTCTTTTTGGTTTTGTTTCTGTTGATGGTCCCTGAACAAGTGAGAGACTGCCACAAATGTTCATCATACTGCTAGTTTTATTGCTCTTTCTTTCAACTTCTACCCTTCTGCTGTTTTCTTCTTCCTGGTTCTTCAGTCCTCCTCAGCAAGTCTTGCTTTGACTTCAAGGAAAAGTTTTGAATCTCATTCTGGCATTCTTAGTTGTAAGTATGGAGATTTCTCAATTCTTGTGAGATCTACTATTGTTTTTGTTGCTGTACTCACAGATTACTGCACAACAATAATCTGGAAGGAGTAATTCCTCAAACTTGGAGAAACCTGATGCCCCATATAACTGATTTGTATGCTCCCATTCACATCCTGTGCTCTAAACTCCTAGTTGACCATGTTACTTGAACTAATTGATGTGGTCATGTAAGTTTCAAGCTATTCCAAATTCTTTAGTTTCAGCTCTCTAGAATGTCCCAACTGCAGCTGTCAAACAGCTAGTTGTTAGTCAGGTAGTTGCAGTCATCATGGCAAATATTTGTTAAGGTTTTCAACACTCATCAGGAGGCTTGGTTTCCAACTGTAGGGAGCTGCAGAACAATAACCTCTATGGAGATCTCCCAGATTTCATACTCCAACAAGCTTCAGGGGTGACGTGAGTGCCATTATTGCAATTTTCCATCTCACTTCTCAGTACAGCTGCATATGTTATGAAACTTGACAGCCTTGCCTTCAAGAGCATGATATTCTCTGCTTCAGTTCTGTCTGTCTTAGGCTCAGACTGGGTGTGTCTTTTTTTGGCCACAATGCAAACTCTTATCCTCAAGTCTGCCATCTACATTACTTTGAAAGTACTATAGTCTGTCTTGCATCAAGTTTTGCTTCAGAAAGGTGATATCTGATAGAGCCATGTGCCAGGCAACTCATAACCCATAAGTAATTCTAATAGTAAGAAGCTCACTTTATCAGATCAATCACCTGCAACTACTTCAAAGGACCTACTCCAAGCGATAACAATTCAGTATTGTAAGTGGTTACTTTTTCATTACAAGTTATCGCATCTTGATACATTTTGCATTCCAAGAGGCAGACTGTTATTGGAAAGCCAATGGAATGGCCTCCATGCGGATATGTCCCAGAGAATCCTGAAGTATGGAAAATCAGATGCATGTGCTGTGACATGTGTGCAGATATTCGCATGGCAATTGTTTCCAAGACAATGTGAATTCACATTCGATTTACTGTGTAACAGCAACTTGCAACCGATTCTACCAGCTGATCGACCTAAGTGAGTACACATGCTTGCCCCTATGTTGGAATTGTGCCACCAAGCAAATGCTTGGTGACACTATGCCTTTCTGTTTTGGACCTCAGAATTTGGGCTTTAGTGTTGAAAAACAGTCAGTAGCCTGCCAAACATTGCCTTGAATAAGGACATGCATATTGCTATGCCAGCTCTTGAAGATCCATGGCCTGTTTTGTCTCTGCATTCTGCAATACTGCAGCATTGCAATGTGGCATCTGGGGGTGACTATTTTATTCAACCAGTAGTACATACTGTGTATTTTCAAGCCACTACAATGTTTGAAAATCCAAAGTAATGCAACGGAGCTCATTATCAGATGAACTGTCTGGAAACATCAGGAAACTGATGATGAAGGTTAAGCTGCTCAAAATAAGGCTCTTGACTTGCTATAATCTTGTATCTGGGTTCTAAGTATATAAGCAACCTTTCTCTGTATGGACATCCATCCGTAGATTTAAACACTTTTCTCATGCGTGTTGATGCAGGTTTACCAACTGAAAGCCATTCAAACACTGGTGTATTGGTTGGTGCTATTTTGGGTTCTGCTGCAAGTGTGGTGTTTGTTGCATTAGCATTGTTCGGTTCCTACAAGTGGTGGAAGAAAAGAAACAGTGTGCCAGATTACTTTAACGAGAGAAGTCATAACAGTACAGGTCTGCAAGTGTTCTATACAAATCTGAAGTCAATTGAGATGCAGTTCCAATAGTGGCAAAGTGGTCAATTCTTTCTGGAAGCACAACTTGCCTATGGCCTACAAATCAATTGGTTATGGGAGCCCTTAAAGACTTCATTTGTAATTTCAAGTGCAGGAGCAAAAGATACAGATCACTGGGAGGTTCCAAAGAGCATCAGACGGTTCACAATTCAAGAGCTTGCAAAAGCCACAGGAGGATTTGACAAGCTTTATCATATTGGTTCAGGTGGATTTGGCCAAGTGTATTCTGGTTGCCTTGAGGATGGGACACTTATTGCTATAAAAAGAGCTTCTCCCTCAAGCTTACAAGGTCACACTGAGTTTCGGAACGAACTTTCCCTGCTCAGTCGTTTGCATCACCGACATCTTGTGCGACTAGAGGGATTCTGTGATGACAACGGGCAGCAGGCATTTCATTTTTACCAACTCCAGATGTCTTTGAAATTCTCTTGCTACTTTGTGCATGCTTATGCAAGATGGTAGGGTGCAAGTTGTGCTAACTTGTTGGACATATACACTCAGGAAGTTGAATGGGATATCCTGCTTGTGACATTCCACCATGTCTAACCTGTTTCCTATCATAATAGCTGATGACTAAATATAAGAAATGTGTTGTGTTCACAGATTCTAGTCTATGAGTTCATGAAGAATGGCAATCTCAACACTCATCTGGCTGGTAATAGACAACTCTGTCATGTAGATTCTGGTGTTGAAAGGTTGTGTAGTGAGTGTTCTGCATTATGTGTCATTTTGTTGGTTGAAGAGTTCTCTTCTTTTTATATATCTTCAGGTGATAAGTCAGTGGGTAGTAATGGCAGCTAGTCACTGCCATTCATAATGAAGGTGATGGTCTGATACTTTTGTGAGTGACCTTATTCATTCTTGTTGTGTTTGTTTTGGTTTGGCAATAACTGAAATGTAACATTTTCTGGTTACTTTACATGTTTCTCTGGAGTGTCTCTCTGCAATCACATTTATGGTGATGTACAGTGTCAATGATGTTCAGTAGTGAATGATGATTTTGCTGATTAAACTGGTGCAGGAGAAGTGCCAAGTAAAACACTGAACTGGTATAAGAGGATTGAAGTTGCATTAGGGGTTGCACAAGGCTTGGAATACCTTCACTGCTTTGCGGTAAATGATAACGTGTACTATTCTGCTGTCTATCTTAATCTCTGTTATGTAACATCCATGTTTGTGTCAGTCTTTTGGATGAATTCCCTAATCCCAGTCCCTTTGGTGTCTTGGGTGTCTTGCTTCTGAAAGACCTTAACCCTTGCAGCCATACTTGTCTTTCCCCACAACCCCTGTTCCCCTTTGTTTTACTGGAGCCTGCCTTACTGATTGGGAGCTGTGGGTTGGCAGGATCCACCTGTCATTCATAGAGATGTGAAACCTAGCAACATTCTTCTGGATGAGAATATGGTGGCAAAGCTTGCTGACTTTGGCATCTCTAAAGTTGGAAGTACCTTTGATACTCATATTTCCACTCGACCTGCTGGTACTGCCGGGTACTTTTGCTTCCCATTTGGTGCTTTCCATGCACCCAACCATTGACTGCTCTTAAATTACTTGTGTTCCTGTTAATTGTGTGCATACACTTGTTCTTCTGGTTCTTGATTGCAATCCGCCCCAGATTTCATGGTTTCTGTTAACATGAGTGCCTGGAGCCTCCAGTGGAAGTTGGATGCTACTTCTTCTTTGCCAGAATCAGCCATTGTTGGTTGGCAAGCATTGTTCCTATTTCGGCCAAGTCTAAGTGTATCCCTGTCTGTGTTCCTTGTGTGGAAAGTAGGTTCTTGGATCCAGATTACTTCATAACACGACAGCTGACACCGGCCAGCGATGTGTATGGGTTTGGAGTTGTACTGTTAGAGATGATTACAGGTCGAAAAGTCATTGATCATCTCCGAGATGATGAAACTAACCTACTGGTCTGGGTATGTCTCCTCCACAAGTTTGTCCTCTTGTACATAGTGTTCATTGCAAAGGCAATGACTGGCATGTGTGACAGTATGATTTTACATTGATTTGTGAAAACATCTAAATTGCAAACAAGGTCTTCCATTTTACATGACATTTGTAATCTTTTCATCTGGTGACAGGTCAAGCACAAGTTAGCAGAAGGTGGGATTGATCTTATAAGGGATCCCAGACTTCAGCCAGAATTCCCACCGGACATCTTCACAACCCTGACTGACTTGGCCCTCAATTGCACAATGTATGAGCGGCTTGAGCGGCCAACAATGAAGGTTTGCAACCTATCTGGCATCTCTTGCTCTTGAAAATTTCAATCGTTGTCAAGGACAAGGTTGAAATGAAGCTTACCATCACAAGCTTGTTGCAGCTTGAATGAGGATACTATTGACCATTTTATTAGTTATGTCTCTTGGGTCCCAGCCAACATCATGACTGAGTCATTCCATTGCTAGAACTTGTGACAGAAACTTAGGATGCAGACTTTTGTATAATGGTTTGCTCAAAAATTTGGGCTGATTACTTTAAACTTATCTACACCTCCCATGAGGAATGGACGAAGTCAGCAGGTAGTCATGGCAGCTTGTCACTGCTATTCATAATGAAGGTGACAGTCTGATACTTTGTGAGCAACTCTCATAAGGTTATGACTTACGACCCACGCTCATTCTCAGGTTATGTTCAAAATGTTGTGGAGATCTCTATAATTGTGTCATTGCTCATAAACGGAACCAGACACTCTTAATCATCCACATTCTTGTGGAAGTCCCCCAAATCTCCATGTGGAAATGTTTTAGAGATGTGAAGAACCTTCTGTACAAAAATGAATTAGAGGTCCTGGATAGTCTATGTGGTTATGTATATGTAGTTATAAGGATGGGAAGTATGTGAGTGCTGAAGTGCACATCAATGCATGCAGGTTGTTGTAAATGTCTTGGAAACAATGCTGAAGGACGTGAAAGTACCTCCTTATGAGCAGCCCCCTTTATCTCAAACATATTCTACAGCATCAACATCAGAATCTGGGACTCATAGCAGCAGCATCACAGAGACCCAACAAAACCCATTCAGTTATAAGAGCAAGAATATGGGCAATACCTTTGATGCTCTGAATGAGGGCCAAGTGACTCTTCCCTTAACCAGTTCATCCATCTTCAGCAACTATTCTAGATGAAGCAACCATACCAGTTGCATTTTTTGGAACACCAAACACACAAGATGCTTCAAGTTCAGCATGTGAGCAAGGCAGTGGATCCTGAGACCTGCAGCTCTGGTGCACCCATCAAAGAAGATGGAGCATCAGAGGTTAGTCTTAATCACCTTGCCACAGATCCAAGAGAAACCTTCCAGAATTTAAGAATGCTGATGTCATTTCTGTTAAAAGATTATTTTTAGTGCTAAAAGAATCAGGAGAAGTCCTTGCAGAGATGTTCAGAAATTCAGTTTTCCTGCACTCATGGCAGGGAATGACAACTAGGCTGTGAAATTAAATGGCTGTAGTTAGGTAACAAGTGGATATCCAGTTGCATATTCAGCAAGAGAATCTCTATGTGTTTGAATTGTCTGTTGTGAAACATCTAGTTAGGTTGCCATCCAAACAAAGATGGAGATTTGATATTCCAAGTTCAAGCATGATCAGTGAAGCTAAGATGCACACATGGAGATTAAATGTCTGTTTTGGTCACTGGGACAAAAGTTGCAGGTTGATGGTCTCAAGCAAGAAACCTTCCATCAGAAACCTGTTTCACAGCTTACCTTCCTAACAGGCAAGACAGCAAAACCATCCTTTGTTCTTTTTAACAGCTTTCTTTTGCATTTGGTTCCTCAATTTGTCAACATTGTTAACAATGTAGATTAGACCTTTCATGAAGCTGACAGGAAAACGAAATTCATTATTTAAACATTTGGGCAGACCAGCAGTGACATGTGTCATGGACCAAAATGACTTGTGTATCTTTTGACCACTGTCCCCAAGGCAAAGGAGTGTAGGAAATGTCCTCAAAGGAATCCAAAAGAGAGAAGTAGAAACATGGAACATGGAGAGAATGCCTTGGAATGAGCTGCAAAAGTCTGGCTACAGTGTCTGACTAATAGATGTATAGTCTATTACATGGCCATCTACTATACCATATGTCACAGTTTCCTTTTCAGCTATGTTGTGTTTGTCCATTATGTGCCATTTGGAACATCATACAGTTGTGAAATGTGAAGGTAGCAGTAAAATGGATACACCTACACAATTTCTTTGTGAGCAATGTGGAGTTTGCCCATTATCCCACCTGCAACATGTTGCAGTTTGTGAAAGGTGAAGGGAAAATCCAAGCTAGAGAAATGATGAGTGCATTGATCACTCTTGGATAGAGAAAAGGATACCAAACTTCCATGCTTTTATTTGGAGGGACTTTCAGAAGATGATTTGGGTGTCTAGAGGCATAAAGTTTTGTGTCATGATTATATATTGTTCAAATAATGTTGTGATGAAAATGCTTGAGAATGAATTAAGTTATGGTTATGTGCTAGTCAAGTAAATCACCAAGTAGATAGATTCATTGACAAATCCCATTTTTTCCTTAGACATTTTTGGTTCCATAACAAAAACGTGTCAACATTGTTATAGTATATAGAGAAATGCAAAGGCAAAGACCATTGCAAGGGATAGTCATTAGTATCAATGGAATTGGATTATGAAATTCGAAAAAGCTCAAATGTTGTGTGCTTTTAAAAATTAATTTCTTAAGTCTTATTATCATACAAGTTAAAAAATTCCTTAAAAGGGCATTGTTGCATTAATTCTAAGACGTCAAGGTTCATTGGGAGCAAAGTTGTTTTAAATTAGAATTGTGATTAGAGGCCCGTATATTTACGCAAGTCAACGTTTGAGTGCATTTGGAAAGTCAAACAATAGAAACATGTAATTTATGGATTTGAATGAACTCCTTCCCCAAACTTTTGCTTCTTTCCAAATTGACATTGTACATCAAACAAAGGTTGAAATGGTAGCAACTCTAGAAAGAAACTTTGGGAATGAATATGCATGTTTTGTATTGGAATCATCATGCCTATAATTTTTTCATTGGTGGGTGTGAATCATGATTTATGTTTGAGTTTTAATCAAATAAAAATTGGGAAAATAACAAAGTAAAGATGGGATTTGTGACTAAACTTTATTGAGGATTATGTGAAACTAGTTCAAGTCACAATTAATGGTGGTGTCCAATCAATGTTCATCATCCTTTCAATGAAAGGTGATTTACCATGGTGGATCAAATGAGCAAGGGAGAACAACTTACAAAAGTTATTAATCCATTATAAGTTGGACCTTGTATTCAACATCCTCAACAAACCATAGAAGAAGTGGAGAACATTCAAAGGAATTAGATCTGAATTGGATATCTTAACTCTCAAAATTTGGTCATTGGTTCCAAGTAGTGCCATTGGCAAATGGGCAAAAAGAAGTATAGGAGATGGTTGAAAGCATGCACAACATTGTGCTTCAAGCAACGAAAAATGATTTTAGGGAGTCATAATTCATTTCCATTTTCTATTAATGAAATCACTAGCATCAACAATTAAAGTTTGCTATCTATTCATAGCTATATTATGCAAGGATGAAAGCATATACCCATTCCATTCACGACCATATGTAAAAGAGAGTTCCTCAAAATTGTTGTCACAGAACACAATTTCTTAAATTTAAAAAATTTGACAAGATGTGTACACCAAACTTGATAATAATATTGTGAACTTTGGGAAACTTTGAGAAGTTTGAAACTTGACTTAATCAATTCTTCCAAAAAAAATTCAACAGAAGATGACCAAAATAATATTTATCACATAGTATGAAAAATGAGAAATATATTTCAAAAGTGAAGTTATAGCTAGTATTTTTTATGAATTTTTAAATGAAGAATGAAAATGATATAAGAAAAGATAATCCACCAATTTATTTGAAAATTATTACTTTCATATAAACAATTTGGTCAAAAACATGATTTTTCAATGTTGGTAAACCATTAAAAAAATATTATTCAATATTTTAATCAACGAAACATGTCAAATGAAAGAGGGGAAGATTGTTGAGGTGGGCATAATTTTATTTTTTTTCATTTTTTTTCTTGTTAAATGGAACATGTCACCAATATGACACCCTATGGTCATCAAAAATTTGCATGTTATATATAGTATATACATTGAATGTACCCAATCCTCTTAATTTGATCGTTGAATCAATGTTAATTTTGATTTAAAATGAACTTTGAGGTACAAAAAATTGTCATGCACATTCCAAAAACATTGTCCTTGAATTCAAAATTGTCATCAAGAAAAAGTTCACTATACATTATCATACTTGTTATACGTCACCATTTTTTGCCTAAAGTGATTCACCTTTAGTGTGTTTTTCCCCTAACCCTAGAAAAATTTGTGGAAGACAAAAATGCAAACCATTTGACAAAGTTACTTTGGGGGAATTTAAGCAAGCACAATGGACTAATTGAAGCTAAAATTGCAAGGATTAAAGTAATATGTTTGGGAGCTTATGGTCTTATTATTTTTCAAAGGTTTGAAGATAGTGTAATAGTGTAAACGAAAATTCAACATACCCCATTTCTCTTTGGTGTGCAGTACATAGCACATAAGACAAACTTGGTTGTTCAAGCTTTGTCACACTTGTCAATTGTTGCAAAGTTTGAAGATCTATTTATAAAATTGTGTGGGTATTTTTCAAGGTCTCATAAATGTGCCCTTGAATTTTCCAACCTTAATATTATAAATGTGAAAACTCGTTAAATTAGCATGTTGGAACCATTGAAAAGAATCAAGATGGCCCTTGATGCTCCATCCACCCAAGCTAATGTTGATGTTCTATGTGATGTTGCAAGTATTTAGACCTTCCATGTTTGTTACCCTTGTTGGAATGTGTGCATAATCTGATCAAATTTGGAAAGTCCAAGGATTTCTTTGTTTGTGATTATATTGTTGTCCAAATTTGTTAAGTTGATTTGTTAGCCCTAGGCTAATCTAGGTTATTCGATCTTAGGTTATTAGTAACCTATAATAACCATGAGTAATCTAAGGTAAGATAGCCTAAAATAGATTAAAGCAACCTATTATAATAGCTTAGAGTAACCTAGGTAATTACATGCTAGGGTAAATAGATTTAAATTATGTAGGTAAGATGAGAAGAAATGTTCATAGTAATATATGATGACAAAAAATTATAACTTGATGAAAACATGATGTAATGGTTAAAGACTTGGATTCTTAATGTGAAGGTGAGGGGTTCAAACCCTCATATTTCCAACCTACTTGAATGTGCCTAATTATCCATATTAGCACCTACTTAATCTAGTCTTAAGTTTTTTGCTTAGCATAGGTAGCAACATATGTTAGTTTAGGTTGTCACGTGGCTACCAATCATTGGTTAGAAAACCCAATAATATTCACAAAATAATGTACATCTAACAACTAGATATGCATGTCAATTTTTTTCCCTTCATGATTCTAGTCGTTTTTATTGTATTTGTTTCCATGGTTTACAATTATTACCATGGAAATGATTGTGGTAAAAACAATAGGTTCAAATTGATTACATAATCATGTACTCACATGTAGTTGTATTTGCATAAAATGACTATTTTTCCTAGTAGTAAATATTACTTTTTCTTGTAATGTTGGCTAAAACCCACATGTGAAACAAATGTTCCTTTTGCATCTTGTTGTGTTGAAGCAAATATATTGTCTACCAAAAAAAAAATGGTTAATGCATTTGGGTATGGACATGTTTTAGATATCCAAAGATTTTAATTCAAATTGACCATGAAAAAATATGCAAAAGAAACAATGAATGCATCGTTTGATTAAAATATATTCACCAAGTTGTGGGTAAGGTTGTCATCCCATGAACTTTTGTTGAACCAATTCAATGAATTCATGAAATTAACTAAATTACCAACAATTCAAATATTCAAATCAATGGAAGATGAATGATGTTTTAAGACTCTAAATTTCATGAAAACAAAGTTGAAGAATTGGTTGGGAGGACACTTAAATATGGTCCATATGTATTTTCAAATGTTTTACACAAATGAAACCTTTCTTTCCAAAAAACCATCACAAATTGGAAAGAGTTCAAACCAAGATCTCCATATATGGTCTTATTGTCTAATTCAAACAGGTTACATAGTGAACTCTTTTTTGGTAGTAGTATTCTCTTTGCCACAAAGGACCATCAATTACAAGTTTCATGCTAGTGTTTTCAAATGATAGTTGTTTATGTAATGTACTTTGACAATAGACTCATATTTATCAATGTAACATTATGGCATTTTCACACAATAACAAAAATTTATCAATTATATTATACTCCAAACTCTTTGTATGTCCACAAGCCTAGCAATCCTAAATACACATTGGGTGAAGGTTATTAGGTATAAAAACACATGCATAAGAAAAAATGTGTATTGGAATCTACCAACCTTTAGATATAACTACCATGCAAAAGCATAAAATGAAAACCTTGAACGTAATTGGTACAAATAAACAAGAAAACAACCATTGCAGAACAATAATATAGTTATAGTCATGTCAATATTGTTAGCTTTGCTTCGAATTATCACATTGGAAATTCCCAAACTTCACCATTTTGGATGTTTATCCACTAATGTTGCCCTCTTTGTTTATAATTGTACTATCTAATGACCATTTGCAAAGAAACAATATAAAAAGACAAAGAGCTACAATCTTCAATATTACAAAAATAACTACATCTATTTATAAAAATAAACAATGAAAACAAAAGAAAAATCATAATACCACCACCATGATTGGAACAACACTTTATATTCCAACAACTAAAATACATCTCCCTACAACTCATCTCTTAAAACTCCAAAAAAAATCATTAAAAAAAAAAAGCCATCCAAATTCCTCTTTCACAAACATAATAAGAATGGGTCAACCCCAAAAGATTCTCCATACACATATACAATGCATCGTTATCATCTTTTCTTAAATTTTCTCACCTTATTATCAAAAGTCATCATATCCTAATCTCCTTCACAAATCCCTAATTAATGACAAATTAATATTAATCACTCTATCCTCAAAAACTAACTATTCTAGTGCTTTCATCTCCTTATAAATAGGAAAAAATAAATTAAAACTTATCAATTATTTTTAAAACCATTGAAATTCATTAGACTAAAAACTTTACCCATTAACAAATACTTTTCATTAAAATTTCACTCCAAAATTAACCTTTGATTATCCAAATTTATTTTTAAAATAATTATGTGACAATAAATATTGTCAATTAACACTCCCCTATAATTTGTTTCCACCAAGTCAACAATACTAGAAAAAACATTGTATTCTTACTAAACAATATAAGTTAGTATTATCTTTTTGTATATTTTTTGTTTCTTATTTTGAGGACTATCCAATTTTGGATTGTAGCTAGGGCTTTCTTTTGCAAAGGGAAAAATCCATTGGATTGGGGTTCAACCTTGCATGCGAACAACCACTTGGATTTGTGCGTGACACATGTATAGGCATTTCAATCTATGGTTGCCACATTTCCTATATTCTTTTTAAGTAAAAATGTTGCAACTTGCATGATTCAATTTTCCATGGGTCACCATATCATGTGAATTAAAAATTTCAATGATTGCCATATTCATCCTCCCCAGCTTCTTGTTTTTTGCATCAATCCATAACCTGTTGTTGTTTCTTCAACATCCCCTTTTCGATGTTCTTCCTCTTATTGGTAGGGAGGCCAACAACCATCACTGCTCTTCACTTTGTTGTGCTAGTTCCACCACCTGTTGCCTTTCCCATTGGGCTAAACCTCAACGACATGCCACCTTGAAACAAACTAAAGCACCATTAACACAAGTGTAATGTACACATGAAGTATGAGTTGCAACATTGCCAAGGCTCCATGAATGAAAGGCAAGCCCGCTAACCATAATTGCTAGCCTCTATGTAACTTGATTTTCAATTACATATTTAGCAACTCTTTGATCCTCCTTCGAAAATTTTTGCAAATTTTTGTCATCAAAGAAAGATTACAAAATTTGGCTAATCTAAGAAGTAATGTGTTAAATTTTGTTAAAGCTTAGAGAGGATGGTGGTGGCAATCCGACATGGCCGGTATTACGATGAGTGTTGCAAGGATGGAACGAAATCTAGTGTACATTAAAATTTGTTTAATTTAGCAACATTGGATTTGGTCAATGGTGTGGAAGATTGTTTTATCTTCAACTACTAATGTGAGTTGTTGTTGACTCACTACGAAATAAGGGGCAAGATAGAACATACAAGGTAGGGTAGGACAAAATAAAATGGGATGGGGTCAAAGCAAAACAAACAAGGCAAGCAAGTAGGGCCCTTGAGCAACAACACATGCACATGAATAATGGCAAATCTACAACTAAGTTCATTTGTTATTCCCACCCATTCCTTGGGTTTTTGTGAATCTATCTACATATGTCCCTTTTTAGTTTTTTTCACTTTGTTTGTAAGTATTATTTTTTTAAGGCAATAGTTTTAAGGTTTGAAAAGGATTAAAGGGGTTTTCGAATTGGGGTTTAAGATCCCGATTTTAAACTAAATATGTTAGGCCAAGGATAGGCATGGCAAATCTTATGGGTTTTCTATCCCCAAAGCATTGTTAGGCATCCCAACCTTCATAGCAAACACCCGATGGAGAGCTAATAGTTAGCTTTACCCCTATGCCTAGCTATGCTCCAACTTCCATCCATCCACCCATCATTCCCATCCCTCATAGTTTACTTTAGCCAATCCCCTCATCCTTTCTTGGTCCATTGGCCTTCTTTTCGCCTCGCTCACCACACCCACTAAAAGTTTCTCAAATATCCATCATATGGTCTATTCATTTGTGACCCCACATTATATCCCTCTTGCAATCCTTTATTCAATGCAGTTGGGGTTTAACACGGCACCAACTTTCATGCACTACACATAAGTAATCATACGTGTCAAGGGCAATGTTGCCTTAACTTTACCATGTTCACCTCCCTCTGTAGCATGGACATGGATTGCATCCATAAACATCATTGATGCTTTCCATTTGGGTTTGTTTCGTCCTCCTTCATACCATCATATTCCATATGTTCTTCGAGTTGATGTTTAATAGGCTTTGCATATCCCTTTATCTTGATTTGCATTTGATTTTTTTAATATTGTAACTTGGTCATTTTTTTTATTATTCCTTTATTGGTGTTTGTCATTTTTTCAACAAGGTGGTGAAAAAGGCCACCTAGAGCAAGGCTTGTGTTCACTTGCATCGATACATGGGTAGCAACTAAAAGATATTATAATAAAGACACACGATTATAACACTCGTTTTGGCTTCTTGCAAATGTTTGGAATCGATTACAAATCCTACCCCACCTCCATCAACATGATTACACCATGCACCTATCCTTGATCATGTGAGGGAGTATGTTCGAACAATACGTGCACTAACTCCAAACATACCCGAAGTTTTATTTTATAAGACCATGTGAATCCTTTACCTTTTCCATCCACTTGCTAAGGTTGATCCCCCCTTTTTGTCAATGATTTCCATCTTGAGACAAAGGTTACTTTAAATCGAAAGGCATTTATTTTTGCCTTGGCTTGTTCACCATGTCTTTTTTTTGGTGGCCCCTCGAATATGGTGTATGAGCTTTAACGAAATCATTTTGTCCTAGATGATTTTACAAGTGGTTTCAACCTCTTTTTTGAAATATGTGGGCACTTGTTCAAGATCATGTTTCACTTTTAGTATTGCATTTGTTTTCTGCATTTTGACTATTAGCGTTAGAAAATTAGTTTTGAAGCATATGTCCCATCGTGATTGGTGAGGTGACCTATTGCTTAGTTGCCCACACATTGGTTGTCGCAACCCTAACCTTGGGCTTGCAATGAAAGTAAAGGGCAGCTTACAAGGGCGCGGGCCAAGACTAAGCTTGGGAGTCGCATTCTCATGCCCCGAGAGTGCAAAAGAGTGAGGGAAAGAACCCTCACACTCCCAAGTGAACTCCCATGTTAGGAATTAAAATCTCAGTGGATTTCCGAATGTTCAAAGAGCGATTTCAAGGGTCAAAACCCAATGGTTAAAAGAGTTCTTCATACCATTGAAAATCTATTGAAATGTAGATGTCTAAAATGAGCTCGCATGACCCATTTGAACATTTGAAACACAAGTTATGGCCAAAAGAAAGGTCGGGAGTCAAATTGGCAGTTTGACTCCCGACCACTAAAAGTCGGGAATCACCCAGATTTCCTTGTGTGTAGGTGGCATGCGACATATTTTTGAAAAGATCTCGACGAAGGTTACAACTTTACTTCAGACCTCATTTCAATCGGAGGTCTGTACACAAAGTTATGAGGCCCCAAAGTTGTGGGAGTCTCAATTTTGGCAATTTCGGAACTCCCACGTGGGAGTCTCAAGATAAAAAGCCATTTGAATGTGGGCCTCGTGGAGAGGCATAGAGTATACTATAAGGGGGAAGGTGGTGGCTTCCCCCAAGTCCAGGCCGTGATGAGTCTTATGAATCCGAGTTGCCCGTGGCTTGTCTTAGCACCAAAAGTGCTCCAATTATGCACTAACCACCTTATGTTGATTTTGTGCAGGTCTGTGTGAGTAGTTGATGTTTGTCACTCTTCCTAGTCCCATCCCGGAGCTCCAGCATGCCCCTCTACCCCTCAAAGTGTTGCGAGCCAAGGAGCGTGCCCCGACTCCTTACTTTTCCGTTGTCTTCAATTTGGACTCACATTCGAGTCCATTAAGGAGCTTGGGGGTGTGTCATTGGCTATTCAATTTAGGGATATTTTCATGAAACATTTTAATCCTCATCAATTTGGTGTAGTGATTCATGGCAAGTGTGAAACAATGGTTCATGGTGTTTGAATGATGTTAGATTTACACCCATATTGGGTGTTGTTATAAATGGATGTCTGTAATGCCTTCAATTCGGTTGCACAATCAACCATTTTTTAGGACTAAAGGTCTTCGCCCAATTCTTTGGATAATTTTTCCCCATTTGTTCAACGATTCTATGCATGCCCATCCCCACTATATTTTTTTAGGCTTTCCAACATGGGGATTTCATAATCATTTTGTTAAAATTAAATACATGATAGTGGGACCCATTGGGAGGAAAAGTGTTTGTTTTGGTTCATCTTTGTGTTCTTCGCCTTATAGTAGTAGCCCACCCTATTTGTGTTTTCCCTTCATTGGTAGATAATACGCATATAGTAGGTCCCACATTAAATGTGGTTCCTTTTTTTTACAATTACAACAAGAATTTTCAACATTAAGGCTTTCAAGGCAACCATCAATGTGTGTAGATTGGTCTCCACAAAAAGTTGGACCACTCTATGTCACTTCCTTTTAGTTTTCTTATTCTCGACTCAGGTTTTTGTATTTTGGGCACACTGGTGGTCTCCAAATCATTCATTGAAGCAATTGTGATTAAAATTCTTCACAAGGATCTTGGGACAATATTTAGTCTCCTTATGGTTGCAAATCTTCAAACGATGTTTGTGATGTTTTCATTATGTTATGTTTAACACCTTGGCTACTTGCTTCATACATTGTTTCCATCTCCATGTATTTTGTAGCATTATGCTAAATTCGATATTCATACCATAATCACATTGGAAAAGTTACTCGTTGAGGGATCTTTTGGTGGTTCTATCGGTCACTTAGTTCATCATCAAGCTAGTTTTCCTACTTCTTTAGGCAAGTTCAGCCTCCTTTTTGTAGTTTGGATTGCTACCCCCATGTTCTTGGGATGTTGGGCTTTGATTTCTCCTATAGTTGTCACTTGTTTATAATAGGATGATCACCTTATTCTTCTAGATGCAATAACACATGTTGAAACTAACATATTCCCATTCTAGATGGCATTATGAGATACCCGAGCCCTATTACCCCAGGTTGTTTGGTTTCAAATCCCACCTTTTGAGAGCTTAGTGGTTTAGTCTTTTCCCCAGTTGTAAGTTTATTTGATAGATTACCTACATGAGCAAAATTTTGCTTCAAATCTACTAAACATTCCTTCACATATCATGCAAACACATTTCCACTCATGTGTGGGTCCAAGGGCAGGTGTTTGGTTATTAATTCATCCTACACACTTGCATTTCGTTTATTTTCAACCCATTTCGTTATAACATTACATACATGCCTTAGCTTGCCACATCTATGGTAGCCCATATTTCATGGTGTAAGTGTGGTCATACCATTGACAATCTAAATACCCATTTGTTTTAGTGCTCCTATAGGAATGAATGTACAATGTCCCACAATACACTTTGGGATATTATCATGGCTATTGCTTTATAAAGTGGAACATATGTTCAGAAGGAGGTTTCCCACCTTTTCCTTCACTACACCCAACGACAAGTGGATATCCTTATCACCAGAGATGACTTCTAAACCTTGATGAATGTCGTCATTGCTCACCCAACTTGTACAAATATGGTGCAATGAACATCGACGACGACAACACATGCAACAATGATGGTTGTTCAAGAAAAGACATGATCATACGTTGAGCAAGCATCAAGCGATGACTTCAATCCCCTTGCTATTGAGATGCATGGGTGTTTTCATTTTTGTTTTGATTCAGTTTTCACCACTTGTGCACAAACCACTATCATACATCACCACTGGTATTCTTTAGTCCCCTTGATGCTTGTTTCTTACTATTAACAATGCATGTCCATAACCTTGTAGCATGTGCAAGCCATAGCGATTCTTTAATAGGTTGCTGCATTTGGTCGAGGTTCCTCATCTCTTCCACATATCATAGCTAATGCACCTCCATCACTAGCCGATGGTAGATGACAACTTTTTCATCTTAGGTGGTCTTTGTTATCGTTGATTATCATTTCATAGCCACGAGTCCTCTTTGCATAGGGTCTTCACCTGATTTTTGTTGATTGTTTGTTTTTTTCTTTCTTTGGGTTGTGTCTACTTGTGTTCTCATTTGCCTTGTACTTTTGATGGGCCACAGTGAACCAGCACCCACTAGTGCACCATCCACTGGATGCCTGTTATGAATCAATTGTGGATGATCCTCAACTGAGTTGCTACCCGGTTTCATCTTGGTAACCCATTCTATAAGAAGTAGGTTTAAACATATAGACAGGTAGGTAACAAAATAGGGGACTACTAGGTATGTAGATAGTTTATACATAGTAAGTAGGGGATGTTTTTACTACCTACCTAGTTGGTAGGTAGTAAATAAACTAACTGAGCTAACCACCATGGTTAGCTAGGGAACTGGAACCCAACAGAAAACTATTTCCTGATCACATATCATCCATCCTTGATGGTGCACTGGTGTGTGCTGGTTCACTGTGGCCCTTTTGGCGGATAGGTTCCCATCCCTGATTTTTATTTACAGGGTTTTTCTTCACAATTGAAGATAGTCAACTCAACACACATCCTTGCTGACCACCCTGCCGTATGAGCTTTGACACATCCTTGCCAGTGGCAGCCAGTCACACTACTTTAAAAATGAGGCAAGAAAAACGCTGTGCATATTAGTGATTTTTCTTATAAAATTTTGAAAACTGTTGTTTTTTCTTGTATAAACTCGAATAATTTTGCTAAGTTTGTGGGGGCAAAAATTCGCAAACTTTCGGTATAAAGAAACCCCACACTGGGTCAGTGTTCAGCTCTTAGCTACCCTAGCCTATATGAGCGTTGAGCCCGATGATCAGGAGTAACACGGTACACCATGCAAACGAACAGAGCAGCATGTTTTTAATTGGAGCAGCTGTTAAGTAGGCAATTAAGAATACCCACAACTTTGCAACTCGGAACGTGCACGTTGACAGTAATAATGGCAATGAAGTCGATTCACTCTCCTCAACCACAGCACAGTAGATGACAAAACGGGGGCAAGGGTATCGATTCGATTCGAGCAACACGAGCTACTGACTGCGCCAGTAAAACAGTTATTACAGGGGCGTAACGAGGCCACTAAGTCCAACTTCAGGGATGGAAGCAGAAACGAAGGCTCGCATTAATGCCCGTTGAAATCTGCAAGTTATTATGTAATTGGGGTGTGGGATTAGCATTAATGAGCGTAACTACCCTCACGGCGGTGGTATTCAAGCACCCGTCTCCCAGTTAGTTAGTTGGTTGGTTGGTTAGTTAGTTAGTTAGTTTGTTGTTTGTTAGTGTTTTTTTTTTCCGACAATCTTTGAAGTTTTTGTTTTTCTAATGTAAATTCGACTAATTTTGGTACTTTGTTGGAAATTTTCGCCTAATATATCGATATTACAGAACTCTCTGTGTGTGTTTTTTTTGTTTTCCTTCTGGGATGGATTTTTTACTTACCTTCTGAACAGCCTTTTTCGTGGGCTTGGAAATGCAACATTAAAAGTGAACATTTTCAACATGAAGGTTACTTTGGGGGTCTCAAATTGCCAGAAGTCAGAAATAAGGAGAAGTTGACATATTTCTATAGTTAGTTTCAGTATGTAGCCAAAATATAGAAGGATGATTTGAAATATTTCATGTATTTTGGTTACTTTTTCCTTGTGGATGATCATCACTTTTAAAAAATTGCCTTTGAATAATCATCAGTTTTACTGCATGAAGAAATTCCTTTTTAAAAAACTGCTTCTAAGCTTTCAGCCATTATTTTAACTGGCGAAATTACAAATTTAAAATATAAAAAGGAAATGATTTTGGAGTTGGAGGGTTCCAATGGCCAAAAGGCAGAATATTTTTTTAAAAATCGCCAAATTTTATATTTGAATTTCAGGGTGTGCCCATAAATATGGAAAGTCAATTAAAGATTTGTGCTTCATATCTGGATTATAGTCAGATTTAACTATTGATGGTCATTTTTGTTGTATCTTGGTGTGGAATCATGGATGATAGCCACTTAGATTATATTAAAAAGTTCCTTAAAAAACACTTATGAATCTGAAAGCCCTTCTGGGAAGTAAAGTGGGGGGGGTAGGGAGGCCAATACCTTACCTTAAGGTCAGTTTCGTCATTAGATAATCCTCAAAAAATGAATCTTTGTGAAAATATGAAATTGACATGTTGAAAATCATCATAATTATCATACGCTACACACCCAATAATTTCACTACTCGTGTGAAAAAAAATCATAATAGATCAAAAGGAAAATTCAATGATTTCAAATTTTTAAAACGAATTTTTAAAAAATAATAATAATTATTCATTTTGTCAATATGGAAACTCACCCTTGGAATATGGGGATTCACAGGTTTCAGCCAGTGAGTGTCATGAGAGCCTACTGGCTTGAGTTCAGATCTGGTCAAGAAAATTTTCCTACCCAGGGTGATGGAAATTTTAGAACCCCCTTTTACACTAGGAGTCAAGGCCAATGTTGTTAGTAACTTGGGGCCAAACAACAAGCCAAAAATGTCAGGTTAATAATAGAGAGTACCTAATTTAAAATATTATTTCAAAAATTTAAAACTACATAATCATTCACTTTCTTTTTTGAATAGGTTGTCATGAATCAACATGGTTGTGAGAACATTGAATTTCAAGGCTTGAAATGCATAGTCTATTTTATTTTATTTATTAAAAAATGAATCCTTGGGTAAATGCATGGTATGGTGTAAACACTTTTAAAAAAAATCAGAACTATGTATAATATCAAAGTAGTCGCAATTTCATTAAACTTTGAATTCATTTACAAGTCATATTTAATTAATTTGGAAAAAAGTAATTATAGAAACCATGAATATGCAATTGATTCATAATTGTATTTACATGTAAATGTACAATGATAATTGTATAAAGGTTATTTTTAGAATGTTATTTGTTATCAATCTATCATTTTTTGTTAATTTTCAAATTCCATGTGTTAATTTTCCCCAGTATGTGCATTAAAGAGGGCATTGTTTGAAGGTAGTATGTTAAGGAGCTTTAACTTTTTACACCCTATCATTATGTAATTTTTAAAATCAAAATATATAAACCACCCTACACTTAATTTAAACCTTATGATTTCATAAAATTTCGATTCTATACTTGGTTTATTGTGTTGGGATTATTGGTCAAGGACTTGCAAGTATTCCACAAACAAAACCTTTGAGGTTCATAACTTATTGCATGACCCTTTTCTTGGGTTTGCATGGGTTGCAAAACCTCAAACAAAAATGGAGTTGAAATTAAGATGCTTGGAGTACAAAATTGATGGTTGTTTCCAACATAGAGATTGTCCATGGATATTTAATTTTGGTGAACCATTCATTAACCTCACTTGTGATGTTAGCTCTCGAATTCCACAAGAACCTGATTTTAGAAAAAAAGTAGTTTTAGAGGATGTAGCCATCATAAAAAGAGGTGCTAGGAGAACAAGGTTTGGTAGGAGGCTAGGGTATTTGTCTATTCATGAACTATCTGCCCATAGTCATGCCATTTGTGGAAAATATTAAGTTACAAAGTTTGTGCATTGGCATAAAAAGGATAGAGTTGCCCAATTGAAAATGTCTAGGCCATCATTGAAAGCTAACTCATTTGAATGTTTGAAGAAAAAATATGTGTTTCAATATTGTAGTAAGATATTGTTGTCCATCGCACAAATGCTTTTGGTGGGAAACCCACCTTGTGGGGTTTTCTAAAATATGTAGAAAATCTAAATTTTAAAAAAAAGGTTATAAGTGGGGTATGAATAGCAAAGACTTTGCCCAAACCATGAAGATGTATGGTGGGCAACGCATGTGCGATTTCTTTCAACTAAACTTTGTTGGACTAAACTACAAGACAATAAAGAAAGTTAACAAAAAGGTGTGCACTTTATACCTAGTGAACATGTTTATTTTCAAATGTGTAGCAAAAATTTATAAAGAAACAAAACAAGCTCATAACATTAGTGGACTTGTCCTTGTCATATTGGTTGAAGATGAAACTGAGGTTAAATCCAAATCTATAATTTCATGGGATTCTAAAGGTGATAATCTAATTGGATTTTGTGATGCAAAAGAAAATCATTGTTGTGTGATTAATTTCAATCATGTTATTGGAATTAGAGAGGTTGGGTATAACAATGTCCTTGAAGCTTTCACAAATAACAAAATTGCAAGTTTTGCAATAGTCATGATTATGAATCTTTTGCATGAAAAGTTGCTAAGATTAATTATTGTTTTGTGTTGCACTTGTAATTGTTTCAATGCTAATTAGGTTTAGCAATAATGGGATGTTATAGATGTTTTATGGAAATTAAAATGTCAAGCCATTATGGGACCCATTGTTGGGCATGCAAGTGATGGTGATAGCCAAAGACACCAAGTAATGTTAGCATATTATCCATATAGCAAGGTTTGCATTTGAAAATTGAATGGCCATGGTGGTTGATGTCTATTGGACTAAATGAGGCTCAAGACGGTTGGGGTTTTCATGATCAAAATTACATTCACAATGGTAAGAAACTTATCAACCCATTGGATAATCTAGTGAGATCCTTACAATTAAAGGTAAAGACTTGTTTTATTTAGCATATTGGTCTAATGTATAACAAATACACATTTGACAAACATGGTCTATGATTTGGGGACATTCAAAGAACTAATAAACAAAATTGGGCTTCTGTTCAAAGGATTTGTCAACTAAAGGTTTAGAATTGTTTGAAAATGTTATGAAGTTATGGAGGTATTCATCAAGAAAGGACACTATGTATTGAATTGTATTCGAGAATATGTGTAGATTACATTAGTATATTTTTTTCAATGGCTTTGAGTTTGCGAAACATAATTGTTTTGGCTTCAAAAATGTCATTCTTTTTCTGTCTTTGGAAATTATGGTTGAAGCATGGAGATCATGCAATCATTAGGAACCCTAAAAAGGTAAATATCACATTCTTTTGTGAGCCAATAGTTTTTTTTGGATATTCAAATGTCTTGCGATTTTGCTGTTTTATTGATCAAGCATTTCAGAGATTGATACCCTAAATTAATAGTACCTTTGCACTTGACTAGTTCAGATTCTTGTGAAATGTTTTTCTCCAAGATAGGAGGAATAGTTGGAATGGAATGTGCTTATGACTTTTTTAAGCTTTTCAATTGCACAAATACCCTTAACTGTCGCAACCCCACTTTGGCCAAGTGTGGGGTGAAGCCCAACACTTGGAAAAGTTGGAGGTTGAGAGTCTTCCGGGACTCCCGAATGTTCAGAGCTCGACGGCAAGGCCCAAAACACCTTGCATTGGGGTGTTCTTGGTGTCATTGGAAAGGTCTTGAAACGTAGATATCGAAAATGGCCTCGCATTGGAAATTCGGACATCTGCAGCTCAAGTTATGGGCAAAAGAAGGGCCGGGAGTCAAACTGCCAGTTTGACTCCCGACCACTAAAAGTCGGGAATCGACCTCTTCCCAACGTCGCCTTGAAGAGTGCGACACGGCGTTGGAAAGCTCTCGACGAGAACTACAACATTGATTTAGGACTCGTCTCGATCTGAGTTCGGGGCGAGGAGCTATGGCCGTTCAAAGTTTCAGGAGTCTAGCCGGGACACTTTCGGGACTCCATTTCGGGAGTCCCAACAAAATGTGGCATTCGGATGTAGCCTCCGTGACCAGCCGCATAGAATACTATATGGGGGAAGGTGGTGGCTTCCCCTGAGTCCGGGCCGTGGTGAGTCTTGTGTGTCCAAGTGCCCGTGGCAAGTCCCAACACCCAAGGGTGTCCCGAATGCTAAATTAACCCGTTTTGGTTGGTTTTTGGATGCAGATTCACACGAGCTAAGCTAGTCCCTCTTCCTAGTCTAATCCCTGGGCTCCCAACTCGACCCTCTACCCCTTTTTAGAGTTGGAAGTCGGGAGTGTGCTACCAAGTCTCAATTTTCCGCAACTTGATTTTGTGAAACCCTCAAGTGGGTTTCACCCCGTGACTTGGGAGCGCGTCATTAACCATGTTGATGTTATTGAGTATGGTGAAAATGGGTTTAAGTTTGGCAAAGTCCACAATAAGAAGGAAAATGTTTGGGTTGCATTGCATCCTTTGTAAGAAGGTGAATCTATTGTTAACTTGGCTTATTACAATTTAGTAATGTCAGATGATGATGTAATTCAAGCATTAATAGGATTACCTTTCATGTTCAACATGGTTAACATATTTTGATTCATCATGGTTCGATGAGCCATGGAAGGTGGAACGAAATGATTTTAAACATCTAGTTTATGTTCCATTTTTAAAAACCACTACGGGTGAAGATGGTGATTGTGAAGTGCTTTGAGATTGTGTTGATGAAAAACCATAATGTGTAATGCATGTGGAGGCTAATCTAATTGATGAGGACCTAGGTGATGTGGCCATCATAGAATTAGAAACACATGTTATTTCAAATATGTTGAATGAAACTAAAAACCAATTTTTAATTGATGGTGGGAGTGAGAATGCAATAGGAATAAGATCTACAAGTTCACGTCGATAAACCAACTTAATGCAAATCCTTTTCTTTATAAGGATAGGCTAACACATGTGAAGAAATCAATGTATTTTAATAATTCAAATGCTTATTTGATAGTTGCATCATTTAGTAGTACATGCTTGTTAGGTTTGGGTAGTGATTGTGGGGTATATTTTGTGCATGAGGATAACAACCAAGCTAGTTCAAAACAAAAAGTTGGTAAGAGTTCAAAAATTGGAAAACCCATTCATATTTATAATGCCACAAGTAATGGAACATGGTGGTTAGGGAAAGTGCAAAGAATTAGGAAGTGAGTTGGAAATAGATGGGGCCTTTCAAGATAGCCCATTGATTTTATGAACAAACCTAATGCAACAACTAAGAAAACAATTGGGGGCCGTGTTATATTGGTGCTATTAAACTGGATTAGTAAATCATGTGGTAATCTTAAATTTAAGTATGATTTAATTCACACTAATTGGGTGGAAGTAGATTCTATTATATTTATTATCACTATGAATTATGAAAAGGAAAAAGACGTCTATCGGTTAGATTGTATTGATGCAACTTTTCTAAATGATTTGTGATTAATGAAATTTTGTAAATTGCAATTTTTTTCATTTTAATTACATTCAATGCTTTCATTTTTGCTTTAACCTCTAAACTTGTATAACTTCAAATTTTGTAAAATTATAAATTTAAAGTAATATAAGGTACTCAAATTGGATTATATAAATATAAATATAGGGGGGCTAAAATGTGTGCATGTTAGCAAATTAGATAATAATAAAGTGGGGGAAAATATAAATCCAAAATCTAATCCCCCCCCACAATAGTTGTTTGATGCACATATGTGACAAAAATAACATTAAGTGTCCCCCCCATGAATATGTGTTGCTTGAATATATTTACTTATATTTAACTAATTTTTCACTAGAAAAAAATTGTCATTTTGTAACTATCACATGCAACTAATTTTTGGTTTAGTTGCATAAAACAAGTCACATGCAACATCTAGTTGCATGTGACATATTGTGCATATGATGTACATACAATATGTTTGTATTTTTCATCCATTCATATTCATACAACAAGTTGCATATGTAACTACACATGCAACTAAATGATTTTTTTGTGACATGTGTCCATTTTCAAGCCAATCATTTAATGACACATGTCCATTTAATAGTCAACCATTTAGTGGCACTTGCCATTTGAAGCTCGTTTGAAATTTATTATTTAAATTAATTAAGTAAATCTAGGGCATTCACTATAAGGTTTATAAGATGTTGACATATGGCACCTAGGTAAGTGCACAAGTAAATATATAGGCAGGTAGGTGGCCTAAATAGGTAGGTCAATAGATGAAGGGGCTTAAGCAGTTATGTAAATCTTATCTCAAAAGGCAAATTTACAACTTTTTATTAAAGAAAATTTGGGTTTAACATTTAGGATCAAACATTATGTTTGTTCATCCCAATTGTGACTTGTTTTTTAAAGTATGGCACCTAGAGATAAAATTTTTACAAGCTTCAAAGCTATGACAACCAATATGGGATAAAAATTATACTTACATTCTAGTCACAACTTGGTTTAAGTTAATAAAACCGGTTTGCAATTTGAAGCTCAAGATCTTTGGTCATTCCTCTGTTGTTTGTGAATTTCAAAACAATTTTGTAGTTCTACATTTAGTGCATTCAAAGCCACAAAAATCGCTCCAATTGGTTTTGAAATGAACAAGATACTTTCTTTTGAAGTGAAGGGGGTCATTGTTTGGTTTAGGCTAATAAAACTAATTTGCAATTTGAAGCTCAAGATCTTTGGACGTTGTTCTATTGTTTTTGAGCCTTAGAAATATTTTGTAGTTCTACATTTAGCGCATTCAAAGCCACAAAAAACACTCCAATTGGTTTTGAAATGAACAAGATATGTCCATTTGAAATGAAGGGGGTCATTGTTTCGTTTAGGCTAATAAAACTAGTTTGCAATTTGAAGTTCAAGATCTTTGGTCATTATTCTGTTATTTTTGAGCCTCCAAAATATTTTATACTTCTACACTAAGCAAATTCAAAGCCACAAAACTCGCTTCAATTGGTTTCAAAATGAGCAAGATATGTTCTTTTGAAGTGAATGGGGTCATTGTTTGGTTTAAGCAAAGAAAACCAAAATGAGTTTTAGAGCTCAAGTTCCTTGGTAACGTATTTGTATAAAATTAAATGTATATTTGATATTGCATGTATAGTAATATAAAATCAAAATGTAAAAATCATCCATTTTGAAGGATGAAAGAAAAACTAGTTGCACCATAACTACAAAGGTGATTGAAAATCATCTAAAATTCAAATGTAGTTGCACATGCAAACGCTTGAATTGCATGCGACAACCAGTTGCATTTAGTTGCAAATGGGTTGGTTGTAAACGATATGATTTCTTCTAGTGTTACTAAACAACTTAATGAAATGAGATTTTGAATGATTATGAATGGATGAATTAATGATGGGTCATAATATTTGAGTTGCAAAGGTGACATCCTTTAGGTTTGTTAAGTGGTGTTGGTGGTAAAACTCTTTGACTTTGATTTTGGCAATTTGGTTCATGTAGAAACCTATTAGTTGTGCTCTTTAATTCCTCTCAATTAAACAAAAGGGGTGAGAGATTTGAGATACAATTAGACAAGTTGACTTTTCAAGTCAAATTCTTGTTCATGTATTTGATATACACAAATAAACAAAAAATGGTAATTAGTGCAATTTTGTACCAAATCAACTTCATGGGTTGACATGGATTCACAAAATTCACCATGACCAAAACTCTTTAATTGGGTCATTATGTGCAACTTGCCATGGGGATTGCATTCCAATAACATTTTCCCAAAATCCTTGAAATCCCCAAAGACATTTTTCCCAAATTGGAACATTTTGTTTCCTTGCTTGTAAATCACAACGAATTCATTATTTTTGAGCATGCAAATACATCATCTTGTACTAGTTGAAAATAATTTTCCAATGTGATATCAAAATCCTATATCAAAGATGATTTGGTCCCCCAAATTGCCCTTAGAATGGTTGAAAATCATTTTGGCAATTTAGTTTCTAACCCTTCAAGCCCAAAGTGCATTGGGGGGGTGGTGGTTGTGATGCAAGCCCATTGTACAATAGTTCACATTGAAACATTGATCCAAAATCGTTTGATCTAAACATGTTTTGATGGACTTCAAACCTCACTGTAAATGATCAAAATTCCTTGACAAAAAAATCCCAACTCATCCAAATGGGAATGCCATTTTGGACCTTGGGAGTTTGTCTTTTCATTCCAAAGTCTCCCATGTTGTATTGGTGTCTATTTGAAATCCTTTGGGTCATGGAACACCTTGGACTTACCCAAGTCATCTTGTCTTGGCCCGACCTTGCTTGTCAACCCAACAAGTATATGCATGATTTAGTGGACCAAAAAGTGGCACATAAATACATCTTATGTAAGTTCATTTCTTTTGTATTTTTTCAAAACCAATGACTAGGTAGTTAGGGTAGCTAGGGAGCAACAATGCATTGACTCCAAGATTTTTTTTTCCCATTTATGTTCAATCCCACCTATATATCATTATTTTATACATGTGTGCAAAATTCCAAGATGAAATAGTAAATTGATGGACCATTTTAAAGTCCATGCTAAGATGAAATGGCTCCTCTATCATAATCAATAGGGAACATTAAAAAAAAACCAATAAATGGTAATTAATATGGTTTATACTTTTAAATCCTTCCCCATTGTTATGTAATAATTTGTTGCCATTTTATTGCTACCAATTACAAGTGTTTGGTTGTTAACTCCTTTTTATCGACATTCCAAATCAACGCAAGAACACATCACACCGATATTCATGAAATGGTCATTGCTAGTTTAGATTACGTGCATACACACACACATGTGCAATAAAGTTTTAGGTCCACAATGATGGCCCAATACCTCTATTCCATTGTATGTTTTGCACTATCACAAGACATGTTGCACATCTACACACCAAAGTTATCTCCACAAAAATGTCAATTGATTGCCCTTTCAAAACCAACCACTTATATCAATTAAAGCTAGCATGCAACCTTGTATGTCAAAAGTGGTGGCTCTTTTTTCCTATACATCTTCTCAAGTGATCTTACTACAATGGTTACATCTTTGTCACTTTGTTCTATCTCCTTTACTTGTTTGAATCTCGCTAGAATATTGTTAAGCTCCTTCTTGGACAATGGAACAAGCAATATTTAACTATTTTACGAAGTTGTACCTTTTGCAATTAATTTTTTTATTACCCATGCAATAATACATGCTACTTCTACAATTTTCCCTTTAACATTGCCTAACATGGCAATGCAATAATGGAGATCAATGATGCAAATCAATAATACTTTCACCATGAGATTTGATCATGCCAATAAGGCAAATTAAATTTCATGATGTATTCGTTTTAGTTCATCAATTACATAATTCATCTTTAATAACAACTTATTAAAGATTAACCTTTAGATGCAACATCTCTAGATCTAGTGCAACAAGAATGATTGGGTGGCAAATGCTATCAAAAGAAGAATTTTTTAGGTCAACAATGCAACAACATGCAAGGATATCTAAATCTTGTGTGGTATATACTAGTGTTGGGTAGATATGTAATTTGTTGGTGAATATGGAACATGATATATGTAATGGTATTAACGACTAGATTAATAGTTTGTTAATATGAAATATTGGGGCTAATACTTGGAGTATGTGGGTATGAGTGTTCAAGGGGTGATATTATACTACAAACCATTTCACATGGGGATGTGATAGATTGCCTTTAGTGCTTATTACAATTGTCCTTTGTTATTGCAAGGCTAGTATGAGTTGGAGGCAAGGGAATAAAAAGGGGGAGGGAGTTATAACTTTTTGAATATTAATGGTTATATACCTTGCAATCAAATTGGATTCCCAACATGTTATTGCTAGAATACATATAATAATGTGTTACAAATCTTGACCCCATGAATTTGGAAGTGTATGGTTGATAAGAACATTACTGGTAATTATTTGTTGTAATTGACTTGGCAGTTAAACATTCAAAATATAATGAGCTTTTCACATGGTATCGATAGTCATGTTCAATTCTTGTTGGTATTGGTTTGCTCACTATTTATATCCAAATCATAATCTAAATGTTATAAAATTCACTATATCATAGCAACATGTAAAGTTCACAATTTGTCTAATACTTGTATCCAATAATCTTTATAACCAATTTTTTTTTGGGGCGAAATTTCGACTTGAAAAACATGATTTTGGCCCATACAAAGGATTTTCCATGGAAAAAATGGCCCAAATTCGCCAGATATTTCCAAAAAAAAAAAAGTTATGAAATTGACAGATTTTATGATAAGTTCCAGGAGGTAGCCAAGAATATAGAAAGATTCTGATTTTTTTTTCTACTTTCATGTTTAGTCTGTAGCCAAATCTGGCTAAATCGTCTTATGGATGATCACCCCTTCAGCTACATCACAAAATTGACAAAAAAAACCCCTGTCTATACCAATATAGTATTCAGTTTTCTTGGAAATTCTATACCATTAAAGTTATCCGTAGAGTGGTGTGATTAGGGGGCGAGAATGGCCAGTTTCGGCAGAATAGGGCATCAAACGCATAACCGGGAATGAAAAAATTACAAAATGAAATAACTGGGACGCAAACTAGTTTTTCCACCAATTTTGGTGGTAAACTGAGTTTCATCCTCTCTTTGCTTTTTCCAGAGCGCCTCCACTGCTGCTACATATATTTTCACTGCTCCTACCTGTACGATTACTCTTGAACCTTGTGCATTAAATACTGAGTTTCAGCGTTTCATACTGAGAGTTAATAAAATTTCATTACTTTGTGCATACCACTGAAAGAGGGAATAGGGAGTGAAAGCAGGCCCAAAGACAGGGTGACTTTACGGATAACTCTATTTATCATGCTAGAAGATCATAAACCATTTACTTGCCCAACTTTGATATCCACACGCATGTGAATGGTACAAGAATGGAAGATTGTCCGACTCATAGACCCAAGCCAGGGCAACATGTGAAAGATTGATCTTAGATTGATCTATCAGCTTTTGGATATAAGAGTATATTTAAGAAGGAAAGCATCTGGTCTTGCCTATTAACAAATGATGTTTATAGTCTTGGACAGAGTTTGGGTGTCTGATAACTCAGGCGAGTTACAGGCTCCAGCATCTACCAAAATCTCAGCCTGGTCGGGTTTTTAACGAGGTCATGTTTGCTCTGCAAATGCTTCTGACTTCAACTAGAGCAGAGCAACTTGGTACTTACTCACCTCTTGTGAATTCTAATTGCACCAAATCCAGTCATCTGGGTTTCCAGATTTGTACACAACTAGTCCTTACAATTGGTTCTCATCCACAATAAAAGTCAGTTACTTCAGATGTAATGGTTTTCCTGATTAACAATCAGGTTCCCACCCACCTGCAAATTAGTCAGGAAAAAAGGTTAAGTGGATACCTTACCTATGAAGGAAGTGTGATTTCTAGAGTCCTAACATTCAAACCTTGTCAATCCCCCAAGCGTGATGGCTCAATGGTATGGCCCTTATTTGGTGTCTTAAGGTTGCTAGATTCAAACTCATTGACAAGCATGGGGAAAGCCCTGCCATGTTCTCTACCATTGGGCCTACCTTTGGGTATTGCCAATAGCTTGTCAATTAGGTCTGCAGCAGGGTTTTTTTTTTTCCTTCAGTTTTGTGATGTAAAGCTGAAATTACAATCATCCATAAGATGTTTAAGCCAGATTTGAAAAAAAGAAAATATGAAAAAAAAAAATCTAGCATCCTTCTATAAATTTTTGTTACCTGCACTTCATCATAAATACGGTGATTAATTTTTTTTTTTAATATTAAAAAAATTTGGTGACTAAAAAAAGAAAAATAAAAACACTAAATCTACACCAATTTGAAAAAAAAAATAAAAAAAAAGAAAAAAAAGTCTGCAATTGTGTTCCACATTGCTGATCACAAGAAATTGTTATCTTGCAAGGTCCATAAAATCCGGACATTGCTTACCAAGTTTGACAGTTATAATTCTAAGTTACTTCATCCATAATTTTGCATAAACTGGAACTTGAACTCATTGCAGCATCTGTCAAAAGTTGTACTGCTTTCTATGACCAAGTTTCACCACTATGGTGATTTTTTTGGGGGGGAGAAAATGGTGAAAAGAAAGTGTTTTCTTGGGTTTTCTACTTGCCAGATTCCAGAACTTTTTTGAATCACTGGATTTTTAAAATTGAATTCCAGTATGCTAGCAAACAATATAGAAGCATTTTTTTCAAAAAACTGTAAATTTTTGTTGGTAGCCAGATTTGCTTTGATCGTCTTTATGGATGACCACCACTTCATCTACAATACAAATAAAATAAAATAAAAATAAAAATAAAAATAAAAATTCTTGCTTATAGTAGGTTTCTAGGAAATTCCACCTTCATTGCATATGTGTAGGATGAGGAAGTATTGAAGTTGGGCCTTGAATTTTGGGAATGTGCTACGAAATTGTCTTTACCCATTGTAAAGCATGAGGGGAAAGTTATCATGATCTTAAACATATGTAGGTCATAAGGTGTAAGAGGAGGTTTTTTTGGTGCCTACTCATTAAAAGTTGGAGGGATATTATTAGGGTTGCTAGGAGGGATGTCCTTAGGCTAAGGACATTTTAAACACCCCTTTAAGGATGAAGCATCCTTCATAGTAGTAAATTCTTTTCACATTATTATCAAAGGTTTTTTTTTTTGTTTAAATTTATTTCTTCCCTATCATCCCTTGGCATTTTTTCAGAGTTGCCCACATGTCTTTTTAACATCCCTTGTCATTTTCCTTCCCATTGTCATCTCTTATAGTTTTCTCAACATTGTCCAACATCTCCAATAGTTTTCCTAAGTTTTCTCAACATTGTCCAACATCTCCCATAGTTTTCCTAAGTTTTCTCAACATTGTCCAACATCTCCCATAGTTTTCCTAAGTTTTCTCAACATTGTCCAACATCTCCCATAGTTTTCCTAACTTTGCTTGATGTTTCCAGAAGTTTTTTTCGATGCTCCCCAATGTCTCACAATGTCTCCTTGGCGTCTCCTCGATGTTTTCCCAACATGCCCTCATTGTCACCCTCTCTACAACAAAAATGACACCCCTTGGGGTTTTTTTGATGTTACTCAACACCCCTTGCTTTATTCCCAATGTTGCCCCCCCCTCAGCATCTCATGGCATTGCTTGACACCCCATCATCCCCTAATGTCTTCCCAACATACCCCATCATTTGAAAAAAAGTCGAATGTCCCTCCATGTTTTCATGACATTACTTGATGTCCCTTGACATCTCCCTAGCATTGCTTGAGATTCTCATCATACCTTGGCATCTTCTTGACATCCTTTGTCACCTAAACAAATAAAATAAAATAATCTCAATATTCCTTGACATTAGCTTGTCATCACCATCATTGCCCATTGTCCTTTTGTCATCCTCATCCTCCCCTAAACATGTTCGTGTGGTTTCTCAAACCTAAACTTGACATTTTCAAACCTAAACAAGCATGTTGAACCTAAAAATTATCAAGGACACCTTATTCGAGACATCCCTCAAGTCCCGAGTATGTCCTTGAAATGTCCCCACAAAAAAAAAGACATTAGCAACCTTGGATATTATGCTTACTAGATGAAATTTACCTATAAGGCATAATATTCTTGAAGGGATATTCACAACCATAAGGTGACTTTGAAATACACTATGAAATTTCTCTAACTCCTTTATGTGTGGGGTAAGGCCCAAAGCCAAATTCCTTAAAATAATTATTCTTAAAATTTATCTCATTATTGGGTCCCTAAAGTCATAGTAGATACAATAAAAATAGGCTTGTTTTTCAGTTAGGATTTTGGACATGTCAATGAATCCTACAATGTACACACGATTCAAAACAAACCTTGATGATAAAATTCAGACTTTACACCATGTCATTGAGATTATGGATAGTGTAATACCTTGGTCACTTTGAAACATGTTTGTTGAATAATTAATTAATTTTCAGTATTCCATTTCGAAAAATGATATATTCCCAAGTATTCCATCTTTATTTCTTTTCAGGAAAAAAAAATTCAACATTTCTGAAAATAATATAATTAGTGTCGAAATGGCCCATGAAATATGGAGTTAACATGAAATCCTTTTAAATACCAATACTACATGGCTATCTAATAATGCACTAAAATCATCTTTCACTTACATAAGTGAATATATATATATATACAACTATTGCTCTATAGTACAATTTTAAAGCCCGACTAATCAAAATATGTCCATCATAAGTCCATAATCGTACACTATGAACAGGTTTTGTTTTAGGGTTTTATTTAAGGGCTTTAGTTTGGCTTGACCCTTGGTGTTGGGTGATTAGGTGAAGGAGCTTTGTTAGTTGCATGTGACTTAAGGAGTTCACACAAATGGCCCCATAAAAGGTGAAGCCCTTGTACCATTACGTCACTTGATTCTATGTCTTATTTAGGGGGGCTTCTGCAGGCCATGCCCTCTTTGTCTTGTACTAGTCAATAGGGAGTGGTCGCCACCATACCAGTTTTTCCATGTGGCCTTGTACAACTTATGCCTTACCTTAGGTTACACCGACCTACCATAGGACCATGGCAACTTCGACATTTCAGTGTTGAATAATTATTTTATTTTGAAGTTTCTATGTGTTGAAAAAGTATACTATTTCATAGTATTCTAAAAGATGTTATCTATTTTCCTTCACAAAATCATGTTCTTCAAAGGTTTTCAACATTTCTCAAACTAATATAGTTAGTGTCGAAGTTGCCAACTTGGTACTATGGTATATGCTTTCTTATAATTCCATCAACCATAAGTCCAAACCAATTCATTTTGGCAAAATATTTTTGATCATGAACTCCAAACACATAGATGACATTTGTCACACAAATAACTATAGTAAAAAGTCGTATGTCTTGGTGTAAGCATAATAAATTCATCCTATGTAGGTTAAAAGGCCATTAGACTTTTTTTTTACTTTATGCTCAAGTGGTTGATTTAAAATTCAAGCTTGTTTTTTTCTTTTAAGATTTCAAATTAGGATTTCATTTGGGGTAAATTATCTTCTCTTGTTGTGAGACTTATCTTATCTTTTGTAAGACTCATTTCACATGGGTTTAAATTACACCTAGGAGAATACTAAATTTTCCATGGGAAACTTGAATACCTTAAGCACATGGTTCAAAAAGCCAAGGTGGAGGCAATTAAAAAAGTGCCTTGCCTTATGAATGTGAGCTGATTTTGGGGATTCTTAGGGCTTGAAAACTACTTTTGGCTGTTTGTGAAAAGGTTTAGTAAGTTGTCAAAGTCCCTTGCTCAATTCATGACCAAATTGGGTCAAGAGTGGGATTGGAGAGATGAACAAGAGCAAACATTCCAAGAATGAAGTGGAAGTTAAGGATATTTCTTATGAAAGGGAATATTTAATAAAATTGTGCCATGGCACATTTAATTTGTTATTATATGGTAATCCATTCACACTGCATGTTATCAATTGCCAACTATTCAAATGGCTTATAGATTCAAACAAACTTATTTGATAAGTGCCTTAATGGGCCCTTATGTTGCAAGAATATGATTAACGGGGAGGGGGGCAGGGGACACTAGTAAAAAAAAGGAAAAAATATGCGAGTAAAAATTTAGGGTGAAATATATTGGTTGTTGGGTAAAAATAATAAGTTAATTAGTTTTTAAATAAGGTATATTTAATTGTAATATAGGTATGTAATAATCTGAAATAATGGATTATAATTAATATAAGGTGGCTTTAATATGTATAAATTTAAAAATTAAATAATAATACGGTGATAAAAAATAGGTTGAACAATTATCTAATACCTCCCCTCCCCTCTTGAGTTTATTAATGAGGTGGAAATTGTGTAAAATTATGGCCCACTGGTTAGATTTAGCTCACAACCACCTTCATTTGGTTGGTTCTTCCAAATGGCCACTGCCTGATTCAAAATTCACACCACTTCCACAATATGGCCCAATCCACATCTAAATAATTAAATGATTTGGACAATATCACTTTGTTGTTAGATTACTTCCTATTGCTAATTAAGATTTTTGTGTGCATTGTTGTAAACAAAAACTTGTTTCCATCTCTCCATCATACCAAAATCTTGTTTAAGCCCCCAAACTTTGATCAAATCTTAATAAAAAACTTCAAATGAATACCATGTTTGTCAAGTATTTATTACATTAAATTTCTGTAAGATTTATTTTTGTGTTGAGATTCTATTTATTGTCAACATGGTGTTTCCTTTTAGTGTTTCTAATTTATTCCCAAGGAATAGCTTGTAGAGTGTCATCTACAATTATAAAATTCTAAAGCACGATAAGGAAAATGACACATATTATTTGTTTCATGGGTTTATGATTATAAATTGTTGGGCTAGAATTTTCATTTATAGATGAATTTAAATTTTGAACACAAATGATCAATCTATTTTTGTGTGTTTGTTCTAGATTCATTTATTTGGATTAGAACGGGAATTGTAGTCAAAAAAGGAAGATAAGAAAAACAAACTCAGCTAGCTGACCAATTTTGGAGATTTTTGCATAAGAAATCATTATTGTATGAAGAAGTCATGTTACAAGATAACAATGTACATTACCAATAAAATGCATGCAAGAATACAAACCAAGTAATTATTAAACAAAAGAAAGAAAATGAGAAAAAAATGATTGTAAGGATTGTTAAGTTGGTAAAATAATTACACCAATAAAAACTACTCATTAAATGTAGCTTTTTTTTACAACATATAAAATCTAGACACATATGTACACATAATTTCAACACTCCCACTCAACAAACATTATTAAGGAACTAATAATGTGAGTTGGTTAAAGAAAATCTAGGGTTCCTCCCTTGCTTCCATTACATAATCCTTCTTAGCTTTTTTAATGCAACCTTTCATGCCTTTGGCAACAAGTAACGAAATCATTAAAAAGCATGTGAAGCTTATAAAAATGGTTAAAAGGTAATTAAAGCTTTCTTGAGTATGTCTACAAGTTACTAAATAATGAAAAATAAAGAATATTGATGTTGTTTAAAATTTGATGTTCCTTAATGAAATGATATTGCATGTTAACATGCTTATTGCAATCATGAAACTCTTTGTGTACTAGTCAGATTAAATTTTGGTTGTTAAAGTACAACTTTGTTGACACATTCATTTCAAAGAATGGTAAAGGAACTAAAATTGACCAAATCATTTCCTAAGTCATTCCATGTAAATGATTTCATAGCTATAGATTATTATTTTATGATGTTTATCCATTATGTCCATGATAAAGTATATGGCCTTAAGTTTTATTGAAATAAAAAGGTGAAAATCATTACAAATTTGTATTCCTAATTGTCATGGCCCCTTCTATAATCATGTTCCTTAACTTTGGAATTTTATAACTAAATTATACCTACACAATTGATTTCTTAATAAAAAAGTCAAATAGAATACAATAAAAAACACCTTAAAGAATTATTTCCCAAGAAAAATTTCAAAACATGTTTCAAACATGTGTGCTAAACTAGAAAGTTTAAGGAAAATAAATATCTTTAAATTCCTAAAATTTTAAAAATGCAATGATTAGGAACATCAAATTAAAAAATATTTTTGATATCATTGAAGTTTCAAAATTGCAACTTGATAAATGTATTCACCAAAAACATTTAATGAAAATCCTTATTTAATTGTTTCCTATATTTTTCTATGGTTCCATGGGTCCAATAAAATGAAAGTGTGACATTCCTAATGGTATGACCCAAGGATGGTTTTACCCATGTGCATGACTTAATTCGATTAATTACATCACCAACATAGTCTACATTAACAAATCCTTCAAAAAGGTTGCTCCCAAATTTGTACACGTGACACAAGGTCAAGTCAAGAAGGTGACATAAAGCTATTTAAAGATACGTTTCTCCACCAAATGATGTGCATGCTATTGGTGAGTTGGGAATTTTGCAACAATGTCACAACATAAGAAATATTAGGCCTACTTCCCATATGTGCAAATTGCAAGCTCCCTATAGCTACATAATAAGAAATTGTTTGATTGAGTTCTTCTTCAAGAACTTGAACATCATCAAGCCAAACATTTGGGTATGTTGGGGTAGATATTGGTGCATAGTGCACGAACCCAAATCTTCAAAAAATTTGCATGAGAAAATTTGATTGATTAATGTAAATCAACTCATGATTTTTATTTCATGATACGTGTAGTCCCATGTAAAGATTTGCATTAGATTTAGAGACTTCAAATTCCTTCTTCAATTGTGACATCATGTTTTCCAATTTTGGGGCATGTGCATAACACCCAAGCCAATCCTTTACAAGAATTGTGACCAACAACAAAGGTTTTTGTTAATGGAATAAACACAAGGATTAGCTTAAATGGGGAGCAAGTTAAACTTGGTGAAGAACTCATAGAATTTTCAATTCCAAACTTTAGAAGATTGTTTGAATTCATGTAAGCTCTTCTTCAAGTGACAAGCTTTTGATTCTTGTCATGGGACTTCAAATCCATGGGGTTGCACCATGTAGATATTTTCTTCCAAATCACCATACAAAAATGTTGTTATATGAACATCAAATTGAATTATGTTAATGTCTTATTATGTTGCAATGGATAACACATTCTAGATGATTTGTATTTAACAACATTAAATTTTTTTTGTTCAGTTTATTTTTAGGTTAATGTAAGTTACCCAAATCTATTATGGAGGTTATCGTAAGCTCGGTTTTTAAGTTAATTATTCCTAGGTTAATATAATCTATTTAAAATTATTCCTAGGTTAGTGTAAGCTACTTTAAGTTACCCAAGTTTATCTGTAGGCTATTGTAAGCTAGGTTCATATGTTACTTTTAAGTTATTCTTAAATTAGTGTAAGTTAATTTAGGTTAGTCCTAGGTTAATGTAAATTATCCTAAGCTCTTTGTAAGTTACCATAGGTTAGGATTTAAGACTAATCTTAAGCTATTGTATATAGGTTATTTTATCTTATACTATTTTTGGTTATTCCACCTTTGGTTATCTTAGGCTATTGTGTACCCTAGGCTATTTTTGGTTATCTTAAGCTATTATAAATTATTATACCTTAGGTTATTTTAGGCTATTTTAAGCTATTCCACCCTAGGATATTCTAATGTATTATATTTTAGGTTTTTTTTGTTATTACAAATTATTCGACCTTTGGTTATTTTAAATTATTTTTAGCTATTCTAAATGATTTTATAATATATTATTAAAGTTATTATACCTTAGGGTAGGGTTTAGTCTATAGTAGCTTAGTAATGTGAAATAGTTTAAAATAACCTAAAATAATTAAAGATATAACTTGTAATAAACTAGGTAAAATAACCAATAATAGTTTAAGGTATAAGTTAAGGCAATCCCATCCTTGGGTGGTACAACTAAAAACCACCTCACAAAAATCTAAGGAAAGGTGAACTTAGTTTTTTTTTTAAAAATATTTTCTTATTGTTGACGTGCACCACATAGCCTTTGTGTTCCCCACCTATAACACACTAAAAAATTTATAGACATTCACATAAGCTACACAAGTAAGAATTTGTGTTCTTAAAATGTTTGTAACATGTGTTCCTACAATTCTTGACCTTTTATGATTAAATGTCAAGTTGCACCATTGTAAAAACTTTTTTTTTTTGTTTATCAAATATAGTCATTAAGGTATGGCCCAAACTGTCAATTGAAACAAAAAAATTGGGAATTGTTACAAATTTGTAAACATGAATGTAATGGCTTCTTAAGACCTCCTAGTATTGACCTTCAAAAATATAAAAATTTCAATCCAATATCTATTAATAAAATAAAAAAGGACCATATTAGGCCTTCCTAACAATTAAAAACATTACAAAAATGGAAAAACATGTTCTTCAAGTGTGTTCTTAAACAAAAGACTTGAGATGTTACTTTCCTGAAATTTTTTCTTTGACCACCCATTTGGCATATTAAAACTTAATTTTTTGTAAATCAATTGAAATTAAAATTTTTACATGAGTTTGGTAATCTTTTGATGTAAAATTTGAAATGAATTTTTTTGGAGTGAGTCCTATGTTGTTTTGAAGTTGGACGGGTCTAAGAAATTTGGGTTATAATGTTCTTAGTGATATCACCCAAGAATGTATTATATACACCCAAGAATACATTAAAATTGTACCTAGGATCTTTTTTTGTTTTTCTTGGGTGTATAGAATACATTAAAATAACAACATCAAATAGTAGTGAAACATGATTACTGTAGTACTTGATAAATTTCAGGCATAAATTAAATTATTTCCATTTTGTCGAATTTTTGAAAAAATATTTATTAATTGTGTCAAAATTTTAATAAAATCTAAAGTTCAACTATTAGGTTTGAAATGTTGACCTTCAAGTGTAGAAATTTCAGCTTAGGACCATTTAGACACACTACACTATTTCATAACCTTGAAGAAGATATACTTATTATTTTACATAACAATTAATTGTTGAAAATTTAAAAATTTAAAAACCAAATGTCAAAGTTAATATTTAAATTTAAATTAATTATTTAGCAATTTGTTGCCGAAATAATTCATGTACTACAATACATAGTGACCTTATAATATATAATCTTAGGCAAAATGAAATGACTAGAGGTGGGGTGAACCTATTTCACTTTTAAGATCTCATAGTGGTTTAGATTAATGAAATGTAGCCCACTTTTGTATTGATGAGTGGAAGAACAAATGATAGATTAACACATATTATCTTTCTTAGTCCATTTGTTCTCATCACCAACTTTTTCTTCGATGGCAAAACTATCAACTATGCTAAACAACTTTTTGGTTCATAGCATGACATTCATTTGAAATTTCCGCATATTGAATTTTTCTTTGTTGAAATTGTCAACATGTACCAAATCTCTTATTGGATTATTTTTGGTTGCCAAGGTTGGAATTAAAGTTGCTATAGCTATAGGAACTTGGCCTTCTATCATGACAAATAATAAAATTTTAGTATTGTAACAAGAATATGAACATTGTAGGAAAAAAATGATGTTTCTTGTGGCAATATGCAAGAAGACAACTAGTTTACAACTTAAGCCAAGTCTATTTTTAGAAATGTAGTATGCCCATAACTTGTAGAAAATACGAAGAAAAAAAAAACTTAGTTCATTGATTTTGAAAATTGTTATGTAAAAAATCTAATTGCATGAAGAAGTTGCAGTATAAGAGAACAATGTACATTATCAATGAAATGCATGCAATAATATGAACCAAACATGTATCAAGTAAAAGAAAACAAATGACAAAAGAAAGAATCGTAAGGACCATTAGGTCAGTAAAATTGTTACACTAGTAAATATTATTCATTCAACACAACATTTTTTACAACATATAATATTTGGCCATGTATGTAGATTGTATATTTCCAACAATTGCAAGGAAAGAAGGAAGCTAATTTAATTATGAAGTTAGAGAAATGAGAAGCAATTTTGGTAATTTTTGTTGGAGATACCAAATCTTAAATCCAATATAATGGAAGTTTCATGGTGTTATTAGGTGATATTGGTGATCATGGTGATTTGTTTTGGGGTGAGATTGGGTTTGCACTAATGTTGTGTGTGCATACATGGTTTTGATATGCTAGTTGAACAAATGTATTTTAGAAAAATATACATTCACATGTAAATGTATAGTTTTCATTTACATTTGCGTTTTTGTACAATTTTGGACATGTCAATGCAAGTGTAAAATAGTGCACTTGGCCATTTCATTCCATGTAAAACATGTCAAGGGGAAGTGTAAAACACACAAGAATCACATACATTTACATAATTTGTGCAAATTGCGTTATTCATGACAATTAATATTTAATAACAATTTTTGTTTATGGTTCAAATTTGGTACACTTTGGGATGATATTTATTAATCATGGGGTGCAATCATAAGTATAAGAACCAAAACAAGTGTAATTAATGGTTGGTTTTTCATATTCTAGTGTCAAAATGGAACTTTTTACATTAAAATGTTTTAAATATGTTATGAAATCATGTGAAATAATTTGGATTGAATCTAACATGAATATAGATTACTTAAAGACACTCATGAAGCACTATAATCAATGCTTTCATTGTTTTTTTATTTAAATTTTTTTTTGAAATGCATTCAAAATGGCATAAGCATCCCAAATCAGTAAATACATCTTTACACAATTAATATAATATGATATATATCATACAATACATCATATAATAAAACATGTTTACACAATTAATATAATATGTCATGACAAAAGATTTTCTTTTACCACCATAAAAATCATGTGTTTCTAATCCATCGTGTTTCATAACCAATTGTAGTTTGTCATATCATCTTGGCAAGCACTCTCATTGCTTTTTAAGAAATAAACAAATAGTCGCCCAAAGTGGTAGGGTTAGCTTCCATTATCCTATTTGCACCCAATGTTCATTCGTACATCATATTATAGTTGTTGTGATAAAAGCTAAAGCTTATTTTTAAGGATCTTTGAGGACATTAAATTGTGCACCAAATCAAAAAATGAAACTATACTTGCACATTTGTTACACCTTATAAAAGTCATTGCTCATTCCAACTTGAAAATTTAGTATAAGAAAATAACATCTAGTTCATAGTTCATGTCTAGTAAGATTACACCTCCAACAAACTTTGCGGGCGGTGTCTTGCACAGTTGCATAGTTCATGAACTCCAAGATTGATGCTTGTTTTGCTTAGTAGAACAAAATAAGTGTTTATTCTCTTTCTTATATCGATCCTCATCATCCATGAATTGGCAATGTTACGAGAAGAGGGGTAGATAACAACTAGTAGTCTAGTTACATCCATTAAGCTAAGGCATTGTCCTAATTTATTCCACCTAAACTTTGCTCAAGAATCAACCAATTCTTGCCATAGAACCATGCGGGTGGTGCCACACAAGGTGTCATATTGAGTGTGGTCGATGAAGTTCAACAAGGGATCTTCTTGTGCTCATATATGTTCATAGTGAATTTGCATGATGATCTTGCACGATAATTGATGGTGACAAGGAACTATAATTAGGGAAAAGAAGGAACAACACGACATCCAAAAGGCCACAAAAATCATTTTCTTTCCTGTGAACATTCATCTCTATCATTTGACAGGCAAGTTATAAACAGCTTGGAACGATCCACTTGTTGAGAGGGTTCTCTTGAGAAGGCAGAAGGTCAAAAAGCTTGGCAAGCAACACAGGGCTCAAAGTTAGAAAAAACTGTGCACAAAGGTAGTCAGCATGTCAGAAAAAGCAGATTTGACAAGTTGTTGCAATGCTAAAATCCTTTGCTATAGGCCTCCTGTAGTGAACTACAATGTACACATTTGCCATGCTGCTTTTGGATCAAGAGGTGGTTTATAAACAGCTAGAAGAGATTTGGCTTCGCTGGGTGCCGATCTATGTCGAGTCAGATAAATGACTCAGCAGCAGCCAAGAAGGGAAACAAAGCGGCCAGGTAGCAGTGGTGACGCCGCCATGCCAGTCTTCCTGGAGACTTGAATGATCAAGACTTGCTTTTTGAGGAGCTTGTCCTGGCATTCCTGTTGCCCTGGCATTCCTGTCATACATGATGAGGAAGGAAAGGGGGGCCCCTGGTGAGAGTTTCAGTTCCAAAACAGCTTTACACTCTGGCTTTAATCCTGGAACACAAATCTGCCAATATGGAGAGTAAAGGGTTTCTTTTCCACATTAGGCCCATGTGATGAGTGTGTGCTGTGATCACATCAGCCTAATGGAAAAAAGGCATTGTTGACATAAGGCCTTTGTTTCTTGTTGTAGGGACAGTCAGTTTCCATTGGAGATCTGCAGGTGTGTTGAAAACTATGTAATTAATCATTTTTAGGAACTCTGGGAACACATGATGTTCTCATGTTAAAAGGAATATTCGTCATTCTTTTTAGTGACCAACATTTTGATTCGCATCTTTGCATTTGGTCAATGTTTGATTGGTAGATTTGAGGAGATGACTTTGAGGACATAAGGGAAAGCCGCTGTGATCACACCTGCCCAATGGAAAGATGTCGTAAATATCACACCTCTCAGTTGTTGCAGGAGGCACATCCTGATGCGTGTTTTCATTAAGAAACCAGCTCCAAAACTTTAAAAAAAATATATATTGTGGCTTCGATGTCTTGGAACACAATCTGATTCTGTATTTTAGCAGTTTTGGTGTGGGTGGTGCAAGAGGGCTCTCCCAGAGAATAAGCAAAACAACCCCCACAAAAAACCAATGAGAGCCAATCATGTGACACCGTGGCATTCCTTTTGCTCCGTATCATTGTTTGTTTGTCTGTCTGTCGTTGGAGTTGTTTGGGGGCAATTTCAGTTTGGCGTGTGGGGAACTCCAAGTCATCTCTGGACTGACTAAGAGTAGTTGATTCTACACATGGCAAAATCCTGCAGGGATTCAAAGGGATGTAGGTAGTTGCTTATACACGAACAACTGAAAACTTTGGATGTACACATATTTTGCAAATCTGTACATGTAATTGAATGTACAGCTCCATTTAATTGTCTGTGTCCATAGTCTTTGTGTAAGGTGATGGGCACAAATTGAAGGTGCTTCTTTCTTTCTGTAAACTTGACCATCCTATAAAGAAAGTAGTTTTCCATACATGTATTTACACTAAGAGTCAGGGTTGAAAAAACTTGGGGGTCAAAACTTTGAGCATTTTCAGCTTGTTGTTTGGCCCCTAGTTGCTAATAAATGCTAGAACATTGACATCATAATATTAATAAATGCTGGAACATTGGTCCCAAGGGTTGCAAAATTGGCTTCCCAAATTCCATGGTCTCCTTTTCTTCTTCAGACTTGGGGTCAATACAAAGCCATAAAGTTCAGCATTTATTAGTAACTTGGAACAGATTGAAAAGATCTTTTCTATTTCAGCCTTGACTCCTAGTGTAAACTCCCTTGGGGCTGATTTCAACTTTTGCATCAATAGGAATTGCTTGATTTGAGTTGAACATTGGCCTTGACTCCTAGTATAACTTGGGCCTTATTAGAGCCAAATTTCTGCAAAGTTGGTGTTACTATATAATATGTGAATATAAAGTCTAATGTTAAGAAACCTGTGATTTTTCATGAAAAATACTCACATCAAACTTTGAAGTATTTTGAATGTGCATTACTTTTTCTTGGCAAAGCTTGACCAAGATTTGATCCCCTCCATAAATAAACCGTATTTGAATTTTGGATGGGTGCATCATTAGAGCCCATGTGTGATACCTTGGGGTGCAGGGAGAGAGTTTTAATCATGCCTGCCTTCTCCTTAGCGATTATATATGTTTGAAAAAGGACATGGTATGTGGGTGTCATTAGGGCTTTCCAACCAAAAAAAAGAAGGCATACTCTATGTCCCTTCTTATGCAAAAATTCCAAAGATATCTTCAAGTGGGTGAGTGAGTGGGGAAAGGACTAGGAAATCATAATGGTTCCATGTGCCAACCAAATATCAACTACATAATATTATCAAAGGTTTATTTATGGTTTTGAAATAAAAATTATATATATATATAACCAAATTATCCACTAAATTCCTAGTTTGAATATTTGGGGCTATGAGTTCTAGTTTCTTCAGTTCAATTGTGCACTCTAGCTACAAAGGCATTAACTATGTTCGGTGGGGATGTCACTTACCCTACTTCAAATTATAGTTTTTCCTCTTCTTCTTGATCTATAGCCTATCTACATACAAAACTTCAACCTTCTTGGGGGAAACGTCAAAACTAGGTACTAGTTATGAACCAATTCCATAAGACTTCAAAACTAGATTCTACATTTTTTTAGAAACTTCTATTATATTCTTCTATAAGGTTTTTAGAAAAAAATCTTCTAACTAAATCTTCTAAATTTTTTATTAAACATTTAAATAAATATTTAACTAATTTTTTTTCTAAAAAATTCCTTAAATGATTAAAAAAAAATGTATATTCTTCAAGGATTTTTTTAAAAAATAAAAAAATTCCAAACATATTCCTAAAGATATTTGTAGAAATTTCTTACATGTTTAATGTCTATGTCATATAATATATATGCTTGACAAGATCCTATATCAAGATCCTGGGTTTGATATAGGATCTTGTCAAGCATTCCTCTCGAATGCCTATTCTTTAGTTCATCAACAACATTTTCAACCAGCAACACTTCTTTTGACACCACAAAACTCTCAATATTGATGACAATCAAATTAATAGTCCTTGCAATGTGAAGCTCATCTTGAAAAGAGTCAAATCATTTGAGCTTATCCATATCCAAAGCATGATTGAAATAAACATGAAAAACACTAAGCAAACACAAAGAGCATTAACTAGAAAAATCAATGAGGAATGGAAGAATCTCAACTCTTCATGTAAAAATCCTGTAAATAATAACGAATGAAAACTTCAAGCATGACTCCTAAAAGTCAGATCTCCACTTTCATACAAAAAAATCGTGTCAAATCTTTGTTGCCATCAACAAAGGAGCCACTCACTAACATGATACCAAGCTCCTCATACTCGAGCTTGACATATAACATCGGACCCTATTATCACCTAAGTTTTGCAAAACCCTAAACCCAATTGTTTGGATTTCAACTTTTAGGTTCTCAACTTTTGGGGGGGGGTAATGTTGTTAAACTAAAGGGGATTGTCTTTTGTCCTACTGGGCTTGACACATTCCTAACTGGAATGCTCCCTATGGGGCCTTTACCTCAACCATAGATTAGAGTTGAATTGTTTATGGTTGTTTCGTCCCTTTTTTTTGGTAGGTGGCAATAGATTGGAATGTAATTGTTAATGAGTTTTTCCTCCTTTTTATGTGGATAGAATAGATTGAAATGGATTTAATGGTATTATAATTGATGGGTTTTTCTCCTTTTTAGGTAGATGGCTATTGGCAATAGATTTGGAGCAGAATTTAATTATGGGTTTTTCCCCTTCTTTGGAAAGTTGCAATAGATTGGAACACAATTGACTTTGAGAATTGTATCCTAGCTAGCTATGCACTGTGCGTATCAGCACTTCAACTTTCAAGCGTCTTGATTGGTGAACTTCAAACCAATCTTATGTTAGATAATTCAGCTGGCACATGTGAGGGAGGACTGCCCATACCAAGAACATAGCCCAAAACACTCATCAATTTGAAGCTGGGATTGGACTTCAAGGAGGAACTCAAGTCATGGTTAAGTGAGTTCTTGGAAACAACACACTTAAATGCTCCTATGATAAACCCCATTTCAAGACCATCATAATCATCTCAAAAGACCACCTTCAAGTTTGAAAATTTGAACCCTAATTCTGGGTTGGATTTCAAAGCACACACTTGCACTACTGGTGGTGGAGAAGAAAGGCACTAGGCATAGCCTAGTGATTGGAGTGGTGAAGGAAAGAGCAAAATAGAAGCCTGTTTTGTTCATTGATGGCTTCCAAGGTAACAGGAAAACTCATTGATGGTGGAAGATGATCTTTAAGCTGAAGTGATAATTTGGAAACATAAGCAAATGGTTGACTAGTATCCCATAAATGCCCCACACAAAAAGAAAGGAAGTCCAAATTGGAATTCATGATCACATGCAATCCCTAGTTGTCACAACACAACAATAGGTCAAAAACCCCTTTCTGGGATGGTCCTCTCTCTCCCTCTCTCTCAGAGTGTGACCCTAATCTAGCCTCATAGTTCTTCTCCCTTTTTTGGGAAGTTGATTTTTAGAGGTACCCATTACATTACTTAGGCCAACTATATCGGCACTCAATCCCTAATGCTTCATGGTGAAAAGGGAATCGAACACTTGTGAGAAATTATATTTCATGATGTTCTAACATGAATTAATGATGGATTTGCAAGACACTCATGCAAAATCCTCAGCATTTCTGAAAACTTATTATCTCTTATGGAACGAGAGCAAATGTGAGTGATCTCCAAAATGGCAACTGGTCATGCAAATCCTCAAGCATTTCTGAAAACTTATTATCTCTTATTGTACAAGAACAAATATGAGAGATCTCCAACACAGCAATGGGTCATGCAAATCTTCAGTATTTCTGAATACTTATGTTCTCTTATTGAACAGAGCAAATGTGAGATCTCTGAAATGGCAATGGGTCATGCAAATCCTCAATATTTCTGAAAACTCATCACCTTACCGTAAGGTCGGTTTTGTCACTATATAATCCTCAAACTACTGAAACAAATTTTTGTGAAAAATATGAAGTTGGCATGTTGAAAATCATCATAATTATGATAGGGTACACTCTAAATAATTTCTTTACTCAGATGATAATAGATCATGGAAAAAAATAATAATTTCAAAATTAAAAAAAAAGAATTAATTTTTTGACAAAAAAAATAAAATTGATTTTGTCAATGTGGAAACTGACCCTAGGCTAGGGTATCTCTTATTGAACTTGGTAAATGTGAGACTTCCAAAATGGCAATGGGGAGGCCATAAGTAGGATAGCCAAGTTTGAAGTGGTTGTCATATATAAATAGTATTCAGCATAAATCGAGCGAGACTAAAATGACACAATAATCTCCCCATCTCTTCCCAACTTGGGGTTCCTATATTGATTCCCATATATACGCAACCTTATATGCAGCACATGTGGGGGGCGGGGGGGAAATAGCCCATATGGGGCTTGTTGACTATTTAAAAGTATTTCTTGCATGTTCTTTGCATAATTCATGGTTAAGTGTGGGGTATTTAATAATTACTTATACCTAAGTGGCCACTACTTAATGGTCATAAGCCTGGAGATTATTGCCTTTATAGTTGTGAGCTTTGACTTGCTATATTTTCAAATAGTGTAATTTCCATCTCTCTTTGTAACTTATAGGGAATTAGGATTTCACCGAACGTTTTTTTTTGCACCACCATACTCAAGTTGTATAGGCTTCTTCACTACATTTGTTATGCTATTCCGTGAAAGGAAGGTCATGAATGGGTTTATGAAGGTTGGGAGCCAATTACTGTGCCCAAAACAATAACAACAAAATTATTAAAAAAAATGGTGCAGGTACTAGGTAAACTCCACAAGGTTGGATGTTTGAGTAACACTTCCAAACAAAAAAAATAATGGTTCCTTGCACACACATTGGACCAACACAGTTGCATCAATCCATTGCAACTCCATGCCAAAAAAAAAAAGAGGCAAATGACCAACGAACTCAAAGGAAAGCATTTAGTTAGTTACCAACAACTTGGAAAACCATTGACAAAAGGACCAAAGTGAAGCACCACTAAAGCATTTAGTTAGTTACCAACAACTTGGAAAACCATTGACAAAAGGACCAAAGTGAGGCGCCATCTCCTCTCACTCGTACCCTAGTTCATTATGCCACTCACCTACTGCAAAAACCACTACTCACCTGCTATTGATTTGTTCCATTGTATCTACCTAGAGCACATGGATCATGTGTGAATATGAAAATGTGAAAAAGGAAACAAAAACCATCCTAGCCCAACACTTTGTTGCATATTGAATGGCTACTAACTACTAACAACCCAAAGTTCCTAGTTGCAGGTGCGGGTTCTTCTAGGCTTACTGCCCTTTCAGGTTTCATTTCTTTTTTCTTTCTTCGATATTCTTCTTGTGATTGATGGGGGGGGGGGGGTTCAGGAACATAATTTGTTCCTTTGCCCCCTTCGTGATACCCTTTGGATTTTTCAGCTTTTGCCTTAAACTTGGGTCTTTTCTCTTTGTTCTTCCTTTCCCCTTGGTTGAGTGCTTTGTTTAATAAAGTTTGTCAGGATTTCATCTTCTAAGTCCTATTATGTGAACATTAAATTTCTTAAACCTGAAGACCTCCTCAAATTTCTCTAGTGTACTGAGAGAGCAGATTGCAGAGCTTAAAAATTAACAATTAGTTTGTCATGTTTTGGGTTGGTGATCACACACATCCAAATGCTGTTATAACTAAAATGATGTTATTGAGGTGCATACTGGCGGTGTTCTTAAGCTAAACCAATCCACCATGCCCTCCATAACTTAAACTTAGTATAATTACTCAACCGAGTCTTGCACTTGCACCAGCAATACTGAATCTGGACTTTGTTTTCGTTCAACTTGGGGTAGTGTTCATAAAGATAAGAATCCTCACTGTTTTTATCATTGTTTGTTGCTGCTTGGCTGTAATATGCCTTCCCAGTAGCTTTTATAGCAAATGATGCAAACAATTATAGCGATTCTTCATTTGCCGGATTCTCATGAAATACAACTTTATGTGTCCACACTGCAAACCCACTACCCAAATTTTTTTGGGGGGGGGGGGGGGGGGTGAAAGGTGGGCATTTAAGTTCAAAACCCTCATAAATTACACAGATTAATAAATTTATTTGTAAAGTCATGCAATTAGGGGGCGAGAACGGCCAGTTTCGGCATAATAGGGCATCAAATGTGTAACTGGGAATGAAAACTTTACAAAACGATATAACTGGGACCCAAACTAAAATCTCTCCCAATTTTGGTGGTAAACTGAGTTTCATCATGTCTTTCCTTTTTTCTGAGCGCTTCCAATGCTGCTACATGTATTTTCACTGCTCGTACCTGTACAACTACTATCATTACCCTCGAACCTTGTGCATTAAATGCTGAGTCTCAACATTTCATATTGAGATTTAATAAAATTTCCTTACTTTGCGGACACCACTGAAAGAGGGGATAGGGGGGTGAAAGAGACGGTGAAAGAGAGGGTGAAGACAACAGGGTGGCTTTATTATGGATAAACTCTAACGTGAGAAAGAAAGGAATTAAATTTAAAGCCCCAGTTTTTCACAGCTGAAGGTGGGGAGCAAAAGAGGTTCTGAAACTGGAAACTGGGTATTAATGTGGGAACTTGGTTTGAACTTTGAATGTGTCTGAGAGTGCCTGCAAAGAAGCCTGTGGATTTGAAAGCCCATTCATATATATATATATATAATTTTTTTGAAAACGGAGTTCTATTATTATTATTATTATTATTTATTAGTATGATTTCAATTGTTGTTGTTATTGTTTGTTTGCTTGTTTTTTCCCTCTTGTTTCTGACAGTAAGTTAAGTACTTACTCAGGTGCAGTGTAGGGGCAGGTACTCGATTTGGCTGGTTAGAACTGGCCGGCCTAATTTCCGTAACTGGACCTCAGATTCGAATTTTCAAACTGGAACTGGGCCTGCTTTTCAGAACCAATTCTGGAACCTAAACCCGAATGTGAACTGAGAACCCAGTTCCATTTATGTTCGGGACCAGAATCAAAAAATTTGAAATTTTTTTCAGAATCGAGGGGTAACTGGAGGAGGAAAACCAACAGTTAGTTAATCGCCAGTTCCAGTCCAGGGTTAACCGCAGAACCGGGTTGGATTTTCAGAACCAGAATTGGAACCATTTTGTGATGGGGGGGG